>Ga0233424_10001671_pt1 | contig 18267 bp, 19 predicted proteins | sample Watercolumn_Towu_FD_181011 | JGI IMG/M metagenome (GOLD analysis project Ga0233424, IMG submission 181011) | Freshwater microbial communities from Lake Towuti, South Sulawesi, Indonesia - Watercolumn_Towuti2014_125_MG | ecosystem: Environmental > Aquatic > Freshwater > Lake | place: Indonesia...
CATGTCCAGCTTCACCGAGCGGGCGGCGGGCCCCTCGCCGATCATGATGTCGAGCTGGAAGTCCTCCAGGGCCGGATAGAGGATTTCCTCCACCACCGGGCTCAGGCGATGGATCTCGTCGATGAACAGGACGTCGTTGGGTTCCAGGTTGGTGAGCAGGGCCGCCAGGTCGCCGGCCCGCTCCAGCACCGGGCCTGAGGTCAGACGCAGGTTGACGCCCATCTCCCGGGAAATGATGTGGGCCAGGGTGGTCTTGCCCAGGCCCGGCGGCCCGAACAGCAGCACGTGATCCAGGGCCTCGCCCCGGTTCTTGGCGGCCTGGATGAAGATTTCCAGTTGCTCCCGGGCCCGGACCTGGCCGATGTACTCGGACAGGCGCTGGGGCCGCAGTGCCCGTTCCAGGGCTTCCTCTTCCTTGGAAACCGGAGCGGGGGCGATGAGACGGTCGGGTTCCAGCATGACGGGTCAGCCCCTATTTCTTCGCGAGCAGCTTCAAGGCCTGGCGGATGGATTCCTCCAGGCTCAGGCCTTCCGGCAACTGCTTGATGGCCGGCACGGCTTCCTTGTCCGAGTAGCCCAGGGCCAACAGGGCGTGCAGGGCGTCGGCCTGGACGCCGGCGGCGGTGGGGGCGCCGCCGGGGCCGGTGGGCAGGGCATCGGCGAGCTTGCCCTTGAGTTCCAGCAGCAGCCGCTCCGCCGTCTTCTTGCCGATGCCCGGCACCCGGGTCAGCCGCCCGGCATCCTGCATGGCCACGCACTGGGCCAGGTCGTCCACCGACAGGCCGGACAGCACCGCCAGGGCCAGCTTGGGGCCGACGCCGGAAATGCGGATCAGGGCGCGGAACGCCTCCCGCTCCTTGTGCGTGAGGAAGCCGAACAGCTGCTGTGCATCCTCGCGCACCACGAAATGGGTGAACAGGCTGACCCGCTCGCCGCTGGCGGGCAGGTTGTAATAGCTGCTCATGGGCACGTCCACCTCGTAGCCGACACCGGCCACGTCCAGCAGCACCTGGGGCGGCTGCTTGTCGAGCAGGATACCGGTGAGGCGGCCGATCATGCGTAGGCCATCCAGGCCAGGACGGCCCCAAGTATGACGGGCTGCAGGTGGGCGGCGGCAATGGTGAATTGCAGCGCCGGCAGCAGCTTTGCCGGTTCGTGGGCATGCAGGGACAGAATGCGCCCCGCCTTCAGGGCCGGCAGCACGGCGAGCAGGGAAACCAGGGCCAGGCTCGGCAACTGGTCGGCCGCCACCAAGCCCGCCAGAGCCAGCACGGCCAACGCCAGGATCAGCCAATAGCCCCGCGCCGCCAGGGCGGGTTCCAGGCGCGCCACCCAATGGTGCTTGCCCGCCAGGATGTCGGCGGCCCGGTCGGGAAACTGGTTGATGTAGAGGATGTTGGTCACCAGCAAGGCATAGGGCAGGCCCAGCAACCAGGGTTTGACCGAAATCGCCCCGCGCTGCACGAAATCCGCGCCGGCGACGATGAGCAGGAATCCCGCCGCCACGCACGCTTCCCCCAGGCCCCGGCTGTTCAGCTTGAGCGGCGGCGCCGAGTAGGCCCAGCCGATGAACAGGCCGCCGAGGCCGATCCAGAACAGGCCGGCGCCCCGGACGGCGATCAGCCACAGGCCCCCGGCGATGACACCGGCGAACAGGATCAGCGCCCAGACCAGCATCTGGCGCGGCGACATGACGCCATTCTGGATGAACCGGGAGCCGCCGGTGAAGGGAAACAGCCGGTCCACGTTGGCGGCATCGGTGCCGTTCAGGTGATCGTAGTAATCGTTGAAGACGTTGACCCCGGCCTGGGTGGCCACGGCCAGCAGCACGGTGAGCAAGGCCAGGGGCCAGGAGAAGGCCGCATCCAGGGCGGTGGCGAAGCCCAGCAGGCAACCGGCCAGGGCGATGGTCAGGAAGGCTGGCCGGGTGGCCAGCAGGTAACGCCGGACCGGATTGGCCAGGGCTTCCGGTGTGGGCTCCAGGGGGGTGACGACAACCTTGCTCATAGCATCCTCCCGGCCCGGCGGCGGCGTGTGGCGGTGGCCAGGCCGCCCAGCCCCATGCCACCGTGGGCATGACAGATGGCGCAGGCCAGGGCGTCGGCGGAGTCCGCACGGGGCTCCGCCGGCAGGTTCAGGAGTCGTTTCACCATGTGCATCACCTGTTGCTTGTCGGCGTGGCCGTTGCCCACCACCGCCTGCTTCACCTGCAGCGCCGTGTACTCGAACACCGGCTGGCCGGCGGCGGTCAGCGCCGCGATGGCCGCACCCCGGGCCTGCCCCAGCAGCAGGGTGGACTGGGGATTGACGTTGACGAACACCTTCTCGATGGCCGCCGCGTCCGGCCGGAACTGCTCAAGCACTTCCAGCACGCCGTCGAAGATGATCTTGATGCGCGCCGGCAGCTCCCCGGTTTCGGTGCGCACCACGCCGCTGGCCACGTAGCTCAAGGTCTGGCCGTCCTTGTCGATGACCCCGTAGCCGGTGACGCGCAACCCTGGGTCGAGTCCGAGGAGTCTCACTCGGGCAGGATCGCCGAGGTGTAGACGTCCTGCACGTCATCCAGGTCGTCCAGCATGTCCAGCATCTTCTGGAACTTGACCGCGTCATCGCCGGCCACGTCGGTCTCGTTCAGGGCCTTCATGGTGATCTCCGCCACCACGGGCTTGAAACCGGCCTTCTCCAGGGCCTCCTTGACGGTGGCGAGATCGCCGGTCGGCGCGGTGATGACCTCGATGGAACCGTCGTCGTTGGCGATCACGTCCTCGGCCCCCGCCTCCAGGGCCGCTTCCATCACCCGGTCCTCGTCGGCGCCGGGTTCCAGCACGATCTGGCCGCAGTGCTTGAACTGGTAGGCCACACAGCCGTCGGTACCCATGTTGCCGCCGTGCTTGGACATGGCGTGGCGCACATCAGCCACGGTGCGCACCCGGTTGTCGGTCAGGCAGTCGACGATCACCGCCGCGCCGCCGGGCCCGTAGCCCTCGTAGCGGATTTCCTCGTAACTGACACCCTCCAGTTCGCCGGTGCCCTTCTTGATGGCCCGGTCGATGTTGTCATTGGGCATGTTCTCGCCCTTGGCCTTGTCGATGGCCAGGCGCAGTCGCGGATTGAAGCCGGGGTCGCCGCCGCCCATCTTGGCCGCCACGGTGATTTCCTTGGCGTACCGGGAAAAGATCTTGCCGCGCTTTTCATCCTGCCGCCCCTTGCGGTGCTGGATGTTCGCCCATTTGGAATGTCCTGCCATGATCGAACCCTGCTGAAAAAATGGTCGGATTTTACACCGGGACGGTGGTGCCCCTGTGCAGGCTCTCCTCGTCGAGGCGGGAGACCTGCCGTTCGCGGGGGAATGGGCCAGGCGTGCCCAGCCTCCCTGCCGGGCATGTGCCCTGCCGCACTGTCCCCCCGACCGACGGCCTCCTACAATGCCGGGACTTACCGGAGGAGATGCCATGACCCCGCCCCTGCTCATCGCCCAGAACGACACCATGGAACTCAACCTGCTGCCGCAGATGGCCAACCGGCACGGGCTGATCACCGGCGCCACCGGCACCGGCAAGACCGTCACCCTGCAAACCTTGGCGGAACACTTTTCCACCATCGGCGTGCCCTGCTTCATGTCCGACGTGAAGGGTGACCTGTCCGGCATCTCCCAGCCCGGCGGCGGCAACCCCAAGGTCATGGAGCGGGTGCAGAAGCTTGCCCTGGCCGAGCACGCCTACCAGGGCTACCCGGTGACCTTCTGGGACGCCTTCGGCGAACTGGGCCACCCGGTGCGCGCCACCATTTCCGACATGGGCCCGCTGCTCCTGAGCCGCATGCTGGAACTCAACGAGACCCAGGCCGGCGTGCTCAACCTGGTGTTCAAGGTGGCGGACGACGCCGGCCTGCTGCTGCTGGACCTCAAGGACCTGCGCGCCATGCTGCAGTTCGTGGGCGAGCACGCCAAGGAGTTCACCACCGAGTATGGCAACATTTCCGCCGCCAGCGTCGGCGCCATCCAGCGCGGCCTGCTGGCCCTGGAAAGCCAGGGTGGCGAGAAGATCTTCGGCGAGCCCATGCTGAACATCGCCGACCTGATGCAGACCGAGCGCGGCAAGGGGGTCATCAACATCCTGGCCGCCGACAAGCTCATGCTGGCGCCCAAGATGTATGCCACCCTGCTGCTGTGGCTGCTGTCGGAACTGTTCGAGAACCTGCCGGAGGCCGGCGACCTGGACAAGCCCAAGCTGGTGTTCTTTTTCGACGAGGCGCACCTGCTGTTCAGCGACGCGCCCAGCGCCCTGTTGGACAAGATCGAACAGGTGGTGCGCCTGATCCGCTCCAAGGGCGTGGGCGTCTACTTCGTCACCCAGAACCCGGCCGACGTGCCGGACAAGGTGCTGGGCCAGCTCGGCAACCGGGTGCAGCACGCCCTGCGCGCCTTCTCCGCGCGCGACCAGAAGGCGGTGCGTGCCGCCGCCGAAACCATGCGCGACAACGCCAACCTGGACGAGGAGGCCGCCATCACCGAGCTGGGGGTGGGCGAGGCCCTGGTGTCCTTCCTGGACGAGAAGGGCCGCCCCGGCATCGTCGAGCGCGCCTTCATCATCCCGCCCCAGGGCCAGATCGGCCCCGTCGACCCGGCCAAGCGCCAGCAATTGATGCAGGCCTCCCTGGTGGCCGGGGTCTATGAAAAGGCGGTGGATCGGGAATCCGCCTACGAGGTGCTCAAGGCCCGCGCCGAGCAGGCCGCCACGCAGCAGCAGGCCGAAGCCCAGGCCAGGGAACAGGCCAAGGCGGAAACTCAGGGCAGTGGCGGGGGCGGCCTCGGCGGCATCCTGGGTGACCTGCTCGGCGGTGCGCCCGGCGCCGGCGGGCGCCGGCGCGAGGGCGTGGTGGAGGCCCTGGCCAAGAGTGCAGCCCGCTCGGTGGGCAGCCAGGTCGGCCGGGCCATCATCCGCGGCGTGCTGGGTTCCATCCTGGGCGGCAAGCGATGAGCGGGGAGAAAGTCATTCTCGATGCCGCGCACTTCGACAGCAAGGCGCACCAGTGGGACGCGAACCCGGTATTCCGGGAGCGCGCGGAGAAGATCGCCGCGGGCATCCGCGCCGCCGTACCCCTCTCCGGATCCATGACGGCCCTGGACTATGGCAGCGGCTCCGGCCTGCTCACTTTCCCGCTGAGGAACGAGCTGGGCCATATCACCCTCAAGGACAGTTCCGCCGGCATGCTGGCGGTGGCGGCGGAAAAGATCGCCGCCCAGGGCGTGGCCAACATGAGCGTGCGGCAGGCCGACCTGACCGCCGAGCCACTGCCCGACGAACGCTACGACCTGATCTATTCGTCCATGACCCTGCACCACATCCCTGACACGGACACCATTCTCAAGACCTTCCACGACCTGCTTAACCCTGGCGGCTGGCTGTGCATCGCCGACCTGGACCTGGAGGACGGCAGCTTCCACGGCCTCTCGGTGGACGTGCACCACGGCTTCGACCGGACCGAGTTGGGGAGGAAGCTGGCCTTGTCAGGCTTCGACGCACCGCGCTTCGCAACCGTGTTCGAGATCGAGAAGGAACAGGTCGAGGGAAAGCGGGCCTATCCGGTATTTCTCATGGTCACGCGCCGCCCCTGAGGGTTCAGATGCGGGAGCCGCGCTCGACGATGATGCCCAGCTCCTTCACCCCGCGAAGGATGACCAGCTTGCGCACCGTCACCCGCACCCAGGGCGCGCCGAATTCATTGCGCACGATGTCGGCGATGATCTCCCCCAGGGTTTCCACCAGGCGGATTTCCCGCGTGACCACCGCCTCCCGGATGCGGGCGGCGACTTCGCCGTAGTTGATGGTGTCGGCGATCCGGTCGGTATGGCCGGCCTTGTGGTCGTAGAGGCCGATCTCCAGGTCGATCATCACCGGCTGGGGCGCTTTGCGCTCCCATTCGTAGAGCCCGATAATCATCTCCAGGCGAAAATCCCGCAGAAACAAGATATCCATCGCAGTACTTCCGTGACCCACCGGTGAAAAGGCCGGGATTGTACGCAAACGAAGCCAGAATATGCTTGAAACCACGTTGATATTGGCCGCCGCCTACCTGATGGGCTCGGTATCCTTCGCCATCCTCGTCGCCCGGCTCTATGGCCTGCCCGACCCGCGCAGCCACGGCTCCGGCAATCCGGGCGCCACCAACATGCTGCGCACCGGCAGGAAATCCGCCGCCGCCCTCACCCTGCTCGGCGACGCCCTCAAGGGGTTTGCCGCGGTGATCCTGGCCCAGTGGGCCACCCAGACGTACGGCCTGCCGGTCCATGTGCCCTACCTCGCCGCCCTCGCCGCCTTCCTCGGCCATCTGTTCCCAGTCTTCCACGGCTTCAAGGGCGGCAAGGGCGTGGCCACCGCCCTGGGTGTGCTGCTTGCCTTGGACCTGCGCCTGGGCGGCCTGGCGGCGCTGACCTGGATCGCCGTATTCGCCGTCACCCGCGTCTCTTCCCTGTCCGCCCTGGTGGCGGCGACCCTGGCGCCGGTCTATGGTTACTATCTGTTGGGGCAAGGTCCGGAAACCAAATATCTGGCCGCCATCCTGGCCCTGCTTTCCGTGCTGGTGCTGGCGCGCCACCACGGCAACATCCGCAAGCTGCTGTCCGGAGAGGAAAAGGCGTTCAATAGGTAATGCCCGTGTTCGAAAAAACCATCGACTACGCTCGAGAGAGCCTGATCGCCGCCTCCGAGGCGGCGGTGGACCGGGCGGGCGAACGCCTGGGCCAGGTGGTGGACAACGCCAGCCAGGCCATCGACGAGAAGCTGGACAAGATTTCCCAGGAACTGCACAACCAGCGCAGCATGACCAAGGACGACGTGCGCGAGATGGTGGACTATGCCGCCGAGCGCCTGACCGTGGTGCTGGACGACCGCATCGCCGCCATGCGCCGCGAGATCGCCGGCCTGGTGGACGAGAAGACCGAATATTTCAAGGCCGAGATCGACGCCTTCTTCATCAAGCGCCAGCAGGACCTGGCGCGGGAACGCCGCCGGCTCATCCTCAACATCGTGCTCGCCAGCGGCGCCGCCCTGGCGGTGGGTCTGGTCTCCCTGTTCTACAAGGGCATTCGCGACTGGGATCTGCTCACCGTGTTCCGCGTGGTGCTGGCTTCCCTGGCCGGCGGCTACGCGGTCTGGCTGGTTCTGTCGCTGCTGCGCGGCTGGCTGCGCATGACCGAGCACAAGAAGGATCTGGTGTTCGTGGCCGCCCGCTACTGGGGCTGGCTGCGTCCCGCCAGCATCTTCTCCACCCTGGTGATCCTGGCCATTCTGGCCGTGCTCTCCCTGGTGCTGATGTTCCCCCAGGAGGCGCTGGACCTCGTCGGCAAGCCCATCCTCAGGCCGGGCGGCTGAGTTCGGACAATTCCCAGCGCGGCCGGATGCCGAAGCGGCCGTCCGCCGCCGGCAGCCCCCTAGCCAGCCGCATGGCGCCGGCAAAGGCGATCATGGCGCCGTTGTCGGTGCACAAATCCAGGGGCGGATAGAACACGGTGAAATGCCGCTGCGCGGCTTCCGCGTCCAGCCGCGCCCGCAACGCCCGGTTGGCACCCACGCCCCCGGCCACCACCAGGCGCCGCATCCCCGTCTGCTTGAGCGCGACCAGGCACTTGCCGGCCAGCACATCCACCACGGCGGCCTGGAAGCCGGCGGCGATGTCCGCCTTGTTGCCCAGGCCTTCCTTCTTCACCAGGGTCAACACCGCCGTCTTCAGGCCGGAAAAGCTGAACTCCAGATCGCCGGAATTCAGCATGGGGCGCGGCAGCGCGTAACGGTAGGGATGCCCCGTGTCGGCCAGCCTCGACAGGGCCGGACCGCCAGGATAGCCCAGCCCCAGCAGCTGGGCGGTCTTGTCGAAGGCCTCGCCGGCGGCGTCATCCACGGTTTCGCCCAGCAGGTCGTAGCGCCCCACCCCGTCCACCCGCATGAGCTGGGTATGCCCGCCGGAAACCAGCAGGGCGACGAAGGGGAATTCAGGCCGGGGATTGGCCAGCAGGGGCGAGAGCAGGTGGCCTTCCAGGTGATGGATGCCGAGGGCGGGGATGTTCAGAGCCGCCGCCAGGGCGTTGGCGAAGCCCGCCCCCACCAGCAGAGCGCCGGCCAGGCCAGGCCCCTGGGTATAGGCGACGGCATCCAGGTCGGCCAGTCCCAGGCCGGCATCCTTCATGACCACCCGGGTCAGCGGAATCACCCGGCGGATATGGTCGCGGGAAGCCAGCTCCGGCACGACGCCGCCGTATTCGGCGTGCATGGCCACCTGGGAATGGACCGCATGGGCCAGCAGGCCCGCCTCGGTGTCGAACACGGCCAGGCCGGTTTCATCGCAGGAGGACTCCACGCCGAGGATTTTCATGGTCTTGCATGCGCCTATCGGCGCGGGGTTTTGGATAAAGGACTGAATTGTATTGAAACGGCGCCCGGACCCGGTATAGAATCCGCCACCTTTTTTCAGTCCCACCCACATTCACAGGTAGCAGGAACGAGACATGCCCAGCGTTCGAGTCAAGGAAAACGAGCCGTTTGAAGTCGCCATGCGCCGCTTCAAGCGCACCATCGAAAAAACCGGTCTGCTGACCGAACTGCGCGCCCGCGAGTTCTACGAGAAGCCGACCCAGGAACGCAAGCGCAAGCTGGCCGCCGCCGTGAAGCGCCATCACAAGCGCCTGCGCAGCCAGACCCTGCCGCCCAAGATGTACTGATCGACCGAGCCGGTCGCTCCAGCCACGGGCCTGTCCAAGCAGGCCCGTTTGCATTTCTGTCCCAGCCGCTCTCCGGAATCGCCATGACGCTCAAGGAACGCATCACCGAGGACATGAAGGCCGCCCTGCGCGCCAAGGATACCGACCGCCTGTCCGCCGTTCGCCTTCTGCTTGCCGCCGTCAAGCAGAAGGAGGTGGACGAGCGTATCGAGCTGGACGATACCGCGGTCACCGCGATCATCGAGAAGCTCCTGAAGCAGCGCAAGGATTCCGCCGCCCAGTATGAGGCTGCGAAGCGTATGGATCTCGCCGACAAGGAGAACTTCGAGATCGAGGTGCTCTCCGCCTACATGCCCCAGCCTCTATCCACCGAGGAGGTGGCCACCCTGGTGAAGCAGGCCGTGGCCGAGACCGGCGCCGCCTCCGCCAAGGACATGGGCAAGGTCATGGCCTGGTTGAAGCCCAGACTGGCCGGCCGGGCGGACATGACCAGCGTTTCCGGGCTGGTCAAGGCCGCCCTGGTCTGATCCACAGACTAGAATCCTGGGCATGATCCCCCAGGATTTCATCCAGCAACTCCTCGACCGCACCGACATCGTCGCGGTCGTCGAGCGCTACGTTCCCCTCAAGAAGGCCGGCGCCAACTACCAGGCGCGCTGCCCTTTCCACAACGAGAAGTCCCCCTCCTTCTCGGTGAGCCCCACCAAGCAGTTCTACCATTGCTTCGGCTGCGGCGCCCACGGCACGGCCATTTCCTTCCTGATGGAACATGCCGGCTACAGCTTCGTCGAGGCGGTAAAGGAGTTGGCCGGCCAGGTGGGCCTCCAGGTGCCGGACGACGGCAGCCAGCGGGCTCCCGAGGAGGAAACACGGCGCGACAAGCTCTATGAACGCATGGAAGTGGCCGGCCGCCACTACCGCCAGGCTCTTAAATCCGCCGAGCCGGCCATCGCCTATCTGAAGAAGCGCGGCGTCACCGGCGAGACCGCCGCCCGCTTCGCCCTGGGATATGCCGCCGACGACTGGCAGCCTTTGGCCGCCGCCTTCGCCGACTACCCGGACACGCTCCTGGTCGAAGCCGGCCTGGTCATCGCCAACGAGGGCAAGCGCTACGACCGATTCCGTGACCGCATCATGTTTCCCATCCGCAATGAGCGCGGCCGGGTCATCGCCTTCGGCGGGCGGGTCATGGGCACGGGCGAACCGAAATACCTCAACTCGCCGGAGACCCCCCTGTTCCACAAGGGTCGCGAACTCTACGGCCTCTTCGAACACCGCCGTGCCATCCAGGGCGAGAACCGGGTGCTGGTGGTGGAGGGTTACATGGACGTGGTGATGCTGGACCAGCACGGCATCCAGAATGCCGTCGCCACCCTGGGCACGGCCAGCACGCCGGACCACATTGCCCGCCTGCTGCGCCTGGCGGACGAGATCGTCTTCGCCTTCGACGGCGACAACGCCGGCCGCAAGGCCGCCTGGCGCGCCCTGGAAAACAGCCTGCCCCAGGCCCAGGATGGCAAGCTCATCAGCTTCCTGTTCCTGCCCGAGGGGGAGGACCCGGACAGTTTCGTCCAGAGCCAGGGCGCTGCGGCCTTCCGCAAGCTGTGCGATCAGGCCATGCCCCTGTCGGATTTCCTGTTCGCGGAACTCACCGCCCAGACCGATTTGTCCTCCCAGGAAGGCAAGGTGCGTCTGGCCACCCTCGCCAAGCCCTATCTCGCCAAACTCACCCAGGCGCCGCTGCTGGCGCGGGCCATGCGCCGGCACCTGGGCGGCCTGACCGGCCTGGAGTCGCCTGCCGAGCCGCGCCGGCCTGGACCATCGGCAAGGCCGTCCGGCCGCCCGCAAACCAAGGGCCGGGCAGCCGTCCGGCCCACGCTATGGCGGGTGCTGCTGCAGGCGGTGCTGGATGATCCGGCACGCGCCGTTCACCTGACCGACCTGCCGGCAAGCGGGGATGCCGATGCCCAGGCCCTCGCCGCCGTCGTTTCCCTGCTGCGCGAGCATCCCGAACTCAGCCGTATCACCCTCCTGGAACACTTCCGGGAAAAACCCGAGTACCCCCTACTTGTATCCGCCAAATCCGCAACCATTAACTGGGGGGAGGACGATGACGTGGAGGCGGATTTCCAGGGCGCCCTTAAATCGTTGCTCGCCCAGGCCGGTCGGACGGCGGTGCGTGAGCTTTCCGGGCGCAGGCCCAGCGAACTCAGCCCGGAAGAAAAGGCCCGGTTGCTGGCTTCCCTGAAAAACCGGAAACCCGCCTGAGCGGTTGCAGTCCATGCTTTCGTCCCAGATCCGACCCGGACACCCAAGTTCATGTATAATATTGCGTTTTTCCGCAGTTCCTCACGGAGAGAATCCAACAATGGCGACCAAGACTCCCAAGCAGGGCGCCCAGGCCGATAAAAGCGTCGGCAAGGCTGCCGGCCGGCCGGCCGGCAAGAAGAAAGACGCGGCCAACAAGGCCGCGCTGCTCGCCCAGGCGGTTAACCAGCAGGACAGCAAAGCCGATGTCGAGGCTCGCCGTACGCGCCTGAAGAACCTGATCATGCTCGGCAAGGAGCGGGGCTATCTGACCTATGCCGAGGTGAACGACCATCTACCGGACGAGATGCTGGACGCCGAGCAGATCGAGAGCGTCATCAGCATGATCAACGACATGGGCATCCAGGTCTTCGACCAGGCGCCCGCCGCCGAAGACCTGCTCATGTCCGAGACCCCCGCCCCGGTGGCGGACGAGGACGCCGCCGAGGAGGCGGAAGCCGCCCTGTCCAGCGTCGACGCGGAATTCGGCCGCACCACCGATCCGGTGCGCATGTACATGCGCGAGATGGGCACCAAGGACCTGCTCACCCGCGAGGGCGAGATCGAGATCGCCAAACGCATCGAGGAAGGCCTCAAGCACATGGTGCAGGCCATCTCCGCCTGCCCGCTGACCATCACCCAGATCCTGGAACTGGTGGACAAGGTCGACAGGGAGGAACTCAAGATCGACGACTTGGTGGACGGCCTCATGGACAGTGCCGGCGAGGACATCGTCGTGGAAAGCGCCGTGGAGGACATGGAGGCCACCGAGGATGAGGAGGGCGATGACGAGGCCGCCAGCGCCGCCATCAGCGCCGCCAACCTGGCCCAGCTCAAGGCCGACGCCCTGGAGCGTTTCGCCGCCATCCGCAAGTGCCATGACAAGATGAAGCCGGCCCTGAACAAGCACGGCTTCGCCAGCAAGCAGTACCAGAAGCTCCTGGATGACCTCTCCACCATGCTGCTGGGCATCCGCTTCACCGCCCGCCAGGTCGACTCCCTGTGCGACACCGTACGCACCATCGTCGAGGAAGTCCGCAGCCACGAGCGCGCCATCATGGATATGGCCGTGAACAAGTCCGGCATGCCACGCGCCCATTTCATCAAGACCTTCCCCGGCCTGGAAGGCAAGCCGGAATGGCTGGCCCAGGAACTGGCCGGTAAGTCGGCCTATGCCGAGCCCCTGGCGCGCCACCAGTACACCATCATGGAACGCCAGAGCAAGCTCAAGGCGCTCCAGGAAAAGGCCGGCATCCCGGTCAAGGAGCTCAAGGACATCAACAAGAAGATGTCCACCGGCGAAGCCAAGGCGCGCCGCGCCAAGCGCGAGATGATCGAGGCCAATCTGCGCCTGGTGATCTCCATCGCCAAGAAGTACACCAACCGCGGCCTGCAGTTCCTCGACCTGATCCAGGAAGGCAACATCGGCCTGATGAAGGCGGTGGACAAGTTCGAATACCGGCGCGGCTACAAGTTCTCCACCTATGCGACGTGGTGGATCCGCCAGGCGATCACCCGCTCCATCGCCGACCAGGCGCGCACCATCCGCATCCCGGTGCACATGATCGAAACCATCAACAAGATGAACCGCATCAGCCGGCAAATCCTGCAGGAGACCGGCCTGGAGCCCGATCCGGCCACGCTGGCGGAAAAGATGGAAATGCCCGAGGACAAGATCCGCAAGATCATGAAGATCTCCAAGGAGCCCATCTCCATGGAGACCCCCATCGGCGACGACGAGGATTCCCACCTGGGCGACTTCATCGAGGACCAGTCCACCCTGTCCCCGGCCGAATCCGCCCTCTACTCCAGCCTGCAACTGGTCACCCAGGAAATTCTCGACAGCCTGACGCCGCGCGAGGCCAAGGTGCTGCGCATGCGCTTCGGCATCGAGATGAACACCGACCACACCCTGGAGGAAGTCGGCAAGCAATTCGACGTCACCCGGGAACGCATCCGCCAGATCGAGGCCAAGGCCTTGCGCAAGCTGCGCCACCCGTCCCGCTCCGAGCGCCTGCGCAGCTTCCTGGACTAAGATGTCTTTTTACCGGGGAGGCGAGCCTGCCCGTCGGGCCTGTAGCTCAGTTGGTTAGAGCAGAGGACTCATAATCCTTTGGTCCAGGGTTCAAGTCCCTGCGGGCCCACCAACACACCGCCTAAACCATGCCGAAGACCCAGAAACCGCCAGCAGCCAACCAGGAACTTTTCCCCGGCGAAACCGAACCCAGGGACTTCGAAAGCGCGCTCAAGGAACTGGAGAAGCTGGTGGAGGAGATGGAGATCGGCAAGCTCTCCCTCGAGGACGCCCTGACAGCCTACAAGCGCGGCGTGGCGCTTTCCACCTACTGCCAGCGCACCCTGGACGACGCTGAGATGCAGGTCAAGATCCTGGAAAACGGCGTGCTCAAGGATCTCAAACCAGAAGGCCGCGATGCCTGATTTCGCCGCCTGGTCCCGGGCCGTGCAGGCACGCATGGAAACCGCGCTGGATCGGATGTTGCCGGCCGAGACCCTGGCGCCCGAGCGGCTGCATGCCGCCATGCGCTACGCGGCCCTGGGCGGCGGCAAGCGGGTTCGTCCCATGCTGGCCTTCGCCGCCGGCGAGGCGGTAGGCGCCGAGCCCGGCCGCGTTGAGCTCGCTGCCTGCGCGGTGGAACTGATCCACGTCTATTCCCTTACCCACGACGACCTGCCCTGCATGGACGATGACGACCTGCGCCACGGCAAGCCCACCTGCCACGTGCAGTTCGACGAAGCCACCGCCCTGCTGGTGGGAGACGCCCTGCAAAGCCTGGCCTTCGAGGTGCTCTCGGCGCCGATATCGGGCCTGCACGGTGCCGTGCAAACACAGATGCTCGGCCTCCTGGCACGGGCATCCGGCTCGCGCGGCATGGCCGGTGGCCAGGCGGTCGATCTCTACAGCACCGGCAAGAACCTGGACTTGGCCGAGCTGGAATTCATGCACATCCACAAGACCGGCGCCCTGATCCAGGTCGCCGTGCTGCTGGGCGCCCTCTCCAACGGCGACCTGGAAGCCGCCGCCCGTGCCGTCCTGGAGCGCTACGCCCGTTGCGTCGGTCTGGCCTTCCAGGTCATGGACGACGTGCTGGACGCGGAAACCGACACCGCCACCCTGGGCAAAACCGCCGGCAAGGACGCGGCCCAGGGCAAGGCCACCTACCTGACCCTGATGTCGCCCAGGGAGGCGCGCGCCTACGCAGCAGAGCTGGTCGCCGATGCCGAGCAGGCCATCGCCCCGTTCGGGACCGACGGGCGACGTCTCGCCGAGATCGCCCGCTTCATTGTCGAGCGCCGGTACTGACACAGAAACCCGCCATGAGCCTGCTGGAAACCGTCCACCTCCCTTCCGACCTGAAGGCCATGAACCGCCCCGACCTGAAGGCCCTGGCCGGTGAGTTGCGCGCCTTCATCATCGACAGCGTCTCCCGCACCGGCGGGCATCTGGCCTCCAACCTGGGCGTGGTGGAGCTCACCGTGGCCCTGCACCACGTCTTCGACACGCCCGAAGACCGCATCGTATGGGACGTGGGCCATCAGACCTATGTGCACAAGGCGCTGACCGGCCGGCGCGAACGCATGCCCAGCCTGCGCCAGACCGACGGCCTCTCGGGCTTTCCCAAGCGCGAGGAAAGCGAATACGACGCCTTCGTCGCCGGCCATTCCAGCACCTCCATCTCCGCCGCCCTGGGCATGGCCGTGGCCGCCAAGCTGAAGGGCGAGGAGCGCCGCGTGGTGGCGGTGATCGGCGACGGCGCCATGACCGCCGGCATGGCCTTCGAGGCCCTCAACAATGCCGGCGCCATGGACGCCAACCTGCTGGTCATCCTCAACGACAACGACATGTCCATCAGCGCCAACGTCGGCGCATTGAACGCCTACCTGACCCGACTGATGTCCGGCCGCCTCTACAACAACCTGCGCAGCAAGGGGGAACGCCTGCTCTCCACCCTGCCGCCCATCCACGAACTGGCGCGGCGGGCCGAGGAACACCTCAAGGGCATGGTCACCCCCAGCACCCTGTTCGAGGAATTCGGCTTCAACTACCTGGGACCCATCGACGGCCACGACCTGGACGCCCTCATTCCCACGCTGGCCAACATCCGCCAGCTCAAGGGCCCCCAGTTCCTGCATGTCATCACCCAGAAGGGCCGCGGCTACAACCCCGCCGAAGCCAATCCCTGCCTGTATCACGGCGTCGGCAAGTTCAAGATCGAGGTGGGCGTGGAGACCAAGGCCGGCAACAAGCCCACCTATACCGAGGTGTTCGGCCAATGGCTGTCGGACATGGCAACGGCCGACGAACGCCTGGTGGGCATCACCCCGGCCATGTGCGAGGGCTCCGGCCTCAACGATTTCGCCGAGCGCTTCCGGGAACGCTATTTCGACGTGGGCATCGCCGAACAGCACGCCCTCACCTTTGCGGCGGGTCTGGCCTGCGAGGGCAAAAAACCGGTCGTGGCCATCTACTCCACCTTTCTGCAGCGCGCCTACGACCAGCTCATCCACGACATCGCCCTGCAGAACCTGCCGGTCATGCTGGCCATCGACCGGGCCGGTCTGGTGGGCGCAGACGGGCCGACCCATGCCGGCGCCTTCGACCTGTCCTTCCTGCGCTGTATCCCCAACATGCTGATCGCCGCGCCTTCCGACGAGGACGAATGTCGCCGCCTGCTCAGTACCGCATACCGGCACGACGGCCCCAGCGCCGTGCGCTATCCCCGCGGCATCGGCCCGGGCGCCGCCATCGACCCCGGCCTGGACACCCTGCCTATGGGTCGGGGGAAGGTCCGCCGCCAGGGCCGCGGCACCGCCATCCTCGCCTTCGGCAGCCCGGTGACGCCGGCCCTGGCGGTGGCTGAAAAACTGGACGCCACCCTTGCGGACATGCGCTTCATCAAACCCCTGGACCGGGATCTCGTGCGCCGCCTTGCCGAAACCCACGAGCGACTGGTGACCATCGAGGAAAACGTGGTCATGGGCGGTGCCGGTGCCGCCGTGGCGGAAACCCTCGCTGAGTTGGGCATCGTCCGCCCCATCCTGCACATGGGTCTGCCCGACCGCTTCGTCGAGCACGGCGACCCGGCCGTGCTGCTACAGCGTTGCGGACTCGACGCCGCCGGCATCGAAGCGGCCATCCACCCGTTCGCAAAAGGCATGAACTGACGCTAGCCCACCTCTTCATATTCCGACATATTTACTCGGGTATTACGGCGACTTATACTTCGTCCAACACCCTTTAGGATTTCGTCATGAGCACCTGCGAAGCGGTCTGCGATACCGCCAACCCCTGCCCCCCCCCAGCCATCGCGGATGTGCAGAACTATCCCGACTCGCGCCAGATCGCCATCGACAAGGTGGGCATCAAGGCCATCCGCCACCCCGTGCGCGTACTGGACAAGACCGGCGGCGCCCAGCACACCATCGCCACCTTCGGCATGTACGTCTACCTGCCGCACCACTTCAAGGGGACGCACATGTCCCGCTTCATCGAGATCCTCAACGGCAACGAGCGGGAATTCTCGGTGGAGTCCTTCGAACACGTGCTGCGCCTGATGGTGAGGAAGCTGGAAGCGGAGTCCGGCCACATCGAGATGAACTTCCCCTACTTCGTCAACAAGAAGGCGCCGGTATCCGGGGTGCAGAGCCTGATGGACTATGACGTCACCTTCATCGGCGAAATCAAGGACGGCCAGTACCTGCAGACCATGAAGGTGCTGGTGCCCTGCACCAGCCTGTGCCCCTGCTCCAAGAAGATTTCCGAGTACGGTGCCCACAACCAGCGCTCCCACGTCACCATCACCGTGCGCACCAATGCCTTCGTATGGATCGAGGACATCATCAAGGTGGCCGAGGAGAACGCCTCCAGCCAGCTCTACGGCCTGCTCAAGCGCCCCGACGAGAAGTACGTCACCGAGAAGGCCTACGAGAACCCCAAGTTCGTGGAGGATCTGGTGCGCGACGTGGCGGCGGCGCTGAACCAGGATGCGCGGATCGATGCGTATGTGGTGGAGGCGGAGAATTTCGAGTCGATCCACAATCACAGTGCCTACGCGCTGATCCAGAACGACAAGACTTCCCGGGCCTGAGCGCCGACTCGAAATCGCGTCTTCTCCGGGGTCGCATCCCCACTTCGCGGGGCCCCTGCTCCGCCCTGCGAAACCGCACTTCTCCTCCATCCACAATCACAGCGCCTACGCGCTGATCGAGAGCGAAAAGACTTCCCGGGCCTGAGCGCCGACTCGAAATCGCGTCTTCTCCGGGGTCGCATCCCCACTTCGCGGGGCCTCTGCTCCGCCCTGCGAAACCGCACTTCTCCTCCATCCACAACCACAGCGCCTACGCCCTGATCGGGACGCCAAGACAGCGCGATCATGGGGGAGACGCCTAATCCTTCGCCGGCGCGATCAGTTTCCGGCGAAGGGGCATAATCCACGGCAATCCCTCCACCCGCCGCTGTACAACACATGAACCCCATCGCCATCTTCCGACATGCCCCCAGTGAAGGTCCGGGACATTTCGCCACCTTCATAGAAAGCCGCGGCCTGCCATGGCGCCTGATCGCCATCGACGCCGGAGAGCGGCCCCCGGCGTCGCCGGAGGCCTTCTCCGGCCTGGTATTCATGGGCGGGCCGATGAGCGTCAACGATGACCTGCCCTGGATCCCCCCCGCGCTGGAATTGATCCGGCGGGCCGTAGCGGCGGACATCCCGGTGCTCGGCCACTGTCTCGGCGGCCAGTTGATCGCCAAGGCCCTGGGCGGTGAAGTCGGCCGCAACCCCGTCAAGGAGATCGGCTGGGGCGGGGTGGAGGTGGTGGACAGCCCCACGGCCCGCCACTGGTTCGGCGACATCCGGACCTTCCAGGCCTTCCATTGGCACGGCGAGACTTTTTCCCTTCCCCCCGGCGCCGAGCGCATCCTCGGCAACGTCCACTGCGCCAACCAGGCCTACGCCTTGGGCAGGCACCTGGGCATGCAGTGCCATGTGGAAATGACCGAGGCCATGATCCGCGAATGGTGCGAGCTGGGCGCGGGGGAGATCGCCGCTTCCCACAGCCCCGCAGTGCAGACGCCGGAACGCATGCTGGCCCTCAACGCCGCCAATCTGCCGGCACTGCGCCGCTGCGCCGAGCACCTCTACGACCGCTGGCTGGATGGGCTGCACCTGTGAGCGACGCCACCCTCAGCCTGCCGCATCTGCGCGCCCTGATCGGCCTGCGGGTGC
>Ga0233424_10001672_pt1 | contig 18242 bp, 16 predicted proteins | sample Watercolumn_Towu_FD_181011 | JGI IMG/M metagenome (GOLD analysis project Ga0233424, IMG submission 181011) | Freshwater microbial communities from Lake Towuti, South Sulawesi, Indonesia - Watercolumn_Towuti2014_125_MG | ecosystem: Environmental > Aquatic > Freshwater > Lake | place: Indonesia...
CGCCGCTTCTACCTCCCGTGGGCCGAGCAAAAGACTGAAATCACTCCGCTCGCCGCGGAGCGGGTCATTCCCGAAATCGCCGGTGGGCGCTGGCTCGCGGGGTGGCGGTTGTTTCACAGCGACACGTTTGCTTGCGCCAAGTGCCATCGCACCCGCGGCGAGGGCAACGCCGTCGGGCCGGATTTGTCGAACCTGATTCATCGCGATTACGCGAGCGTGCTGCGCGATATCCGCGAGCCGAGCGCGGCCATCAACCCCGACCATCCCGCCTTCACGCTCGACCTCGCGGACGGCGAGCCGCTCACCGGCGTCGTGCTCGGCGAAACGCCCGCCGAGTTGAAACTGGCCGACGCGACCGGCAAGACCATCGCCATCCCGCGCGCGAAGGTGAAGGCGATGCGTCCCTCCGCGCTGTCGCTGATGCCCGAGGGATTGCTAGCGAGCGCGACCGCCGAGCAGGTGCGCGACTTGATGACGTTCCTGCTCACCGTCCCGCTCGAACCCGCACCCATCGAGGGCAACACGCCTCCGCCGCCGCCGCGCAAACGCGCGGAAGTCGAAGCATTGCTGGCAGCCAACCCGAAACTCGAAACCCGAAACTCGAAACCACAAATGCACATCGTCCTCTGCTCCGGCCCGAAGGACCACGGCAAGGGCGAGCACGATTATCCGTTGTGGCAGAAGCGATGGAGCAAGCTGCTCCCGCTCGCGGACGGCGTGACCGTCAGCACCGCCGACAAGTGGCCAAGCGCGGAGCAGCTCGCGAAGGCCGGCGTGATTTGCTTCTTCAACAACAACCCGGCGTGGAACGAGGAGCGGGGCAGGGAACTCGACGCCTTCCTCGCGCGCGGCGGCGGCGCGGCCTACTTCCACTGGGCCGTCGAGGGCCGCACGAACGCGCCGGACTTCGCGAAACGCATCGGCCTCGCGAGCGATTCGAGCAAGCTGAAATACCGACACGGGCCGATTGACCTCGCGTTCCACGAGCATCCGCTGGCGCGCGGTTTCACGGCGAAGGACTTCACGCGCGAGACGTTCGTGGACGAGACTTACTGGAACTTCCAGGGCGACGTGAAGGACGTGCAACTCGTGGCGAGCGCGGTCGAGGACGGCGCGCCGCGGCCGCAGGTGTGGACGCGCGAGGTGGGCAAGGGCCGCGTGTTCGTGAGCGTGCCGGGGCACTACAACTGGAGCTTCGACGACCCGCTGTATCGCGTCCTGGTCTTCCGCGGCATCTGCTGGGCGGCGAACCAGCCGATGGACCGCCTCGCCGAACTCGCCACCATCGGCGCGCGCATCGTGGAGTGATGCCGGTTGTTTGACACATCGCGTGGCGATTGCTACGTTCGCTGCACAAGATTTCGATGAGCACCGCGACCGAAACTCAGCCAGTCGTCACGCTGACCGAGCGCGCAGCCGGGCGCATCCGCGAGATGCAGACCGACGACCCGGCAAGCGCGGGCAAGCACCTGCGGGTTTACATCGAGCGGGGCGGTTGCTCGGGGATGCAATACGGGATGGTCTTTGACGAGCGGCGCACCGACGACGCGGTCGGCGAGTTCCACGGCGTGCTGGTGCTCACGGACCCGTTCAGCGCGGATTACGTCCGCGGCGCCGTGGTGGATTTTTCGGACGCGCTCACGGGCGGCGGGTTCAAGATTTCGAATCCGAACGCCCGGCAAAGCTGCGGGTGTGGGAAGTCCTTTGAGGCCTGAACCGGCTTGATCACCCGGCGCAAGCCGACAAACGCCGTTCCGTGTGATGCGGAACGGCTTTGTCGTCTTCGGAGAAGACTGACTCAGCCGAGGGATGCCGGGGCCGTGGCGCGACCTACGGGTTGGCTGGCGCAGGACGCCGAGGTTCGTTGTCGCGCGGCGGGGGATTGTTGCCGCCGGGCCGCCGCTCGTTGACTCCATCGCCACCGCGCGGGCGCTGCGGGTCGCCGGGCTGGCCATCGCCACGGGGGCGGCGCAAGTCACCATCGCGCGGAGGCTGGCCGGGATTGCCTTGCGGGCGCTGGAAATCGCCGCCCGGTCCACCGGGCCCACCGGGGCGCGGGCCGCCCATGCCGGGACCACCCATGCCGCCCATGCCGGGCATGAACATGGGCTTGATGCGCTCGGCGACTTCGGGGCCGAGCTTGTCGCGAACCCGCGCGAACGCCTTCGCGCGCGCCACGAGCATGTCCGCGTCAAGCTTGGCGATGGCGACGACCTTCTCGCGTAGCGCCTTCTCATCGAGCTTGGGCGCAGAGAACATTTCGCCGAGTTCGCGCCGTGCGGTCATCAAGGTTTCCATCGCCTCGCGGTTGTCCTGGAAGATGGAGTTCATGATCTCGCGCACGGTCTCGCGCTGGTCTTCATTGAGGTCGGCCATCGGGTTCGGGAAGTTGCCGGGGCCACCCTGTCCCGGCTGGCCGGGGCGGAAGCCTTCTCGCGGCTGGCCTTGGAAGCCGTCGCGCGGCTGGCCTTCCGGTCGGAAGCCGTCGCGCGGCTGCGCGGGCTGGCGCTGCTGGAATTCGCCGCGCGGCGGCGCTCCGTCGCGGGGACGCTGCGGGTCGTCGCGCTGCGGCCGGTCCTGCGCGGTGGCGGTGAGGGCGAAGGCGAGGCCGGCAATGGCGAGCAAGCCGGAGGGACGGGCTGGCGAGGTCGTGGCGGTGTTCATGTTGTGTCGGGTTTCAGCGGGCGATTCCAGAATCCAAGACGCCGGGGCGGTGCGATTGTTACAGCCAGAGTCTGGCGGTGCGCAGGCCGGCGGCGGGTTCGTGCGGCAGCTTACTGGTCCACGATTTTTGCTTCGCCGGTGGCCGCGTTGTATTGGACCTTCTTTCCGGGAGGCAGGTCCACGCGAGTGATGCCGGCCTCGGCGAGGCTGCGCGGCCAGCGGCCATGGTCTTCCTTGAAGCGGTCAATGCGGTGGTCGAGCACGGACTTGGCGCGGATGACGACGCTGCCCGGGTCCATTTTCGCGCCGTATTGCTCGAGCACCGCGGTGTTCGCGGCCGCCTGCTGCGCGGGCGACTGCGCTTCCGGCGCGGGGGTCGCGGTCGAAGGTGACGATGGCGCGGGCGGGGCGGGCTTTCGCTCTGAGGGCGGGGCGGCGACGACCGGCGCTGCCGTGTCAGGCGGGGGCTTGGCCCGGCACGCGCCCGCGATGCACGCGACGACCACAACGGCCAGTGAGAAGCTCGATCGGCTCATCGCTGCTAGTCGCCCTTGCGGATGCTCCACATGCCGGTGCGCAGGTTGATGTTGGTCGTGGTGTCGAAGGCTTTCAGAAACTGCGCGTGGCCGTCAATGAACAGGTAGTTGTAGTTGTCCATGCCGTGGTGCTCGGCCTTGATGTAGTTGTAAACGCTTCCCGGCGTCGCGTAGTGGCCGGCGGCGTTCCGCAACACCGCGCGGTCAGGATAGCCGGCGATGTTGTCCACGTGGAAATACTCGGTGATCATGATCGTTCCGGTGGGGTCGTTGAACATGTTCTCGCGGAGGGCGAGCTGCTGGGACGGTGCCGGATTGGGCGGCGTAGTGCCGTTGAACGACGGGTTCGAAGAATCTCCCGCGTTCCACGTGGCTGTGGTGGCGGCGTTGGCCGGGAAGCTCCAGTTCAAGCCGGCGCCTTCCTGAGAATCCGGGCCCGGTGGCCACGTCGGCGCGGCGGTGTCCTGATACATCGGCATCGTGTAGGAACGGCGCGAATACTTCGGCGGGCTGGCGAGCGTGGCGAGGAACGCCTGCGTCGTGGGCCGGAAGAGCGGATTGCGGTCCGACGGGCACCCGAGCGCCTTCGTGGCCTTCTGGTTCACGACGAACCACTGCTCCGTGAGCGTGAGCGGTGCGCCGAGGTAACTGGCGATCAAGTCGTCCCACGTCATCGTCGCAGTGAGGAGCGGGTTGGCGTTGCCGAACGTGATGTTGGCGTAGGCCATTTTCTCGTCGGCTTCCGACATGTAGAGGATCATCGCCGTGCCGACCTGCTTATTGTTGCTCATGCACACGGCCATCTGGCCGCGCTTCTTCGCGTTCGCGAGCGCGGGCAGGAGCATCGCCGCGAGAATCGCAATGATGGCGATGACGACGAGCAATTCGATGAGGGTGAAACCGGACGCGCGACGCGGCGCGATGCTGCGGGAATGAGGACGAGGGTTCATTGATGTGGGGGGTTGATGCCGGCTGGGTTTGCTTCGACACACGCTCCGCTCGCGGCGGAACAAGTTCCCAAGCCCTTTCACCCTTTGGGAACGGTCGGACAATGGCACGAGGTCCCGTTCGTGACAACCCGTTTTTTTCATCCCGACGACCGCCGCCGATTAGGCTTCGTCATTTCACACCGGCTCGACTAGCCTCGCGCCACGCTCCATGCCACGCGACGCCATCCCCGCAATGCCGCCGGGCGTCACGCTCACCCGGCTCGACAATGGCCTCACCGTGATCCTCCGCGAGGACCACGCGGCGACCGTCGTCAGCGCGCAGGCGTGGTGCATGACCGGCAGCATTCACGAGGGCCGCTGGCTTGGCGCGGGCCTCTCGCACGTGCTCGAGCACATGCTCTTCAAGGGCACGACCACGCGAGGCGCTGGGCGCATTGACCAGGAAGTGCAGGAGGCCGGCGGCCACATGAACGCCTACACGAGCTTCGACCGCACCGTGTATCACATCGAGGCGCCCGCTGCGGCCGCCCGCACCGCCCTCGACATCCTCGCCGACATCATGCAGCACGCCACGCTGCCCGCGGACGAACTCGCCAAGGAACAGGACGTCATCCGCCGCGAGATGGACATGAACCAGGACGACCCGGCGCGCCGCGCCGGGCGGAGGCTCTTCGAGACCGCCTATGTCGTCAGCCCGTATCGGTTCACAGTCATCGGCTACCCGGACATCTTCAACGAGCTCAAGCGCGACGACATCACCGGCTACTACCACGAGCGCTACGCGCCGAACAACGTGTTCTTCGTCATTGCCGGCGACGTGCAGACCGACGCCGTGCTCGCACAACTTCGCGAAGCCTTCGCGAAAACCAAAGCCCGCGCGCTCGCGCCGCTCGTCATTCCCGCCGAGCCGAGGCAGACCGCGCCGCGCGACATCGTCGAGGACGCGCCCATCGAGCTCGGGCACCTGCATTTCGCGTGGCACATTCCCGAGGCCCGCCACGCGGACGTGCCGGCGCTGGACGTGCTCGCCACGCTGCTCGGCTACGGCCAGAGCTCGCGGCTCTACCAGTCCGTGCGCGAGCGCCAGCGCCTCGTCCACCACGCCGACGCGTGGACCTACAATCCCGGCCTGCCCGGCCTGCTCGGCATGAGCGCGATGGTGGACGCCGGCAAGTTCGAGGCCGCGCGCGACGCGATGCTCGCCGAGCTCGAGCGCATGAAGGAGGAGCCGGTCTCGCCCGCTGAACTGGCGAAGGCCGTGAAGCAGTTCACCGCCGGCAACCTCGCCGCGCGCAAGACCGTGCAGGGGCAGGCGCAGGACCTCGGCGCGAACTGGCTCGGCGCGCACGACCTCAACTTCACCGCGCGCCACCTCGCCGCCGTCAAGCAGCTCACGCCCTCGGACCTCCAGCGCGTCGCGCGCCAGCACTTGTCCGCGGACAACGGCACCTATTACGCGCTGCTGCCGAAGGGCTCGGCGCGGACGGCCGCGGTGTCCTTCGAGCGCGCGCGGGTTTCCGACCCGCAGCGCATCGAGTTGGGCAACGGCCTGCGGCTGCTCGTGAAGGAGGACCGCCGCCTGCCGTTCGTCGAGTTCCGCCTCGCGTTCAAGGGCGGCGTGCTCGCCGAGACTTCCGCCAGCAACGGCGTGTCGCAGATGCTCTCGCGCCTCCTGCCCAAGGGCACCAAGTCCCGCACCGCCGAGCGCATCGCGCGCGAAATCGAGTCCGTCGGCGGCAGCCTCGACACGTGGGGCAGCCACAACACCTGCGGCGTGCAGGTGCAGGTGCTGCGCGAGGACTTCGCGCTCGGGCTCGACCTGCTCGCCGACGTGCTCCTGCGCCCGCGCTTCCCGGCCGACGCCGTCGAGCGCGAACGCGAGGTCCAGCTCGCGGGCATCCGCGACCAGCGCGACCACCTGCTCGCCAGCGCGTTTCGCGCGCTGCGCTTCGGCCTGCACGGCGGCGCGGGCTACGGCCTGGACCCGCTCGGCACCGAGGCGAGCGTCACGTCCCTCACGCGGGCCGCCATCCGCGAACATCACGCCATGCTGGCCGCGCCCAACAACACCGTGCTCGGCATTTATGGCGACCTTGACGCCGACGCGGTCGCGGTGGCCGTGGAGAAGGCGTTCACGGGCTGGGCGCGCAACGACGATGCGAACCCGGCGTTCACGCCTGCAGAGGCGCTCGCACCCAAGGCGGGTCGCGTCACCGAGCAGCGCGACAAGAAACAGGCGGTCATCGCCGTGGGATTCGTGGGCTGCACGTTTGCGGACCCTGACCGCTTCGTGCTCGAGCTCATCCAGGAAGCGTGCAGCGACCTCGGCTCGCGGCTGTTCCTGCGCATCCGCGAACAACTCGGCCTCGCCTATTACGTCGGCGCGCAGCACCAGCCCGGCCTCGCGCCCGGCACGTTCGCCTTCTACGCCGGCACCGCGCCCGAGCACCTCGCTCGCGTCGAGGACGAGCTCTTGAAGGAAATCGAATTGCTCCGCGCGGGCGGGCTGACCGCGGAGGAACTCAAGCGCGCGAAAGCCAAGACCATCGGCCAGCGCGCGCTCTCGCGGCAGGACTGCGGCGCGCAAGCCACCGCCGCCGTGCTGGACGAACTTTACGGCCTCGGCTTCCGCGCGTGGGAGTCCGAGGACGAGCAGACGGCCGCCGTGACCGTCGAGCAAACGCGCGCCGCAGCGGAGAAGTTCTTCGCGCCGGAGCGGCGAGTGGTTGCGATCGTCGAGCCGGGAACTGATTCGTCCTCGTCGTCGTCCTCGAGTAGTTCCGTGGGCACTACGCAGTGACTGACGGATTCGAGGACGAGGACGAGGGCGAACGCTGGATTCAAGCGATCGCCGGTTCCGGCTCCGAGTTGCGCGCACTGGCCAGCGACTCCGCGCCGCCGAGCAGGAGGCGCTCGGTCGTCTCCCAACCGATGCACGGGTCGGTGATGCTCACGCCGTATTTCAACTCGCGCGCGGGCCGCGGAAAGGGCTGGCTGCCTTCGTGGATGAAGCTCTCGACCATCACGCCGATGAGCGCGGGGCTGCCCTTCAACTTCTGCTCGATGAGATTCTGCCACACGACTTCCTGGCGCTCGTGTTTCTTGCCAGAGTTGGCGTGGCTGCAATCCACCATGATGGCCGCAGGAAGTCCGGCTGCGGCGAGCTTCGCAGCGGCGTCGCGGATGGCCTCGTCGTGGAAGTTGGTGTGACCGCGGCCGCCGCGCAGCACGACGTGGCCCCACGGGTTGCCGCGCGAGTTCACGATGGCGGTGCAGCCCTCGTTGTCCACGCCGAGGAAGCTGTGCGGGTGGCGCGCGGAGAGCATCGCGTCCATCGCGGTTTGCAGGGAGCCGTCGGTGGAGTTCTTGAAGCCCACGGGCATCGAGAGGCCGCTGGCCATCTCGCGATGCGTCTGGCTCTCGGTGGTGCGCGCGCCGATGGCCGCCCACGCGACGAAGTCCGCGATATATTGCGGCACGACCGGGTCGAGGAACTCCGTGGCGGCGGGCATGCCTAGCTCGTTGATTTCGCGCAGCAGCTCGCGCGCGAGCTTGAGGCCGGAGGTCACGTCGCACGACCCGTCGAGCCGCGGGTCGTTGATGAGGCCCTTCCAGCCGATGGTGGTTCGGGGTTTCTCGAAATAGACGCGCATAAGCACGACGAACTCGCGCTCGACCTGCCGCTTGAGGCGCAGCAGGCGCTTCGCGTAATCAAGCGTCGCCGCCGTGTCGTGCACCGAGCACGGGCCGACGACGACGAGCAACCGCGGGTCCTCGCGGGCGAGGATGCGCTTCACCGTCTCGCGTCCCTCGATGACGGTGCGGTTGGCGGCCTCGGACATCGGGGAGAGTGCGCGCACGGCCTCGGGCGCGGGCAGACGCACGATGCTCTCGATGTTCAGGTTGGTCGTCGGCAGCAACATGGGCGGGCAGAGTATCCGCGCGCGGCAGGCTGAGGCAAGCGCCACCGGGATTCGGGAACAACGTCCAACATTCAACGCTCAACTTCCAACGCCGAACTGACAGCGCGTTGCAGCCGGCCAGCGCTGGGCGTTGGAAGTTGAACGTTGGGCGTTGGGGGTTGGGTGTTGGCCGTTTCCCCTCGTCCCCAGTTCAGCGCCCGACGCGCCGCCGCGGCACTTTGAACTCGAAACACGCGGCGCGACTCCCGACACTCGACGCATGACGTCCGCCGTGATTGTCTCCGCCGGCAAGGGCGCCCGCATGGGGCCGGACGTTGACAAGCTGTTCCTCGACGTGGCGGGCAAGCCGGTCATCGCACACACGTGGGCGCGCTTCGATTCGCACGAGGCCATCGGCGAAATCGTGCTCGTCGTGCGCGAGGGAATGCAGCCGGTGTTCGCCGAACTCGGGGCGCGATGCGGCTTCAAGAAACCGTTTCGCATCGTCGCCGGCGGCAAGGAACGGCAGGACTCCGTCTGGAATGGGGTGCATGCGGTGGCGTCGGACGTGGACGTGGTCGCCATCCACGACGGCGCCCGGCCCTGCACGAGCACGGACGTCATTCACGCCACGATTCAAGCAGCGCGCGAGTGCGGCGCGGCGGTCGCGGCGCAACGCGTGACGGACACGCTGAAATGCTCCGACGACGGCGCGCACATCGCCGCCACCGTGGATCGCTCGCGATTGTGGTCGGTGCAGACGCCGCAGGTGTTCCGCGTGGAGGTCATCCGCCGCGCGCTTGAAGTGGCGCGCGAGCGCGGGCTGGTGTTGACGGACGACACCGCCGCCTGCGAGCTCATTGGTCAGCGCGTTCGCCTCGTCGAATGCCGGTCGCCAAACCCGAAAGTGACGACGCCCGCGGACCTCGCGTTTGTGGCGTCGCTACTGGCGGGTTGATCAGTCAATGACGAATGACGAAGCTCGAATGACGAAAGAAGCTCGAATGACGAATAACGAATCCCGACTCCGTGCCCCGACTCGGAGCCCCGACTCCGAGTCGGGGCATTCGAGCTTCGTGCTTCGTCATTCTTTCGTCATTCGTGCTTCGTCATTCGTGCTTAAATCAGCGTTTCCATAGGAATCCGGCGTTCCATTTTGCCATGCTCAACATCCACCATCTCGAACTCTTCCATTACGTCGCCAAGCACGGCGGCATCAGCGAGGCGGCGCGGCGCATGCCCTACGGCATCCAGCAACCGGCCATCAGCGGGCAGATCATCCAGCTCGAGGAACACCTCGGCGTGACGCTGTTCCAGCGCCGACCGTTCGAGCTGACGGATGCCGGGCGCAGGTTGCAGGCCTACATCGAGCCGTTCTTCGCGGGGCTCGACACCATCGAGCTCGAATTGCAGGGCGGCACCGCGCATCGCATCCGCATCGGCGCGTCGGCCATCGTGCTGCGCGAGCATCTGCCGGCGATGATGCGAGTGGTGCGGAAGAAGTTCCCGCACCTGCGGCTCTCGATGCGCGAGGGCTACCAGCCGGACCTCGAGGAATGGCTCTCCAATGGCGACATTGACATCGCCGTGACGGTGTTGAGCCCGAAGCCCTTCCTCGGCGCGCAGCAACTCGCGCTGCTGCGGCTTCCGCTCGTGTTGCTCGTGGAGAAATCCAGCCGCATCAAGTCCGCGGACGAGCTGTGGGCGCGCGACCGCATCGAGGACCCGCTCATCGCGTTGCCTGCGAGCGAGTCCATCTGCAGAGATTTCCAGGCCGAACTCGGCCGGCGAAAGGTGGACTGGTTCACGAGTGTGGAAGTGAGCTCGCTCGAACTGGTGGAAACCTACGTGGCGAACGGGTTCGGCATCGGGCTGTCGGTTGCGGTTCCGGGATTGAGGGCGCTGCCCGGAGTGCGCGCGCTGCCACTGGATGGATTCGAGCCCATTGAACTCGGCCCCGTGTGGCGCGGCAAGCTGCCGCCCGTGCACCGCGAGTTCATCGAGGAGATGAAGCGGCGCGCGAAGGAGATTGCAACGTGATGGAAATGCCGGCGCGCGTCGTTCACGCGGCGGCTGGCAGAATTTCCGCGATGGGCTCGCCGCCCGGCAGGATGGGAATGGGCCGGCCGGCGTGGTCGTTGAAGCTCTCCGTCCAGTCAATGCCGAGATGGCGATACACGCTTGCCCACAAATCCTCCGGCTTGAGCGGACGTTCGCTCGGGTATTCGCCGCGCGAGTTGGTCGCGCCCACGACCTGTCCCGTGCGCATGCCGCCGCCCGCGACGAGCATGGACATCGCGAGCGGCCAGTGGTCGCGGCCCGGTTGCATCACGCCCGTCTGCGTGCCGACTTGCGTGGTGATGCGGGGCGTGCGGCCGAATTCTCCGGTGACGACGAGCAGCACCTTGCGGTCGAGCCCGCGCGCGTAAAGGTCCTCCACGAGTGCGGTCACGGCCTGGTCGTAGTAGGGGAAGCGCCAGCGCGCATCGTCAAAGAGGTGGCAGTTGACCGCGTGCGAATCCCAGTTGTAAACCGCGTTCTTCGGTGCGGTGCCGCCGGGATGCTCCATCACGACGGTCACGAAACTCGAGCCAGCCTCGACCAGCCTTCGCGCCATGATCGCGCGCTGGCCGAACGCGTGCATGCCGTAACGCTGGCGCAGCTTCTGCGGCTCGCGCGAAAGGTCGAACGCGTCGCGCGCCTTGTTCGAGAGAACCAGCTCCATCGCCTGCTGGCTGAACTTGTCCATCGTGTCCATCAGCCCGCTGCGGTCCACGTCGCGTCGCAACCGGTCGAAGCCGCGCCGCAAGTGCGCGCGGTCGTCGAGCCGCTCCGCCATGTCGCGCGTGAGGCTGAGATTCTGCACCTTGAAGTCGGGCGAGCTCGGGTCGCCGCCGACAAAGAACGGCGTGGTCGCGCTGCCGAGATACGCCGCGCCGAAGCTGAACGTGTCCACCGGCATCCGGCCGCCGTCCACGATGGCGGTGTAATTGGGGAGGCCGAGCTTGATGTGGTCGCGCATGCGCGACACCACTGAGCCGGCCATCGGATTGTCGTTCACGAAGCCCGCGGGCTCCTTCGGCTTGTGGCCAGTGAGGAACCGCTTGTGCCCGCCGCCGTGGTCGGCGAACTCGTGCGAGACGGACCGGATGAGCGTGTAGCGGTCGGCGCACTTCGCGTGAAGCGGCAGCAACTCGCACACTTCGATGCCGGGGACGTTGGTCTTGATGGGCGAGAAGATGCCGCGATACTCCGCCGGCGCGTCCGGCTTCATGTCGTAGGTCTCCATGTGCGGCGGCCCGCCCGGGAGCCAGACGAAGATGACAGAAGAGTCCGGCACCGTGTGGCCGGCTTCGCGGCCAAGTGCGCGGATGCGGAGGAAATCGCTCAACCCGAGCCCGCCAAGCGTGAGCGCACCGGCCTCGAGGAAACTCCGGCGCGAAACCGGTCCTCGGCAGCGACTCTGGAGTTGCCGCGTCATTGGATGCGCAGTGTATCTGCCACCCGGCTGCGAGTCCATTCACGCCGTGGCGGCGGTGCTGGAACTGACGAGCATCGGCAAACCAATGTTCGCGCAAACTTCGCGCAAGCACGGCTTGGCGTGAAGTCAGGACGGGCGCTTGACTTGGGACGACCGGGCGGATGATGCCGCGGCATCCCGGGTTCCGCCGATGAACCCGGCCCCGACACGGGCACGGCTCCACCTGTCCCGCGCGACTAGCGATTAAACGACTTGGTGAAGTCCTCCGCCGTGCTCTGCACGACCTTTTTCTCGTGGCGCGAGTTGGCGATCAGTTCGTTGAGCTTGTTCTCCCACGCCCGGCTCTCCATCGGCAGGTCAATGCTCTGGCCGATGAGCGAGGAATAGAGGAGGACGTTCGCCAACTCGACGCTGCCCATGCCTTCTGCGCCGGGGGCGATGAGCGGCGTGCCGTCGAGGATGGCGTCCACGAAGTTCTGGATGAGAATGCCGTGCGGGTTGGTGGCCGGCTCGAAGGGAATCTCGCAGTTCCACGCGTCGGGCTTGGCGAAGCCGCTCTTTGACGTGCGGCTGAACTCGATCATGTCCGATTCGTTGCGGGTGAAGCGCATCTTGTTGTCCTCGGCGATGACGAGCTTGCCGCGCGTGCCGCAGAGTTCGAGGCGGTTGGTGCCGGGCGCCTCGCCGGTGGAGGAGATGAAGACGCCGGTCGCGCCATTGGCCCATTCCATGTAGGTCGTGATGTTGTCCTCGACCTCGATGTTGTGGTAGCGGCCGAGCTGGCAGAAGCCGCGCACGGTCTTGGGCATCCCGCAGAGCCACTGGAGCATGTCGAGCTGGTGGAGGCACTGGTTGAGCAGCACGCCGCCGCCCTCGCCCTTCCACGTCGCGCGCCAGCCGCCGCTGGCGTAGTAGGCCTCGGTGCGGAACCAGTCGGTGATGATCCAGTTCACGCGCACGAGCTGGCCGAAGTCCGGGCTGGCGAGGAGCTGCTTGACCTTCTTGTAGCGCGGTTCGACGCGCATCTGGAACATGCCGGCGAAGACCTGCTTGGGCCGCTCCTTGGCCACGGCAATGAGCCGCTCGGCGTCGGCCTTGTGCGCGGAGATGGGCTTCTCGACCATGACGTGCAGGCCGTTCTTGAGCGCGTCAATGCCCAGCGTGGTGTGCAGGAAGTGCGGCGTGGCGATGACGATGGCGTCGATCTCACCGGAGCGAATCATCTCTTCCGCGCTGGCGAAGGTCTTGAGGCCGGGCTTGTTTTTGAACGCTTCGAGGCTGGGGGCGAAGGCGTCGCTCACCGCCGTCAGCTCGCAGCGGGAGATTTTTTTGTCGAGCAGGTAGCCACAGTGGAACTTGCCGATGTTGCCGAGGCCGACGATGCCGAGACGGACGTGTTTCATGCGCGGAGCGAGTGAGGCGTGGTGCGTGGTGTGTGACCGGAGCGCGCGGAGTATCACCGCCGCCGGAAACCGCGGGCAAGCCGATTCCAGACGCGAGATTGAAGTTGGCCCGCTGCATCGAAACGGCTACCACTCGGCCATGCAAGCCCTCCTCCTGAAATCTCCTCGAATTCCCTCCAAGCCGTCACGCCGCGCATTTCTTGCCGGCGGCGCTGCGGCTGCGGTCGTCCTCACTGCCGGTCCCGCAACTGCGCAGCATCCCCTGACCGCGCCACTACGCGGCAAGCGCATCAAGCTCGGCGTTTCCACCTACTCCTACTGGCACTTTCGTTCGGCGAAGGTGTCCATCGAAACCGTCATCGAGAAGACCGCCGACCTCGGCGTCGAGGGCGTGGACATCCTGCACCGGCAGATGGACATCCCGGAGCGCGAACCGCTCACGCCCGCGCACCGCGCCTACCTGCAAAGGCTCAAGCGTCACGCGTTCACCAACGGCACGAGCCTCATCTGCCTCTCGATTCACCAGAATTTCGTCTCGCCCGACCGCGAGAAGCTCGACCGAGAAATCGCGCACACACTCAAGTGCATCGAAATCGCGCACGAACTTGGCGTGCCGTGCATCCGGCTCAACTCCGGCCGCTGGGGAACCATCGCCTCGTTCGACGCGCTGATGAAAGCGCGCGGCATCGAGCCCGTGCTGCCCGGCCACACGGAGGACGACGGCTTCAAGTGGTGCGTGGATTGCATCGAGCGCTGCCTGCCGCGCGCGGCTGAACTTGGCGTCATCCTCGCGGTCGAAAACCACTGGGGCCTCTCGCGCACTCCGGAGGGCTTGCTCCGCATTGTGAACGCCATCAAGTCCCCGTGGCTTGGCGCGCTGATGGACACCGGCAACTTTCTCGAAGACCCCTACGACAAGCTCAAGGCCATCGCATCGCGGACCGTGTTCGTGCAGGCCAAGACCTACCACGGCGGCGGCGAGTGGTATTCGCTCGACCTGGATTACGACCGCATCGCGCGAATCCTCGCGGACGTGAACTACACGGGCTTTGTCTCGCTCGAGATGGAAGGCAAGGAACACGCCGACACCGCCGTGCCCAAGAGCATCGCCACACTGCGGAAGGCGTTCGGAGTGTGAACCACGGAAGACACGGAAGACACGGAAAGCGCCGGAAATGAGTGATGTGGAACTGCTGTTCAAGGATGAGACCTGCGCGTCGAGAGGCGCGTGTTTTGAGGTTTACATGGAGAAGGGCTGCGGGTTTTTCGAAGCGGTCTATCAAGAGTGCCTTGAACTCGAGCTGATGACCCGGGGGATTCCGTTCGTCGCGAAGCCGAGACTCGAACTCCAATACAAGGGTCACAAACTCAAGAGCGAGTATCAGCCCGACCTGTTTTGCTTCGGAAAGATCGTCGTGGAGTTGAAGGCCGTCTCGGTGATCACCGAGGAGCATCGCGCCCAGCTTCACAACTACTTGAAGGCGACCGGCCATCGGCTGGGTCTGATCGTCAACTTCGGTCATCACCCGGGAGTCGAGATTGAGCGGATCGTGAGGTGAACCACGGAAAACACGGACGACACGGAACCGGGTTCCAGCCGAAGCCTGAATGAAGGCCAGCCGGTCCGCCCTGCCGTGGTGCGTGAAGCAGATGCAGCTTTCCCCTTCCGTGTTTTCCGTGGTCAATCCCTCCAGCCAAACGCGCACACCTCGTTCTTGTTCGCGCAAAGCCGCGTGAGAAACCACTCGTCGCACAGACCGGGCAGCGCAGCCTTCAGTTCGTCGAGCTTCGCGTAGTCGGACGTGCCCTTGAACTTGATGGTCACCACGAAGCGCCGCGCGAGCCCGGCCCGAAGCCAGTCCAGCAACAACGCGATGCTCCGTTCCGGCGCGGCGATGACATCGCACAACAGCCAGTCCACCGGCGCAGCGGGCCGGAACTTGAACGCATCGCCGCGCACGAATTCCAGCCGCGGGTTCCGCATCAAGTCGTGGCGCAACGGCGAGCGGTCCACGGCGACCACGCGCGCTCCGCGTTGCAGCGCCACGTAGCTCCAGCTTCCCGGCGACGCGCCGAGGTCCACGCACGTTTCGTCCGCCTCAATGCGGCGTCCGAGCCGCAGCCCTGCCTCGACCATTTTTGCAAAGGCCCTCGAGGGCGCGGCCTTGTCGCTCGCCACCGACACTTCGCCCAGCGGGAACGCGGACATCGCGCGCCGATACTCGAAGGGCAACGGAGCCGGCGCGGCCGAGAGCCAGCCGCGGTCCGGCGCTGTGAGGATGAGTTGCACGAGCGAATCTCCGGGCGTGAACGGCGACGTGTCGTCGCGCAGCGCGCGCAGGACGCTTCGCCGTTTCTGCCGGAGCTGGTCGCGCAACGCGTCGCGGATGAGTTCGCACCGGTGCCGTCCGGCGGCGCCCGCGCCGCAATCTGGCGCAACGTGCAACCGCCACGGTCGCGCAGGCTCGGCGCGTGACAACAGCGCCTTGAGCAGCTGTCCGCTCCACGCGGAAATGGACGGGGCGGTGACGGATTCCGGCTCGAACAGGGCTTGTCGCGCGAACACGAGGGCGGGCGGCTTGCAGCCGCCGCGGGGCAGGGCCGTTTGAATCCACCGGTCGGACAGCAAGGCGCTGGTTGCGGCTGGATGCTGTCGTCGCAGTTCGTCCATGAGGAACGGTTCGCAACCTTCCGCGGCAAACACCAGCAACGTGCGCGGCGTGGAGTCCATTCGGTTGCCGGCGAGGCGATGGGCTGGCGAAAGGGCGGAAAAGTCCAGGCGGGTCACGTCACCGGCAGGCCGCTCGCGAGCAGCACCGTTTCCTGCGCGGCGAGATCGTGTTCGGGTGACCAGTCGAACTTCTTCTCGCCACGGATGACCTTCGCCATGTCCGCGAAGTCCGCCTCGTAGCGCGGCCGGCTCGGGAACGGAACGTCCTGGTAGCCCTTCTTGAACTCGCCGCGCGGTTGCGCGAGAGCGAGGCGCGCCTTCGGCGGTTCGAGCGGGCGGATGTCGAACGTGCCCGCGTCACCGCACACCACGAACTGGCGCCGCGCGCCGCCGTCCACCTCCACAAGCGCGCTGCGGACGGTGACGGTCGCGCCGGGGTATTCGAGCACGGCGAGCTGGTTGTCGAGCAGGTCGTCCTTGAACGCGCCGCTGCGCCGCGCGAACGCGGTGACCTTGTGAGGCCGGCCGAGCAGATGGACAACGGAGTCAATGACGTGGCAGCCGAGCTCGAACATGGTGCCGCCGCGATACGGCAGGAGCTTGGCGCGGTCCGCCGCGCTGCTGATCTTGCCGATGGCGGTCTCGATGCTGAACACCCTGCCCAGCCAGCCTTCGCGCACGATGCGGTAGCAAAACTCAAACGCGGCGTTGTATCGGAACATGTAGCCCATCTTGACGGTGAGCTTGCGGCGCGCCGCCTCGTCGAGCAGCGCCTTGAACTGCGGCAGCGATTCGCCCGCGGGCTTGTCGAGGTGGATGTGCATGCCGGCCCTCACGCAGCGCGTGCCCGTGGCGAGCAGGTCCTTCACCTCGGTTTCGACCGCGACCATCCTGAGGCCGGGAGTGTTGAGCAACTGCTCCTCGGTCATCATCGGCACGCCTTGATAGGCCGGGTTCTTCTCGAGCGCGCGCACCGCGCGCAGGCGCTCGTCCGGCTCGACGAATCCGACCACCTCGAAATCCGGCGACTTGCGCATCGCGGCCATCTGGCCGTCAGCATGCGCGTGGCCGGTGCCAATTTGCCCGACGCGGATGCGTGGCTTGGCGTCCTGCGATGCGCGGATGTGGAAGGGCGCGAGCAGCACGGCGCCGCTGGTGGCGGCGAGAAAGCGGCGTCGGTGAAGTCCTGTGGTCATGGACGGACGCTAGCGGAGGGCGCCGCGGTTGTCACCGGCGGAAGTCCGCCCGATGGTCCGTTGACACTGCCGCGGAGCATTGTTACCGTCCGCGCCGTTCAAACAGGTCATGAGCGCATTCTTGAACAACCAGGTGCTCGTGCTCAACCGCCTCTGGCAGGCGGTGAACATCTGCTCCGCGCGCCGCGCGGTGACGCTGCTCTTCCAGGGGCACGCGCAGGTGGTCGTTGGCGACGACGATGGCGAGTTCCGGACGTTCGACTTCCGCGAGTGGCGGGACTTCTCGGTGCGGGAGCCGCATCCGGAGAGCATCGCGACCATCTCGTTCCGCATCCGCGTGCCGCGCGTCATCATGCTGGCCGTGTTCGACCGGCTGCCGCGCAAGGAGGTCAAGTTCACGCGGCACAACATCTTCGAGCGCGACCGCAACACGTGCCAGTTCTGCGGCGACGTGTTCGACCGGAAGGACCTGAACCTCGACCACGTCATCCCGCGCGACCGGGGCGGGCCGACGACGTGGGAGAACATCGTGTGCTCGTGCATCCCGTGCAACACGCAGAAGGGCAACCGCACGCCGGCCGAGGCCGGCATGCGGCTCATCCGCAAGCCCAAGCGCCCGAAGTGGCGGCCGTTCGTGCAGTTGAACGTGCAACTCGACTGCCACGAAAGCTGGAAGCACTTCCTCGACCTGGCCTACTGGAACGTGGAGCTGGGCGAAGACTGACGCGGGCGAGCCATTGGGCGCCCGCAAGGAGTCAGCCCTTCACGGGTTCGACCTTCGCCGCCTCGATCATCGCCCAAAACTTGGGGTTCTCCTGCAAAGCCTCGTCCTCTCCCGTCGGCAGGCTCGAGCGGTAGAGGAAATCCTTGAGCGTGTTCCGGCTGAGGATGCGGTGGACGACGACGCCAAGCGGATGCCGCTCGAAGTAAATCCGGTAGTCGCCGACGCGGAATCGGTGCAGCACGTGACCGCCGCGCTCAAGCCGGCCGAAGTGCTCGAGCTCCGTGCCCATCACCTCCTGCGGCAGGCCGCGAAACTCGCCGAGAATCTGCAACTGCAGTTCCTTCGGCATGCGCGCCAGTTCGGCGGCGCTCGTCGGGTTGAAGATGATTTGGAACTGCCGCACGGCCTTCTCTCTTCCACGGCGTGGTAGCCCGTATGGGAATCGAACCCATCTTTCAGCCTTGAGAGGGCCGTGTCCTGAGCCGATAGACGAACGGGCCGCCGAACCAGCGCGCGGACTCTAGTGCGCGGCACGCGGCGAAGTCAACTGCGCGCAGGGAACAAAAAAGCCCCGACTCCGAGTCGGGGCTTGAAAGGGAATTGGCTGGCTATTCGCGACGGCGGCGCAGGAGCAATCCTGAGAGTCCGAGGATGCCGAGAGCAATCGTGCTGGGCTCGGGGATCACCACTGAGAAGCTCGGATGCAGGTTCACGT
>Ga0233424_10001673_pt1 | contig 18241 bp, 18 predicted proteins | sample Watercolumn_Towu_FD_181011 | JGI IMG/M metagenome (GOLD analysis project Ga0233424, IMG submission 181011) | Freshwater microbial communities from Lake Towuti, South Sulawesi, Indonesia - Watercolumn_Towuti2014_125_MG | ecosystem: Environmental > Aquatic > Freshwater > Lake | place: Indonesia...
GAGCTTGGGTCGTTAGGCCGAACTTCAAGTCGTGAGCACTTCACAGGTGAACGCGCTGCCGATTTGCAAATCGGCGACACAGCAGGTTTGGAAACCTGCGCTACGGGCAGGTTCATGGGAAGCGCAGTGCGCGGCCCGGCGCTGCTCACGGCTTCGCCGCCGCCGCCTTCACGAGCGCCTCGACAAGTTGCTCCGGCTTCCAGGCATTGCCGGTGAAGATGTCCTGCACGCGGCCGGTGGCGTCCACCACGACGGTGCGGAGGTTGTGGTCGAAGTCAATCCGGCCGGCCTCGCGCCGGAAGACGAGGCCGAACTGCTCGGTGATGGCGTCCACGTCAATGAGCGCGCCGGTGAGGAAGCTCCATCGCTGCGGGTCGTAGCCGAGCTGTCGCGCGTGGTTAAGCAGCACGGGCGGCGTGTCGAAGCCGACGTCGAACGAGATGGATAAGAGGTGCCAGTTGCCGGGCGCGTCCGCGCGGGACTTGAGCTGCGCGACGACGTTGGTGAAGTTGCGGTTCATCCGCGGGCAGTAGTCGGGCATGGGGCACTTGGTGAAGAGGAACGTGAACGCGTAGGCCTTGCCGTTGAAATCCGCGAGCTGCACGGCCCGGCCGAGTTGGTTCGTGAAGCGGTAGTCGGGCATGCGGTCGCCGACTTTCAGCGGCTCGACGTCGCGCACGAGGCGGAATGAGCGCACTGACGGCGTGTCCGGGAGTTTCGCCCCGCCGAGCAGGGCGACGTCCTCGAGCCAACTGTCCTCGGGCGTGACGACGAACTTGAAAATGACCACGGCGCCGGGGAGCAGGTTGCGCAGGTCGTCGGTCTTGCGGACGGTGAAGGGCATGGTCATCGCGTCCATGTAGCCGGGGATGGCCTCGTGCTTGATGACGGCGATGCGGCCGTTTTCCTTGAGCTGCTCGACGACGCCCCTGACGGTGAAGATGCGGTTGGTGGCGGCTGCGTTGGTGGTGACCGTGGCGGTTAGGCCCGGCGCGGGTGTCGCGGGAGCCGGCGCGGGCGAAGCGGGCGGGTTCGGTGATGCAGGCGGAGCGGAGTCGCGGCATCCGAGCAGCGCGAGCGTCACCGCGACGAGTGGAAGGAGGACGTTGCGAAACATCGGCGAAGTGTTCCCTCCGGTTCGGAGCTTTGGCAAGCGCGCGCCAAATCCGCCTTCGTGTCCCGCGCGAGCCTGGAGCGGATTAGTCAATTCTGTGGCCGTTTCTGGCTCCCGCGGATGGAGCGCGGCGTTTACGCCGCTTCAACTCACCGCCTGATTCGCGTCGAAGCGGGCTGAAGCCCGCGCTCCACCGTGGCCACAGTTCAACTTCACCCGCTCTAGAGCCGCAGCAGCTCGGATTTTTCGAGGAGCACCTGCGTCGCGCGCAGGTCCTCGCGCGCGAGTTGCACCTGCACCAGCGCGGACGAAACCCCGGCGTAAAGCGAGACGAAGGCGATCCCGATGAGCAACGTGGCGACGAGCACCTCGATGAGGGTGAAGGCGGCTCCCCCACTCGGTGTCGGGGCTGTCCGCGCCCGGCCCGGAAACTGGCAGGTCTGCATTCCGGGACAATGTCTATCCCACGCCGCCGCCGAGGGCTCGCGATGGGTCGCACGTCGCCGAACGGCGCAAGCGCCTTGGCTTCGTTCTGTGCCGGCCGCGTTGTTCTCCTCCCGCTACTTCAAGTTCTCCGGGTTGAGCGGATGCAGATCCTTCGGCAGGAAGGTGCCGTCCTTGCGGATGAGTTCGTCGTCGAACCACACCTCGCCGCCGCCCCACTCGGGCCGCTGGATGAGCACCATGTCCCAGTGCACCGCGCTGCGGTTGCCGTTGTCGCACTCCTCGTAGGCCTGCCCCGGCGTGAAGTGCAGCGAGCCCGCGATCTTCTCGTCGAACAGGATGTCGCACATCGGGTTCAGGATGTAGGGATTGAAGCCGAGCGAGAACTCGCCCACGAAGCGCGCGCCAGCATCGGTGTCGAGAATCTCGTTGAGCTTCTTCGTGTTGCTCGACGTGGCGTTGGTCACCTTGCCGTCCTTGAACTCGAGCCGCACGTTCTCGAACTTCGTCCCGCTGTAGAGCGTGGGCGTGTTGAACTGGATGACGCCGTTCACCGAGTTCTTCACGGGGCAGGAGAAGACCTCGCCGTCGGGAATGTTGCGGTCGCCCTTGCACATCTTCGCTCCGATGCCCTTGATGCTGAAGCGCAGGTCGGTGCCGGGCGACTTGAGGTGCACGCGGTCGGCCTTGCGCATGCGGCGCTCCAGCGGCACCTGCGCGCGCGCCATCTTCGCGTAGTCCATCGTGCAGACGTCGAAGTAGAGGTTCTCGAAGGCCTCGGTGCTCATGTTCGCGCTCTGCGCCATGCTCGGCGTGGGCCAGCGCAGCACGCACCAGCGGGTCTTGTTGATGCGGTAGTCGAGCACGGGGCGGAGCGTCTTGGAGTAAAGCTGCAGCTTCTCGCTCGGCACGTCGGAGGTCTCGCTGGCATTCGCCGCGCCGCGGATGGCGATGTAGGACTGGCAGCGTTTCATGCGCGCGAGCTCGACGTCGCGGACGAGCTTTGCGTGCGCGTCGTCGGTCTCGCGCTGCATCTCTCGGATGAGCCGCGTGTGCCGGGCCTCGACCAGCGGCGTGGCGCCGGCCTCGCGCGCGGCGCGGATGAGCTCGACGCTGAATTCGTCCGGCACGTCAATCATGTCCAGCAGCACCACGTCGCGCTTCCTGAGCTTCGTGGAGTAGTTGACGAGCAGGCTGGCGAGCTTCGCGAAACGGGGGTCGGCCATAAGTGCGGCGAAGGCTAGCGGCGCGCGCCCGATTGTCCAGCACGGCATGCGCGCGCGCGATTGAACCCCGACTCGGAGTCGGGGCGCACTTGAACCTTGAACCCGCACCCGCGCCGTCCCTATGTTCGCAGCATGAAACACGGATTTCACGAATTTCCACGAAAGCGATTGCTTTGCACATTCTCCCTTCTCGCTCTGCTGGCCGCGCCCGCGCCACGCGCCACCGCGCAGGACGCCGCCACCGAGGAACGACTCCGCAAACTCGAGAAGCGCCTCGAGGATTTGCAGGCCGAGAACTTCAAGCTCGCGCAGGACCTGCGCGAGGCGCGGGCCGAGAACCAGGACTTGAACCGCCGCTTCGAGGCGCTGCGCCTCGCGGCCAAGTCCACCGCCGAGCGCGCCGGCAACAGCGAGGACATCATCAAGCTCGCGCAGCAGCTCAAGGAACTCGACCAGCGCCGCGTCGCCGACCAGCAGAAAATCCTCTCCGAGGTCGAGCGCATGCTCAAAACCGCGCCGGCCGCAGCGCCGCCACCGCCCCCGACTCCGAGTCTGGGCAAGTCCGGAACGAAGTCCGCGCCCAAGCCGGTCGAGGCGGAAACCGGCTCCCACGCCGAGCACGGCGAGTTGAAAGGCGTGTGGCACACCATCGAGAAGGACCAAACGCTCGGCGTCATCGTGAAGGCTTACAACGACGACCTCAAGGCGAAGGGCAGGACGGGCAAGGTCACGCTCAAGTCCATTCAGGACGCGAACCCGAGGGCCAACCCGAACCGCCTCATCGTCGGCTCGAAGCTGTTCATCCCGGTTCCGGAGAAGTGACCGCGCGCTCACGCCGATGAAATCCCTTCGCCGCGCGCACCTGTATCTCGGCTGCTTCTTCGCGCCGATGCTTGTGTTCTATCTGCTCACCGGCTGGTATCAAACGGTGAAGCCCAACCGCATCAAGGAACCCGGCGAGGCCGAGTCGCTCGCGCAGAAGTTCCGCGTCGTGCACGTGTATCAGGTGTATCCCAGCGCGACGGAGACGAAGAACCCGTCCTCGCCGAAGCTGTATCAAGCGCTGGTCATCCTCATGTCGGTCGCGGCCACGGTCACGGTGTTGCTCGGGGTGGTGCTCGCTTTCCGCACGCTCAAGCCCGCGTGGCCGGTCGCGCTCGTGCTCGCGCTCGGCGTGCTCGCGCCCGCGCTCATGCTCTGGCTCGGCCAGAAACGGTGAGCGCCGCGTGACCATCCTCGAGGTCATCCAGCGCAGCGCCGCCTACCTCGAGCGGCGCGGCGTGGACTCGCCCCGGTTGCAGGCCGAACTGCTCGCCGCCCACGTGCTCGGCTGCCCGCGCATGCGGCTTTACCTCGACTTCGAGCGCACGCCCGACGGCGCGCAGCTCGACCGCCTCCGCACGCTGGTGCAGCAACGCGGCGAACGCGTGCCGCTCCAGCACCTCACCGGCTCGGTGTCGTTCTGCGGCCTCGAGCTCGAAGTTTCCCGCGCCGCGCTCATCCCGCGGCCGGAGACCGAGCGGCTCGCGGAACTAGCCTGGACGTGGCTCAAGGGAAAAGGCGCGGCGACGGTGCTCGACTTCGGCACGGGCACGGGATGCCTCGCCATCGCCATCGCGGCGAATGCGCCGGAGGCCATCGTGCACGCGCTCGATGTGTCCGCCGACGCGCTCGCGCTCGCGCGCCGCAATGTCGCGCGCCACTTGCTTGACTCGCGCATCCCGCTGCATCACGTCGATGGATTCGGCGCGCTGCCCGCCGCGCTCCGCTTCGATTGCATCGCCGCCAACCCCCCTTACATCCCGGGCGCGGACATCGCCTCGCTCGATCCCGAAGTGCGCGACCACGATCCGCGTCTGGCGTTGGATGGCGGTGCCGACGGGCTGGACTTCTTCCGCGTTCTTTCGCGCGAAGCGCGCGCGTGGTTGAAGCCCGGCGGCGTGCTGTTCGCGGAGTTCGGCGACGGCCAGGCCGATGCGCTCCTCGGGATGTTCGCGCCGCCGCCGTGGGGTGGTGGCGCACGCATCGAGTCCGACCTTTCGGGGCGCGGGCGATTCCTCGTTGCCTGCGTCCCGGCGGCGTGAAACAGTCGCGCGCGTCGGCGGGAAACTTCGACTTCGAGGAACATGGACGGCCTGATGATTCGCGGCGGCGTGCCGCTGCACGGAGACGTGACCATCAGCGGCGCGAAGAACGCCGTGCTGCCCATCATGGCGGCAACGCTGCTCACCGCCGAGCGCTGCGTCATCCGCCGCGTGCCGCGGTTGAGCGACGTGGAGTTCATGGGGAAAATCCTCACGTCGCTCGGCGGGGAGGTCGCCATCGAGGGCGACACGGTCACCATCCAGTGCGCGAAGGTCCGCGGCGTGGGCGATTACGACCTCGTCCGCAAGATGCGCGGCTCCATCTGCATCCTCGGCCCGTTGCTGGCGCGGCTGCACAAGGCGCGCGTTTCGCTGCCCGGCGGCTGCGTCATCGGCGCGCGGCCCATTGACCTGCACTTGAAGGGACTGCGCGCCCTCGGCGCGGGCATCCGCACCCAGGGTGGCTACGTGCACGCGAGCACGCGACGGCTCACCGGCGCGAATGTGTTCCTCGGGGGACGCGCCGGCTCCACCGTGCTCGGCACCGTCAACGTGATGCTCGCCGCCGCGCTCGCCGACGGCCTGACCATCATCGAAAGCGCCGCGTGCGAGCCGGAAGTGACGGACGTGGCCAACTTCCTCGTCGCGATGGGCGCACAGATTCAAGGCGCGGGCAGCCCCACGCTCACCATCACCGGCGTGGACAAATTGCATGGCGCCAAGCACGAGTTGATTCCCGACCGCATCGAGGCGGCAACCTTCGCCATCGCCGCCGCGGCGACGAGGGGCGACGTGACGCTGAGACGCGTGCGGCCCGACCACATGACCGCCGTGCTGGACAAGCTCATCGAGGCGGGCGCGAAGGTCGAACGCAACGGCGCCGCCGACGCTGCGTCGGGGCAGGCCGCGCTGCGTGTGCGCGGCGGGCGACTCCGGCCCGTAGACGTGACGACGCTGCCTTACGCGGGATTCCCCACGGACGTGCAGGCGCAGATGATGGCGCTGATGTGCCTCACGCCGGGCATCAGCATCATCACGGAGCGCATCTTTGAATCGCGCTTCATGCACGTGCCGGAGTTGTGCCGGCTCGGGGCGGACATCGCCATCGAGGGCCCGAGCGCCATTGTGAAGGGCGGCGCGAAGCTGAGCGGGGCGCAGGTGATGGCGAGCGACTTGCGCGCCTCGGCCGCGCTGGTGATCGCCGGTCTTTGCGCGCAGGGCGCCACGGAGGTGAGCCGCATTTACCACCTGGACCGCGGCTACGAGCGCATTGACGAAAAGTTGCGCGCCCTGGGCGCGCGCATCGAACGGTTCAAGTCCAAGGACCCGCGCGCGACATCGCAAGAGAGTTGACCCGCGATCACTCGAGCTCGACGAGCCCCTCGGCGATGCAGAGCTTGGTGAGGCCGGCTATGGTGTGGATGTCGAGCTTGCGCATGATGCCCTCGCGGTGCGTCTCGATGGTGCGCGTGCTCAGGCCGAGGCGCTGCGCAATCTCCTTGCTCGTCGAGCCGCCCGCGATCGCCACGAGCACCTCGCGCTCGCGGTTGGAGAGCCTGTTGACCCCCTCGGGCTCGGGCGCGGTCTGCCGGACGTGTTCCTGCGCAAGCAACCGCGCCGCGGGCGCGCTGAAGAAGAGTTCCCCGCCCCGGCCGACCGCCTCGATGGCCTCGAGCAATTCCGCCGGCGCCGCGCCGCGCCGTTGCTCGTGGAGGCAAAGCCGCGGCCGTCGTCGCAAACGAGCAACTGAAGTTCCCCGGCATCCTGCGAAAGTTGAATCTGCACACGCCGCGCGCGCGCATGTTTGCGGACGTTGTTGAGCGCCTCCTGCACCGCGCGATAGACGGTCAGGCTGAGAGCCGGCGCGAAGTTGCCGGGGATTCGCGCCACCTCCAGCTCCACCTCGACGCCCGTGTGCTCGGCGAATTCGTCCGCCGCGCCGCGCCGCGCGGCCGCAAGCCCGAGCTCGTCAAGTTCGCTCGGGCGGAGGTTCTCGGAGATGCGGCGGCAGACCTCCAAGCCGTTGACGCGCGGCATCACGATGTCGAGCAACACGAGGTCGGCGACGTTTGCGCGGAGGAAGGTCAATCCCTCCTCGGCGCCTTTCGCAAGGGCGACCTCGAATCCCGCGCGCCCCAGCTCGCGCGCGAGCAAGTCGCGGTTGAGCGGGTCGTCGTCCACCACCAGCAGGCGCGCCGGTCGCGGCGCGGCCGGAGCCTGGTCCATCGTGGGGTCGCCTTCCCGGGGCATTGGGTGCGTCTTGGGACGCGCGGGATATGGCCAAGGCACGCCGGATTGTCATGGAAAAACCCGTGGTGCAGCGAGCGCGGAGGACACTGGAACGGGCTCATGTGCGGTCGGCGCGCTGGATTGCATGAAGGGCGCATCTCACTTTCTTGAAAGCGACTCAGGCGTCGGAAACGGACAGCAAGAAGGAGGCGGAAAAAACCGGGGGTCCGGGCCCATGTCAGGACTCATGAGGTTGGCAAACGAATGGGGACAAACGAATGCGCGGCCAAAAGAGTGGATGCGCCTTCCTCCTTTCACCTGCCGTCCGTGGTGCGCCGTGTGCCAGTCCTTCTTTTTGCCCGCTTCTTTCTGTCAGTTCGTCCGCCCCTCCCTCGTGCTGCAAGAAACTGAGATGGGCCCTTGCATGAAAAGTCCTCGAAAAAAAAAGTTGTCAATGCTCCGGCGCTTGCCTATTCTCGCTCGCAAATGCACCGTTTTTGGTGCGGGGCAAACGGTCTTTTGCCCCAGTCAAACGCCAACAACGCAACACAACACATCGCAGGAGGAACAACAGCATGAAGATCAATCCATGGACAGTCGGGCTGGCTGCGGCGGGCGTCATCAGCTTCGCCGGAACCGCTCAGGCTGAAGAGGCAAAGAACCAAGTCGCGACGGCCGTCTCGGGCACCACGCTCAGCGGTTACGTCAGCACGTCCGCCCGCTGGGACTTTTCCAGCGCCGCCGGCGTCGGAGCGTATCGCTTCGGTGCGGGCAAGGGCGACGGATTCAACCTGGACGTCGTCAACGTGACCGTCGCCAAGTCGCCCGGTGAGGGCGAGTGGGCGTCGGGCTACAAGGCCGAAATGGTCTTCGGCCCAGATGCAGGCGGGCTCGGCGGCGGCTTCGGCCTCAAGCAGGCCTATGTCGCGCTCCGCGCCCCGGTCGGCAACGGCCTGGACATCAAGATGGGCGTGTTCGACAGCGTGGTCGGCTACGAGGCGACCAACAGCCCTGACAACCCCAACTACACCCGTTCTTGGGGCAACACCATCGACCCTGTCCAGCACACGGGTTTGCTCGCCAGCTACCGCTTCTGTGAGAACTTCAGCGCCAGCATCGGCGTCGCGAACTCCACGCTCGACGCGATCAACACGCGCGGCAGCTTGGTGCAGTCGCAAAAGACCTACCTCGCCTCCGTCAGCGCGACGGCCCCCGAGAGCTTCGGCTTCCTCAAGGGCACCGTGCTGAACGCTGGCGTGGTGGACGGTCGCATCGCCGCCCAGTCGGCCGCGACGCCTGACACGACGTGGGTCTATGTCGGCGCGACCATCCCGACCCCGATGGAAAACCTCTCCGTCGGATTGTCGTTCGACAACCGCATGGTGGACGGCGCGGCGGATGCGCAGGCGGTCGCAGCCTATGTCTCCTACAAGGCCAGTGACAAGATGAAGATCAACATCCGCGCGGACTACCTCGACAACAACAGCGCAGTCGTGGCTGGCATCGGTGGTGCCGCCGTTGAAATCCTCACCACGACGGTCACCCTCGATTACACGCTCTGGGAAAACGTTCTCAGCCGCCTCGAGTATCGTTGGGATCACGCAGCGAGTGGTCGCGTTGCAGGCTCGGGTCCCTTCGGCGGCGGTCGCGTGAACGCCAACCAGGTCATCGCGAACATCGTTTACAAGTTCTAGGCTGACTTCACAGCCTCCCAAACCCCTCCTGCGAAAAGCGGGAGGGGTTTTTTGTTGCCCCGCGCGGTCAAGTTGCTTGCCGGATTTCACTCGCACAGCAACGCTCGCAATCAATCGAATGCGCCCCCTCCTTGGAATCCGTCGGCTGGCAGGCTCGTTGAGCGCGACCGTGCTGCTGACGGTGCCGGGCTCGCACGCTGCCGAAGCAGTCCTGCCGCTTCACCCAAGCGCGCGCGTATCCGAGGCACGACCGGGCCGCCACGGATTCGTGGTGCACGATGTCGAGTGCGAGTTCCAGTCAGGCCGCACCGAGTTGCACGTGATGCTGCCGGACAAACGCCCCGCAGGCGTCACGTTCCCCGTGCTCTATCTGCTGCCGGTCGAGGCGACCAATGGCGTGACTTGGGGTAGCGCGCTCGCCGAGGCGAAGCGCCTCGACCTCGCGAACCAGCTCGGCGTCGTGTGCGTGTATCCGACGTTCAGCCAGTTGCCGTGGTTCGTGGACCACGCCACGGAGGCGCGCGTGCGGCAGGAGAGCTACTTCGTGAAGGTCGTCGTGCCCGCCATCGAGGCGCGCCATCCAGTCCGGCGCGAGCGCGACGCGCGGCTGCTGCTTGGCTTCAGCAAGTCCGGCTGGGGCGCGTGCAGCCTGCTCCTGCGGCATCCCGACGTGTTTGGAAAGGCGGCGGCGTGGGACGCGCCGACGGCGATGGACGCGCCGCGTCACGGGATCGAGGTCATCTCCGGCACACGCGAGAACTACGAGCGCCACAAGCTGCACACCGCACTGCGCGGGCGTGGGGGTGAACTCGGAACGACGCCGCGGCTCGGGCTGTTCGGCTACGGCAACTTCCGCGAACAGATGACGCAGACGCACGAGCTGATGCGCTCGCTCGGGATTCCGCACGAGTGGCGCGATGGGCCGCAACGGAAGCACCACTGGGAGTCCGGCTGGGTCGAGGACGCCGCGCGCTGGCTCGTGAAGTGAGCGCGCTCACACCGTCCGCATCTGGACGGCGTCCACGATTTGCTCGCCCGCGGAGATGGCGCTGATGATGACCACGGTCTGGCCCGGCTTGAGCAGGCCGCGACGAACGATTTCCGCGAGCGCGGTGTTGATGGTGTGCTCCGGGTTGGCGTGGTCGAACGGAACCACCAGCGGCGTGACGCCCCAGCTCAGCGCATGCGAATCCGCCAGGGCCTGGAACTCGCAGGCGGCGATGATGGGTGAGTAGCGCGGCCGCATCCACGCCGTGTAACGCGCCATGCGTCCGCGCCGTGTGAACACCACGATGGCATCGGCTCGAAGTTCGTCGGCCATCACGACCGCGCTCTTCACGAGCTTCTGGCGCGCGCTCGTGAGCTCGGCGCGTTCCTGGAAGTTCGCGCCGCCGCTGCGCTCGATGCGCTGCGCGATGCGGTCGAACACCTCGACGCACTTGAGCGGATACTTCCCCACGGTGGTTTCGCCGGAGAGCATGATGGCGTCGGCCTGCTCGAAGACCGCGTTGGCGACGTCGGTGATTTCAGCGCGCGTGGGCATGGGGTTCTCGATCATGCTCTCGAGCATATGCGTGGCGACGATGACGGGCCGGCCTACGCGCAGGCAGGTCTTGACGATGCGCCGCTGCACGATGGGCAGCTCCTCGTAGGGAATCTCGATGCCGAGGTCGCCGCGCGCGACCATCACGGCGTCGGCGACGAGCACGATGTCGTTGAGGTTCTTCACCGCCTGCTGGTCCTCGATCTTCGCGACGATGAGAGGCCGGTGCTTCCATTTTTCGATGAAGGAGATGAGCTGCAGGATGTCCCGCGACTCGCGCACGAACGACAGCGCGATGTAATCCACGCCGGCTTCCATGCCGCACTCGATGTCGGCCATGTCCTTGGCCGTGAGCGCGGGAAGGCTGACTTTGACGCCGGGCAGGTTGATGTGGCGCCGGCTGCCGAGCGTGCCCGGCGTGAGCACTTCGCACTCGACCTTGTTCTCGTGCTTGGCGAGCACCTTCATGTGGATGGCGCCGTTGTCGAGCAGGACCACGTCGCCCACGGAGATGTCGTTGACGAAGTGCTCGTAGTTCACGTCCACGCTGTGCATCTCCTCGCTTCGTTCCCCACGGACGGTGAGCGTGAACTTCTGCCCCGGTTGGAGGTCGAGCGGGACGGGAAGGTCGCCAGTGCGGATGGCCGGGCCCTGCGTGTCAATCATGATGGCGACGGACAGGCCTCGGGCGCGGGCGGCGGCCCGGATGTCGGCGACGATTTGGCGGACCCAGTCGTGCGTTGCGTGGCTCATGTTGAGCCGGGCGACGTTCATGCCGGCGTCAATCAGCGCGCCGAGCATCTTCGGGGAATCCGTCGCCGGGCCGAGCGTGGCGACGATTTTGGTCTTGCGCATACCGCGGGCGGAGCGTGTGCCAGCGGCGCGGGGAAGAAAAGGATTTAGAGCCGTGCCGGAGTTTGCGCGCGAAACCCCCTGCCGTCGCGCTGCAACGCGCTCCGCCGCGCTTGCGCCTCAGCGGTTCTTCAGCTTCGCTCCTGCGCCGGGGACGTTTTCCCAGAGCACCTTGTCGTCGTCGAACGCAGCGGCCAGTTCGACGCCGTTCTCGTTGGAGGCCTTGCCGGACACTTTGCCGGTGGCCTTGCCCGTGAAGACGACCTTGCCTTTCCACGTGACGGTCACGTCGCCGTTGCGGTTCGAGACGCTGATGCCAGCGGTTGCGCGCTTCTCGACCTTGCCTTGAGGCCCGGCGTTCGCCGTGGAAGCTACAGGGATGAGCGCCCCGCATACCGCGGCGGCGAGGAGCAGGGTCGAACTCAGTCTCATGGAGTGCGTGGTTGTTCGGAGGGTAATACGCCCGCCAACCCCGGTTGGTTCGGAGGAATTCGCTAGCTCATGCGCATGGGCATCAGGACGTAGAGGAACGGGCCGTTGATCTTGAGCAGTCCGGGGCTCAGTTCGTCGGTGAGTTCCAGAAAGACCTCGTCGGTCTCGAGAACTTTCAAGGGGTCCATGAGGTAAGTCGGATTGAAGGCGACGGCAAGGTCCCGGCCCTTGTAGTTCACGCCCAGGCTCTCGCGGCCTTCGCCGATCTCCGGCGTGTTGGCGGTGATGTCGAGACGGTTCTTCTCGAAGCTCAGCTTGACCGAATTGGACTTCTCGCTGGTCATGAGTTCCGCGCGGCGCAACGCCTGAAGGAATTCCTCGCGCTGAAGGCTGATGCGTTCCTTGGTTTCCTTGGGGATGACTTGATTGTAGTTCGGGTAGTTGCCCTCCACGAGCTTGGAAATGAGTTGCACTGGTGCGCCCCCCTCGGGTCGCACGCTGAAGAACGCCTGACTCTCCGTGAACCGGATTTCGACCTCCCCCTTGTCCTGCATCAATCGCCCAAGCTCCGTGCAGGCTTTGGTCGGGAGAATGAAGCTCCCCTCTGCCGTTCCGGGAGTGTCCATCTCTTCCTCATCGAGCGCGAGCCGGCGGCCGTCGGTGGCGACCATGGTGACCTTGTCGGGCGCAAACTTCATGAAAACGCCGTTGAGCACATAGCGGGATTCGTCCGTGGACATCGCGATGCCACTGCGGCGCAGCATCGAGCGGAACTTGTCCATCGGAAGGGTGAGCTTGCGATTGTCAGCAGCTTTCGCCACCGGTGGGAACTCATCCGCAGCCAAGCCGTGCATTCGATAGAATGAACCGCCTGCTTGCAGCGTGACGATGTTCTTCGAGTCCACCTCCAAGTCAATGGATGGTGCCGGCAACTCTCGGGCAATTCCGAAGAGCCGCTTGACTGGCAGAGTGGTCTTGCCGGCGCTCTTTACTTCGCCCTGCACTGTGCATGAAATCGTGACGTCGAGGTCTGTGGCCGTAAACTCGACCTTGCCCGAGTCGGCTTGGATGAGGACGTTTGAAAGGATTGGAAGCGTCGTTCGGGCACCGACGATGTTTTGGACGGACTGGAGCCCAGCAATCAGTTGGTCTTTGGGGATGGTGAGTTTCATTCGGGCGCCTTACTAGTGTTCTCTCGGGGAGGGAATCACCGTAGTATTAAGGGCTGTGAATAAGGGAAAGGGAATGAGGTGTCAAGCGGCAGGACGCAGTAAACCACGATTTGCAGAGGGTGTGAACAAGCCACGCCCCAATTGGTAGTAGTTCCAGCTCCTTCCGCTTGTTCCCATTGCTCACAGGCAATTCACACTGGGCTAAGAAGTTATCGCCTGATTTTGGGTGGTCGTTTCAACGAGAGAGCTGGATGCGGCGGACGACCTTCCCAAGCCCGGCACCGACCCTTCGAACCTCTTCCACCGTGGAATCACGCCCCAAGGAGAAGCGAACGAGGGCGTTCGCCTCCTGATCGGGAACATCCATTGCCTTCATCACGTGGGAAGGCTCGAGCGACCCCGCAGAACAAGCTGACCCGCTTGAGGCACAGATGCCCTCCAAGTCCAGCCCGGCCAGCAGAGCGATGCTGTCCGCCTGTTCCACGGTCACAGCAACCGTATTTGCCAGCCTGCCCTCAACAGGAGAGCGCGCGTGCGCACCCTCGATCCGAGTCACTTCTTCAAGCAGAAGGCGCGTCAAGCCCAGCAGGTGGTCGCGTGGGAAAACAGGTTCTCGAATGAAGCGCTCGATCGCCTCCGCCAAGCCCGCAATGGCGGCGACGTTCTCGGTCCCTGCACGGCGCTCATTCTCGTGCGCGCCGCCGAACAGGATCGGCTCCGGGTGCAGCGGCGAACGGACGAACAACGCGCCCGCTCCTTTCGGACCGTGAATCTTGTGGCCGCAAACGGACACGAGATCGGCATTGAATCGGTGGATGTGCGCGAACGGCTCCTTGCCCAGCCACTGGACTGCGTCGGTGTGGAACAGCACTCCGCGCTCGCGGCACAACGAGCCAAGTTCCGCCACCGGCTGAATGGTGCCCGTCTCGTTGTTCGCCGCTTGAATGGACACGAGCACGGTGTCGTTGCGCAGCGCCCTTCGCAATGAGTCCACGTGCACGCGACCCTCCGCATCGCACGGCAACACGGTGAGCTCGAACCCCTCCTTGCGCGCCAGATACTCGCACGCGTGCAGCACCGCATGATGCTCGACGGCTGAAGTGATGAGGTGGCGCCCGCGGTCGCGCAGCAAGCGCGCCGTGCCCATGATGGCGAGGTTCACGCTCTCGGTGCCGCCGCTGGTGAAGATGACCTCCGCAGGTTTGCAGCGGAACACCGCCGCCATCCTGTCCCGCGCGTCGTCGAGCAGCGCCCGCGCGCGCCGTCCGACGTGATGCACACTCGAAGGATTGCCGAAGACCTCGCCAAGGAACGGCAGCATCGCCGCGCGCACCGCCGGGTCGAGCGGTGTCGTGGCGTTGTAGTCGAAGTAGATGGTGCGCATGCTCGGTCTGTAGAACGGGCGACGCGCCGGCGAGTTGCAGTTCAAACGGATGGACGCCCTCGACACCGCGGCTACGGCGACACCGCGAGCCGTTCTTCGTTCCGCTCGCGCGCCATCAGCACGCCTTGTTCCTTGTAGGGTTTGAGCATGAAGTGCGTCGCCGTCGAGACGACTCCCTGGATGGTGGCGAGCTTCTCCGAGACGAACGACGCCACTGCGCGCAGCGAATCGCCCTCGACCACCACCAGCAGGTCGTAGCCTCCGGACATCAGGTGACAGGACTTCACCTCGTCGTAACGGGCGATGCGGTCGGCGAGACGGTTGAAGCCGCCCTCGCGCTCGGGCGTGATCTTCACCTCGATGACGGCGCGAACGAGGTCCACGCCGAGCTTCTCCTCGTTGAGGATGGTGCGGTAGCCGAGAATGACGTGGCTGGCCTCGTAATCCTTGATGCGCGCGGCGATCTCGGCCTCGGTGGTGTTGAGCATGCCGGCGAGTTGCGCAGGCTTGAGGGCGGCGTTTTCGTGGAGGAGCTTCAGCAGCGGATCCATGCGTGGGCTTTTACCAGCGGCGGGGCGGGGGCGCAAAGGGGATTCACTGTGCGGCAAGAGCATGCTCCTACTGGCTCCCCTCCTGCTCGCGATGCGCCAATCCAAGGGCTCAGCTTGGGCACTGCGTCCAGTCAGCGATCCACGATCGAGATGGAGGCGCCGCGCTGGTTGAGGAGGTATCTCTTGCCCGGCGGCGGCGGCGGCAATGGCTTGAGGTAGCCCTTGCTCACGAGGTCCTCGACGGTCATGACGTTCTTGCGCTGCTCCATCGCATACCGCCGGGTGGCGTTGTAGATCTCATCGCGGCCGGGCATTTCGTTTTCCGAACGCTGCGGGATGGGCGCGGAAGGCTGCCCCTCGGCCGCGGAGGAATTCGGGGGTTGCGGCTGCGAGCCAGTGCGTGGCGGGGGAGCGGTGACCGACGCAGGCGGCGGCTCGGGAATCGGCTCCTTACGGCAAGCCGCCGCGAACGCCGCGAACGCGCAGGTGCAGGCGAGAAACTTGCGGGTCATGTCAGCGGGACGGCTGCGGGCGCTTCGTGTGGCGATGCGGGTCACGGCGCCGTCGCGTGCGACTGCAGCCACGCGACATCGAAATTGTTCGGGGAGGCTTGGAAAAGCGGGAGCAAGCGCCCGTAAATCAACGGCGGGGTCGTGCGCGGGTCCGTCCAGCGATGAACCTCCGCGTGACCGTCGGCGAACGCGAAGCTGGTTGAGCGCACGTGATACGGGCCGGGATAATCCACAATCAGGTAGCTGGCCGGAGTCGGCGTGGCGCCGTAGCCCGCGCTTGAAACCCAGAACCAGCCATCGTTCCGGCTGTCCTCACGCTCGTCGAGAAACACGAAGGCGTTTTCCGGCGAGAGCCGCTTGAAGTCCGTGTCCCGCCGATAGCTCTCGAACGCCGGGTCGAAGTCCGGCGCGCCGAACCCACGGCCCGGATTGACCCAACTGTTCATTGAGACCGAGCGCACGAGATCGCCCAAGCCGCCGGCGTCCCTGCTCTTGTCGGACGGGCAGCGATACACGAGGTGGCTTTGCACATAGCCCCAGCCGATGGAGCCGTTGGCGACCTGGCTGAGGCCGGTGAGGTTGTCGGTGTTCACGTTGTCCGGCCTGGAATTCTGGTTATCGAGCCAGCCGCGCACCCAGCCGGGATTGCTGGGCGAGCCGGCTGAGGTGCCATCCGGGTTGCGCGCCAGGCGCCCGTCGAAGTCCGTGTAATACATCTGCCATCCCAGAATCAACTGCTTCATGTTGTTGAGACACTTCGCGCCCATGCCCTTCTGCTTCGCTTGGGCGAGCGCCGGCAACAACAGGCCGGCCAGGATGGCGATGATGGCGATGACGACGAGGAGCTCGATCAAGGTGAAGCCGCGCTCCGTGCGTCGGGCTGGGCGGGCACGAATCGTATCGTTCATGATTGGTTGCATGGTGACAACACTGAGATGCTCGAACTATGCGCGTCCGCGAGCACGCCGCAACCTGAAATGTGGCCGTGAGCAGAATTCACTTAGAAAATTGTTGCCAACGGTGCGGGGCGTTTGTCACAGTCGCGCCACTTGATGCGGGTGAGCGCCTGCGAAGGCGCGTCCTCGCTGGCTCTTTTTGGGCAGGCTGACGGCGCGCGCTGTCGAAATAGCGGCAACTTCGAGGTCACAACGCGAAGCGGTCGCGGAAACGACGGCGGAATTCAGCAGGTTGCGCCGGCTGGCACAAAGACTGCCTGCGAGGGCCGTGCGTTGTTAGTTCCTCGGTTCGATGTTGTGCCGGGGTGGCGTTGTGCATAACGTCACCCCGGCTAACTTCGCTGGGAACTGACCGGGGCAAACGGGTTTTGCCACGCGCACAGCAACAACAAACCAACTCAGTCAACTCGAACCAAACAGCATGAAATACAATCAGTGGACCGTGGGCCTGGCCGCCGCAGGCGTTGTTTCCTTGGCGTCGGCGGTGCAGGCAGAAGAAGCCAAAAACCAGGTTGCGACCGCCGTCTCGGGCACCACGCTCAGCGGCTACGTCAACACCGCGATGCGTTGGAACATGAGCAGCGCCGTGGGCGTCACTCAGTTCCTCAACGGCGCCAACGGTGCGGATGGCTTTAACCTCGACGGCGTCAACGTCACGCTTTCCAAGGCGGCAGGCGAGGGCGACTTCGCCGCGGGCTACAAGGCCGAACTCCTCTTCGGACCCGATGTCGGCAACCTCGGCAATGGCGGCTTTGCCATCAAGCAAGCCTACATCAATTTGAAGGCTCCCGTCGGCAACGGCCTCGACATCAAGCTCGGCGTCTTCGACTCCCCGACGGGATACGAAGTCTTCAACGCGGGCGACAACCCCAACTACACGCGTTCTTGGGGCAACACCATCGAGTCCACCATCCACACCGGCGCGCTGCTGAGCTATGCGCTCGGCACGGACAACTGCGTGACCCTCACGGCTGGCGTCGCGAACTCCACGGATAACGTCATCAACGGCCGCGTGGGTTCCCCGACGCAAAAGTCCTACATCGGTGGCATCTCCATCACGGCGCCTGAAAGCGCGGGAGCCCTCAAGGGCTACTCGGTCAGCGCGTTTATCGTGGACGGCCGCACCACGGCTGCCGTTGGCGGTCCGGACACCTCGGCGGTGTATGTCGGCGTGAGCACCCCGGAAATCGCCGAGCGCGTCAAGCTCGGGCTGGCGTTGGACTCGTTCATGGCCAACGGCCTCACTGACACGCTCACCCTCGCGGGTTACGCGTCCATCAAGGTCAACGACAAGACCAAGATCAACCTGCGCGGTGATTATCTCGACAACAACGCCAGCGCCCCAATCGGCTTTGGCGTTCCGGCCGGCTACGGCAACGGGAACATCGAGATCTTCACCACCACGGCGACGCTCGACTACGCCCTGTGGGAGAACGTCATCTCGCGGCTCGAGTATCGCTGGGATCACGCCCTCTCCGGGCGCCGCGCTGGCGCGGGTCCGTTCGGCAGCGGTCGCGTCAACGCGAACCAGCTCGTCCTGAACGTCATTTACAAGTTCTAGTCCGCCTCGCGGACCTCACGACCCTCCTGGCGCAAGCCGGGAGGGTTTTTCTTTGCTCACTGCTCGTCGGCAGCGACGGTGCCCGCGTCGGCGCAAACTCCGCGCTTGCTTCCGGCGATGAAGTCCAGCATCGCGCTCGACAGGTCACCCTTGAACTCCTCGCGCGCCGCCGCGCACGCCGCGCGCAGGTTGCGTCCGCTGCGGAACAGCGCGTGATACAGCCGCTTCAACTCCAAGCGCTGCTCCGCCGTGAAGCCCGCGCGCCGCAAACCCACGGTGTTGAGCCCGCAGATGCCATTGTCCCCGCGCGCGATGGTGAAGGGCGGCAGGTCCTTGCTGATGGCCGCGCCGCCTTGCATCAGCGCCAGCGTGCCGATGCGCACAAACTGGTGGACAAGGCAGTTGCCCGAAATGAACACGCGATCCTGCACGGTCACGTGGCCCGCGAGCAGCGCGCCGTTGGCGAGGATCACGTGGTTGCCGAGCA
>Ga0233424_10001674_pt1 | contig 18235 bp, 11 predicted proteins | sample Watercolumn_Towu_FD_181011 | JGI IMG/M metagenome (GOLD analysis project Ga0233424, IMG submission 181011) | Freshwater microbial communities from Lake Towuti, South Sulawesi, Indonesia - Watercolumn_Towuti2014_125_MG | ecosystem: Environmental > Aquatic > Freshwater > Lake | place: Indonesia...
TGTCGGCGAATGGTCTCGAGTCGCCGCCAGCGGAGGTATCGTCCCGGCGGGTTCATCTGCAGCGGTCGTCATGTGACCAGGTCGCGGTCCAGGACCCGCCGCTTCAGGCCGAGCACGATTCAGATCGGGCTGTCGTTCGAAACCATGCCCATACCGGTTTGATGAATCCAATGGCGCACCGAGATCACGTCACTCCGCGGGTTCCCTCCGAAGACGCCATCGCGCGGGTCCTGGCCGAGTCGGACCGCTTGGAAACGGCGGCTACGCGGGTTTTGGATGCGATCGGAACGGGATTGGGATGGGACACCGGCGCTGTCTGGTGCGTGGATCGCGCGGCCAACGATCTGAAATGTCTGGCCGCTTGGACCTCCCCGGCGCGACAGGCTCCGGAATTCGAACGCATTTGCCGATCGACGACATTCTCGCCCGGTGGCGGTCTCGCCGGGGGCGTCTGGAGCAGCGGTCGTGCAGTTTGGGTTTCCGACATTCGAGACGACCAGACCTTGCCGCACGTGCCGATGGCGGCCGGCGAGGGGTTGCAATCCGCCGTGGCGGTGCCAATTCGCGCTGGCGAAGTGCTGGGTGTGATCGAGTTCTTCGGTCGAGATCTTCCGCAGCCGGACTCCGCATTGCAGCAGCGGCTTGATGCCCTCGGTGATCAGTTTGGCCGGTTCATCGAACAAAAGCGAAATGAGCGAGCTGCCCTGGAACATGACATCGAAATGCGGTTGGCGCAAAAGATCCAGCAGGACTTGCTGCCCCGCACCGTGCCCCGCTTTCCCGGATTCAAGATCGGCAACCTGTTTCGGCCCGCTCCGGAGACTGGTGGAGATTACCTCGACTTTGTTCCCCTGCCCGATCGTTCGTGGGTTGTGGCCATTGGTGATGCAAGTGGCCACGGCGTCGAAGCCGCGTTGCTGATGGCGCAGACTCGGGCGTACCTGCGGGCTCTCGCCCTCGGGCACACCGACGTCGGAAAAATGCTCACGCTGATGAATCGTCGCCTGGTCGAAGACACTCTTGAAGAGCATTACGTCACGCTGTTTCTTGCGCGAGTGCTTCCCGAAAGCCGATCGCTGGTCTACAGCAACGCGGGCCATCTTCCCGGATTCCTGCTCGATGCCGAGGGGCGGTTGAAGAAGGTGCTCCCGTGTACGGGCATCCCATTGGGTCTCGATTCCAACATTCTGTACTCCAAGGAAGCCGGCATCGCCTTGCAGAATGGCGATCGCTTGTTGCTCTTCACTGACGGAATTAGCGAAGCCCGCGGTGCCGACCAGTCGCTGTTCGGCGTGGAGCGGGCCGTGAAGGCGGTTCGCTCGCGATTGACCGAAGAACCCGATGTCGTCGCGCAGTCGCTTCTCGATGAAGTCCTCGCCTTCACAGGTGGACAGCAGGCGGACGACCAGACCGTGATGCTCCTGCAGGTCGAGCGTCCTGCGTGACGTCAGATTGTTCGACGGAACGCCCCTGGACGGTCCGTCATGTGGTCGCCGCCGCATCCAGTTCGACAACCCGATGCTTGGTGGCCGACATCAGGACGGCTTCGACCAGCGCGATCGTTCGCAGATTGTCCCGGCCGCTGATCGGCGGCGGACTGCCCGATGCCAGTGCCGCCAGCAGCTCGCCCATCGTGCCGCGAAATGCATCCGGGAACCACACATTGTCCCAGCGCGGCTGGAACCAGCGCTCGCCGAATTGTCGCGACGTCCAGTCGAGCGTGCTGGGCGTGCGTTCCGGGTAGCTCGGCCAGCCGATCGTGCCGCGAGCCAGACCGTCCGTCCCTTCGACTCGCCACCGGATGCCGATCTCTCCCTGCGACCCCTCGCGCACCGGGCCGGTCCACACGTCGTCCCAACTGCTCGCCCGGCAGCCGTTCGCAAATTCGAGGATGTACAAGTTGATCCCATCGCGATGCGGAAACTTCGTCCGCGGGTCGGGCCGCGTGCTGGCCAGCACGCGCACGGGGTCGCCAAACCAGTAGCGGAAGCAATCGAGATGGTGGATCGACATCACGAATGTCGACAGCGAATTCAGTCCGCGGCTCCACGGCATCCAATGCGGGATGGCGCGCATGTCGATCGTCCCGAGAACCGGTTCGCCGATCAGGCCGCGTCGCAGGACGTCCCTGCACGCCCGCACCGACTGATCGTGCCGCATGTTTTGATTGACAGCCAGCACGATCCCCGCGTCCTCGCACAGCCGGACGATCTCGCGGGCGTCCGCGAGGCTCATCGCCAGCGGTTTCTGAGCCAGAATCGCCCGGACATGGTCCGCGTGCCGGACCACGTCGCGAACCACATCCAGTTGAAACTGCGGCGGTACCGCGATATCCAACACCGCGACATCGCGGTCGGCGAGCAGTTCATGATGGTCGCGATACGCCCTCGGCACGCCTCGCAGCGAGGCGACTTCGGCGGCCCGGTCCGGCGTGCGCGACGAAATCCCGACCACACGAAACCCCGCGTCCCGGTACGCGACCAGATGACAATCGCGCACGATGAATCCGGCGCCGATCACCCCGATCCCAAATTGATCCAGCCCCGCGGGCAACGCTGCTTCGTACTCGAGCGTTGGTTCGTGCTCCATGACAGGACGGCCTTTCGTTTCGCGTGCGGGAAGCTGTCATCCGTTGCGACACGGCTGACGCTGGGGGGTCTCTTTCGAATCAGCGAAGCAACTCCAGCAACTCTCGGCCCGGACCAAGGGGCCCGCGGCCGAAGATCACCCACAGTCGATCCGACAACAAGACCAGCGGAGCCAGGCATGGCTGCTTGTCGGTCAGGTCAGCCAGCGGAGCCGATCCGACTTCGTGGCCGGTGGCAAGTTCAAGCCAGACGAGCTTCGGCCGCGCTTGTCCGTTCGCCATCGGTTCGCGTTCGGCCGCAAGCACACGAGCCGGCTTTCGGACCAACACGGCGTCGAGTTGCATTCCGTCGCGCTCCCAGACGGTCTCGCTCGTGTTCATGTCAATTGCCTGCAAGCCATCGGCGGTTTGAATCAGCAGCCGCCCCTCCGCCAGCCCGATCACGCGACGCAGTTCGGGCAGCACGCGCTGCCAAATCAGCCGGCCCGACTCGGCATTCACGCAATCAAGACTGAACACCCCGGGCTGCGTGAGGAGCACGCGGCTGCCGTCCATGAGCGGGACGTCGCGACTTTGCTCCCACGAAGTCGGGTCGACCGCCGCGGGAATCCACTTCTGACGACGTAGCCAGACGATGTTGCCTTCCGCGTCGCAACGCCACGCGCAGCCTCCCGAGACGACCATCACGCCATCGTCTAGCGGACTGATCTGGCATGGCACCTGCCGGTCCCACACGTCTCGAAATTGAATCAGCCGCTGCCGCGAGGTCAACTCGCCGGTCGCCAGGTCCACGGCGGAGAGTTCGAGCTGGATCAAATCCTGAGCGGCCGGCTCGGACGTGACGGCGCGCAGCGAACCATCGATCTGTACGGGATCGGACACGACGGCGACGCCGGGGCGGGTGCTCCAGACCACGCTGCCGGATGCCACGTCGAGGCACACAAGGATCGGTCCATCCTTGGCCAGCCGCCGGACCAGGACCCGCCCGCCGATTGCGAGCGGTCGTTGAACCACCAGTGGCCAGCGCGACGACTTCGCGGCGTTGACGTCGCCGACGTGGGTCCATTTCAGGTCGCCCGTCGACAAGTCGTACGCGGCCACTTGCCGGCGGTTCGCCGTGATCAGCTGCGACTCCGCGACGGTCCAGGCCGTTTGCCGTGCGATCCAATCCACGGACGCACCGGGCACGCTGCCGAATTCGTGAGGTCCCGTTTCCCACGCCAGACGCCGACCGGTCTTCACCGCCGCAGGCTCGGCCCACGTCGTCGTGGCGGCACTGCCGACAGCGTGACCCGTCGTTGGTGACACGTTCGTCCGTTCGCTGCGCATCCGATTCTGGATCTCCGCAATCAGTGCGGCGAACTCGGACGTGGATAGCGACAGATCGCCGAGTGTCGTCGAATCGCCGGCGGCCGGCAGGTCGGTTCGTCCGAGGAACGCGGACGCCAGGCGTTCGCGGGCGCGCATCGAGTTGGCGAGCGCCGGGTCACCCGCTCGCGCGGCAAGCCGGAACTCCCGCGTCGCGACCGCAAATTCTCCGCCGGAGAGCGCCCGGTCGCCGAGCCACCCGTGAGCCGTCGCCGCCGCGGCCGTTCCGGGAAACTCCAGCACCACCGCCCGCGCGGCCGCTTCGTCGTTGTTCGCGATCGCTTCCTGCACGCGAAGCTGCCCCAAACCGTCGAACCGGTCGATCAACGTTTGTTGCAGTTCGGGATGATCGAGCATCAGGTTGGCGACGGCGCGGGGGTACGACACCAACAACTGATCGTCCCTTGGATCGGGAATCAGTCCCGACAGGTCGCGATCGGACTGAGCGGCTGACGTGATGATCGAACCCGCGTCGTCGAACGACTTCTCCGCCGTCGCCGCGAGGATTTCGGCGGCCGTGTTGTACGCCTCCTTGCTGAACTCGAGCAACAGCGGCTGGCGCCAGGACGCTGCGAGCGGCGTTGCGTCACGCGAATCCGCTGGAGCGTCGGGCGGCGCCGTCGAGGACGGAAGTCGCTGACTGGCGTTCGCCGCCACCCACCCCACGAGGTCCTGCAGGCGTCGCTGATTTTCCGGCCAGGGATCGTCGAGACGCCCCGAGTCGTTCCAGAATCTCAACTGCTGCGACAGCTCCAGCGCCTCCGGCCAGCGATCGCGAAACATAAGTTGCAACAGTCCGTGCCGCGCGAGCCAACCCGGGGCGATGTCGATCCGGCCGTCGCACCAGATCGGCGCGGAAGCCAGCGCGGCGTGCACGTCGCGGAACGGACGCGAGTCGCCTTCGCGAATGAGTGACTTCGCCAGCCGTTCGTAGTGCCGGAGGAAACGCTGACCGTCCGCGAGCGACCATGTGTCCGCCAGGATCGCCGCGTCGTGCAGCATGCGGATCCGCCGAGGCAACGGCAGGGCAGGCGTCAGGTGGTCCGAGACGATTCCGTCGAGGAGCGTGGCGGCGACGGCTGGCGGAGGAGCAGCCGCGAGCGTTCGCAGTTCGCACGCCGTTCGCCACGTCGAGGCATCCACGTCGGCGGGCCGGCTGGCGCGAACCTCATTTGTCCACCGCAGCAGATCGGGCGCCGCGGCGGTGACGCTCGCGGGCACCTTCTCGAGCAGCGCCGCTTCCGCCAGCGACGTGATTCCGTCAAGTTCGCGGACGGAGCACTCGCGCAACGTGATGGCCCGATCGGTGTCCGTGCGCGCACACGCCAGCCCGACGTGCAGGTACGGTCGCAGCACGACAGGCCGGGGGTCGATCGCGCGACTCCAGTGCTCGCCGTCGCCGCTGATCCAACACTTGAGGCTGCCGGTGCCAAGTACCAGCCGCAGCCACACGCCCGACCCCACGACCGGGGCCGGCTCCAGCGGCGCTTCGAATCGCCCCGGCGCCGCCGCCTCGTCGAGCGATCGCAGTCCAAACCCAACCTGTCCCGTCCGTGGATCGCGCTGGAACACGAGCGTGTGCACGGGACGCCCTTCGGCATCGCCCAGAAAGACTCCGGTTCCCGGCGACGCGTCTTCGACATGGAACGTCACCTCAAACAAGCCCGAACCCGGCAACGGGAGCGCGGCCCGGCAGACGTCCGCATGGCGATCGGCCCGCAGGGTGACGGCCTCGTCCGAACGGTTCTCAAACGCGGTGCCTTCCGGAAGCCGCGTGACCCAATTGAGCGACGAGGGTTGATCGCCGCGCAAGACGAGCGGACGCTCCGGCTCCAGTTCGTTGGGAAATCTTGGCCCGCGAAACATCGTGAAGCCCCGCAGCGTGGCCCGGCGATCGAAGTAAACTTCCTCCGGGGGCTCGGCAAGAGGAGCCGCAAGCAACTGCACGTTGCCGCGGCTCAGGATCAGAGTCCCGTCCTGATGCCGCACGTCGAGCGTGCCCGAACCGATGCGGGCCAGCCGCCCGTCGTCTGTGGCCGCCAGCTCGAAGTTGTCAGGGCGCGGCGCGGCGTCACGGCGCTGCGTCACGAATGCGGCCCATGTCGGGCGAGGGTGGTTGTAATACCTGAGCGTGACTCCGTCGTCGCCGTTCCAAAAATGCAGCGAAAGCCCGTCGTGATCGAAAGGCACGAATCGCAGCACGGCATCGGCAGGCCAGGGAGCCTTGAGTTTGAGCAACCCTTCCAGGCTGGTGGTCGATAGACGCGTGCGGCCGCGACGTCCGGAACCCTCCACCAGCCGGCTGCGTTCTCCACCTGCGACCGGTTCCAGCCAGCGCTGCAACTGAGAGAGGCTCACCCCGCGCGTGCCAAATTCATCGAAGCACACCTGTTCGAACGGTCGGTTGATACTCGCGCCGGGCGCGAGTTCCGGCCAGTCGCGATCGCGAACAGACGGTGCGGTCGGTCGCGTCGGCGGCCGAACGTCGTTCGAGGTGTCGCCGTCGACGAGCGACGTCGTCGCGGACGTGCCATCATTTGTCGTTTCGGCGTCCGCGGCCTGACCATTCGAGGATGCCTTCCGAGTTCGCGACGGGTCAGTGTCGTTCGAGGTGTCCGATCCGTTTGCGAGCTGCGTTCGATTTCGCTCGGCCTCCGGATCGGCCGGAGGACGAATCGCCACCATGATCCAGACGGCCAGGCTCACCGCGGCTGCCACAATCCCGACCGTCAGGAACCACCGCCTCCGTGTTTGCTTCGCAGCGATGTGTTCTGCCGCCTGAAGTATCAACGTGCCCGAAACCTGAACCTGCCCCAGGCCGTCTCCCAACCATTGCTCGAATCGCAGCTGCTCTCGCATTGCCCGCCGCAGTTCGGCCGATTCCAACAGCCTTTGGCGCAAGAGTGTGACCTGCTCGTCCGTGAGTTCCTCCGGCGAGGATTCTTCGATCAGTTGCAGCAGTTCCGAGTCGGTCATGTTTGGTCCGCGTACCGGGAGGGCGAGGCTCCCGGCATGCCGGGTGTCGAGGAATCGACTCAGCAGGAGCTTCGCCCCGCCCGTGCTGGCAATCGTCGAGCCGATTGTAACCGTCCGTCGGATCGAAGTCTCTGTTGCCTCATCCGTCACCCCAGCCGTAGGATGACACGCACGATGTCCGCAAACAGCCTCGTCACTTGTCCGCCTGCAGCCCGAAGCGCAAGCGAGGGCCCGCGTCCAAGTTGCCCTCGCTTGCGCTTCGGGTTCCTTGCGGCACTGACGGTCTTGGCCCTCGCGATGGCATCGCGGTTGTCGGCCGAGCAGCCGGTGCCGGACGTGGCCAGGTTGCGCGAGTTGTCGGTTTCGTACGGCAACCTCGCCGAGGAACATCTGCGAGCGGGCGATGTGGCGGCGGCTCGTGCGTGGTTGGAGAAGGCTGTCCAGATTGACAACGAGCTTCTGCACGCGACACCCGACAGCGAACTCGCGCAGCGCGACCTCTCCGTTTCCATCGAACAACTCGGCGATGTGCTGCGTCAGCAAAATGACTTTGCCGGAGCACGAAAGCAGTACGAGCGGTCGCGCGACCTGAGGCAGAAGCTGGTCGAACGGCAGTCCAAACCGGATCGCCAGAGCCTGCGTGATTTGTCGATCAGTTTGGAACGGCTCGGTGTGGTGCATCGGCAGACCGGCGATTGGGACTCGGCCGCCGGATCGTTGCAAGCCGCGTTGCGACTCCGGCAGCAGATCGCCGAGGCCGCGCCCGCCAGCACCGCGGCCAAGCGCGAGCTGTCGGTGACGCTCGTCCTGCTGGGCGACGTGCAGATGGCTCGCGGACGCCTCGACGAAGCCTGTTCGTCGTTCGAGCGGGCGCGCCGGCTGGATCAAGAACTGTGGGAAGCCAACCGAACGGAATTGACGGCAACGCGAGATTTGTCGATCTCGCACGAACGGCTCGGCGATTTGCACTTGCGTCTGGCGGAGAAGACGAACGAGCGCGACCAAGCCGTGAAGGCCCGTGAGCATTTCGAGCAGTCGGTCAAGCTGCGCGAAGCAGTTGCCGAGTTGTCCGGCAATTCAGTCGCTGCGCGGCAGGACCTCGCGTTGGCCTTCAACCGCGTCGGCGAAGCGTGCCTCAAGCTTGGTAAAACCGCAACGGCCCGGCAGTCTTTCGAGCGTGCACTTGCCGTGCGGCAATCGCTCGCGACCGGCAGCGAGGTTTCTCGATCGGCGAAGCGAGACCTGCTGCGGGCCTACGAAAAAATCGGGCGACTGTCGCTGCAGCTTGGCTTCGCGGACCGGGCGCGAGAGAACTTCGAGCAGGCTCGGCAACTCGCCGAGAGACTGCGCAAGGAATCGGACGACGCGGATTCGCAAGCCGATTGGGCGGGCGTCGCGGGCTACCGCGGAGCGGTTGAAATGCAAGCCGAGGACTTTGTTTCGGCTGGGCACTGGTTCGAGCAGGGGATCGCCGTGCTCGAACGTCTGACCAGCGACGATTCATCGCCGTCGGCCCTTCGCTGGCGTGGCTGGTTGGAGCGGCAGCGCGAACAGCTTGCACAGAGCCAACAGGCCGAGCGGGCATTGCGCGAGTTGGACTTCATCGTGACGATCGCGGAATCGGATCGGCGTCGCGCGGCGGAACTGTTGCGGATTCGAGCTCGTGACCAGGCTCGCCGCATGGTGCCAGCGGATTCGGCGGAGGCGCTGCGCCAGGCGATCGATCTCGCTGATGCGAAGCATAGGGTTTCGTTCGCCCGCTGGCTGTCGCTCGCCGCGGCCGCCGTGGGGGAACCGACGGAGAAAATGAACCCGCCGGACGTGATCGAGCGACGGAAGTACGTGAGCCTCGCGATCGACATCCTTCGCGAAGTCCGCTCGTCGCCGGATGGACCAGCCACACTGCAACGCCTCGCCACGGAAGCCGACTTTACCCCGCTGCGATCCGAGCCGCGGTTCCAGGAACTGCTGAAAGCGATTCCGTGAGCGGATGCCGCGTCATGCGCGCGGCCGATCAGTTTCTGTCAGCGGGCGGACACAAATTGTTCGCGGGTTGGTGCGACGGCATGGTGAAGCGTGCTAAACTGCCGCTGCATGGAGAGTGGCACGCCGATTGCCAAGCGTGTGCGCTGGCGGATGCCGCCGAGCTACATTTCACCGCCCCTCACCCCCGGCCCCTCTCCCCAAAGGGGAGAGGGGAGATGGATCAATCGCAAGGTGACGTCATGACAAAGCAGTCTCCCGTCCGATGCAGTCGTGTTGCGATGGGGTCAATCGTGGTTGCGTGGCTTCTCGCGTGCGAGCTGGCTGCCGAAACGAAGCCCGAACCGAAGTTGGTGCCGCTCAACCCGCAGCAGACGGTGCTGATCGACAAGGAAGGGAAGCGAGTGCTCCTCAAAACGAAAGTCGTGTTGCGCGAGGGGTTGCTGGAAATGCTGTGCTGCCTCAAGCAGACCAAAGAGCACGAGTCGATTCTGTCGCTCGATTCGAAGGCCTACGTCGTACACGCGGCCTTGCTGGCGATTGACGCGAAGCCGGGGACGCCGGTTCGGTTCGTTCCGAAGTATCAGCCGCCGACCGGTCAGCGGATCGACGTGTTTCTGAACTGGACCGACTCAACTGGAATGGCACATCGCGTGCCGGCTCAGCATTGGGTGCAGCACTCGAACCGCAAGACATTCAACGAACCGCTGGCGGCACTGCCGGCCGGGATCAAAATCCCCGACGATTCGCCGATGCGGTACGACCCGAAGGAAAAGCTGTTATTGTGGGACGGCCCGATGTTTGAGAAGGAACGCGATCGCCACCTCGCCCTCAGCAAGGACCCCGCGTACCGCAAGGCGATCGAAAAGTTCTTCGAGGGGTCGAAGATTCGGCAGATGGAGGCACATTGGGTGTTTGCCGGCAGTTCGTTTTCGGTCGATGAGAAAACCGGCGAGAAGTCGTACCTCGCGGAGGATGGCGACGTGATCTGTGTCTCCAACTTCGCCACCGCGACGCTCGATGTGACGATCCCCAGCAGCTCGACCAACGCCGGATTGCTCTTCGAAGCCTACACCGAACGCATCCCGCCGAAGGGGACGGAGGTGACCGTGGAACTGGTGCCGGTAGTAAAAAAGTAGGTCAGGCTTTCCAGCCTGACAGCGACACCAATTAGGAGTTCAATTCAAACTTCAAACGGGTCAGGCTGGAAAGCCTGACCTACGGCTGGCTCGGTTCACCCAGCACCGCCCGCAACCGTCGCAGCGCTCGCAGGTGCCGCATCCCCGCAGCCGGAGGAGTCAGACCGAGGAGGTCGGCGGCTTCGGAGTTGGTCAGGTGTTCGACGTGCCGCAGCAGGACGATCTCGCGGTCTTCGTCGTCGAGTTGTTCGACGGCAGCGAGGAACCGCTGCTCCAGTTCCTTGCGGATCGTGGCGGCGGCGGGGGTGAGTTCCTGGTCGCGGAGTTGGGCCAGCAGGTCGAGTGACGATTGGTCGGGAATCGCAGGGAACGCCTGTTCGCGATCGAGGCTCCTTCGCGCGGCAACGCGGTGATGCCGGTGCGTCTCGATCACGCGGTCCATCGCGAGGTGCCGCAGCCAGAGCTTGAACGGCATCTTCGGTTCGCGCAGATAATCGGCAAGCCGTTGGCTGGCTTCGAGCAGCACGTCCTGCACGATGTCGCTGGCGTCAACTCGTTTGGCCAGCTTGCGGTCCATCCGCAGTTCCACCACGCGCCGCAAGGCGTCTCGATGTTTGTCGAGCAATCGGTTGACCGCGGCCGTTTCGCCGCGACCGGCTTGCAGCAGCAGTTCCTGAGTCTCGTTGGCTTCAGGCCACATCACCCGGCCGCTCTCATGCAGAAGAAGACTTGTCGCTTGGAATCACAGTGTAGCCGGCTCTCGCCGAGAGCCGGACCTCGTGAAGGCACATGTCGATCGCCGCTCTCGGCGAGAGCGGGCTACACTTCGACCCGGCCACATCACCCCGCTGCTCCCATGCCGAAGAAGACTTGGCGTTTGAGGAACCGGTACAGCCAGTAATCTTCGGGGATTTCTTCGCCGGGGAGGTGGTGGCTGTTGCGCGGGTGGATCGACGCGAGTTCGGCGTAGGCGTCGCGAGTCGAGTAATCCTTCGCGCCCATGCCCTCGATGTAGTCTTTGAGTTCGGTCGGGCGTTCGAGGATCACGCAGCCTTTCGTGCGCTCGTGGACAAACGACTGGAAGCCGCGGAGGAACTGGCTGTCGTTGATGATCGGGAACAGGTCGCGGCCGTCGTTCGGGATCGTGTCGCAAGCGAACGACAGGGCCGGGCAGATTTCGACGCCGCCGCGGGGGTTGACGTGAAAGCCCAGCCCGGTCGCGGCCGGACAAAACGCCTCCCCTTCCGCCGTCCAATACGTGTCGATGATGAAGATCGGATGCCGCTTGCGCAGCCGCAGCAGCCGGCGGCGAATCTCGATGAGTTGCTCCTTCGTCACGCAGTACTCGGTGTGCGGCTCGGCGCTCATCGGCCGGTAGACGTAGTACCAGATGTACATCGCCCCGCGCTGGATGAACCACCGCAGATAATCATCGGTCAGCACTTCGTCCATGTTCTGCCCGGTGATCGTCGTGGCGATGCCGAAGATGATCTTGTTCTTCTTCAGCCGCGCCATCCCCTCCTCGGCCGCCTCGAACACGCCCACGCCACGGCGTTTGTCGTTGTTCTCCTGCATCCCGTCGATACTGATCAACGGCGTGACGTTCCCGACCTCTCGCACCCGCCGGGCGTTGTTCTCCGTGAACATCATCCCGTTGGTGATGACCTGAAAGTAGCAGTCGGAGTGGCGGCGGAAGATGTCCCACAGCTTGGGGTACATCATCGGTTCGCCGCCGAGCAGCGTGTAGTAGTGGGCGTGCCGCTTCTTGCCCGATTCGATCAGCGTGTCGAGTTGTTCCTCGGGCAGGTAGTAACCGACCCCTTCTTTTTCGACCCAGCAGCCGTGACACCGCAGGTTGCACTTGTTGGTCAGCGCGACAAACATGAACGGCGGGTAGAGTTCCTTCCGCCGGAGCCGCTTCTTGTACGCCGAAACGGCTCGCATCCCCTTGAACGCGCACAGGTAGGCCCCCTTCAACGCCAGACGAGGCGAGACTTCCGTGGCAAATCGGTAGGCAAGTCGGGGGATGACGAACATTGCACGCCAAGTGGAAACGGTAAAATCGGCGAAGACAGAACCACGTCAGCCAGTCATCTTAGCCTGACGCCGAAGCCGACGGTAGCAAAGACATGCGTGCCGGCCAGTTTCACCGTGTCAGGCACCGTGCGCAGGCCGGGCCACGCGAGCCACGCGTGGCGGAGGTTGGAGCGATTCGACGATTCCCGCGCATCAGGCTTGCTTCATGGCCGCAGCGAGGATGCGGGACGTGCTGGGACGCATGATCCGCGGATCGACCAGATCGCCGCGTTGCAGAGTCGCACGGATGTCTTTGCCGCTGATCGACCACGGTTTCTCGTCTTTGTGCCGCTCCATGAGGTCCACCCGGCCGGCCGATTCGTAGTAAGCAGCGAAGCCTACCTTGACCGGCTTGATTTTCAGGTCGCCATTCAGCTTGCCGAAGATGTCTTGGGCGTCGAAATCGCCCCAGATTGGTTCGCCATTGTGGTACGGTGCGTCGGCGTGCTTGCGGCCGATCACAATGTGAGTGTAGCCCATGTTCTGACGATAGATGCCGTGCATGACGGCTTCCTTCGGGCCACCGTAGAACATCTTGATATCGAGACCCAGCAAGAGTACGCGGTCGGGGACCGATTCCTTGCGCTGGTTCCACAGCGCGGCATCGCTGTCGCCGTCGCCCAAGGCTCGCTCGGTAATCAGATGCTCGTACGTTTGCATCCGAATTTCCGCGTTCACATCGTCCCCCTTCACCTCGCCGATCAGCGGGTTGAGGACGGCTCCGGCGTTGTGACCTTCGCGGAGCAGCGTTTCCAGACCGTACACGAGAGCGTACTCGTGAGCGCGGTGCAGCGGGTTCCGGGTTTGAAAGGCCACGACGGCGTTCCAGCCTTTCGCGGCGAGCAGCTTCCGCACTTCGCGCGGGGTCAGGACGTACTTGCCGAACGCGGGGTGTTTCGGTTGCGGGAGAACTCGGATTTCGCCGCCGATCAGATGCGATTTGTCGGCGTCTCCCCTGAGGACCATGTCCGCGCCGGGATGGTCCACGCGATCGGAGAGGTAAACCGAGCGAAGGTATTTCAGCTTCGGAGACGGAAACACATCGTTGACATCGACGGTCGCGACGACTTCACCGGCCGGATTCGTGAGGGCGACCTTCTGGCCGGCCTTGATCGACTTGGCGAGGTCGGCGGAGATTGGGAACGAGATTGGGATCGTCCACGCGTACGGTTTGCCGCCACTTTCGACGATCGATTCATCGAGCACGCGGTGGTACGTCGCGCTGTCCATTGGCCCGGTCAGCGGGCTGAGCGTGCCGTCGCCGAAGCGGTAGACCGATGACAAGTCGGCGGCCGACACCGGCACCTTCGGCAATTCCGCAGCGCTCTTCTTGAAGACCTCAATCTCGTCCGCCGGCACTGTCCGACAAAGTGGTTCCGACAAACCGCCATGCGGTGCGATCAAATCAGCCATGTGACGTGTTCCTTGCAGCGAAAAGTTTTCTGATCCATTTCTGGTCGCGGAAACGTAGGGAGTGCCGTGGGCGCTGTCAAGCAGAGATTTGCACGTCGCAGTTATCGCCCGCCGAACGAATGACGAGTGACACTGTCAAGCCATCACGCCGAGTGGATCTACCTGCGTCGCGCAGGTTATGGTCATCGATTTGAAGGATTCGAAGTTGTCGCGGCCGGAGATGTCGTGTCGCGTGAATCGTCTAATCTCCAATGTGTGGCTGCTCAGGACAGCATTGTCTGACATGTTCCTTGAACCACAACGGACGCACGCTCAAAATGGCCTCGGACCGTCTCAACTGCTGCAGCACAGTCAGCGCTGAATTCAGTCCAGCGTCTTTTATCGATCACTCGAAATGGGGACCTCTCGATGAACGATGACCAGCGGCTACGGTCCAAGCAAACTCGCAGGATCGCTGAGAATCTGGTGAATCAGTTTCTGAGTTCGAACCACTCCGAATCCGACTCGACGGATTTGACGAACTCTTTGGTGCGGCAGTTTCAAACCTACGATGGGCATGCGGGTTTGTTCACGATCAAGTCCAGTTTCTGGTACCAGCGTTACGATGCATCTCCCGACTCGGTTGGAGAAGTCCGAGTCGACATGACGGAGAGTCCCGGCTGCATCGTCGACGTCTTTCGGCGAGACTGGAGTCTTGAATCCGATTTGGACGAACGGTTGATCAACGATCTGAACCTCAAGCAAAGTGCCGAATGCGTGAATTGCCGGGGGCAGCGACTTCGGATGTGGGTCGATCCTAGGAAACGAACCGTTGGTATCGAAGAGATCAAGGATGATGAAGCTGTTTGATGCCGGATTGCGCCATCGAACGGCGCGCGCGGGGGCTCCCCATCCGCGTCACGAAGCGGACCGACGAGTGGTCGGCGTTGGCGTTCCGGACCAAAGTTTCGGGATCGAAACGACCCGAGTTGCGTTGCGTCAGTTCCACGTCAACTGCGAGTCCGCCGCCCTTGACAACTATTGCACGTCTCGTATCGATGGCGTCGCGCTCATTAAGAGACTCTCTGCGGGCCAGCGTGCCGGTACGGATCGATCATGCCGCCTCTCGACGACGAGGTGTTCTACACCTACAAAACCGGCAAGCTCACCATCATCGGTTTCGATGGACGGCACCTTAACCAGACCGACGCCGATCGTCATCAGGAAGCGCTCCTGACGTTAATCAAAGAGCATTTCTGCGAAGTCTTGATTGTCGATTTGATGGACGTGCCGGTTGTCAGCAGTTGGATTCTGGGTCTGCTGGCCGGAATCCATCATCAAGGTGTGCGCGTCGAATTGTATCACCCCACGGTCACCATGCGCGAAGTCCTGGAAGTGACGCACCTGAACCGAATGCTGCACGTGCGCGATTCTTTGTAGTGCCTTCGGTGGCCACGGCTGGGCCGTCTGACCAGCGGGCAGGTCGCGACACGCTCGAGTTCCGCACTTCGATCGCGGCCGTTCAATTCAAGTTCAGGATTCCGCAGGGGGCGAATCTGGCGACGGTTCCGGGTTGGACTTTGGCCGTCGCTGGTGCTCCTGACGCCGAAGCGCGATCGTTCGTTTGTAATTCGAAAAAACGTATTCGGCCGTCAGCGATGTCTGGGCGACGAGCTCATCCACGCGATTCCGCAGCACGGTGAAGGCGGCCAGCGATGGGATGGCCACGCACAAGCCTTGCAGAGTCGTCACCAGAGCCTTGTAGATTCCGGGAGCCAGTTCCGACACGGACGGATTCGCCTTCAGTTCGAACTCCATGAATGCGAGGATCATCCCCCACACTGTGCCGAGCAGGCCCAGCATTGGAGTGACGGTGCCGATCACCGTGAAGTACTCGAGCTTGCGAAACAGGCGAGCGGCTTGCTGAGCCGCGGCGTCCTCCATCGCCTTCTCGACCGCGGCGTATCCGAGTCGCACCTCAGCCAGTCCCGACAGCAACATGTACGACAGATAACTCGGCTCGTTTCGACACACTTGCTCGGCCTGTGCAAACTGGCCTTCGCCAATCATCCGATGCACTTCGTCGGCCAGACCGTCCGGCATCAGGATGCGCCGCCGGACGGCCAGATAATGCTCGATGACGAGGGCGATCATCACCACGCTGAGCAGCATGATGACGTATCCAATGGCTCCCCCTTCGTGCAGCAGGGCGATGATGTCCAGTTTCCCAGCTGGGTTGGCTGCCGGGGCGGCTTCGTCCTGAGCGAGTGCCAGTGCTGGGGACAGCGAAAGCCATCCGACACTGGTGACCCAGCCGAGGCGACGCCAGAAGTGTGCGACGGTTGCCCTTGCCCTCTTTCCCAAGCTCCAAATTGGGAACGTTTTTCCCCGAAGCTCCGTTTCGAGGCCATCCGCAGCCGCGTCGAATCTCTTTTGCAACCGAAGTGGAGCTTCGTCAAAGGGGGTTCCCATGCCAGAGCTTGAGAACCAATAGCCGACGTGTGCGACGATCCGTTTCATCCGATGCCGTTTCATCACGGAGCCTGTGCGTCCCGCAACAGATCGACCGCTTCGGCCGCGGCGGGAGTGTCAGCGTATCGCACCGTCGCCTCGCGGTACAAGGATGCCGCCTGCTCGATCTGGCCGATCCGCTTCAGCGCCGCCGCCGCATCCAGCAGCGATCGCGCGGTGAGGTGCGTGTCGTGGTCGTCGGTGAGAGGCAACCACAAGAAGCACACGGCCGCGCGATCGAACTCCTGCAGCGAGGCGAATCCGCGGCCGACCACGTACGACGGCCCCGCGCGGAGCGACTCCGGCAACGCTTCAACGCGGCGCTGCCAGTTGTCGAGGATCGCGACCGTCACCGCGTTCGTCCCCACCTGCGTGCGCCAGACCTGCGCTTGAGCCAGCTCGCGAATCCTCCGGTCGGCATTCGTCGAGAGCGTTTTCAGCACGATCAAACTTCGCTCGCGATCGGCCGGGTCGGCGACGAGCCAACTCGCCCCGATGAGCTGCGCGACTTCCGACCGATCCTTGAACCAGTCGCGAGCGTCGGCCTTCGCGCTCACGCTGAACGACGGATTCCCCCACGCCAGCGGAATCAGTCCAAAGTGCCGCGTCGCCGGATCGCTCTCGACCAGCGACAGGAAATGCCGCGTGGCGGCTGCATAGCCGCCGCGACGGAATTCGCAATGCACGAGCAAGGCGAGAATTTCGCGTCGCACCCAGCGACGCCGCTCGCGGCTCAACGCCTGTACGAGTTGCTCGGACGCCTCCGCGATGTTGCCTTGGCTCAGCAGCCGCTCGCCGAGTGTGTGCGCTTCGATTTGGTCCGTCCGCACATCGACGACTTCATCCGCCGGGATGGTCGCCACCGTGTTGTTCAAACTCCGCCGGATTCGCAGCTCTACCCCTGTGTAGTCTTCAATCGTCCCGGTGATCACGATCCGCCCGCCCGACCGCGCGTCCTGCCGCCGGACGATCCGGTCTTCGGCAAGGGCCGCCGACGTTGCGACCGCCAAGGCAAGGCATACTCCGAGCCAGGAAATCGAAAACCGCGGAGCACGCGGCGTGCGCTGTGAATGAAAGGCGTGCCGAGCGCAGCGAGTCACACCAGTCGATTCGTTGCGGTGTGACGCGCTGCGCTCGGCATGCTCTGCGGGCCGTTGCTGCATCTGCGACCTCTGCGGATTCTGCGGTTACTCCGTCCCCGTCCCAAACCGCATGATGTCACGGTACGTGTGCGTCCCCCCGTTTTGACGGGCCAGTTTCTTGAGAAAATTCTCCGGGGACAAGTCGGCTCCGCGCCCGAATTCGATCGCGTGGATTTGGGCTTTGCCGCCGTTCCGCTTGCGGACTTCTTCGAGTTCCACCCCGGAGAGGCGAGGCTCGTCGGCATCGGTGAGGAAGAAGATCACGTCCGGCGTCAGACGCAGCGCGAACCGCAACGCGTCGATGTGGTTCGTGCCGCTGTCCGGCTGGATGCTGTCGATAAACCGATTCGCCAGCAGCCGGTTGGGGTCGTTCCCCCAGAACAGGCTGTCGTTGGAACCGCGCACGGCCATCGCGTGCGGAGTCACGTCGTAAAAAATGATCTGGAACTGCTGAGTCGATTCGAGCCGTTGCAAGCTGGCTTTCAGTTCCGCTTTCGCGCTGGCCATCGCGTTGTGATTGATCATGCTCCCCGACGAATCGACCACGTAGACGATGCGCTGCCCCGCGGCTTGCTTGCCGAAGAACGACGCCTTGCCTCCCGTGACCTTGCCCCGCGATCCCGATCCACTTTTTCCGCGTCCCGAGTCAGCACCCGGTTGGCCGGGAAGCGACATCATCGCCGAAACCCGCGCGTCGAGCGATCCGCTGGTCGGCCCGGGCCCGATCACGCCGACGATCGGCGGCGGCAGGTCAATCGGTACCGGCGGCGAATCGGACTGCGGACGCTGCGGGTTCGGTGCCGCTGTGTCAGGAGCGACCGCCGCCTCGGCATCGTCCCGCGTGGTCGAGTCGGTGGAATCGGACGCGACCGCGTTGGTGTTCGTGCGCTCGTTCGCATCGCTGACCAGATGCAACCCAACCGTGCGAAACTGATCCCCCTCCGAAGACGCCACCCCGCGAGGCACCCAGGCTCCGAAATACACGGCCACCGCAATCGACGCGACGTGGATCACGAGCGACAGCAGCATACTCGCCCAGGCGAATCGCTGGTCTTGCCAGT
>Ga0233424_10001676_pt1 | contig 18224 bp, 19 predicted proteins | sample Watercolumn_Towu_FD_181011 | JGI IMG/M metagenome (GOLD analysis project Ga0233424, IMG submission 181011) | Freshwater microbial communities from Lake Towuti, South Sulawesi, Indonesia - Watercolumn_Towuti2014_125_MG | ecosystem: Environmental > Aquatic > Freshwater > Lake | place: Indonesia...
TTGGATGCTGCGGCCTTCTTGGCGGCGGTCTTGGGCGCAGCAGCCTTCTTGGCGGGGGCGGCGGCCTTGGGCGCAGCAGCCTTCTTGGCGGGAGCGGCGGCCTTGGGTGCAGCAGCCTTCTTGGCGGGAGCGGCGGCCTTGGGCGCAGCAGCCTTCTTGGCGGGAGCGGCGGCCTTGGGCGCAGCAGCCTTCTTGGCGGGAGCGGCGGCCTTAGGTGCTGCGGCCTTCTTGGCAGGAGCGGTCTTCGCGGCGGCTACAGGTTTGGCGGCCGCAGGGGCGGCAGCTTTTTTCGCGGTGGTCTTGGCAGGGCTTTTTGCAGTTTTTGCAGCGGGCATTTTTGACTCCTCTGATGATGAAGGGTAATCGGCCGGAAAGCCTTATGCCTCAAGCATTTCCACGCGCTCATGAGGCGTGGCCGGATTGTAGAACAAAAAAAAGCGCGCACCGCAAGTAGGCGCGCGCGATTCACTGAAAATTTGTCGCGAGATCGCGATCAGGACAGGATCTTTTCCTGTGCGAAGAGTTCGTCAACCCGCTCTCTTGCCCTGATTTCACTGGGCTTCGCGCCGTCCACCATGACCTCTGCAGCGCGTGGCCGAGTGTTGTAGTTGGAGCTCATGCTCATGCCATATGCGCCGCCGGAACACACGGCGAGAAGATCGCCCTCGGCAAGCACGAGGTCCCTGTCGTGCCCCAGAAAATCGCCGGTTTCACATACCGGTCCGACAATGGCGTAACAGCGGGAATCGCCCTCGCGTTCAAACACCGGCAGGATGTCATGCCACGCGTCATACAACGCGGGTCGCATCAGATCGTTCATGGCGGCATCGACAATGGCGAAGTCCTTTGCCTCCCCATGCTTGAGGTATTCCACCCGCGTCAGCAGCCAGCCCGCGTTGCCCACAAGCGAGCGCCCGGGCTCGATGATGAGGGTTTCATGTCGCCCTTGCAGCCGCTCCAGCAGCACCCTCGCATACTCGCCCAGCGCCGGCGGCAGTTCGTCGCGATAGCGGATGCCGACACCGCCGCCGATGTCTATGTGGCGCAGTCGGATGTCCGCTTTCTCCAGCGTGCTCACCAATTCAAGCACCTTGTCCAAGGCCTCGGCGAAAGGCTCGACCTCGGTGAGCTGCGAACCGATATGGCAGTCGATGCCAACGATCCTCACGTGTGCCATCGCCGCAGCCTCGCGATAGACGCGTAATGCCTGGTCGTGAGCGATGCCGAACTTGTTTTCCTTGAGGCCGGTGGAAATGTAGGGATGGGTCTTCGCATCGACATTGGGATTCACGCGCAGGCTGACGGGTGCGTGCAGGCCCATCTCGCCAGCGATACGGTCTAGCCGCGCGAGTTCGCTTTCCGATTCCACGTTGAAGCAATGAATGCCCGCACGCAGAGCGGCACGCATCTCCTCCTCGCGCTTGCCAACGCCGGAAAAAACGATCTTCGCGGGATCGCCCCCCGCCGTCAGGACACGCGCCAGTTCGCCGCCGGAAACGATGTCGAAACCGGCGCCCAGGCGAGCGAACACGTTGAGGATGGCCAGATTCGCATTGGCCTTGACCGCATAGCAGACCAGGTGGTCGTGGGCCGCCAGAGCAGCGTCATAAGCACGATAGGCGGCTTCCAGGGCGGCGCGGGAATAGACGTAACAGGGCGTGCCGAATTCACGGGCTATGGTATCGAGCGGCACGTCCTCCACGTGGAGCGTCCCGCCCCGTCGGGAAAGTGCGTTCATTTCTCGGCAGGCTGAGTGGTGACAGGGTGGCCAGGATCGCCGGGCATATACAGCGGCCCTTTTTTACCGCAGCCGGCCAAGAGGAAAAGGGAGAAAAAGAGAGCAAGCAAACGCATGGCGAACCCTTAAAATCTCGGGCGAGTCTAGCACGGAGGCAAGCATGGACGAACGCGAGTACCAGCAACTGGCCGATGCCGCGCTGGCGGAGATCGAGGCACGCCTGGACAGCACCGACATCGATTACGAAATCGCAGCAGGCGGCATCCTGCAGATCGATCTGGATGACGGTTCCCAGATCGTCATCAACAAGCAATCAGCGGCCCGGGAAATCTGGGTGGCCGCCAGGAGCGGCGGCTTCCATTACCGCTGGAACGGCACGGCCTGGCTCGACACCCGCGGCGGCGAGGAACTGCACACCGCCCTCGCCCGCCTGACACGTGCCTGAGCAAAATTGCGGCATGGTTCTAGACTGTGAGGGAGTGGATTGAACATGATCGATCAGGCCCTATTCTCCCATCTGCCCGAACTCACCGACCAACTGGGCGTCGAGCACATCAAGCCGTTGTTGGATCGCATCACCACCCACAGCATCCCACAGGGCACCGTGCTGGTACGCGATCAGGCCCCCATTGACGCCTTCCATCTCGTGCTCTCGGGGCGGCTTTCGCTGGCGGTGGAAATGGCGGGGCACGGCATCAGCCTGGGGGAGTTGCTGCCCGGCAACTGGTGCGGTGAACTGGCCTATTTCAGCGGCGTGCGCCTGTCCTCCAGCACCGTGACGGCCCTCGAAGACACCGAGGTCGCACGCCTGAAGTTCGTCGATTTCGAAGCGCTGATGGCGGAGGATTCCATCGCGGTTTGCCGACTGACCCATGCCTTCATCCAGATGATGATGCGGCGGCTGCATGCCACGGCCAACAACCCGGTCATCGATCCCCACGGACAGATGCTGATCGTGGTCGATCTTTCCGTACCCTGGTCCGAACTCGGGCAGCCGCAGCACGGGGTGGTCGAATTCATCAAGACCATGTTTGGAGCACGCTGATGCTGCTGCGAAACTTCCTCCGCTCCCTGCCCAGTTTCCAGTACCTGTCCGACACGGACATCGACCACGTCGCCGCGGCAATGCGCGTGGAGGACTACCCCAACCATCACATCTTCATCTTCCAGGACAAGCTCAACAAGGACCTTTTCCTGCTGCTCGACGGCAAGATCAAGGTCGGCCACTACGGCACCGGCGGCCGCTATTACACGCTCAAGACCATCGAACCGGGCGAGTTGTTCGGCATCCCCTCCCTTTCCGAAGGCAAGCCCGCCACCGCCACCTGCCAGGCGGACGGGCCGGTCACCGTCGCCAGCATGCCTTTCTCCGCCTATCTGTTGCTCTACCAACCGGATTCGGATATCGGCTGCCGCTTCCAATTCGTCATTGCCAGCCAGCTGGCCAAGGACCTCCACGACCGCCATGACGCCCTGCGCCGGCTTTTGATCCAGGTGTACGGCGACACGCCGAAAAGCGCCGCCTGACCGGCGGAGGGCGGCCCAGGACCACAAGCGCCCGCGCCCTTGAGCATCGCCCTCGTCATCCTGCCCATCTTCGCCCTGATCCTGCTCGGCACGCTGCTCAAACGGCTTTCCGGCGTTGACGAGGAGAGTTGGCGCGGCCTGGAGCGGCTCATTTACTTCGTGTTCTTCCCGGCCCTGCTGTTCCATTCCCTGTCCCGCACCCACATCGATTTCGATGCCGCCCTGCCTATGCTGCTCACCGGCTTGGGCGTCACCCTGCTCGGCATGGCGCTGGGCTATCTCAGCAAGTTCCTGTTCCACGATCCGCCCAAGGTGTTCGCCTCGGCCTTCCAGTGTTCCTTCCGCTTCAACAGCTATGTCGGTCTGGCCGTGGCCGGCGCCCTGCACGGACAGACCGGCATCGCCGCCATCGGCCTCCTGATGGGATTCCTGGTGCCCCTGGCCAACGTGGCCTCGGTCGCTGTGCTGGCGCGACACGGCGAAGCCAGCTGGTTGCGCGAGATACTGGGAAACCCGCTGATCATCGCCACCGCCGGAGGCGTCGCCTTCGCCCTGATGGGCTGGTCGCTGCCCGATCTGCTTGCCCAGACCATCGGCCTTCTGGCCCAGGCTTCCCTGCCCATCGGACTTTTGGCGGTCGGCGCCGGTCTGCGCCTGGACAGCCTGTCCCACGCCCGCGGCCATCTCTGGTACGGCGTCCTCATCAAGCTGCTGGTCCTGCCCACCTTGGGCTGGTGGATCGGAAAGCGGCTCGGCCTGCCCCAGCTGCATTTCGAGGTGGTCCTGATGTTCGCCGCCCTGCCCATGTCCACCGTGGCCTACGTGCTCGCCGTACGCATGGGTGGCGACGGACGCATTACCGCCACCCAGGTGGCGGTCACCACCTTGCTGTCCATGCTCACGCTGCCTGTCTGGCTGGCTCTGGCCAGGGGCTGAACCGGCCCGCTCCCCGCCCCATGCTTCCCGACCGCCTCGCCTTCATCGACCTGGAAACCACCGGCGCCAACCCCTTGCTTGACCGCATCACCGAGATCGGCGTGGTGTCGGTGGAAGGTGACCGGGTCAGCGTCTGGGACACCCTGGTCAATCCGGAGCGGCCCATCCCCCAGTTCATCCAGCAACTCACCGGCATCAGCGACGCCATGGTGGCCGGTGCCCCCACTTTCGCCCAGGTGGCGGAGGAACTGGTCGAGCGCCTGCACGGCCGCTTGTTCATCGCTCACAACGCCCGCTTCGACTATGGCTTCGTGCGCAACGAATACCAACGCCTGGGCTGCCGCTTCCGAGCCGAGGTGCTGTGCACCGTGCGCCTGTCGCGCAAGCTGTTCCCGGAACATCACCGGCACAACCTGGACAGCCTCGTCGCCCGCCACGGCCTGATCATCGGCAGCAATCGCCACCGGGCGCTGACCGACGCCGACCTGATCTGGCAGTTCTGGCGCCTGCTGCTGCGGGAAAGGGGCGAGGATGCCCTGGCCGAGGCTATCCAGCACCAGCTCAAGCGCCCCAGCCTGCCACCCCATTTGGACCCGGCTCTGCTCGACGACTTGCCCGAAGCCCCCGGCGTCTACCTGCTGTACGGCGACCACGACGCGCTACTGTATGTGGGCAAGAGTGTCAATCTGCGCCAGCGGGTACTCGCCCATTTCGCCGCCGACACCCGGGAATACAAGGCCATGCGCCTGACCCAGGAAGTTCGCCGCATCGACTGGCGCGAAACCGTCGGCGAGCTGGGCGCCCTGCTGCTGGAATCGCGCCTGGTGAAGGAAGGCCAGCCCCTGCACAACCGCCGCCTGCGCCGCCCCGCGGAACTCTGCGCCTGGCGGCTGCGGGAAGTCGCGCCGGGCGACTACCGGCCGCGCCTGGCGACCGCCGAGGATGCGGACTTCGGCCGACTCGGCGACCTCTATGGCCTGTTCTCCAGCCAGCGCGAGGCCACCGCGGCCCTGCGCAAGATCGCGGAAGCCCACCAGCTTTGCCCTCTCATCCTCGGCCTGGAAAAGTCGGGCAAGCCCGGTCGCCCCTGCTTCGCCCAGCAACTCGGCAAGTGCCGCGGCGCCTGCGCCGGCAAGGAGGCCATCGGCCTGCACAGCGCCCGCCTGATGGCCGCCCTCGCCAGGCTCAGGCTGCAGGCCTGGCCCTACCCCGGGCCCGTCGGCCTGGTGGAACGGGACGATTTCCTCGACATGGAGGAAATCCACGTGGTCCATGGCTGGCGCTACCTGGGCAGCGCCCGCGACGAAGCGGGGGTGCGCGAACTCCTGGAACAAGCCGGCCGGGTCCCCTTCGACATGGACATCTACAAGCTGCTGAAGGCACACATGGGCAAGGGGAAAGCCAGCGTGCGCAGTTTGTGAAGCAAACGACCGTGCGAAATCTTTTCGCCCTCCTCGTGCTCCCGTTCCTGGCCGCGTGCAGCGGTTCGAACCCGCATTTCGACGCTGCCAGGGCGCACCATCGCCCACACGGCTTCGCCATCGAGTGGACGCCCGCCGGCGCCGCATTGCCCTGGCACTTCCTTTATACCGGCGACACCGGCTATGCGCGGGACTTTCTCGACATCCGCCGCCGCCTCGGCCCGGTGGATTTCCTCGCCTTGTCGGTCGGCTCCTACCTGCCGCGCGACTTCATGTATTGATCTTTGCATAAGAAAAGCCACTGCTCTCCCCCTCCCAGCCGGCCGTTGACGGTTGGGAGGGGGAGAAGAATGCCAACATGATCGTGCATGGCATGACCTTCGAGAAAATCGGTAACCTCAGCACGTCAATCCGGATGACGCCGTGCGCATCCCGCTGGATGTGGAAGCCAGGCAGGCCCTGGGCGCGCACTGGGGCACCTTCGAACTCAGCCAGGAGCGCTTCGACCAGCCACCCGGGGATCTGGCGGAGGCCCTGCGCCGGCGCGGGTTGCCACCGGATCGGGCCTGTCTGTTCAGGCACGGCGAGAGCCGCACGCTACCGCTTCCCTAAGCTCGGCCACCTTCATCCCATCACCCCCACTCCCGCCAGCACCGCCTTCATCCTCTGCCAATGCGAGCCCTCCCAGAACACCCGGCGGCAGACGTCGCAGGTGGCAAAGCGCTCATGCCGTTCCTGCACCCTCTCCGGCAGGCGATCCAGCACCTCGGTCTTGGCGATGGGCCGCAGGGGCACGTTGCATTCCAGGCAGAGGCTGAAGGGCCGGGCGCTGGCGGCCAGATCCAGGCGCCCGATGATTTCCGCGAACTGCTTCTCCGGCTTGAGCGCATGTAGAAAGCAGCCATGGGTGACGTCGCGGCGCTTGAGCAGCTCCAGGTCCCGGGTGAGGATGACGCGCTCGTCCCGCCTGGCGAGGCTGACGATGGCATCGTCGCGGTAGCCGTTGTCGTAGAGGGTATCGAAGCCGGCTAGGCGCAGCAGGCGGGCCAGCCCACCCAGATGGGCATCGGCGATGAAGCGCGTTGTCCTCAGCGGCAGAGGCCGCAGGCGCAGCAAGGGGCGGATGTCCAGGGCCTCGAACTTGGGATACACCGCGACCCGGTCCCCCTCACGCAGGCGGTGATCGAGGCCGACCGATAGGCCGTTGACCAGGATGATCTCCACCTCGGTATGGGGCACCCCCAGGGCCTCGATCATGTGCTTGGCGGTGGCTTCGCGGGCACAGGCGCAGGCGAAGTCCACCTCGCGCCGAGCCGGCAGCAGGAAATCGTTGAGCTCCTCGTAGAAACGGAAGGTGGCCGTCACCATGTCCCGCCGCCCCGCCCGGCTGCCACCCCCGCGACAAACGGAGGCAGCGCACGGGTCATACCGCGAACAGCGCCATGAACTCGTGCACCGGCATGGCTTCCAGCCCGGCCTGATCACCGCACACCGCGTTCAGCGCCGCGCACTTCTTCGGCGACAGCTTTGCGGCGATGGCGGCCTCGAACTTCTTCACCAGGATGGGGATACCCTCGGCGCGGCGCCGGCGGTGGCCGATGGGGGCATCGATGCTGACTTTCTCCGTGCTGCTGCCATCCCTGAAAAACACCTGCACGCTGTTGCCGATGGTGCGCTTGTCGGCTTCCAGATATTCCCGGGTGAAGCGCGGGTTTTCCTTGACCGTGGTGAGGGCCCGCAGCTGGTCGATGCGGGGGTCGGCGGCGCCCGCGTCGGTGTAGTCGTCGGCATCGAGGCTGCCCTTGATCAGGGGCACCGCCACCATGTACTGGATGCAGTGGTCCCGGTCGGCGTAGTTGTTCATGGGGCCGGTCTTGTCGATGATGCGGCAGCCGGCCTCCTGGGTTTCGATCTCGATACGCTCGATCTGGTCGAGCCGGTCCTTCACCACTGGATGCAGCTTCAAGGCGCACTCCACGGCGGTCTGGGCGTGGAACTCGGCGGGGAAGCTGATCTTGAACAGGATGTTCTCCATCACGTAGCTGCCGAAGGGCTGGCTGAACTTGAGCGGGTTGCCCCGGAACAGGGCGTCCTGGAAGCCCCAGGTCTTGGCGGTCAGCGCCGAGGGATAGCCCATCTCGCCGGTCAGGCAGATCATGGCCAGGCGCGCGCCCCGGGAACTGGCGTCGCCGGCCGCCCAGGACTTGCGCGAGCCGGTGTTGGGGGCGTGGCGGTAGGTGCGCAGGGAGCAGCCGTCGACCCAGGCGTGGGACAGGGTGTTGAGCACCTCCTCGCGGCTGCCGCCCAGCATCCTGGCCGCGACGCCGGCGGAGGCGATGCGCACCAGCATGACGTGGTCCAGGCCGACCCGGTTGAAGGCGTTCTCCAGGGCGGTGACGCCTTGCAGCTCGTGGGCCTGGATCATGGCCATGAGCACGTCCTTCATGGCCATGGGCGCCTTGCCCTCGCTGACGCGCTTGCGCGACAGCCAGTCGGCGAGTCCCAGGATCGCTCCCAGGTTGTCGGAAGGATGGCCCCACTCGGCGGCGAGCCAAGTGTCGTTGAAGTCCAGGAAGCGCACCAGGCAGCCGATGTCCCAGGCGGCCTTGATGGGGTCCAGCTCGTAGGCCGTGCCGGGCACCCGGGTGCCGCCGGCCATGCCCGCGCCGGGCACCACGGGGCCCAGCAGCTTGGTGCACTCCGGATAGTCCAGGGCCATGAGGGCGCAGGCCAGGGAGTCGATCAGGCAGTAGCGGGCAGTCTCCATGGCCAGCCCGGACTGGCTCGCGTCGTAGTCCATGACGTAGTCGGCCATGGATTGCAGGAGAGTGTCGAAAGGGGGGCGCTCGGCGGAGCGGATGTCGTGGGCGGACATGGGCGGGTTCCTCAGGTTGCGGGTTTTCGAGAATTTCTTCCCCCTTTGGAAAAGCCCCCTTTCGGGGATAAAGGGGACCGAGGGGGATTCAGAAGCGGATGCGCGGCTGGCAAGCCTGGGAATCCCCCCTGGCCCCCCTTTTCCAAAGGGGGGTAGGGAGGGGTGGAATCACGGTCTTTGGTCGATGGGCACGAACTTCAGATCTTCGGGCCCGGTGTAGTTGGCCGACGGCCGGATGATCTTGCCGTCGAGGCGCTGCTCGATGACGTGGGCGGCCCAGCCGGTGGTGCGGGAGATGATGAACAGCGGCGTGAACATGGCGGTGGGCACGCCCATCATGGCATAGGAGACGGAGCTGAACCAATCCAGGTTGGGGAACATCTTCTTGCTCTCCCACATCACCGCTTCCAACCGGTCCGCTACGTTGTAGAGCTTGTGGTTGCCGTTGGCGTCGGCCAGGCGCTTGGCCACCGCCTTGATCACCTTGTTGCGCGGATCGGCGAGGGTATAGACCGGGTGGCCGAAGCCGATGATGACTTCCTTCTTCTCCAGCACCCGCATGCGGATGTCGGCTTCCGCCTCGTCCGGCGTGTCATAGCGGCTCTGGATGCCGAAGGCGGCCTCGTTGGCGCCGCCGTGCTTGGGCCCGCGCAGGGCGCCGATGGCGCCGGTGATGGCGGAGTATATGTCCGAGCCGGTGCCGGCGATGACCCGGCCGGTGAAGGTGGAGGCGTTGAACTCATGCTCGGCGTAGAGGATCAGGGAGGTGTGCATGGCCCGCACCCAGATCTCCGGCGGGGTCTTGCCATGCAGCAGGCGCAGGAAGTGGCCGCCGATGGAATCATCCTCGGTCTCCACCTCGATGCGCCGGCCGTTCTGGCTGTAGTGGTACCAGTACACCAGGGCCGAGCCCAGGCTGGCGATGAGCCGGTCGGCGATGTGGCGGGCGCCCAGGATGGGCTGCTTCTCCTCTTCCGGCAGCACGCAGCCCAGGGTGGACACGGCGGTGCGCATGACGTCCATGGGGTGGGTGGCGGCGGGGAGTTGCTCCAGCACATTCTTCACCACCGTGGGCAGGCTGCGCAGGCCCTGGAGCTTGGTCTTGTAGGCCTTGAGCTCCTCCCGGTTGGGGAAGTGGCCGTGGATCAGCAGGTGGGCGACTTCCTCGAATTCGCACACGTCGGCGATGTCCAGGATGTCGTAGCCGCGGTAGTGCAGGTCGTTGCCGGTGCGGCCCACGGTGCACAGGGCGGTGTTGCCGGCCATGACGCCGGACAGGGCCACGGACTTCTTCGGCTTGGGACCGGCCGGGTTTGGGGTGGTTTCGCTCATGTCGTCTCCTTGCGATACATCGAATTCATCGTGCGGCGGGTTGTCTCCTTCCCCCTCGATGGGGGAAGGCCGGGATGGGGGTAGCGACCCGCCTCATGTGTGCCAGCGTTTCACCCCCACCCCAACCCTCCCCCCTCAAGGGGGAGGGGGTGGCGGGATCAGGCTTTGTCACCCTGTGCGAACAGCGCATCCAGCTTCTGTTCGAAAACGTGGTAGCCCAGGTGGTCGTACAGCTCCATGCGCGTCTGCATGGCCTCCACCACGTTCTTCTGGTGGCCGTCCCGGCGGATGGCGCCGTACACGCCCAATGCCGCCTTGGCCATGGCGCGGAAGGCGGACAGGGGATAGAGCACCAGGCCCACCCCCACTTCCCGCAGTTCATCCACGGAATACAGCGGCGTGGCGCCGAACTCGGTGATGTTGGCCAGGATGGGCACCTGCACCGCCTGGGAAAAGGCGGCGTACTGGTCCAGTTGGGTCATGGCCTCGGGGAAGATCATGTCGGCGCCGGCCTCGACGCAGGCGCAGGCCCGGTCGATGGCGGCCTGGAGCCCTTCGGCCTGGAGGGCGTCGGTGCGGGCCATGATGACAAATTAGGAATTGATTCTGGCGTCCACCGCTGCCTTGACCCGGTCCACCATTTCCGCTTGCGACACGATGGCCTTGCCGGGCCGGTGGCCGCAGCGCTTCTGCATGACCTGGTCCTCGATGTGCACCGCCGCGACACCGGCCCGGGTGAGGGCGCGCACGGCGCGGGCGATGTTGAAGGCGCCGCCCCAGCCGGTGTCGATGTCCACCAACAGCGGCAGGGAAGTGACGTCGGTGATGCGGCGGGCGTCCACCAGCACGTCTTCCAGGGTGGTGATGCCCAGGTCGGGAATGCCGCAGGAACTGGCGGCCACGCCGCCCCCGGAGAGATAAAGGGCCTTGAAGCCGGAATGCTCGGCCAGCAGGGCGGCATAGGCGTTGATGGCGCCGACCACCTGGAGCGGCTTCTCGGCGTCGACGGCGGCGCGGAACCTGGTGCCGGCGGAGGCGGGTGTTGTCATGTCATGTCCTCAAGTCTTGTAGGTTCCCCCCTTTGGAAAAGGGGGGCTAGGGGGGATTTCTCAGCGGCTTGCTGAACCTCAACCATTGCCAAATCCCCCTCGATCCCCTTTATCCCCGAAAGGGGGCTTTTTCAAAGGGGGAGGAAAACCACCGTCACTTGCCCACCGCTTTCCGGATCTCCTCCAGGGCGTTGGGATCGTCCAGGGTGGACAGATCGCCCGTCTCCCGCCCCTCCGCCAGCGCCTGGATCGAACGGCGCAGGAGCTTGCCGGAACGGGTCTTGGGCAGGGCGGTGACGAAATGGAGCTTGTGGGGCTTGGCGACCGCCCCCAGCAGTTCCGCGACCTTGGCGATGCAGGATTTCTCCAGCTCGGCGCGGCCCTCCGCGCTGGCGATCAAGGTCGGATCCTTCACCGTGCAGAAGCCCACCGGCACCTGGCCCTTGAGCTCGTCGGCCAGCCCCACCACCGCCACCTCGGCGATGGCCGGGTGAGCTTGCAGGGCTTCCTCGATCTCCCGGGTGCCCAGGCGGTGGCCGGCGGTGTTGATGACGTCGTCGGTGCGGCCCAGGATGAAGAAGTAGCCGTCCTTGTCGCGCACGGCCCAGTCGGAGGAGGAATACAGCATCTCCTTCTCGAAGTGGCCGAAGTAGCTGTTGATGAAGCGCTGGTCGTCGCCCCACACGGTGGTCAGGCAGCCGGGCGGCAGGGGCGGCACCACGGTGAGCACGCCCTTCTCCTCGGGGCCGCACTCGGCGGCGGTCATCTCGTTCACCACCTTGATATTGAAGCCGTAGGCGGGGAAGCCGGGGGAACCGAAGCGGTTGGGTTTCAACTCCACGCCGGGCAGGTAACTGAGCATGGCCCAGCCGGTTTCCGTCTGCCAGTAGTGGTCCAGCACCGGCACGCCCAGGCCCTCGCTGATCCAGCGGGAAGTGGGCTCGTCCAGGGGTTCGCCGGCCAGGAACAGGGTGCGCAGGCTCTTCAGGTCGTACTTCTTCAGCCAGGCCGGGTCCTGCTTCTTCAGCACCCGGATGGCGGTGGGCGAGGAGAACATGGTGGTGACCTGGTGCTCCTGCACGATCTTCCACCAGATGCCCGGATCGGGACGGATGGGCAGGCCCTCGTAGACGATGGTGGTCATGCCGTGGATCAGGGGCCCGTAGATGATGTAGCTGTGGCCCACCACCCAGCCGATGTCCGAGGTGGTGAACATGGTCTCGCCGGGGTTGGCGTTGTAGACGTACTTCATGGTGGCGGCCAGGGCCACCGCGTAGCCGCCCACGTCCCGCTGTACCCCCTTGGGCTTGCCGGTGGTGCCGCTGGTGTAGAGGATGTAGCTGGGCTCGTTGGACTCCAGCCAGGCGACGGGCACCTCGGCGTCCCGGTATTCGTCGCGCAGGTCCCAGTAGTCCTCGTCCCGGCCGGCGACGCGGCGCATGTCCGGGTCCAGGCCGCGGTCGACGATGAGCACCTTGGCGGGGGGGAACTTTGCTTCCTTGATGGCCTCGTCCACCAGGTGCTTGTAGGGCACGGCCTTGCCGCCGCGCATGCCGGCATCGGCGCAGATCAAGAGGCAGGGCTTGGCGTCGTCGATGCGCAGGGCCAGGTTGTGGGCGGCGAAACCGCCGAACACCACCGAATGCACCGCCCCCAGGCGGGCGCAGGCCAGCACACAGAAGATGGACTCGGCGATCATGGGCATGTAGATCACCACCCGCTCGCCCTTTTGCACGCCCAGGCTCTGCAGCACGGCGGCACAGCGGTTCACTTCCCGGTGCAGTTCGGCGTAGGTGTATTGCTTCTCCTCACCGGTTTCCGTGGAGAGGTAGATCAGTGCCGGCTGGTCGGCGCGGCCGGCCAGATGCCGGTCCACCGCGTTGTGGCAGAGGTTGGTCTCACCGCCCACGAACCATTTGCGGAAGGGCGGCTTGCTGTAATCCAGGATTCGTTCCGGGGGACGGTGCCAGTCGATGAGCCGGGCCTGCTCTCCCCAGAATGCCTCGGGCGCATCGATGGAACGGCGGTAAAACGCTTCATAGTTCATCGGTCGTCTCCTCCGGATGGGTCCGGGTCGTAATGAACGCGCATTGTGCGCTGCGGGGTGGATTGTGTGATAAATCGTCGGCAAACGTCATAAGCCAGATTAAACCTGAGTATTAATGTTGGGTATTCACGGCAAGTCATGGCTTAAGAAATAACCGTGGCCCCATCAGGTCCTGCCCGGCCAAGCCGAAATATCATCCGGGAAACTATCGCCTGCCTTACAGGCCGGTTCCCGCCCTGGTACAGCGGCCGTGACCGGAATGAAAGCGTTTACGCCGGAGGGATGCATGCTGTCGCTGCTCACGAGGAAGGTCACGCCATTCCGTCTAATCGGTTTCAACCACGCGCGATCTGCATGAAAATGCGGGAATTCCGCGCGCGGCAGCGCGCACCCAGCTAAGGATTCCGGCGCCATGCTGCTGATGATCGACAACTACGACTCCTTCACCTACAACCTGGTGCAGTATTTCGGCGAACTGGGGGAGGACGTGCGGGTGCATCGCAATGACGAGATCACCCTGGAGGCGATCGAGGCCATGCGGCCCGAGCGCATTGTCATCTCGCCCGGCCCGTGCACCCCCAACGAGGCGGGCGTGTCGGTGCCGGTGATCAAGCGTTTCTCCGGCCACATCCCCCTCCTGGGCGTCTGCCTGGGGCATCAGAGCATCGGCCAGGCCTTCGGCGGCCGCATCGTGCACGCCAGGGAACTGATGCACGGCAAGACCTCGCCCATCCACCATGCCGGCAAGGGCGTGTTCCGCGGTCTGCCTAATCCCTTCACGGCCACCCGCTACCATTCCCTGGTCATCGAGCGCGAGACCCTGCCAGATTGCCTGGAGATCACCGCCTGGACGGACGACGGCGAGATCATGGGGGTGCGCCACAAGACCCTGGCGGTGGAAGGCGTGCAGTTCCATCCCGAATCCATTTTGACCGAACACGGCCACCAACTGCTCAAGAACTTCCTGGAGGAACCGCGGCCATGAAACCGCAAGACGCCCTGACCCGCATCATCGAGCACCGCGAGATCTTCCACGACGAGATGCTCAGCCTCATGCGCCAGATCATGACCGGCGAGATGAGCCCGGTGCTGATCGCCGCCCTCATCACCGGCCTGCGCGTGAAGAAGGAGAGCATCGGCGAGATCGCCGCCGCCGCCATGGTGATGCGCGAGTTCGCCACCAAGGTGCCGGTGACCGAAACCTTCCGCCTGGTGGACACCTGCGGCACCGGGGGCGACGCCGCCCACACCTTCAACATCTCCACGGCCGCCGCCTTCGTCGCCGCCGCCGCCGGCGCGCGGGTGGCCAAGCACGGCGGCCGCTCGGTATCGTCGAAATCCGGCAGCGCCGATGTGCTGGAGGCGCTGGGCGTGAACATCAACATGACGCCCGAGCAGGTGGCCCGCTGCATCGAGGACGTGGGCCTGGGCTTCATGTTCGCCCCCAACTTCCACGGCGCTATGAAACATGCGGCGCCGGTACGTCGGGAACTGGGCATCCGCACCCTGTTCAACATCCTGGGGCCGCTGACCAATCCGGCCGGTGCGCCCAACCAGGTGATGGGCGTATTCCACCCCGACCTGGTGGGCATCCAGGTGCGCGTGCTGCAACGCCTTTACAGCGAGCGCGTGCTCATCGTGCATGGGCGCGAGGGACTGGACGAGATCTCCATCTCCGGCGAGACCCTGGTGGGGGAGCTGCGGGATGGCGAAGTCCGCGAATACACCCTGCGTCCCGAGCAATTCGGCTTCAAGACCCACGACATCACCGCCCTGCGCGTGGACACCGTGGAGGACTCGAAGGAGAAGCTGCTGCGCGCCCTGGACAACGCCCCGGGGCCGGAGCGCGACATCGTCGCCCTGAACGCCGGTGCCGCCATCTACGCGGCGGGCGTGACGGACAGCCTGGAGGAGGGGGTAGAGCGGGCCAGGACGGTCATCGCCTCCGGCTCGGCACTGGCCAAGCTCGCGGAACTGGTCGCCTACCAGCCGGCTTAGCCCGCCCGAACGCCGGTAATCTGGCGCCCCCGACACGAATCGAACGTGTGACCCTCCCCTTAGGAGGGGGATGCTCTATCCACTGAGCTACGGGGGCATAATGGGGCGCGATTCTACCGCAGACCTCCACTCCCCACCCTCCCTCGCGGGGCAACCCTTGGGCAAACTTCTCCTGATCCTGGCCGCCCTGGCCGGCGCGGCATTCCTGGCCGTGCGCTGGGCAGGGCGCGGCGAACCTCCCGACCCCGGGGCCGCCGCACCGGCGTTCGCATTGCGCGATGCCGAAGGCCGCATCCACCGCCTGGAGGATGCCGCCGGGCGATGGCTGGTGCTCTATTTCTACCCCAAGGACGCGACCCCGGGCTGTACCGTCGAGGCCTGCGGCCTGCGCGACGCCTTCGCCGAGTTCAGGCGCCGCGACGTGGTCCTGCTGGGCGTGTCCCTGGACGACGCGACCAGCCATGCGGCCTTCGCCCAACACCATGCCCTTCCCTTCCCCCTGTTGTCCGACCGGGACGGCGCCGTGGCCCGGGCCTATGGCGCGCTATGGGATTTCGGACTGGCGCGCTTCGCCAAGCGCCACACTTACCTGATCGATGCCCGCGGCCGCATTGCCCGGGTGTTTGACGACGTGTCCCCGGCCACCCATGCGGCCGAACTGCTGGCGGAAATCGATCGACTCGGCCTTGAAGCCGCGCGGACCGCCACCAATAATTCAGACATACCCCTCCGTTAACCGAGTGCATCTCATGAGCCATCTGACCAAGAAAGACCGCCTTGCCATCCGTGCCGCCCTCGACGAACAGCGCACCAAGCTGCTGCGGGGCCTGAAGGCTGCCCTGGAGGAAAGCGGCCAGACCCAATACGCCGCGGTGCTGGGAAAATCCTCCGGAGACAGCGCCGACGAGGCGCTGGCGGTCACCCTGGGTGACCTGGCCGCGGCGCGCATGGATCATGAGGTGCGCGCGCTCCAGGCCATGGAAGCGGCGGCCGCGCGGCTGGATTCGCCGGATTTCGGCCTGTGCGACGATTGCGGCGCCAACATTCCCGCCGCCCGCCTGCTGGCCAATCCCATGGCCACCCGCTGCGTCGCCTGCCAGGAACGGCACGAGCACACCTATTCCGGACAGGCCCACGGTTCGTTTTAGTTCGCATACTCCGCCGCCACTCACCTCACCTTCCTCCGCCGTGACGCATGACGCCGCGGCGTCTACACCGGCATGCCCTACCTGACCCTGGATCGCGTCTTTCTGGCCTTCGGCCACTGGCCCCTGCTGGACGGTGCCAGCCTGGTCATCGACAAGGGCGAGCGCATCGGCCTGATCGGCCGCAACGGCGCGGGCAAATCCAGCCTGCTGAAGGTCCTGGCGGGACAGGTGGCGGCCGATGACGGCATGCTCTGGCGCAAGCCCGATCTGCGCCTGGCCTTCGTGGCCCAGGAGCCCGTCTTCAGTCCCGGCCACAGCGTCTTCGAGGCGGTAGCGGAGGGCGCCGGCCCTGCGCGCGGGCTGCTCGCCGACTACCAAGCGGCGGCCCACGCCGCCGCTGGCGGCGAGAGCCAGGCCCTGGCCGAACTGGAGCGCCTGTCCCACGAACTGGAAGTCCACGACGTCTGGCGCCTGAACAGCCGGGTGGAGGAAACCATCGCCCGCCTGGGCCTGGACGCCGACGCACAGGTGGACACCCTCTCCGGCGGCACCAAGAAGCGTGTCGCCCTGGCCCGCGCCCTGGCCTCGGAGCCGGAACTGCTGCTGCTGGACGAGCCCACCAACCACCTGGATTTCACCGCCATCGAGTGGCTGGAAAACCTGCTCGCCGAATTCCCCGGCGCCCTGCTGTTCATCACCCACGACCGGGCCTTCCTGGACCGGGTCGCGAATCGCATCGTCGAACTGGACCGGGGCCAGCTGCGCCAGTACCCGGGCAATTTCTCCGCCTACCAGGCCAGGAAGGCCGAGCAACTGGAGGTGGAAGCCGCCCAGAACCGCAAGTTCGACAAGTTCTGGAAGCAGGAGGAAGTCTGGATCCGCAAGGGCATCGAGGCCCGCCGCACCCGCAACGAAGGCCGTGTGCGCCGCCTGGAGGCCCTGCGCCGGGAACGCTCGGCCCGCCGGGAACGCCTGGGCCAGGTGGGCTTCGCCCTGGATGCGGGGGAACGTTCCGGCAAGCTCATCGCGGAATTCGAGCAGGTGAGCTATTCCGTTCCTTCCGAGGCGCCGAGCGGTCAGCGCGACAGCGGAGACGGGGTTCTCCCCCTCCCAACCTCCCCCGCCAGCGGGGGAGGAGCATCCTCCCTCCCCGCAGGCGGGGAGGGCCGGGGTGGGGAGAGGGTGTCCGGCACCACCTACAATGGCCGAACCGCCGCAAAGACAAGGACTCTTATCCGCGACTTCTCCACCCGCATCCTGCGCGGTGACAAGCTGGGCCTCATCGGCCCGAACGGCGCCGGCAAGACCACCCTGATCAAGCTCATCCTGGGCGAGATCGAGCCGGACCAGGGCCGCATCCGGCGCGGCACCCGCCAGGAAGTGGCCTATTTCGACCAGTTCCGCAACCAGCTCGACGACGACGCCACCCTCATCAACACCATCTCCCCGGGCTCGGACTACGTCGACATCGGCGGCCAGAAGCAGCACGTCATCGGCTACCTGGAGGAATTCCTCTTCCCCGCCGAACGCGCGCGGGCCAAGGTCTCGGCGCTGTCCGGCGGCGAGCGCAACCGCCTGCTGCTGGCCCGCCTGTTCGCCCGTCCCGCCAACATCCTGGTGCTGGACGAGCCTACCAACGACCTGGACATCGACACCCTGGAACTGCTGGAGCAACTGCTCCAGGACTACGCCGGCACGGTCATCCTGGTTTCCCACGACCGCGCCTTCCTGGATAACGTGGTGACCCAGTCCATCGTCTTCGCCGGCGACGGCAAGCTGCTGGAAATCCCCGGCGGCTACGCCGACTGGCTGGCCTGGCGCGGGCGGCAGGCAGTGGCCGACGTTCAGCCGGCCAGGGCCCTGCCCTCCAAGCCCGCCGGCTCACCACCGCCCAAGCCGAAAAAGTCCGGCCTGAGTTTCAAGGAACAGAAGGAACTGGAAGCCCTGCCCGGACAGATCACGGCCCTGGAAGCCGAACAGACGGAGATCGCGGGGCACATGGCCGACCCGGCGGTGTATGCCGACCACGTCCGCTCCGCCGCCCTGCACCAGCGTGCGGCGGAGATCGAGGAGGCCCTGCTGGCCTTGCTGGGGCGCTGGGAGGAACTGGAGGCCAAGGCCGTCGGCCAGGCCTGAGGGTCCACCCGCGGTAA
>Ga0233424_10001682_pt1 | contig 18187 bp, 17 predicted proteins | sample Watercolumn_Towu_FD_181011 | JGI IMG/M metagenome (GOLD analysis project Ga0233424, IMG submission 181011) | Freshwater microbial communities from Lake Towuti, South Sulawesi, Indonesia - Watercolumn_Towuti2014_125_MG | ecosystem: Environmental > Aquatic > Freshwater > Lake | place: Indonesia...
GTCGCGCCAAGTCGTGCGGCGAATTACAGCGGGGTAGACCGCCACTGCCCGCGCGCCGCGCACCGCCTCCTCACCCCGCGCACCGCCTCCTCACCCCGCGCACCGCCTCGTCACCCCGCGCACCCCGTCGCGCACGACACCCCCGTCGGTAGAGTTGAGAAACCCCATACACCCCTTCATGGGCCCACCGGCCCACCCGAGGCCACGCACCGCGGTGACGACGCACCCCGAATTCGACGCCGAGCAGCGGCACATCGACCACGCCTACGCCTGCCTCGAGCGCCTGCGCGACGACGCCTGGCGGATCCGCGAACTCACGGAGGCCTCCACGGGCGGCACCTTCCAGGCACGCTTCGAACGCAACGCCTTCGACGAGGCCCTGCTCGCGAGGCTCACACAGTTGGACCTCGGCGACGCCGCGCTCGTCTTCGGGCGCATCGATCGCGTGGCCGATCGCGACGGCACCCCGGTGCCCGGCGTGTGTGCGAACGGTTCGGCAAACGGCACGACGAACGGCACGACGCCCGACACGAGCTCCGACACGCCCGTCGAGTCGTTCCACATCGGTCGCATCGCCGTCGCCGACGAGTCCGCCGAGCCGGTCGTCGTGGACTGGCGCGCACCCGTGGCCGAGCCCTTCTACCGCGCCACGGGTCGCGACCCCATGGGTCTCGCGCGCCGCCGCCACCTCGCCGTGGACGGCCGCACGCTGCTCGGCATCGAGGACGAACTCTTCGGCGCGGGTCACCTCGGCGTCGGCCACGACGAGGGACTCGAGGGGATCGGCCGACTCCGCGGCTACGGCACGCTCCTCACCGCCCTCGCCCGCGGCCGCACCGGCCAACTCGGCGACATCGTCGCCACGATCCAAGCCGAGCAGGACGAGATCATCCGCTCGCCGCAGGGCGGCATCCTCGTGGTGGAGGGCGGTCCCGGCACGGGCAAGACCGTCGTGGCACTGCACCGCGCCGCCTACCTCCTCTACACGCACCGCTTCCCGCTCGAGAACCAGGGGGTGCTCGTGGTGGGCCCAAACCGCGTGTTCCTCCGCTACATCGAGCGCGTGCTGCCGTCGCTCGGCGAGGCGGGCGTCGAGCAGGCGCTGCTCGCCGACCTCGTGCCCGGTGTGGCCTTCGGCGCCGCCGACACGCCCGACGCCGCGCGGGTCAAGGGCGACGCCCGCATGGCTCGCGTGGTGGCCAAGGCGGTGCGCGACCGCGAGCGCGGCCTGCGCGCCGACGCCGAGGTGCCCTTTGGGGCGGGCTACCTGCGCCTCGGCGCGACCCAGTCGCGGCGCATCGTGGCCGAGGCGCGTCGTCGTTACCGCCGCCACAACCCGGCACAGAGCTGGGTGATCGGCGAGATGGTCGCCACGATGCTCGCCACCAGCCGCACCCCCGACACGGACCCCGCCGAGGTGCGCGAGTCGTTGCTCGACATGCGCGAGTTCCGCGCCGTGCTCAACTCGGTGTGGCCGCTGCTCAGTCCCGCCGAGCTGCTCCACGACCTGTACGGATCGCGCGCACTGCTGCGCCTCGCGTCCACGGGTGCGCTCGAGGAACACGAGTATCTCGCCCTGCACCGTGCGCGTGCGGCGTCGCTCGCGGAGGCGCGATTCTCCGATGCCGACGCCCCGGTGCTCGACGAGGCGCGCGCCCTGCTCGGCCCCGCACCCCGGCGCAACGGGCGCATCCACGACGCCGACGAGATCCGCACCTTCGGCCACATCGTCATCGACGAGGCGCAGGACCTCACCCCCATGCAGTTGCGCATGGTCGGGCGGCGCTCGCTCAACGGCACGATGACCCTCGTGGGCGACATCGCGCAGGCCACCGGGCCGTATGCACCGTCGGCGTGGGACGACGTGCTGCGCCACCTGCCGGGGGGTGCCGACGCCCCGCGCGACCACCGCGCCGCCGAGGAACCGCCTCGCGTCGCGGGCCTCAGCATCGGCTACCGCATTCCCACCCAGATCATGGACCTCGCCGCCCGCCTGCTGCCGCACGCGGCTCCGGGCCAGCGCGCACCCGTGTCGGTGCGCGAGGGTGACGCCGGGCCGCGCATCGTGGCGGTGGCGCCGAGCGCGCTGGCCGAGGCGCTGGTGGCCGAGACGCGCGGTCTGGTTCGCGAGGTGGCCGACGGCAACGCCGCGATCGTGTGCCCCGACGACATGGTCGAACGGGTCTCGCGCATCCTCGACGACGCCGGCCTCGCCCACGGCCGCGCGGGCGCGAGTGCGCTCGACTCGGCGCTCACCGTGGTGCCCGTCGGGCTCGTGAAGGGCCTCGAGCTGGACGGCGTGCTCGTGGTGGAGCCCGCGCGCATCGCGGTCGCGTCCGACCGGGGACTGCGCAGCCTCTATGTCTCGCTCACGCGCTCCACCCGCCGGCTCACCGTGCTGCACTCCGAGTCGCTGCCCGCCCCGCTCGCGGGCTGAGACCCCATTCGGGGACGATGCGCGCGGCGCAACGCGCCGCGCGTCAGTCCACTCCCAGCCCCGCGGCCGAGGCCGCCACCAGCGGCAGGAACCGCACGGCCTTGTCGGCATCCGCCGGCCGATTGCGCTCCACGGCGCTGCGAGCCAGGTCCAGCACGCGGGCGAGGTCGGCTGCGAGTTGGTCGCTCGCCGCGGCCACGCGGGGCGCGAGCGCCTGCCCCACGGCCTCCAGCACGGCGAGGTGCGCGCGGGCGGCGTCGCGGTCGCCGTCGGCCATCGCCGTCGCCACGCGGCCCGCGGCCTCGGCGAGGAGTTCGAACAGTTCCGCGGTCGGCGTCGCGTCGTCGAAGCTAGGTGCGGTGATCGGCACCGTCGTGGGTGGGGTGTCGCCGCCCCGCGCCGAGTCGGTGACGGTGGTGGCACAGCCCGCGGTGCCGGCGGCGAGCAGCAGGCACAGCGCGCCGCGCGGCGCGCGCATCACGGCATGGTGACGAGGATGCGACGGCTGACGAAGGCGTGCACCTCGACGTCGCGGTCCACGTGCACGGTCACGTCCCTGTCCTCGCCGGTGCGCACCACGGTGCCCCGGGCACCCGGCATGAGCCGACACTTCTCGAGGAACTCGAGCACGCCGTCGGTCTCCTCGAGATCCTCGGGGATGCGGTCCACGGAGAAGGTCGCGCCCACGGGCACCCGCGAGAGCGGCACCGTCGCCGCCGGCGTGTAACCCGAGCGCGGGATCGGGTTGCCGTGCGGGCAGGTGGTGGGTTGGCCCAGCAGACGCTGCATCGCCGCCTCCACCTCCTCGCTCATCACGTGCTCCCAGCGACAGGCCTCGTGGTGCGACGTGGACCAGGGAAGTCCCAGCACGTCGATGAGGAAGCGCTCGGCGAGGCGGTGGCGGCGCACCACGCGTTCGGCCAGGGCCTGTCCCGACGCGCTGAGCGCGATGCGCGACGAATCGGTGACCGTCACGAGGCCTTCGTCGGTCATGCGCTTGATCATCTCCGACACCGACGCCCGCGTCACCCCGAGGCGCTCGGCGAGGCGGGCCTGGATCAACTCCACCTTGTCCTCGCGCATCTCGAAGATGCGCTCGCAATACTCCTCGAAGGCGGGGTGGAACTCGCCGTCGGGCCGCACGTGGGTCAGGCTAGCCAAACACCCCGCGGGTACTCTCCAAGAGATGTTGGAGCACTTCGCGCCGTCCGTGCGCGAGTGGTTCGCCACGACCTTCGACGCGCCGACCGCGCCGCAACGCGAGGGCTGGCCCGCGATCGCCGACGGCCGTCACGTGCTCATCTGCGCCCCCACCGGCAGCGGCAAGACGCTCACCGCGTTCCTGTGGTGCATCGACCGACTGACCTCCGTCGGCCCGCCCGACGCCGAGCCCGTCACGCGCGTGCTGCCCGCCACGCGCGTGCTGCCCGCCACGCGCGTGCTGTACGTGTCGCCGTTGCGCGCGCTGGCCTTCGACGTGGAAAAGAACCTGCGGGCCCCGATCGTGGGCATCCGTCACGCCGCCGAGCGCCTCGGCGAGCCCTTCCGCGAGCCCACGGTGGGCCTGCGCACCGGCGACACGAGCGCCGCCGAGCGCCGCCGTCTGCGTCGCGAGCCGCCCGACGTGCTCATCACGACCCCGGAGAGCCTCTTTCTCATGCTCACCTCCGAGGCGCGCAGCACGCTGCGGGGCGTCGAGACGGTGATCATCGACGAGATCCACTCGCTCGCACCCACCAAGCGCGGGGCGCACCTCATGGTGTCCCTCGAACGACTGGAGGCGCTCACCGAGCGCCCTCCGCAGCGCATCGGGCTCTCGGCCACGCAACGACCGCTCGAGGAGGTCGCGGCGTTCCTCGGCGGCGCCCGCGACGGCCGGCCTCGCAACGTGCACATCGTGGATGCCGGCTCGCGCAAGGCCCTGGATCTCGAGGTGGTGGTGGCCGTGGAGGACATGGCCGACCTCGGCTCCGCGCGCACCGAGCTGCGCAGCGGCCCCGCCTCGGCGGCGCTCGCCGAGCGCCGCACGAGCATCTGGCCGAGCATCTACCCGCGCATCCTGGACCTCGTGCTGGCACACCGCAGCACGATCGTGTTCTGCAACGCGCGCAGGCAGGCCGAGCGGCTCGCCTCGCAGCTCAACGATCTCGCGGTCGAGCGGGGCCTCGAGGGCGAGTTGGTGCGTGCGCACCACGGTTCGCTCGCCCGCGAGCAGCGCATCCAGATCGAGGACCAGCTCAAGCAGGGTCGCCTGCGCGGCATCGTCGCCACCAGCAGCCTCGAGCTGGGCATCGACATGGGTGCCGTGGACCTCGTGGTGCAGGTGGAGTCCCCCGGGGCGGTGAGCCGCGGCATGCAGCGCGTGGGGCGTGCGGGTCACCAGGTCGGCGCGCCGAGCGTGGGCAAGATCTTCCCCAAGCACCGTCACGACCTGCTCGAGTCCGCCGTCGTCGTGCGGGCCATGCACGATGCCGAGATCGAGACGATGCGCTACCTGCGCAGTCCGCTGGACGTGCTCGCCCAGCAGATCGTCGCCCACGTCGCGATGCACCCCGACGTCGCGGTGGCCGACCTCGCCGCGATGGTGCGGCGCGCCGCACCATTCACCGAGACCTCCGACGCGGTGCTCCACGGCGTGCTCGACCTGCTCGCGGGTCGCTACCCCAGCGAGGAGTTCCGCGAGTTGCGGCCGCGCATCGTGTGGGACCGCGTGCGCGACACGCTGCGGGCGCGCGAGGGTGCGCAGCGCCTCGCCGTGACCAACGCGGGCACCATCCCCGACCGCGGCCTGTTCGGCGTCTTCATGCCCGACGGCACGCGCGTGGGCGAGCTGGACGAGGAGATGGTGTACGAGACGCGGCCCGGCGAGACCTTCCTCCTGGGCGCGTCCACCTGGCGCATCGAGGACATCACGTTCGACCGTGTCGTGGTGACGCCCGCGCCCGGCCAGCCGGGCAAGATGCCCTACTGGCACGGCGACCGCCTCGGCCGCCCGGTCGAGCTGGGCCGCGCGGTGGGCGCGTTCGTGCGCGAACTGCGCGCCCTCGACGCCGATGCGGCCGGCGAGCGCCTGCGCGGGGCCCACGGCCTCGACGAACTCGCGGCCGCCAACCTGCTCGCCTACCTCGCCGAACAGGGCGAGGCCACGGGCACGGTGCCCGACGATCGCACCATCCTCGTGGAGAAGTTCCGCGACGACATCGGCGACTGGCGCGTGTGCATCCACACCCCGTTCGGCACGCCCGTGCACGCGCCGTGGGCGATGGCGATCGAGCGGCGTCTCACGGAGCGGTGGGGCATGCCGGTGGACACGATGTACGGCGACGACGGCATCGTCCTGCGCCTCCCCGAGGCGATCGCCGAGGTGCCGATGGACGAGTTGTTCTGCGCGCCCGAGACGGTGCACGACGAGGTGGTCGCGGCGTTGCCCGACACGTCGCTCTTCGCGGCCCGTTTCCGCGAATGCGCGGCGCGCGCGCTGCTGCTGCCGCGCCGCCGGCCGGGCGAGCGCACGCCGCTGTGGCAGCAGCGCCAGCGCGCCGCGGACCTGCTCGCGGTGGCCGCGCGCCACCCCACCTTCCCCATCCTGCTCGAGACCTCGCGCGAGTGCCTGCAGGACGTCTTCGACGTGCCCGCACTGCGCGACGTGCTCGCGCGGGTGCGCTCGCGCGCCATCCGCGTCGTGAGCGTCGAGACGCCGAAGGCCTCGCCCTTCGCGCAGGGCCTGTTGTTCAACTGGATCGCCGCCTACATGTACGAGGGCGACGCCCCGCTCGCCGAGCGCCGCGCGGCCGCGCTCGCGCTGGACCGCGACCTGCTCAACGAACTGCTCGGCGCCGAAGAGCTGCGCGAGTTGCTCGACCCGAGCGCGCTCGCCGACCTGGAGCTCTCGCTGCAGGGCCTCGCCGAGGGGCGCGGCGCGGGGTCGACCGACGCGCTGCACGACGTGCTGCGCCGCGTCGGCGACCTGTCCGAGACCGAGCTCGCGCTGCGCGTCGCCGACGGCGCCGACGCCGCCGCGATGTCGGCCGCGCTGGTGGCCGAACGCCGCGCCGCGTGGCTGGCGGTGGCGGGGGAGCGGCGCCTCGTGGCCGCCGAGGACGCCTCGCGGTACCGCGACGCCCTCGGGTGCGCGCTGCCGCCGGGTCTCCCGGCGGCCTTCACCGAATCGCTGGCCGCGCCGCTCGTGGACCTCGTGGCGCGCTACGCCCGCAGCCACGGGCCGTTCCTCGGGCGCGACGCCGCGGCCCGCCTCGGCATCGGCGACGACCGCGTGGCCGAGGTGCTCGCAGGCCTCGAGCGCGACCACCGCGTCGTGCGCGGCGAGTTCCGCCCCGGTGGCACCCACCGCGAGTGGTGCGACGTCGAGGTGCTGCGCCAGTTGCGTCGTCGCTCGCTCGCGGCGCTGCGCCGCGAGGTGGAGCCGGTGGAGCAGCGGGCCTACGTGCGGTTCCTCGCGGGCTGGCACGGCATCCCCGGCGCCGAGCGCGGCGCCGACCACCTCCACGACGTCGTGCACGCGCTGCAGGGCGCGTCCATCGTCGCCTCCACGCTGCTCGCCGACGTGCTGCCCGCGCGGGTGCGCGGGTTCCACCCCGGGGACCTGGACGCGATGTGCACGAGCGGCGAGCTCGTGTGGGTCGGCGCGGGGGCCGTGGGCGCGCACGACGGACGCGTGCGGCTGCTCTTTGCCGACCAGGCGTCGATGCTGCTCCCCGCGTTCGAGCCGCCCGATCGTCCCGAGGGGCCGTTGCACGACACGATCCGCGCGACGCTGGCCGAGCGAGGCGCGTGCTTCTGGCCGCAGATCCGCGTGGCGGCGCACAGCGTGGCCGAGTCTGACGTCGTGGCCGCGCTCTGGGACCTCGTGTGGGCGGGCGAGGTGACCAACGACGGCATCGCGCCCCTGCGCGCGATGCTCGAGCGGCGCACCACGGGCCGCGCCATGCCGCGCCGACCGGGCCGCGCCCGACTCGTGCGGCCGCGCTCCACGCGCGCGGTCTCGGCCGGCCCGCCGCAGGTGGCCGGGCGCTGGGGCCTCGTGGGCACGCTCCTCGAGACGGGCACGGTCCCGTCCTCCACGCAGGTGGCGCACGCCACCGCGTTGCAGTTGCTCGAGCGCCACGGCGTGCTCACGCGCGAGGCCGTGCTCGCCGAGACGGTGCGCGGCGGCTTCGCCGGCGTCTACGGCGTGCTCAAGGTGCTCGAGGAACGCGGCACCGTGCGCCGCGGGTACTTCATCGACGGTCTCGGCGCGGCGCAGTTCGCCGTGCCGGGTGCGGTGGATCGCCTGCGTGCCGCCGAGCCCCTGCCCGAGCCGATCGTGCTCGCCGCCACCGACCCCGCCCAGCCCTTCGGCGCAACGCTCGACTGGCCCGAGACCGCGGGCCGGCCCACCCGCGCGACCGGGGCCGTCGTGGTCATCGACGACGGGGAGCCGCTCGCGTGGCTGGACCTGCGGGGCCACCACCTCGTCACCTTCCCCGCGTCGCTGGCGCGCCCCGTCTGGGTGGACGCGCTCGTGGGCCTGGTCAAGGACGGCCGCACGCGCGCGATCGACGTCCGCAAGATCGACGGGGCCGCCCACGACGCCGACGACCCGAGGGTGCGCGCGGTGCGCGAGGCGTTGTGCGCCCGGGGCTTCGTGGCCGGCTACCGCGGACTCGGCCTGCGCGACCTCACGCGGCCCGGTCGCTAGCGCGCCCCGACGGTCACCGCGTCGTCGCGCGTCGGCCGCCGCGTCAGCGCGCCTCGACGGTCACCGCGTCATCGCGCGTCGGCCACCGCCGCGCGGGGCTCAGAGGCCCGCGGCGCGGTCTTCCTTCTCGGCGGCGCGTACCGCGTAGTTCACGATGATCGCGGGCGCGAGCAGCACCGAGCCCGCCACGAGGCCGACGGTCCCGACCGCCGACACGACGGGGCCGAAGCCGCGGCTCGCACCCCACACGACGGCGACGCTGGACGCGCCGTAGCAGGCGTAGCCCGCGCGCGTCGCGAGCCGCGCCCCGCGCGCGATGCGCCGTCGCGTCGCCCGCACGGGATCGTCCGTCATAACCTCGGCCCATGCTACGAGTCGTCGACTTTCGCGACGTCGTCGCGACGCTCGACGGATGGCCCGCGCTCGCCGGCCTCACCTGCGTCGTGGAGCGCGGCGAGATCGTGCACGTCGTCGGCCCCAACGGCGCGGGCAAGTCCACCTTCCTGCGCGCATGCGCCGGACTCGTGCCGGTGCGCGCGGGCAGCGCCGAGGTGCTCGGCGTCGACCTCGTGCGCGATCGCACGGGCGCGCGTGCGCGCATCGGCCTGCTCTCGCACGCCAACGGCCTCTACGCCGACCTCACCGCACGGGAACACGTGGCCTTCTGGGTGCGCACGGCCGGCGCGCCCGGCGCCGACGTGGACGCCGCCCTGCACGCGATGGACCTGCGCGGGGCGCTCGCCGACCGGCGCGTGGGGCGCATGTCGGCGGGCGAGCGGCGGCGCACCGCCCTCGCGGTGCTGCTCGCGCGGCGGGCCGAGCTGTGGCTGCTCGACGAGCCGCACGCGGGTCTCGACGCGGCCTCGCGCGACGCGCTCGACGCCACGCTGCGGCGGGCCCGCGACGCCGGCGCGACCGTCGTGTTCGCCTCGCACGAGGCGGAGCGGGCCACGGTCGTCGCGACGCGCACCCTGCGCATCGCGGGCGGGGTCGCGGCGTGAAGGGCGGGCTCGTGTGGGCGGTCGCCGCGCGCGACCTGCGCGCCGAGGCGAGGGCCCGCGTCACGACCAACCAGGTCGTGCCGTTTGCCGGGCTCGTGATGGTGACCTTCGCCCTCGCGCTGGACCGCGAGGAGGTGCTCCAGCGCACCGCGGGCGGCCTCGTCTGGCTCGCCACCACCTTCTCGCTGTTCGTGCTCGTGCAGCGCGCGTTTGCGATCGAGACGGCCGACCGGGCGCTGGACGCGCTGCGCGTGGCGGGCGTGGACCTCGGCCGCGTGTATCTCGGCAAGTCGATCGCGCTGATGGTGCAGTTGTTCGTGCTGGAGTGCGTGCTGGTGCCCGTGGCGGTCGTGTTGTACCGCGTGCGCGTGGACGCGCCCGGTGCGGTGCTGTTGGTCACGACGATGATCTGCGCAACGACCGGGCTGGCCCTCGTCGGTACGCTCTACGGCGGTCTCACCGTGGGCGGTGCGGGTCGCGAGACGTTGCTCCCGCTCCTCGTGCTTCCCGTGGTGGCACCGGTGCTCATCGCGGCGACCAGGGCGACCGAATCGGCCCTCCGCAGCGGTGGGGCGGCGGTCAGCGAGGGTTGGGCCTGGGTCGGCCTGCTCGCGGTGTTCGCCGCGGCGTTCGGCATCGCGGGCACGCTCGCGTTCGGGGCGCTCGTCGACGAGTGACGGCGCCGCCCGCCGCGGCACGACCCACGCACGAGGAGGTCGCGAGGCGATGCGAGGCACGGGCACCGCCACCACGCGTGGCATCGGCGTCGTGGCGCTCGCGTGCATGGCGTGGGTCGTGTGGGGCGGTCTCGTCGCGACCCCGCGGGACGTCGTGCAGGGTGACGCGGTGCGCATCATGTACGTGCACGTGCCCTCCGCGTGGGTGGCCTACCTCGCCTTCGTCGTCACCGCGGTCGCGTCCGCCGGCCTGCTCTTCGGGCCCCGCAGGTCGCTCGGCTTCGACCGCGTCGCGGGTGCGAGCGCCGAGGTGGGCGTGCTCTTCATGGGTCTCACGCTCGTCACGGGGAGCCTCTGGGGTCGGATCACCTGGGGCGAGTTCTGGCAGTGGGACCCGCGACTCACCACCACGGCGTTCCTGTTCGTGACCTACCTCGGCTATCTCGCGGTGCGCGGCCTCGACGGCGCCCCCGAGCAGCGCGCCCGTCGCGCCGCCGTGGTCGCGCTGCTCGCCGTGCTCGAGATCCCGCTCGTGCACTTCAGCGTCGTGCTCTGGCGCAGCCTGCACCAGCGCGCCTCGGTGCTGGACCCCGGCGGTGACGTGAAGTTGGACGACCTCATGCTCTTCACGCTGTTCGTAGGCGTCGTGGCCTTCACCTGCCTGTACACCTGGCTCGTGTTGCATCGCAGTCGCCTCGCGGCCCTCGTCGAAGTGGCGGGTCGGGGCGAGCTGGACCGCGCCATCGCCGCGCGCCGCGCCGAGGCCGGGGCGTGACCGACGCGGCGATGCGGATGCCCGGGACGACGGTGTTCGAGATGCACGTGTTCGCGATGGACGTGCTTGCGATGGAGGATGCAGGCTTCGTGCTCGGGTCGTACGCACTCAGTGCCGTCGCAATCCTCGCGCTCGTCGCGGCCACGCTGAGGCGCGCGCGCCGGCTCGCGCCGCTCGTGCGCGACGAGGACAAGCCGTGGACCTGACGCCCCGCACCGACGCCGCCGCCCGGCCGCGGCGCCGTCGCTGGACCCCGGTCGCGGTGCTCGGGCTCGTGGGCGTCGCCGGGGGCGTGATCGTCTGGCAGTTCCTCGGCTCGGCGATCGACTACTACTGCAACGTCGACGAGATCGGGGTGCGCGACGGGTGCGACGAGGCCCACCGCCTGCGCGTGCAGGGCACGGTGGAGCGCGACTCGGTCCGCGCCGGCGGGGCGGCCACCTCGTTTCGCCTTGCGTTCAACGGCGAGACGATCGACGTGCGCTACGCGGGTGACCCGGGCGGTGTGTTCCAGGAGTGCATCGCCGTGGTGGCGCACGGGCGGCTGCGCGGGGGCCTGCTCGAGGCGACGCGCATCGAGGTGAAGCACTCCAACGAATACGAGGCCGAGCATCCCGACAGGGTGAAGGACGGCACTAACCCCGCCTGCGAACAGGCCGAGGGGTGAACGGCGCCCTCGGGCAGGCCGCGCTCCTCGTGGGCGTGGTGGCCTCGGCCTTCGGCGCCGCGGCCGGCGTCGCGGGGGCCCGCGACCCACGCATCGCGCGGCTCGTGCCCCGATTCGCGGGCGTCGCGTTCGCGGCCGCGGTGGCCGCATTTGCCGTGATGGAGCGCGCGATGATCACGCGCGACTTCTCGCTCGCCTACGTGCAGAAGGTCGGCTCCCGCGCCACCCCCGCGCTGTACAACGCGGCCGCCGTCTGGAGCGCCCTCGAGGGCTCGATCCTGCTATGGGTGCTCGTGCTCGCGGCGTACGCGTTCGTAGTCGCGTGGTGGGTGTGCCCGCGGCTCGAGCCGCGCCTCGGGGCGTGGGCCGCTGCGGTGATGTGCATCGTGTCGTGCTTCTTCTTCGTGCTCTCCTGGGGCCCGGCCACGCCCTTCGCGGCAGGGCCCCCGGGCGTGGTGGACGGGCCCGGCCCCAATCCGCTGCTGCAGAACCACGTGCTCGTGATGTTCCACCCGCCGATGCTGTACCTGGGCTACGTCGGCATGACGGTGCCGTTCGCCTTTGCGATCGCCGCGCTCGTCACCGGCTCGCTGGACGACGGATGGCTGCGTGCGACTCGCCGCTGGTCGCTCCTGTCGTGGGGCTGGCTCACCTTCGGCATCGCGCTCGGCGGCTGGTGGAGCTACGAGGTGCTGGGTTGGAGCGGCGTGTGGGCCTGGGATCCCGTGGAGAACGCCTCGCTGCTGCCCTGGCTCACGGGCACGGCGTACCTGCACTCGGCGATGGTGCAGGAGCGGCGCGGGATGCTGCGCGTCTGGAACCTCTCGCTGCTGGTCGCCACCTTCTCCCTCACCATCCTCGGCACCTTCCTCACGCGCTCGGGCGTGCTCAACAGCGTGCACGCCTTCAGCGAGAGCGACATCGGGCCGTGGCTGCTCTCGGCATTCGCCGTCATCGTGGTGACGTCCGTGGGGCTCATCGGGTGGCGCGGTGACGCGCTGCGGCGTTCCGATGCGATCGCCTCGCCGCTCACCCGCGAGGGGGCGTTCCTCGCCAACAACCTCGTGTTCGCGCTGTTCGCCTTCGTCGTGCTGCTCGGCACGGTGTTTCCGCTCGTGGTGGAGGTGGTGCGCGACCGTCAGATCGTCGTGGGCGAGCCCTTCTTCGACCGCCTCGGCGTGCCGCTCGGCCTCGCGCTGCTCGCACTCATGGCCATCGCACCCGCGCTGCCGTGGCGCACCACCGCCCCGACCACCGTGCGCGATCGGCTGTTCTGGCCCGCCTGGTGCGCGGTGGCGGCGCTCGCGCTCGCCGTGGCGCTCGGCGCGCACGGTCTCGCGCCGATGCTCGCGTTCGGCCTCGGGGGGATGGCGGCCGGCTCGGCGGTGCGCCAGCTCGCGGCCTCCGTGCGGGCTCGCGGACCCCTCGGGCTCGTGGGGCGCACGAGCGGCGGCATGATCGTGCACCTCGGCATCATCTGCATCGCCGTCGCGCTCGCGGCGTCCAACTCCTTCACGCGCAGCCAGGAGTTGGACCTCGTCGAGGGTCGACCCGCGTCGTTCGCCGGCCACACCTTCACCCTGCGCGGCTTCACGACGACCACCGACGACCGTGCCACCAGCGTGCGCGCGCTCGTATCGATCGACGGCGGTCGCGCGTACGCCCCCGCGATCACCAAGTACACGCGGGTCGGCATGACCGTGGGCACCCCGTCGGTGCGCACGGGGCTCGCGCGCGACGTCTACCTCACGCTCGAACCGCCCGTGCGTCAGGACTCCGGTCGCGCCCGCATCAAGGTGTTCGTAAAGCCGATGATCCTGTGGTTGTGGATCGGCACCGGCGTGACGGTGCTGGGCTCGTTGACCGCGCTCGTGCCCGCACGACGCCGCCATCCCGTACGCGATGCCGATGCATCCACGCCGCGTGATGCTGCCGCAACTGCGCCGTCGTCGGTCGCGGGGTCGTGAGGATCCGCGCCCTCGCGGCCACCACGGCGCTCGTCGTCGTGGGGCTGCTCGTCGTGCTCGCACTCGTGGAGCCGCCCGGCGACGCCACGGGGGAGTCCCCGCTCCTCGGTGCGCCCGCTCCCGCGGTGGAGAGCACCACCATCGACGACGCAGATTTCTCGCTGGAGCGCCGCAAGGGCTCGTGGGTGGTGCTCAATTTCTTCAACTCCACCTGCGTGCCCTGCATCGCCGAGCACCCGGCCCTGATGGCGTTCGCCGCGCGGGAGGCGTCGCGCACCGACGGCGCAGAGCTCTACACGATCGTCAACGACGACGCCGACGACGCGGTGCGCGACTTCTTCGTCCGGCGCGGTGGCGACTGGCCCAAGGTGCGCGACGACGACGGCACCATCGCGGTCGCGTTCGGCGTCGCTCGGGTGCCCGAGACTTGGGTGATCGACCCCGCGGGTTTCGTGCGCCTCCGCGTGCTGGGTGAGCTCGGCTCGGGTGCGCTGGAGGAGCGTCTCGACGAACTGCGCGCGGCGTGGTCGTCCTGAGCCGCCGCCCCGCCGCCTGGGTCGCGGTGGTGCTCGCCGCCGCGGCGTTGCTCGCGGTCGGGTCGCTGCGCGACGGCGGCCCGCGCACTCAGCAGGACCGCATCGAGGCGATCACCGGACGCCTCGCCTGCCCCACGTGCGCGGGTGAGAGCGTGCGCGTCTCGCGCGCCGCCGCCGCCGAGTCGATCCGCGCCGAGGTGGCGCGACAGGTGGCCGCCGGCACCCGCAGCGACGACGAGATCGTCGGCTTCGTCGCCGCCCGATTCGGCGCACGGGTGCTCCTGTTGCCGCAGTCGTCGGGCTTCGACGCGCTGGCGTGGGTGCTGCCCGTCGTCGTGGCGGTGCTCGCCGTGGCCGGCGTCGTCGCGGCCTTCGTCCGCTGGCGCACCGCGCCCGTGGCCGCCGTCGCGACGCGGTCCCGCACCCCGCGCCGTCTCGCGACCGCCGCCGCCGTGGTGCTCGTCGCGTCCGGCACGGGTCTGCTCGTCGCGCGCCAGTCGGGTGAGCGCCTCGCCGGCCAGTCCCTGACCGGTGGCATCGAGGACTCCACGGCGTCGCTGCTGGCGCAAGCGCGTGCGAGCACCTTCGCCGACCCGGCCGCCGCTCTCGCGCTGTACGCAGAGGTGCTCGCGCTGGACCCCGACCAGGTGGAGGCCCTCACCTACCGCGGCTGGCTCGTGTGGCTCGTCGCACGCGATGCCGAGGACGCCTCGCTGCGAGACCGCGCGGTGGCGGGTGTGCTCGCCGACCTCGAGCGCGCCACCGTGCTCGACCCCGCGTATCCCGACGCGCACTGCTTCCTCGGCATCGTGCGCTTCCGCCACGCAGCCGACGCCGCGGGCGCCAAGGTGGCGCTCGACGACTGCGCGACGCGCAATCCGCCGTCCGAGGTGCGTTCCTTCGTCGACGCGATCCGCATCGAGGTGGACGCCGCCCTCGACGGCTGATCCGGCCGCGCGGCGACGCCGCGACCCCCGGGGTCGTCAGTCGTCGGCGGGTTGGGTGTCGGGTCGCGTCGGCGGTGCCCACGCCTCGGCCGTCGTCCAGCGCCCTCGCGCGCGGTTCAGCACCCAGACGCTCGCCTTCGTCCAGATGGGCTCGCCGTGCACCTCGAGTCCGTCGCGCGCGAGCGCCCGCACCACGGACGGGATCACGTCGCCGTGGCTCGACACGACGCTGCCGTCGGGCAATTCCTCGAGCAGGTCGATCGCGGCGCGCGCGTCGCGGTCCTCGAAGAGTCGCAGGTCGGTCTCCACGCCGCGACCGAGTCGGGCGGCGAGCGGTTGCAGGGTCTCGACGCAGCGTCGCGCGGGGCTCGACACGAGTCGGCCCGTCGCGACGGCCTCCAGCCGTGCCGTGAGCTGGTCGGCCTGCCAGTGTCCGTCCTCGCTCAGGGGTCGCAGCGCGTCGTCTTCTTTCCAGGTGGACCGACGCTCGGCCTTGGCGTGGCGCACGAGGTAGATCGCCACGCCGCCGACCGTACCCGCCGGACGAATGCGGCCCCTCACGGCCCGCTGCGTGCCCCACGGCCCGCGGTGCGTCGCCCGCTGCGCGCCGCGCGACCGGCGCTCGTGCACCACACTGTCGCCGTGGGCTTCTTCGACCGCAACCGTGCCGAGGTCGCGGCGCGGGGTCTCGACCCCGAGCGCCTGCCCCCCGGGCAGTACCTCACCGAGCGGTTTCCCGTCCTGCACGTCGGCGAGGTACCCACCTATCGCCCGGGCGAGTGGTCGCTCACCGTCGACGGTCTCGTGGAGCGACCCTTCACGCTCGGCTGGGACGAGCTGCGCGCGCTGCCGTCGGTGACGATCACCACCGACATCCATTGCGTCACGAAGTGGTCCAAGTTCGACACGCGCTGGACGGGGGTGCGCGTGCGGGATCTCGTCGAACGCGCCGGCGCCCGGCCGGACGCGACGCACGTGATGGGTCACGCCGAACAGGGCTACACGGCCAACCTGCCGCTCGCCGACCTGTTGCGCGACGACGCGCTCGTCGCCTGGGCCTACGACGACGCCGACATCGAGCCGGTCCACGGCGGGCCGGTGCGCCTCGTCGTGCCGCACCTCTACTTCTGGAAGTCCCCCAAGTGGCTGCGGCGCCTCGAGCTCATGGCCGCCGACGCGCCGGGCTTCTGGGAGCAGAACGGATACCACATGCACGGCGATCCGTTCCGCGAACAGCGATTCTGGGGTGACTGAACCCGTCTAGACGGTCGTGGCGCAGCGCGCGGGTCGTGCGCGCTCGGGGCGGCTCAGACGGTGGTGGCGCAGAACGTGTCGCCCTTCGGGAGCGACGACGACACCCGCGGCGAGGTGTCGCCGTAGAGCGCGGTGAGCATCCCCTTCACCATGCCGCGGTCCACGGCGCAGATGACGGGGTGCTCGATCGCGACGTCGCCGAAGGGGCAGTGGTTGTTGATGATCCGCAGCGTGTCGTTGCGCTGGTCGGCGTGGGCGGCGAACCCCTGCGCCGTGAGCGCGTCGGCCACCGCCTGCATCGCGGAGCGCAGCGAACGCTGCGAGGCCGAGCGGTTGTCGCCGGCGAGCCCCGAGGCCATCGCGCGGCCGTACTCCTCGCCGACCTTCTCCGCCATCGCCTCCGCCTCGCGAGGGGTGAGCATCTCGAGTGCCCGGCCGAGCAGCGTGAGCACGAGGTCGTCGCTGCGCACCTGGAACTGCATCGCCGTCGGCGCACCGGTGGCGCGATAGCGCTTGGAAGGCCGGCCCGCGCCGCCCGTGGCCTTGCCGGTCGCGACCTCCAGGTAGCCGCCCGCGGCGAGCTTGTCGAGGTGGTGGCGTGCGACGTTGGGGTGCACGCCCACCTTGGCGGCGACCTGGGCGGCGGTGACGCCGCCCTTCTCCTCGCGCGCGTGCAGGTAGATCGCGCGGCGGGTCGGGTCGCCGAACGCCGAGGTGATCGCCGACACGGTGGCGGTGAATGCGCGTCGGGTCTGCGACCCGCCGCGGCGGGCTTCGCTGCGCGTGGCGCGGGGCACGGCAGTATTCTACCTAGCGCCGTAGTGCAAATCCCTGCCCACCGCGGCACTCCCCACCATGACGACCACCTCCGACGCCCGCCTGCTCGACGCGCTGCGTCCCGTGCACGACCCCGAGTTGCACCGCTCGATCGTGGACCTCGGCATGGTACGTGCCGCGTCGCTCGACGCGACCGGCCGCGCCTCGGTCACCGTCGCGCTCACGGTGCAGGGTTGTCCGATGCGCAACGAGATCCAGCAGCGCGTCACCGCCGCCCTGCACGGCCTGGACGGCGTGCGGGACGTCGCGATCTCCTTCGACGTGATGAACGACGCGGAGCGCACCCGCGTGCGCGAGCTCGTGCACGGCAACCCGGCGGCCACCGCCGGCTCGGCCCCCGCGCAGGGTCACGCGCAGGGCCGCGCGATCCCCTTTGCGCAGCCCGGGTCGCGCACGCGTCCGATCCTCGTGTCCTCGGGCAAGGGCGGTGTCGGCAAGAGCAGCATCACCACCAACCTCGCCGTCGCACTCGCGGCCGCCGGTCACCGCGTCGGGCTCGTGGACGCCGACATCTACGGCTATTCGATCCCGCGCATGTTGGGCGCGCTACGCGACCCCGTCGTCATCGACGGCATGCTCGTGCCCACGGAGGCCTGGGGCGTGCGGTGCATCTCCATCGGCTACTTCGTGCCCGACGGCCAGGCGGTCGTGTGGCGCGGGCCGATGTTGCACAAGGCGCTGGAGCAGTTCCTCACCGACGTCTACTGGGACGAGCCCGACTTCCTGCTCGTGGACATGCCGCCCGGCACGGGCGACATCGCGCTGAGCCTCAGCCAGTACCTGCCTCGCGCCGAAGTGCTCGTGGTGACCACCCCGCAGCCCGCCGCGCAGAAGGTCGCGCGCCTCTCGGCCGCGATGGCGGCCAAGGTCAACCTTCCGGTCCGCGGGGTCATCGAGAACATGTCGTGGTTCACGGGTGACGACGGGCGGCGCTACGAGTTGTTCGGCGCGGGCGGGGGTCAGCAGCTCGCCGACGAACTGTCGGTGCCGTTGCTCGCCCGCATCCCCCTCGTGCAGCCGCTGCGCGAGGGTGGCGACGACGGCCGGCCGATCGCGGCGGTCGCGCCCGACAGCGAGGTGGGCCGCATCTTCGCCGACCTCGCGCATCGCGTGGCGCAGGAGATGAAGCCCAAGAAGATCTTCTCGGCCGCCCTCAAGGTCACCTGAGCCTCGTAGCCTCACCGACCGTGGAGATCCGCATCGGCGTCACCCAGTCGCCCCGCGAGCTGACCGTCGAGGTGGCCGACGACGACGCCGCGGTCGCTGCCGCGCGTGGCGTGGTCTCCGCCGCCCTCGACGGCTCGAGTGCCGTGCTGTGGCTCACCGACCGACGCGGCCGCGAGTTTGCCGTGCCCTCGGCCAAGGTCGCCTACGTCGAGTTCGGCGCGAAG
>Ga0233424_10001683_pt1 | contig 18184 bp, 13 predicted proteins | sample Watercolumn_Towu_FD_181011 | JGI IMG/M metagenome (GOLD analysis project Ga0233424, IMG submission 181011) | Freshwater microbial communities from Lake Towuti, South Sulawesi, Indonesia - Watercolumn_Towuti2014_125_MG | ecosystem: Environmental > Aquatic > Freshwater > Lake | place: Indonesia...
GGTGACCAGGAATCCCCAATGCCCAAGGAAGGTCTGCAAACCGTTGCTTTGGCGATGCGTGTCCATCGCCGCCTAACGACACAAGCTCAGCGACCCGGCCCGCGGGATGCCACGATTGCAACCGCGACGCGATGGCCGGGTTCGCTGCAGCGCATGGTTAGGCGGCGTCATTCCAATCTCCCGTCTTTGGCGAACATGAATAACTGAATGGCGGCATCCGGCTCAAGGCGCATGTCTCGCCCTCCGTGCTCGTAATACCAGCGCAACAAATCGGCGTTGTGAATAGCGCGACGTGCCATCCGTAGGTCTCCATGCATCATCAGGCGTCTGTAAACATCGGCAACATGGCTCTCAGTGACTCCGATCTCGGATGCCAACCGCTGAGTCGGTGCGCTCTCCCATGCCTCTCGAACAATCTTTGCCTCTTCCAGGCGTCGCCGCTCTCTGCGTCGCTCGCCCTCCTCAGAAAACAAATCATCGGCCAACTGGCTCACATCAACCTGACGCTTCCCGGTAATCTTTTCGATGATTGTTGAGAAGATGGACATAACGGTGCGCGTAGCCGCCTAACATTGTTATTATGCCGCACCGCGTGCACGGCTGACTTGGGGAAGGGCGGCTGTTACCATGCGGTTATGAAAGCCGACCTGCGCATTTCTGTAAAGGATTTGAACCGGGGCAAGCACCTCAAAATCCTCCTGACCCGCGCGCCCTTCACGCCCCGCCAGTATTTCGTGACGATGAATGGCGGGCGGTGGCCGCAGTCCGGCCAGCCGGTGTCGCTGACGCGGGTGGTGACGGCGGTGCGCAAGGCGCTGGTGCGGGCGGTCACGGCACGCGCTTGACGGCCGGGTCGCTCCAAGGGCCTTTGATTTTCACGGCCATGGCGGTTCCTCTGTTGCGCGCGGCCGCTTTCCCACGCTGGCGCGATGTAACTCGCGGCTTTCCCGTTTGGCAACCGGAAAGTCACGAGGTGTCGCGGTGGGTTGCGGCGTGGCGGTCCGGGGTTGCGGTGCGGTTCGCTGGCTTTGACGGGCCGTGGGGAGCGATTGCTCAAGGAAGTTTTTGTCGAGATGGCCGGGTTGCCGGCGCGGTGACGCGACGCACAAGGGCGGGGCACGGTTCGCGATCCCCTGCATTGGGGGTTGAATCCCTGCGTGTCGTTGCTAGCTTGGCCGCACCGACAACCCGGCCGGCACTGCCGCGCCCATCCGAGCACCCCACATGAACGCACTCTGCAACCGCTGGTCCGCCCTTACCCTTTGCGCCGCGCTCGCGCTGGCCGGCGCGTCCTGCAAGCCTGCTTCGTCGCCGACTGGCGGCGGCGGCGGCGGCGACGCGGCCGCGGGCGATGTGATCAAGATTGGTGAGTTCGCCTCGCTCACGGGCAAGGAGGCGACGTTCGGCCAGATGTCGCATCACGGCACGGAGCTGGCCATCGAGGAGCTCAACGCCGCGGGCGGCTTGCTCGGCAAAAAGCTCAAGCTGCTCACCGAGGACACGCAGTCCAAGCCCGGCGATGCTGCGACGGTCGTGAAGAAGCTCATCTCGCGCGACGGCGTCATCGCCATTCTCGGCGAGGTCGCGTCGTCGCGCTCGATGGAGGCCGCGCCCATCTGCCAGCAAAACAAGATTCCGCAAATCTCGCCGTCCTCGACCAACGTGAAGCTTACCGAGATGGGCGATTACATTTTCCGCGTGTGCTTCACGGATGAGTTCCAAGGGAAGCTGCTCGCGAACTTCGCGCAGCGCACGCTCAAGGCCGCGAAGGTCGCCATCCTCACCGACACCAAGTCCGATTACAGCGTCGGCCTCACGCGCGACTTCAAGTGGCCGTTCACTGCGGCGGGCGGGAAAGTGGCAGCCGAACAGGTCTATAACGGCGGCGACAAGGATTTCAAAGGCCAGCTCACGGCGGTGAAGGCATCGAGCCCGGACGCGTTGCTCATCACCGGCTATTACACGGACGTCGGGCTCATCGTGAAGCAGGCCAAGCAACTCGGCATCACGGTGCCCATCTTCGGCGGCGACGGATGGGAGTCGTCCAAGCTCATCGAGATCGGCGGCAAGGACGCGGAAGGGACGTATTTCTCGACACACTTTTCGCCCGAGGCCGACGTGCCGCTGGTGAAGAACTTCGCGCAGAAGTTCAAGGCCAAGTATGGCGAGTTGCCCGATGCGATGGCCGCGCTCGGCTACGACTCGGCGATGGTGCTCGCCGCCGCCATCAAGAAGACCGGCTCGACCGACGGCCCGAAGCTGCGCGAGGCGCTCGCCGCGACCAGGGACCACGTGGGAGTCGCCGGCACCATCACGCTCGACGCCAACCGCAACGCCACCAAGCCCGCCGTCATCCTCACGGTCAAGGACGGCAAGTTCAAATACCTCGAGACGGTGAATCCGTGACGCGCGGGCGCGCGGTCCCACCCCTTGACAACCGCGCGCGATGTGCGATGAGTCACGCCGTCTGAAGTTGCAGCCGAAGTCGGACCGCCTTCCTGCGGGACGACGCGGGGGAACCAGATTCGGAGCGGAAACTCCGACGGGGCGAACGGCGCGCGGGGTCACAACCGCCGCCCAGGTCACTTCCAGGACCGAGCCCGTCAGCTAACCTCGCAGGCAGGTGGAAGGGCGATCCTCTAGCCCGGCGCGTGCCGTGGCCCACGATCTCCCCGTGCAGAACAATCGCGTCGCGTCCCGGCGCGCGCGTGGTGGCATCGTGTCTTCAACGCGAAGCCTCCACGCCTCCACGCCGGACGCGCCGCCCAAGCAATGGGTTCGAACTATGAAACGCATCGTGTTGTTTGTCATCGCCGCGGGCACTGTCTGGACCGCGGAGAACTGGTGGTTGAACACGCAGCAGGCCTCGCTGGCCTCGTCCCTGGCGCTCGCGCAATTCTCCGGCGGCGACGCCGCGGCGCGCGAGCTGCGGGCGTTCGAAGCGCTCAAGGACTCGGCGCACTGGGTCGCGTCCACCGTCACGCTGATTGCAGCGTGGCTGTGCTTCGGCGCGTGGCTGCGTGCGGCGTTCGAGAAGGTGCAGGCGCGGTTTGCCAAGGCCGCCGCGTTGCCGGCATTGCTCGCCGTGCCGCTGCTCGCGGGCGGCTGCATGAAGCCCTACGACCGGCCCGAGTATGTCGAGATTGACACGGCCGAGACGGGCTTCCTCATCCCGCTCGAGGGCGACACCGGTGCGCAGGCGAAGTTCCAGAGCGAGGATTACCTCAAGCAGCGCAAGGTCGCGGCCAAGCGCGTGCAGGTCACCCACCGCTGGTCGCAGGAAGGCCGCCTCGAACACACCGGCCGCTGGATCGCCACCGTGCGCCTCGTGAAGGTCAAGCGCTCGCCCGTCACGCGCGAGTGGAACACCACGCAGGCACCCACGGGCAGCGCCGCCGTGCAGCGCACCGACAAGGCCATTTGGATCGAGAGCGCCGACAGCGTGGGCTTCAGCATGGGCTTCACCTGCACGGCATTCATCGCGGAGGAGGACGCCGCCAAGTTTCTCTACTGGTATCCGAGCGGCTCGCTCGCGGAAGTGATGGACCTGGAGGTCCGCGCCCGCGTGCAGCAGAGCGCCGGTGAGGTCGCGGCGAAGTATCCGCTCGACACGCTCCGCACGAAGAAACAGGAGATCGCCGACGCGGTGAAGAACGACGTGACGAACTTCTTCGCCATGCGCGGCGTCACCATCACGACCGTCGGCATGTTCGGCGGCATGACCTACGAGAACCCGGCGATCCAGAAGGCGATTGACGACACCTTCATCGCGCAGCAGCTCAAGGTCGTCTCCGAGGCGAAGTTCGACGCGCAGAAAAAGGAAAACGAGCGCATCGAGCTCGAAGCCAACGCCACCGCCGAGCGGGCGCGACGCGAAGCGCAGGGTCAGGCCGACGCACGCAAGCTCGCGGCGGCCGCCGAGGCGGAGGCCATCCGCGAGGTCAACCGCGCGCTCAACGAGGCAAAGGAAAACCCGCTGCTCTACCAGCTCAAGTCGCTCGAGGTGGAAAAGGCGCGCGTCGAGAAATGGGATGGCAAGTTCCCCGTCTGGTTCACCTCAGGCGCGACGGGCGGCGCGAACCTGCTCTTCCCGGCGCCGGCGCCTGCGCCGGGGCTTTCGTTGGTGAAGTAACTACCGATCAACACCAACCGCGGGCGCGGCGGCCTCGCGCTGCCGCGCCCGCACCACGAACATGAAAGCGGAATTCAGGACCCGCCCTGAGTGTGGGGGCACTCGCCCATGACGCCTCCGCGCTTGCCAGCGCCGCGCGTCCAGCCAATCGTCCGCCATGCACCGGGCTGCTTCCCACTCTCCCGCTCTCCCATTCTCCCGCCTGCACCTTGCCCCCATCAGTCTGTCGCTCGCCGCGCTCCTCCTCGCCCTTCCCGCGCGCGCCGCCGTCAGTCAGGGATTCCGGGTTCCGGACGGTTTCGAAGTCTCCCTTTACGCCGGCGACGAACTCGCGCACGACATTTTCTCGATGACGCTCGACTCAAAGGGTCGCGTCGTTGTAGCGAGCAAGGACTGGATAAAAATCCTCCACGACACCGATGGCGACGGTCGCGCGGACAAGGCGACGGTGTTCCTCAACGGCCCGAAGAGCGGCGCGCACGGGATGTATTTTGATGGCAACGACCTCATCTGCGACGGCGACAACGGCGTGCGCCGCTGGTTCGACCGCAACGGCGACGGCGTCGCCGACGGCGAGAGCGAGTTGTTCATCCGCACCGAGCGCGACGGCGAGCACTCGGCGAACGGCATCGTGAAGGGGCCCGACGGCTGGTTCTACATGATCGGCGGCAACGACACGGGCATCACCAACTCGCACGCGTCGCTGCCCGGTTCGCCCGTGAAGCAGCCCAACGCCGGCGCGCTCGTGCGCATCCCGCCCGATGGCAAGGGCTGCGAGGTTGTCGCGCACGGCTTCCGCAATCCCTACGACCTCGACTTCAACGCGCATGGCGCGGTGTTCACCTACGACGCCGACGGCGAGCGCGACCACCATCTGCCGTGGTATTCGGGCACGCGCATCTTCGACATCTCGTCGGGCGCGCATCACGGCTGGATTCTCCGCGGCTGGCAGCACGCGTGGAACCGCCCCGAGGCGTGGTTCGACAACACCGACCGGCTTTGGGAGGTCGGCCGCGGCTCGCCCACGGGCGTCACCGTCTATCGCCACCGCGCCTTTCCCGCGCGCTATCGCGAAGGGCTCTTCGCCATCTGCTGGACCTACGGCCGCATCTACTACTTCCCCCTCACGCGCCGCGGCTCGACCTACGAGACGAAGATGGAAATCTTCATGGAGACCGCCGGCGACAACGGCTTCGCGCCGACCGACCTCGCCGTCGCGCCCAACGGCGACCTGTTCGTGAGCATCGGCGGACGCGGCACGGTCGGCAGCGTGTTCCGCGTGCGCTACACGGGCAAACTCCCGCCGACACCCAAGTCCGCGTCGCCACTCCGCGAAGTGTTGCAAGCGCCGCAACCGCTCGCCAGTTGGTCGCGCGCGCAGTGGGTTCCGCAAGCAAAGACGGTCGGTCGCGATGCGTTCGAGAAAGCCGCGCTCGACGCGAAGCTGCCGCAACTCGAACGCCTCCGCGCGCTTGAAGTGCTCGTCGAAGTCTTCGGCGGCGTCACTCCGCTTCTTGCCGCGCAAGTCGCCGACGGGACCGACGCCGAGGTGACCGCGCGCGCCGTGTGGGCCTTGTCGCGCAGCAAGGACTCGCCCGAGTCGCGCGACTTTCTCGCGACGATGACCCGCCGAGACGACCCGCGCATCGCGCGCGCGGCGTGGGAGGCAGTCCTTTCGCTGCCGTCCAACCTAGCCGCAACCGCTCGGCCCGACTGGTTTCGCGGCCTCGGGTCCGACGACCGGCGTGTGCGGCACGCGACAGTGCTCGCAGCTTCGGAGCGCGGGCTCGATTCCTTCCACACCACTGCGATTCCCGCGCGGCTCACCGATCACCAGCGGCTCGGACTCTTCAAAATCTACGGCCCGCTTCGCCCCGACGTGCGCGACTGGACCGGCCAATACGTCCGCGGCTGCCTCTTCATCCTCGCGCGCAGTCCCGACACGTCGGCTCGCCTCGACGCGGCGCGCTTGCTGCAACTCGCGCTCGGCGACATCCGCATCGCGCAGGACAAGCCCGACACGCACGACGGCTTCGCGGGCGCGAATCCCGACGCCGTGCCCGAGCCACTGCGCCGCGAAGTGGCCGAACGTCTCGCGCCACTTTTCCCGACGGGCGACCGCCGGCTCGACCGCGAACTTGGCCGCGTGCTCGGCATGGTTGGCGCGGACGTGCCCGGGCTCGTCGAGCGCGTGGTGAGCAAGTGGTCGCACAACTCGCCGGTCGAGGACGACATCCACTTACTGATGGTCGAGTCGCGCCTGCCCGGCGCGCGCGATGCGGATCTCACGCGCCGCACCGCGTTCGCGGTTGCCGAAATCCAACACAAGATGAACGCGGACAAGAAGGAGCCGAGTCGCTTCTGGCCGTCGCGGGTGGCGGACATGTTCGCGCGCCTGCTTCAACGCGACTCCGCGCTTGGCGCTGCGCTCGTGGCTTCGCCGAACTTCAACCTCCCCGACCACGCCGTCTTCGCGCAGCGCCTCGCCGATGCCGACAAACCCGCCGCCGCGCGCCGGCTCGCGGAGGCGCGATCGTGGACGCCGGAACTGGTCGAGTTCCTCGCCGTGCTGCCGGACGACGAATTGTTCCCTCTGCTGCGCGCGCAGTGGGAGCATGCGAACTTGCGCGACGCCATCGCGCTCGTTCTTGCCCGCGCGCCGCACGCGGACGACCGCGAACGCTTCGTCACCGCGCTCGCATCGTTCCAGCCCGCCGTTGTGGAGCGCGCGGCGAAGTCCCTTGCCGGCATCTCGGGTCGCGTGACGCCGGCGGAGATTGCGGCGGCGGTCACGGCGCTGCGCCGGGCTTGCTCGCAGCCGCGCGAGAAAGCCGCCCGCGAATCGCTCACCGCGCTGCTCGGCGGCTGGGCGGGGCAGAGCTTCACGGTGGCCGATGGCGGCGCTGCGCTGAAGGCCCACGCGGCGGTGTTCGAGTGGTTCGTGAAAGCGTATCCCCGCGAAGCCGCGCAGTTCGGCGGCGGCGAGGATGTGGCGTCGTTCCTCCAGCGGTTGCCCGCGGTGCAGTGGGACGCCGGCGACGCGGAGCGCGGGCGCCGATTGTTCGAGGAGCGCGCGTGCCAGCGTTGCCACGCGAGTTCGACGCGCATCGGGCCCGACCTCGCGGGCGTCACGGCGCGGCTGTCGCGCGAGGATTTGTTCATCGCGATCCTCGACCCGAACCGCGACATCTCGCCGACCTACCTGCCGAAGCTCGTGACCACCAAGTCCGGCGCGACGCACACGGGCTTCATGGTTTACGACTCGCCGACCGCCAAGCTCGTTCAAACCGGCCCGGACACCACCGTGCGCCTGACAGGCGAGGAGATCGCCAGCGTGGCGGACGCGCGCGTGTCCATCATGCCCGCGGGACTGCTCGCGGGATTGAAGGACGCCGGACTTGCCGACTTGCTTGCGTTCATGAGGACGTTGCAGAAGAAGTAGGGGGCGCGCAACCGTGACCGGCGCGTGAATTCTTGCTTGGCCCGCGCGAGTCACACGGCCAACCTCGCGTTGGACCGGACCACTACGCGTCCACGAATGACACGCGCCTTCTTCGCATTCGCACTGGTCGGCATCCTCGCGCACGGGGCATCCGCCGCGCCAAGCGACGGTTCGTGGCCGCAGTTTCGCGGGCCGCTCGGCAATGGGCACGCCGCGGCATCGGGACTTCCCGTCACGTGGAGCGAGACGCAAAACGTGAAGTGGAGAACAGCCATTCCCGGCGAAGGCTGGTCGTCGCCGGTCGTGATGGGGGGGCGGTTGTGGATGCAGACCGCGCTCGATGGGGGCCGGTCGCTGCGCGCCGTGTGCGTGGACCAAACGAGCGGCGCGGTGCAGCACAACGTCGAGGTCTTCTACGTCGAGGCGCCCGAGGAGAAGCACGCGCTCAACAGCCACGCTTCGCCCACGCCCGTCGTGGACGACGAGCGTGTGTATGTGTTCTTCGGCATGCATGGCGTGGCGTGCCTCGATTTGGCATCGGGGAAGGTTCTCTGGAAGAACACGGAACTGAAGCACGACCACGACAAGAACGGCCCGGGCAGTTCACCCATCTTACACGGCGACCTGCTCGTTCTCACGTGCGATGGGACGGAGGTTCAGTTCCTCTGCGCGCTCGACAAGCGCACGGGCAAATTGCGCTGGAAGGCCGACCGCTCGAACCGGGCCGAGCTCGCGGCGAAGAACTTCCACCTGCGCAAGGCCTACCACACGCCGGAAATCATCCGCGTCAACGGGCGCGACCAGCTCATCAGCATGGGCGCGTTCCGCGTGTGCGGCTACGACCCCGACAACGGCCGGGAGCTGTGGTTCGTGGACTTGCCGGGTTTCTCGAACGTGCCGCGGCCTGTGTTCGGCCACGGGCTGCTGTTCATCGCGACGGGCTTCATGAAGCCCGAGTTGTGGGCCATCCGGCCGGGCGGCACGGGCAACCTCACGCGCTCGAATGTCGCGTGGAAATACGCGAAGCAGGCGCCGCAGAAGCCCTCGCCCATCCTCGTCGGCGACCAACTCTTCGTGCTGTCGGACGCGGGCATCCTCACGTGCCTCGACGCGAAGTCCGGCCGCGAGTTGTGGGCCGAGCGGCTGGGCGGCGAATTCTCGGCGTCGCCGGTGTTCGCCGACGGCCACCTGTTCTTCTGCAATCAGGCTGGAGTGACGACGGTGCTCAAGCCCGGCGCGAACTTCGAAGTCGTCGCGCGCAACACGCTGGCCGGCGGTTTCATGGCATCGCCGGCTGTCGCGGGCAAGGCGCTCTACCTGCGCACGAAGACGCACTTGTATCGGATCGAGAAGTGAGCGGGGCGGCGGGCCGCCCGGTTTTGCGGTTGCACTCGCACTTCGCGTGGCTACATTCGCCGCAAATGGCAGCGGTCTTGCAATTCATGCAAGCAACCCTCGACGGCCCGCCCGCCGCCGCTGACCCTCACACGCTTCCCGCCGTCACGCTCGTGCTGATGACGGTCTCGTTCTTCGCGCTCGGGCTGCTCTTCCTCTCGTTCGTTCGCAGGCAGGTGCGCGCCGCTCGGGCGCGCCGTCTCGAACGCGACGCGCTCGTGTCGCCGGAACCTTCGTTCCACCCTCCTGATGCCGCGGCGCTGTTCGAGTCCCCGTGCCGCTGGATTGCCATCCGCAGCGGAAACGTGTCGCTCGTGCAGGAGGCGCTGCACCTGCACAACGCCACGCTGTGCTCGTGGGAGGAGGGCCTCGCGGGCGCGCGCGACCGCCGCCTGTTCGTCTCGCCGCCGGTCGGCGAGTGGATTCTCGTCGTCGGCTCCGGCCTGCCCGACCCCGCGGATGACGTGGACAAGTGCTTTCATTTCCTGCGCCACCTGAGCCGCGAGCTCGGGATGGTGCAGTTCTTCAGCTTCAACCGCGCGCTGCATCATCACGCGTGGGCGCGGTTCGCCGACGGCCGTGTGCAGCGGGCTTACGCGTGGGCCGGGCACACGACGTGGAACGAGGGCCGCCGCACCGCGGAGGAAGTCGCGCTCGGGTTGCGCTGCTTCGATTACACCGAGACCGCGACGCGCACGGATTTCAACGAGGCTTCGCCCGTCGCGCGCAATACCGAGAAGCTCACCGCGCTCGCGGCGCGCTGGAGCCTCGACCCCACCGCCCTGGATGAGCGGTTGCTCGGCGCCGACCCCGGCATCACCGGCGAGTTTTCGCCGTCACGGCCGTTCTAGCGCGGACTGTTGCAGGACTGAATCAACCCCAACCCGGAGCCACCATGTCGCTCGAATCCGCCCTCGACGAGTATCCCAAGCAACTCCGCCTCAAGACCGGCGCGGGGCCGACAGTGCGCCCGATCGAGGCCGGCGACGCGCAGGCGTTCCACAAGTTCTTCCTCGCGATGCCCCCGCAGGAACTCATCTTCATCAAGCACCGCGTCACCGAACCCGCGGTCATCCAGGAGTGGTGCGACAAGATTGACCTCGGCCGCAACCTGCCGCTGCTCGCGCTCGACGGGGGCGACATCGTCGGCGTGGCGACGCTGCACCAGCAACTCGGCGGCTGGAAGCGCCACATCGGCCGCGTGAGCGTGCACGTGCATCCGAAGCACCGCGGACGCGGACTGGCGCGCGCGCTCGTGAGCGAGACCGTCGAAATCGCGCGCGCCTGCGGGCTCGAGAAGGTCGAGGCCGAGTTCATCGGCCGGCAGGAGGGCGCGATGAAGATGTTTGGCCTGCTCGGTTTCGCGCAGCTCGTCAACCTGCCCGACTACGTGAAGGACATGCAGGCCGTCACGCACGACTACGTGCTCATGGGCCTGGACCTGGTCACCGACGAGGAATATGCGGGGATGGGTTGAGAGTTTGCGATCGGCGTTTCCCGTGCCCGAGACCTGTCCCAACTGCGGCGCGGATGTTCCGCCCAACGAGCTGTCCTGTCCCGATTGCGGTGCGGACGAATCCACGGGCTGGAACGAGCGCGCGAAGTCGCAGAATCTCGGCCTCCCGGACGACGAGTTCGACCACGACCAGTTCGTGAAGGAGGAGTTCGGCGCGAAGCGAGACAGCGCGGCGAAAACCACCGGTGTGAGCTGGTTTTGGTGGGTGGTGGCGCTGCTCGTGGCCGGCGGATTCGCCGTGGTTCTCCTGCGTTGAGGAATGAAGCTGCTCTACACGGGCCCGCTGGTGAACGCGGAACTGCTGGTCGTGATGCTCGAGAAGCACGGCATCGCTGCCACGCAGCAGTTCGTTGATCCCGCGTTGCCCGATGACGGCGACCTCAACCGCGAGACGCAAGTGCTCGTGCCGGATGCGGACCACGCCCGCGCGCACCGGCTGTTCTACGAGGACAAGGAGAACGAGCTTTAGCGCGGGTCGGAACCGCCGCCCGCCCGGAGGAGCGTGCGGTCGGCGCGGTCACTTAGCCTTGTCTAGCGCGTCGTGGATGATGGACGGCGTGAGAAAGGCGGGCAGCACGAGCGGCGGCTTGGCGGCGTCGCGCGGATACACGAGCACGAGCGGCACGCCGGCCCGGCCGAACTTCTTCAACTCGGCGATGATGGCGGGGTCCTCGTCCGTGTTGTCGCCGATGAGCGTGACGGCGTTGAGTTCGGCGAGCTTCTTGCGAGTGGACGCGATGTCAATGCTCGTGCGCAGGTTGGCCTTGCAGGTGAGGCACCAGTCGGCGGTGAAGTCCACGAGCACGACGCGCCCCTCGGCGCGCGCCTTCGCCACGGCGTCGGCGCTCCACTTGGCCCACACGAGCTTGTCGGGACTGGCCGTCGCCGCGACGGGGTCGGCACCAGCCGAGGCGACATTCTTCGCCGGGCTGCGCCAGTGGAGTTCGTCCTCGAGCGCCTTCACATAACCACCCGCGAGAAGCAGCACGCAGACGACCGCCGCAATCCCGCGCCGCTGCGTGCCACGCTGCACGAACTCGCCGAAAACCCACGCCGCCAGCGCGACGATCACAAGGAAGAGCGCGAGCCACAGGGGACCGTCGGAGCCGAACCGTCTTGCGGTGAAGCTGAAGAGCCAGATCGCGGTCGCGAGCATCGGGAAGCCCATGGCGACCTTGAAGCGCTCCATCCACGCGCCGGGGCGCGGCAGCAGCTTCACCCACGCCGGCTGCCAGCTCAGCACGAGATATGGCGCCGCGAGTCCCGCGCCCACGAGCACGAAGAAGAGGATGATGAGCAACGGCGGTTGCGCGAACGCAAACCCGAGCGCGGGAGCGAGGAACGGCGCGGTGCACGGCGTCGCGAGCACGACCGCCAGCACGCCGTTGAAGAACGCGCCGGACGCGCCCTCCCCGTGCGCAAGCTGGCCTGCGGCGCCGACCGCCCCGCTCGCGGTCACCTCGAACACGCCGAACAGGTTCAACGCGACGAGGGTCATCAGCACCGTGAGCACGGTGGTGAACTGCGGGTTTTGCATCTGCATTCCCCAACTCGCGGCCTTGCCGGTCTGCTGCACGGCGATGACCATGCCGGCCATCACGAGGAACGACGCCACCACGCCGAGCGAGTAGATGACGCCGAGGTGGAAAACGCGCCGCGGGTCTTCCTTGCTCTGGTTCACGAAGCCCAGGATTTTCAGCGCTATCACCGGAAACACGCACGGCATGATGTTGAGAATCATTCCGCCGAGGAACGCGAACCACAGCATCTTGCCGAGCGATTCCGTTCCGCCGGCGACCGTTGCTCCGGCGCCTCCATCAGGAATGGCCGCGGTGGGCGCGCCCGTCGAGGCTGACTTCGACGTGCCGCCGCCTTCGATGGGCACGCTGAACTCCAACGCGGCATCGTGGTCCGCGCCTTCGGCGCGATGCACAAACAGCCCTGTGACCGACGACGGCCACGCGCCACCCTCGGACTTTTTCGTAATGAGCTTGCGCACTCGCGCCGTGCCGGGCTCGGAGGGCAGCACATCCGTCGTGTGCGCGATTTCCCACTTGTCGGCCTCGCTGGTGATGGGGAAGAAATCCACGAGCGCGGGTTTGCCGGTCACGGCCCATTCGAGGATGAGCGGGCGTTTGTCGCCCGACGCGGGTTTTTCCCAGCCTGCTCGCGCGCGCAACGCGGTCGTTCCGGGCTGCACAGCGATCTTTCGCGCGTCCTCGATTTCTTTCGCGTTCGCGGACGGCTTTGTCTCGCTTCCGATGGTAAGCGTGGCGGACACGCTGCCCTTGCCGGGGATGCACAGCCCCTGCGCCTCGCATTCGAGCCAGCGGACGTCTGCGGCGAGCGTGACCGCGCCGCGCGGCGCGGCGGCGGAGACTTTCAGCGGAACGAGCAGAAGGACTTCCCCAGAGAACTCATACGTGACCAGGTCCGCGAGCTTGCTCTTGTGCGGCACGGGCCACTGGATGTCGCCCGCGCTGATGCCGGGCGGCAGAGTCCACTTGAGCTCGGTCGGCTGGCCGGACTCGCCGGGGCTCTTGTAATAGGTGTGCCACTCGAAGGGGATATCCTGACGGATGGCCGCGGTGACGGTGTCGCCGGGCTTGGCGGCCTCGTGCGAGAGCAACAGCGTGTGCTTGCCCTTGGCCTGCGCCAGCGCGGACGGAACGCCCAGCGCCAAGGCCGCGGCGACGGCCACCGAGCGAAGGAGAAAACGCATGCCGGTAGGATGCACGGCAGCGGGAATTGTTCGAACAGAAATCCGCCGCGCCGCCGCGTCACGACTGCGTATCGCCGTGCCGATACGCCTCCGCGAGCAGCGTGACCGGATGCGCGACGCGAAGCGGCATTCCCTGTTGCTGCGCGCCGTTGACGAGCTGCAGCAGGCAGCCGGGATTGCCCGTGGCGACGACGGTGGCGCGCGTGGACTTGATGTGCCGCAGCTTGCGGTCGAGCAACTGCGCGGCCATCTCCGGCTGCGTGATGTTGTAAATGCCCGCGCTGCCGCAGCACCAGCCCGCCTCGTCCAACTCGACAAGCCGCACGCCGGGAATCGCCCGCAGAATCTGCCGCGGCTGCAACGAGACGTTCTGCCCGTGGCAGAGGTGGCAGGACTCGTGGTAGGTGACGACTGTTTCGGATTCGGCGAGGTTGGTCGCGCCTGCGCCAACTTGAAACCCCGAACCCGGAACCCGGAACTGGATTTGAACCAGCCACTCGTGGATGTCCTTCACCTTCGCGTCCCACTCGCGCGCGCGGGCTTCGTAACGCGCGTCGCCGGCGAGCAGTTTTGCGTAGTGCTTCAAGTGCGAGCCGCAGCCGCCGGCGTTGCTGATGATGGCGTCGAACTCCGCCGGCGGAAACTGGTCGAGATTGCGCCGCGCGAGCCTCTGCGCGAGCGCCCACTCGCCGTTGTGCGCGTGGAGCGAGCCGCAGCAGTGCTGGTCGCGCGGCGTGAACACGTCGCAGCCGTTTTGCGCGAGCACCTCGGCGGTGTCGCGGTTCACGTCGCTGAAGACGAGGTCCTGCGCGCAGCCCGTGAGTAAGGCCACGCGATGCCGACGCGGGCCGATGGCGGGCGTGAGTTCGGCGATAAGCTCGGCGGAAAATCTATCCTGCACGGTGGGCGTCATCGCCTCGAGCTCGCGCAACCGGCGCGGCAGGAGTTTGAGAAGCCCGCTCCGCCGCAGCCCGGACTGCAAGCCAAGCTTCTGCCACAAGCGCAGCGCGGCGCCGACCCATTGCAGGCGGTTCAGATCCATGAACAGCCATTCGAGCGTGAACGCGCGGATGGCGGAGCGCCTCGGTGAATCGAGCGCGCCACTGCGCTCCGCCTCCGCGCGGGCGTGCTCGAAGAGTTCCCCATAGTCCACGCCGGCCGGGCACGCCGTCATGCACGCGAGGCAGCCGAGGCAGAAATACATTTCGTCCGCAAAGGCCCGCGTGGCGTCGAGGCGGTCGTCCGCGATGGCGCGCATCAGCGCGATGCGGCCGCGCGGCGAGTTGCGCTCGAGCTTGGTCGCGTCATAGGTCGGGCAGGTGGGAAGGCAGAGCCCGCAGTGCATGCACTGCTGCACCACCGAATAATCGAGGTCCTTCAGGTGAGAGTGTGCGGCGCTCATCGTCCGCGTCCGTCGCGACGGGGCGCGACTGTAGGCGAAACCGCCACTCGAACGCAATTGCAGCCCGGCGACCACGTCGCGAGTTGAATCCAGCTTGGCCGGAGTCCCGTGCGCCGTCAAACTCGGTGCATGCGCATCATTGGCGGCACGGCGGCGGGCGTCATTCTCGACACGCCGAAAGGCCTCGCAGTGAGGCCGACGCCCGACCTTGTGCGGCAGGCCGTCTTCAACAGCCTCGCTGCCCGCGTGGACGGCGCGCGAGTGCTGGAACTGTTCGGCGGCACTGGCGCGATGAGCCTCGAATGCCTGAGCCGCGGCGCCCTCCACGCGGTCTGCGTCGAGTTGGCCAGCCGGCACGCGCGCCTTATCGAGCAGAATCTCGAGCGCTGCGGCCTGCCGCGAACCGCGCTGGAACTGCGCGTGCAGGATGTATTCACCGCGCTGGCGCAACTGGCCTCCGCGGGTCAGCAATTCGACCTCGTGCTCGCCGACCCGCCCTTCGGTGACAAGACCACCGGCCAGCGCTCGCGCTCGCTGTCGCAGCAGTTGCTCGATGATGCGCGGTTGCCGGCGCTCGTCGCCGCGGGCGGCTTGTTCGTGCTTGGCCACGCGAAGCGCGACGCCGTCGAAGTGACGACAGCGTGGCGCGAGCGCAAGGCGCTCAAGCACGGCGATTCGTGGATGCGCCTGCTCGAGCCGGCGGGTTTCGGCGCTGCCGAACCCGGGGTTGACAGTCCGGCTGCACCGTAGAATGGTTTCGCCCATGTCCCGGCCTGAACCTTCGCCCGAGCCCGGCCTCGTCATCGTCGTCAGGCTCACGCGTGACGGCGCCGAGACGCGCGCGACGTTTGAAACACGGCTGCACGCGGGACTTTCCAAGCCCGGTGTTCGTCCGCGCAAACGCCAGCGTGAAGCAGGGCCGGTTCGGGACGCATCCCGTTCGGCCCGCCCGACACGAAGCCGCTCGGGGCCTGAGATCGCGACGATGCCCGTCTTCGGCACGATCCCGGCGGGACCCCCCCGCGAGTCGTTTCAGGAGCCGATCGGCTGCGTGCAGATTGACGTCGAAACGCTCGGCGTGCGGCCGACGGCGCAAACCTTCGCGCTCCTCGTGCGCGGCGACTCGATGGTCGGCCGGCACATCCTCGACGGCGACATTGTTGTCATCGAAGCCGGATTGCGCGCGCGCAGCGGCGACGTGGTGGCCGCGCTCGTTGACGGCGAAAGCACGCTCAAGACGCTCGTCACGAGCGAGGGCCGCGCCTTCCTCCGCGCTGAGAATCCGGCCTATTCCGACATGTTGGCCGCTGATGAACTCATGATCCAGGGCGTCATGGTTGCGCTCATTCGCCGCAGCAACTAGCCCTTGGCCAGCAACGCCGCGAAGTGGAGCGCGGTCCGCGCACGGCCGACCGCAGGATTCGGCCCGCCCACTTGAGTTTTGGCCCATTCGCCAGCACACTTCCCGCGCTGACGATGGCCAAAAGCGCCGACCGCTCTTCTTCCGCTGACTCGCTCCGCCGGCTTCTTCGCGAGCGCATCGTCATCATTGACGGCGCGATGGGCACGACCATCCGCACCTATGGCAAGCAGGAGGCGGACATTCGCGGCACGCGCTTCGCCCACGTCGCGGAGCCGCTGCTGAACAACGGCGACCTCTTCTCGCTCACGCAGCCGGAGATGATCTGCGACATCCACCGCCGCTTCCTCGAAGCCGGCGCGCATATCATCGAGACGAACACCTTCGGCGCGACGAGCATCAGCCAGAGCGAATTCTTCGTCGAAGACCCGCGCCGCAAAGGCGGGCGCAAAGACCCGGCGTTCTACCAGAAGATCCTCGCGGACAAGTTCCTCAACGACCTCGCGTGGGAAATCAACGAGACCTCCGCGCGCCAGTGCCGCGAGTGGGCCGACCGCGTCGCCAACGCCGACGGCAAGCCGCGCTTCGTCGCCGGGGCCATCGGGCCGCTGACGGTAGCGCTCTCGAATTCGCCGGACGCGGACGACGCCGGCTTCCGCGTCTGCACGTTCGACCAGGTGAAGGCCGCTTACGTGCAGCAAGTGCGCGCGCTCATCGCCGGCGGCTCGGACCTTCTGCTGGTGGAAACCATCTTCGATTCGCTCAACGCGAAGGCGGCGCTCGTCGCCATCCAAGAAGTCTTCGATGCCGACAAGATTCGCCTGCCGGTGTCCATCTCGGCGGCGGTCGGGCGCGGCGGCGAGACAATGATTTCCGCGCAGACGGTCGAGGCGCTGTGGAACGCGGTGAAGCACATCCAGCCGCTGTCCATCGGACTGAACTGCTCGCTGGGGCCGGACCTGATGCGCCCGTTCCTCGCCGAGTTGTCGGCCAAGGCGGGCTGCGCCATTTCGTGCTACCCGAACGCCGGTTTGCCCAATCCGCTTTCGCCGACGGGCTTTGACCTGAAGCCGGAGGACATGGGCAAGTTCCTCGGCGAGTTTGCCCAAGGCGGCCTCATCAACATCGCCGGCGGCTGCTGCGGCAACACGCCCGAGCACATCGCCGCCATCGCGAAGGCGCTGGACGGTCGGCATCCGCGTGACCTCGCGCCCAAGGAATCTGGAACTCAGCGGCTCGGCGGTCTTTCCAGCGGGGCAGCGGCTTCCGTCGCGTCCAAACCCCTCCGCCTCTCCGGCTCGCAGCCGTTCACGCAGCAAATCGGCCAGTTCATGATGATTGGCGAGCGCACGAACGTCGCCGGCTCGCCGAAGTTCGCGAAGCTCATCAAGGAGGGGAAATATGAAGAGGCCGTCGCCATCGCGCGCCAGCAGGTCGAGAACGGCGCGAACGTCGTGGACGTCTGCATGGACGAAGGGATGATTGACGGCGTCGCGGCGATGACGCGCTTCCTGCAACTCCTCGCGAGCGAACCCGAAGTCGCCAAGGTTCCCTTCATGGTGGATTCCTCGAAATGGGAAGTCATCGAGGCGGGCCTGAAATGCCTTCAGGGCAAGGGCATCGTGAACTCCATCTCGCTCAAAGGCGGCGAGGAATTGTTCCGCGAACACGCGCGCAAGGTTTTGAAATACGGCGCGGCCGTCGTGGTGATGGCCTTCGATGAGAACGGTCAGGCCGCGACTTTTGCCGACAAAATCCGCATCTGCGAGCGCGCCTACCGCATCCTCGTGGACGAAATCGGTTTCCCGCCCGAGGACATCATCTTCGACCCGAACATCCTCACCGTCGCGACCGGCATCGAGGAACACAACAACTACGCCGTGGACTTCATCGAGGCCACGCGCTGGATCAAGGCGAATCTCCCGCACGCGAAGGTCAGCGGCGGCGTGTCGAATGTGTCGTTCAGCTTTCGCGGCAACAACCCCGTGCGCGAGGCGATGCACAGCGCCTTTCTCTTCCACGCGATTCGCGCCGGGATGGACATGGGCATCGTCAACGCCGGGATGCTCGAAGTGTATGAGGAGATTGAGCCGGAGATGAAAGTGCTGGTGGAAGACGCGCTGCTGAACCGCCGTCCCGACGCGACGGAGCGACTCGTCGAGCACGGCGAAAAGCTCAAGGCCAGCGGCGCGGCGAAGGACCAGAAGGCGGACAT
>Ga0233424_10001684_pt1 | contig 18154 bp, 14 predicted proteins | sample Watercolumn_Towu_FD_181011 | JGI IMG/M metagenome (GOLD analysis project Ga0233424, IMG submission 181011) | Freshwater microbial communities from Lake Towuti, South Sulawesi, Indonesia - Watercolumn_Towuti2014_125_MG | ecosystem: Environmental > Aquatic > Freshwater > Lake | place: Indonesia...
ACACGATGACCGCGCGACTCGTTCTTCCCGCCAACCATGTGGAGGTGTTCGACACCACGCTGCGCGACGGCATGCAGGTCGAGGGTGTGTCGGCGAGCGTGGTCGACAAGTTGCGCATCGCCGAGCAACTCGACCACCTCGGCGTGCACTACATCGAGGGCGGCTGGCCCGGCGCCAACCCGAAAGACGAGGAGTTCTTCGCCCGCGCCAAGCGCGAACTGAAACTCGGCGCCTCGCGGCTGGTCGCCTTCGGCAGCACGCGCCGCCCGGCCGGCAAGGTCGACGACGACGCCACGCTGCGCAACCTCGTCAACGCCGAGACGAGCGCGGTGTGCATCGTCGCCAAAAGCTGGGACTACCATGTCGAGACCGCGCTGCAGACCACGCTCGACGAGGGTGTCGCGATGGTCGCCGACTCGGTGAAATATCTCGACGGCCACGGCCGCATGGTGATGGTCGACCTCGAGCACTTCTTCGACGGCTACAAGCGCAACGCCGAGTTCTCGCTGCGCGTGGTCGAGGCGGCGCTGGTCAACGGCGCAACGCATCTCGTCTTGTGCGACACCAACGGTGGTTCGCTGCCACATGAAGTGGAGTCGATCGTCGCCGCGGTCGCCAAGCACGTCGGCAACGACGCGATCATCGGCATCCACTGCCACGACGACACTGGTTGCGCGGTCGCCAACTCGCTCGCCGCCGTTCGTGCCGGCGTGCGCCACGTGCAGGGCACGCTCAACGGTCTCGGCGAGCGCACGGGCAACACGAACCTGACGACGATCATCCCGAACCTGCAGTTGAAGATGGGATACGAGTGCCTGCCCGCCGGCCGCCTCGAGCGCCTCACCGCGGTGAGCAACCATGTCGCAGAAGTATTGAACCGTCCGCTCAACCCGCAGGCGCCGTACGTCGGCGTGTCCGCGTTCGCGCACAAGGCGGGCCTGCACGTGTCGGCGATCGCGCGCGCGAAGGATGCCTACGAGCACGTGTCGCCCGACTTGGTCGGCAACGGCACGCGCTTCCTCGTGTCGGAGATGGCCGGGCGCGCGACCATCGCGATGAAGGCCGAAGAGCTCGGGCTGCGCGCCGACGGTGCGGTGTTGAGCTCGATTCTCGACGAACTGAAGCGGCTCGAGTTCGAGGGCTACCACTTCGAGGCAGCCGACGCGTCGCTCGAGTTGCTGATGCGCCGCGCGACCGGCTGGCAGCAGGAGTTCTTCAACGTCGAGTCGATGCGCGTGATCACCGACGAGTCGACGAGCGGCGCGTTCACCACCGAGGCGACGGTGAAGGTGTGGGTCGGGGAGAGGCGCGAAGTGCACACCTCGGAAGGCAACGGCCCGGTCAACGCCATCGACACGGCGTTGCGCGCCTGCTTGCTGAAGCAGTATCCGCAGCTCTCGCGCGTGCACCTCACCGACTACAAGGTGCGCATCCTTGATTCTTCGTCGGCAACCGGTGCCGTGACGCGCGTGTTGATCGACGCGACCGACGGCGATCGCACGTGGACCACCATCGGCGTGTCTGCGAACATCATCGAAGCCTCGTGGCGCGCGCTCGAAGAGTCGCTCGTCTACGGCCTGTTGCACATCGTTGACTAACCCCGCTCAATAGCCCGCCGGGCCGCGCCAACTCGCCCCGCGTCAACTCGCCCCGCGTCAACTCGCCCCGCCGGGCAGTGCCCCGCCGGGCAGTGCCCCGCCGTTTCGTCGCACCCGCCATCCCCTTGACGGGGGCGAACACCTGTTCGCTATGGTGAGGGGGTGACTACCGACCTTCGCGCCCGACTCGGCGCCCCGGTCGCGCGCGCCCCGCTGCCCGTTGCTGCTCCGTTGTCGTCGTTGTTCGCCGACGGCGGTCTCGTGCGCGGCCGCAGCATCGCCTGTTCGGGCGACGCCGCGTTGAGCGCCGCGCTCGCGTTGTCGGCGGCGGCCACTCGCGCCGGGTCGTGGTTGGCGGTGGTCGGCGTGCCGAATCTCGGCGTGTCGGCGGCGATCGAAGCCGGTGTGGCCGTCGAGCGCATCGTGCTCGCGCAACCGCCGCGCGCCATCCGCGATTGGATCACCACCGTCGCCGCGCTCGTCGAAGGGTTCGACCTGCTCGTCGTCGCGCCGCCGCCGTCGCTGAGCGAGCACGACGCACGACGATTGCAGTCGCGCATCCTCGCGCGACAGTCGGTGCTCGTCGTGGTGGGTCTGCCCGCCGTGTCGGGGCCGGGTGTCGCGGGTGGCTTGTCGTCGGGTGCGCACAGCGTGTTCTCGTGCGACCTCGACGTGCGCGCCGACACCGTGTCGTGGTCGGGCATCGAGCGCGGCGGTTCGCACATCACGCAGCGCACCGTGCGCGTGCGCGTCGGCGGTCGTCGTTGCGCGTCGCCGCGCGAAGCGATGGTCGACTTGCCATGCTCGATGCACCCACCCGCGTCGTAGTCGTCTGGTTCCCGCGCTGGCCGTCGCTGGCTGGCGCGCTCGGCCGCGGTGCGCGCAGTGCGTTCGAGCCGGTCGTGTCGTGCGTCGTGGTGCACGTGCCGCTCGTCGAAGTTACTGCGCCGGGCATCATCGTATTTTCCACGCGCGGCCCGTCGCGCTACGCGGGCGGTGACGAAAAACTTGCCGCGCTCGTGCAGGCTGCCGTGCGCGATGCCGTGCAGGCGATGATTGTCGCGGCGCGCGGTACGCCGATCGACGATGCGCATGCCGCGTTCGGGGTCGGTGTCGCCGACGGACGCCTGGCTGCGGGCATTGCGGCGTTGCGCGCGCTGCACGCGGGCGAGCCGCTCGTCGTGGCGCCCGCCGAGTCGGCGCAGTGGCTGGCTGCGGCGCCGGTGCGCGCGCTGGCGGAATGCGTGGAGGTGATCGGCGCGGTCGCCGGGGCGGCGAGAGCGGCGGTGCCCGGCGCCGACGACGTTGCTTCGTACCGCGACGTGGTGTCGCTGCTTGAGCGGCTCGGGTTGTATCGCTTCGGCGACGTGGCGTCGTTGTCGGAAGCCGACCTGATCGCGCGCTTCGGTGCGTTCGGCCGCGACCTCTCGCGCCTGTCGCGCGGGCTCGACCGTCATCCGCCGCTCGCCGTCGCGCCGCCGCCCGAGCGCGTGTGCACGCTGCAGTTCGACGCGCCCGTCGAGTCGCGCGACGCGGTGGTGGCGGCGTGCGATGAACTTGCCGCCGGGCTCGTCAATCATCTCGCAGCCGACGGGCTGGCGGTGGTGCGCCTGCACGTGTTGATCGACTCCGACCACGGCGAGCGCAGCGAACGCATGTGGTACCGCTCCGAAGGATTCACCGCCCGCTCGATCGTCGAGAGCGTGCGGTGGCAACTCGATGCGTGGATCACCCGCGACGCTCCGACGAGCGGCGTGGTGTCGTTGCGTCTCTCGCCCGAGCAACTCGTCGCCGACGCGGGACGCCAAAAGGCGTTGTGGGGCGGCGTGCGCGACGGAGATCGTCACGCGCAGCGCGCGGTGCGTCGTGTCGCCGACATGAATGGTGCCGAGTCGATCACCGTGCCGGAGTGGCGCGGCGACCGCGACCCGGCGCGGTCGTTCGAGTTCGTGCGCAGCGACGCCGTCGATTTGGAGCACCGTGTTGCGGGCGGTGCGAGTGCTGCGGGCGGTGCCAGTGTCGCGGGCGGTGCCAGTGTCGCGGGCGGTGCCAGCAACATGTCGGGTCGCGACTGGCGCGGGGCGTTGCCGTCGCCGTCGCCGTCGATCGTGTTCGACACCGCGCAGGGCTCGCACCGCGATGCGCCGGAGATCACCGTGGTCGATTCCGCCGGTCGTTCGGTCGTCGTCGATGCGCGGCATGCGATGAGCGGCGAGCCCGCGCGGGTGAACATCGGCGAGCACCGCTACGACGTGGTCGCCTGGGCAGGGCCGTGGCCGGTGGAGGAGCGTTGGTGGGATCCGCGTCGTGCGCGCCGCGCGGTGCGCTTGCAGTTGTTGGTGCGTCGTGCCGGCGAAGCCAACAGTGTCGGCGAAGCGGGCGTTGCGAATGTGGCATCGATGGCGTTGGTCGCCGTGCTCGAGCGACGCGCGTGGCGTCTCGCTGCCGTCTATGCCTGATGTTTGTGCCTGACGCCTCGCGCGCGCGAGCGCGCCACTACGGTTTCTGCGATGGCTGCCACGTCTTCGCGCGATGCAGCACTCGTCGAGTCGTTGTGCGCGCACTTTCGCGCCGCGACGTCGATCGACGAACGCGAACAAGATTCCATCGCCGAGTTCGTGCAGTCGGTGCCGCAACTCGTCGCGCCCTTCAGCGAGCACGCCGACATCCGCCATGTGACTACGTCGGCGCTCGTGGTCGGGCGTCGCGGCGTCGTCTTGCATCTGCACAAACGCCTCGGGTTGTGGTTGCAGCCCGGCGGACACATCGACGATGGCGAGGCCCCCGCCGCCGCCGCGTTGCGCGAGGCGCACGAAGAACTCGGCATGCCGGTCGCGCACCCGCACGACGGGCCGCAACTGATCCACCTCGACGTGCATCCCGGCCCGCGCGGGCACCGGCACTACGACCTGCGCTATCTGTTGCTCGCCGACGACGTTGATCCGCAGCCTGGCGAGGGCGAGAGTCCGCACGCTCGATGGTTCGGCGCCGACGAGGCGTTCGCCGTGGCCGACGTTGGGTTGCGCGGCGGGCTCACGATCGCGCTACGAACATATGTTCGCTATCGTGGGTGAGTGTCGCAGCAATCACATGCGCAGCGCGACGAGCCCCGTGATGCCGACTGCGCCGACCATGCCGAATATGCCGAGTTGCACTGTCGCTCGCAGTTCTCGTTCTTGCACGGTGCATCGTCGCCCGAGCGCCTGGCGGAGGTCGCGCACGAACTCGGGCTGAGCGCGCTCGCTCTCACCGACCGCCACGGGTTCTACGGCGCCGTGCGTTTCGCGCAGGCCGCGCGAGAGGTGGGGGTGCGCACGGTGTTCGGCGCCGAAGTGTCGTGCGGCGACGCGTGTGGCGACACGCGCAGCGATGCATTCGGCGACGCGTTCGGCAATCTCGTCGTCATCGCCGACGGTCCCGCCGGATACGGCGCGCTGTCGCAAGCGCTCACCGACGGCCAACTTCGCGGAGCAAAGTCGAACCCAGTCTTCGATATCGAGTCGCTCGCACAGCGCGTGCGCGGCGGGTGCTTCGTGCTCACCGGCGCCGCCGAGGGCCCGCTCACGCGAGCGTTGCGCGCCGACGGCCCGCACGCCGCGCGACGATCGCTCGAGTTGCTCGTCGAGGCATTCGGCCGCGACCGCGTGCTCGTCGAAGTGTGGAACCACGGCGACCCGCTCGATGCGTGGCGCAACGACGCGCTCGTTCGTGTCGCGGCGGAGTGCGACGTGGAAGCCGTCGCCACCAACGACGTGTCGTACGCGACGCCCGGCGACCATGTGCTCGCCTGCGCGCTCGCCGCGGTGCGCCACCGATGCAGCCTCGACGAACTCGACGCGCGCCTGCCGCCTGCCGCCGGTGCGTGTCTGCGCAGTGGCGCCGAGCAACGCCGCAGGTTCGCGCGGTATCCGGGCGTGGTCGAGCGGGCTGCGGAAATCGCGCGCGCCGCCGCGTTCGACTTGTCGCTCATCGCGCCGCGCCTGCCGCCGTTCCCGTGCCCCGACGGCGTGAGCGAGATTCAATACTTGCGCCGACTGGCCGAAGCGGGCGGGCGGCGACGCTACGGTGAGCGTCCGCTCGGCGCGCACGAAGACTTGTCGCTGCGCTCACGCGCCTGGCGCACGATCGACCACGAGCTCGAGGTGATCGAGCGGCTCGGATTCGCCGGCTACTTCCTCGTCGTGTGGGACATCGTGCAGTTCTGCGAACGCAACGACATCCTCTGCCAGGGCCGCGGCAGCGCGGCCAACAGCGCAGTGTGTTTCTCGCTCGGCATCACCAAGGCCGACGCCGTGTCGCTCGGGTTGTTGTTCGAGCGCTTCTTGTCCGCCGAACGCGACGGCCCGCCAGACATCGACCTCGACATCGAGAGCGACCGTCGCGAGGAAGTCATCCAATACGTGTACGAGCGCTACGGCAGGTTGCGCGCGGCGCAGGTGGCCAACGTGATCACGTACCGCGCGCGCTCGGCGGTGCGCGACATGTCGCGCGCGCTCGGCTATTCCGCCGCAGAGCAAGACGCATTCAGTCGCCGCTTCGATTCGTGGAGCCCGGTGAAAGAACAACGCGAAGTCACCGTGCCCGACTTGGTGGTGCAGTTGGCGCAGCGCGTGCAGGACGCACCGCGGCATCTCGGCATCCATTCCGGCGGCATGGTGATCTGTGACCGTCCGGTCAGCGAAGTGTGCCCCGTCGAGTGGGCGACGATGCCGGGTCGCAGCGTGCTGCAGTGGGACAAAGACGACTGCGCGGCGGTGAACCTCGTCAAGTTCGACCTGCTCGGGCTCGGCATGCTCTCGGCGCTGCACCGCGCGATCGACTACATCGAGGAGTTCCGCGGGCAGCGCATCGACTTGGCGGAGATTCCGCAAGAAGACGAGGTGTACGCGATGTTGTGCCGCGCCGACAGTGTCGGGGTGTTCCAGGTGGAGTCGCGCGCCCAGATGTCGACGCTGCCGCGCCTGAAGCCGCGGCGCTTCTACGACCTCGTCGTCGAGGTGGCGCTCATCCGGCCGGGGCCGATCCAGGGCGGCTCGGTGCATCCGTACATTCGCCGGCGCAACGGGCAAGAACCCGTCACCTACCTGCATCCGTTGCTGGAGAACAGCCTCGGCAAGACCCTCGGCGTGCCGCTCTTCCAAGAACAACTGATGCAGATGGCCATCGACGTCGCCGGCTTCACCGCGTCGCAGGCCGACGAGTTGCGCCAGGCGATGGGCTCGAAGCGTTCGCGCGCGCGCATGGCCCGCTTGCGCGACCGATTGTACGAAGGTATGGCGCAGCGCGGCATCGTCGGCGCGGTGGCCGACGAGATCTTCGACAAGATGGCGGCGTTCGCCAACTACGGGTTTCCCGAGAGCCACTCGGTGAGCTTTGCGTACCTCGTGTATTCGTCGGCGTGGATCAAGTTGCACGAGCCGGCGGTCTTCTGCGCGGCGCTCGTGAATTCGCAACCGATGGGGTTCTGGTCGCCGCACACGCTCGTGCAAGATGCGCGCCGCCACGGCGTGGTGGTGCGCACACCAGACATAAATGCCTCACGCGCCGCCGCGTGGCTGGAGCCCGATGCACAGTCGACCGGCGGCCTTGCCGTGCGGCTCGGCATCGGCTCGGTGCGCGGCATCGGCGCCGATCTCGCGGCTCGCATCGAGGCGGCGCGGCCGTTCAACGACGTCGAAGACCTGGTGCGGCGCGTGCCCGGCGTGTCGGTGAAGCAACTCGAAGCACTCGCCACTGCCGGGGTGTTCGGCGAGTCGTTCGACGTGTCGCGGCGCACCGCGCTGTGGAACGCGGGGGCCGTCGTCGAGTCGTCACCCGATCGTCTCGCCGGCACGGCGACGGTGTCCGCACCGCGACTGCCCGGCATGCAACCGGTGGAGGAGGCCGTCGCCGATTTGTGGGCAACGGGCGTGTCGCCTGAGGGTCATCCCACGCGTTTCTTGCGCGAGTCGTTGCGCGAACTGGGCGTGATCACCGCGGTCGAACTCGGCGAGCTCGCCGCGCGCGAATCTGCAGCGAATGACTTTGCGGCGAATGACTCCGCAGCGCGCGACTCCGGCTTGCGGGTGCTCGTCGCCGGCGTCGTCACCCATCGTCAGCGCCCGATGACCGCCAAGGGCACCACGTTCTTCAGCCTCGAAGACGAAACCGGGCTCATGAACGTGCTGTGCTCGCGCGGATGCTGGGTGCGCCACGCCGAGGTGTTGCGCCGCGCGAGCGCGCTGCTCGTGCACGGCCGCGTGCAGTACGCCGAGGGCGTCGTGAACGTGATCGGCGAGCGCTTCAGCGAGTTGCGCGTGCCGATTCGCATGGCGTCGCGCGACTTCCGCTGAAGGCAGCCCCGCCTGCGCGACGCCGCACTAGTTGCGCCGCACTAGTTGTGCCGCCCGCGACCTACTCGCTCGGCGTCTCGTGCAGTCCGTCGTTGAACGCGCGGTACGTGTCGTAGATGTCTTTGCACTTGGCGCACAGCGGCAATTGTTTGGGGTCGCGCGAGGGAATCCAGCGGTGGCCGCACAACGCCTCGAGCGGAGTGCCTTCGATGCGCGCTTGTAGCACCTTGGCCGCGGCGGATTCTTCGCCGTCGGTCTTCACGATGTGCGAGCACTCGGGGTCGCCCGTCTGCGGTGTCTGTTCGCGGCGCGTCTCAACGGTTTCGGCAGTCTCGACCGCGCCGGCGGTCTGCGTGCTCATCTGTTCGCGCGCCTCATCATCCCTGCACGAACGCGACGGCGATCGCGACGCACGCGGCACCCGTCACGATCGGTACTGCGATGCCCGTCCACGCCGGCACTCGCCACGAGCGGGGTGCGAGCGACAACGCGCCGACGAGCGCGCCGATTGCCGCTCCGCCGAAGTGTCCGCCCACCGACACGCCGGGCACCGCGAGCGTGAACAGCAAATTGATCGCGAACGTGACGCCGAGCCCGGTGCGCAGTGGATTGATGCCGCGCTGGCCGACGCCGACCACGCTGGCGGCCATCAATCCGAACACCGCGCCCGATGCACCGCCGGTGGCGGCGTCGGGGGAGAGCAGCAGCGCGCCGAGCGAACCGCCGAGCAGTGCCGCGAAGTAGAGCAACGAGAAGCGCAGCGAACCGATGACTGGTTCGATCAAGCGGCCGAGTTGGTACAGCAGCAGCATGTTGAACGCCACGTGGATGACGCCGAAGTGCACGAACCCGCACGACACGAGCCGATACCACTCGCCTTGCTCGAGAAACAGGCGCGAGATCACGAAGTCGAGCGTGCGGTCGTTCTCGGTGTTGCCGAACATCACCGTGCCGACTTCGCCGAGCGTCATCCAGATGAAGAGGCCGACGTTTATCGCGATGAGCGCGTTGCTGACGACGAACGGCGGCACGTTTCGCGTGCGCAGCGACGGCCGGCGGAATTCGAACGGTACGCGCGCTGCGTTGTCGGGGCCGCTGCGTCGCGCCGTACGCCGACCCGGTGCATCGGGCAGGTCGCGTATCGGGTCGGGCGGCGGCAGTTGCGGCGGCGGAACTTGCGGCGGCGGAACTTGCGGCGGCGGAACTTGCGGCGGCACAGTCACCGCGGTGCGGCCTCGGCGACCGCGCGATTGGCGAGGTACCATTCCACGGTCGCGCGCAAGCCGTCTTCGAAACTGGTGCCCGCGTGCCAGCCGAGTGCAGCCTCGGCGCGCGATGCATCGACGCGCCGGCGCGGCTGACCGTCGGGTTTGCTGGAGTCCCACACGAGGTCGCCGTCGAATCCGACGATGCGCGCGATGGTCTCAGCGGTCTCGCGGATGGTGATCTCGCGATTGTTGCCGAGATTCAGCGGCTCGGTGCCGTCGTGCAGTTCAGCGGCGAGCACGATGGCGGCGGCCGCGTCGCTCACATAGAGATAGTCGCGGCTCGCGGCCCCGGTTCCCCATACGTGCACTTTGTCGACGCCCGCTTCCTTGGCTTCGACGCACTTCTTGATGAGTGCGGGGATCACGTGCGAGACGCTCTCGTGGAACTTGTCGCCGGGCCCGAACAAGTTGGTCGGGATGACGAATGCGAAGCGCTGCCCGTATTGCCGGCGGTTCACCTGCGCGTGCACGAGCAACGCCTTTTTCGCGATGCCGTACGGCGCGTTGGTTTCTTCGGGGTAGCCGTCCCAGATCGACTCTTCGCGGAACGGCACCGGCGTGAACTTCGGGTAACTGCATACCGTGCCGAGCACCGTGGTCTTCTCCACCCCGATCGCGCGCGCGGCTTCGATCACGTTGATGCCCATCTGCAAATTGTCGAGGAAGAGCGGTGCCGGCTCGGCCTGGTTGTATCCGATGCCGCCGACGCGCGCCGCCAAGTGGATGACGTGCGACGGCTTGTGTTTCGCGAAGTACGCCTCGGCGACGCCGTGCTTGGTGAGGTCGTCGGTGGCGTGGCGGGGCACGAGCACGCGCGCGCCGGCATCGGTGAGTCGCCGCACCACGTGGCTGCCGAGGAATCCGGCGCCGCCAGTGACGACGACCACGCGGTCGCGCCAGAAATCTTTCGCGGTGCGCGGGGTGCTCACGGTGCCTCCAGCGTATGCGGAGCCGCGCCGACAGAACCATTCGGTGACGCGCCGACAGAACCATTCGGTATCGCGCCGACAGAATGGAGGAGATGACTCGTGTGCGCGCGGCGCTCACCTTCGAGCAGTGCTGGCGCGACGCACCGGGCGGCACCGGTGTCGCCGCGGTCGAACTCGCGCGTGCGTTGGCGGCACGTGACGACGTCTCGGTTGTCGGCGTCGCGGGTCGCCGCCGTCGTGCCGCAACTGCCGGCTATGTGCCGACTGTCGAGATGAAGTGGCTGCCGGTCGCCGGACCGTTACTCGTCGAGACGACGTTGCGCTTCCGGTGGCCGCGCGTCGAGTCGGCGACGGGCCCGCTCGACGTGCTGCACGCCACCAGCATCATTCCGCTCGCGTCGTCGCCCGACATCCCGCTCGTCGTCACGGTGCACGACCTTGCGTTCTTGCATCACCCGTCGTATTTCACGGCGCGCGGTCGCGACGTGTTCGCCCGCTCGCTCGACTTCTTGCGCCGGCGCGCCACGCTCGTTTTGTGTTCGTCGCGCGCCACGCTCGACGACTGCGCGGCCAACGGCTTCGACGCATCGCTGCTGCGTCTCGTGCCGCTCGGCGTCCGCCTACGCACTGCGACCGCTGCGCAAGTCGAAGAAGTGCGCACGCGCCTCGCGCTGCCGCGCGAATACCTGCTCTTTGTCGGCACGCTCGAGCCGCGCAAGAACTTGCCGCGCCTGCTCGATGCGCACGAGTCGCTCGGTGCGTCGGTGCCGCCGCTCGTCGTGGCCGGCGCCGCCGGTTGGGGAGACGACGAATGGTCGCGGCGCATCGCGGCATCGAGCAACGTGGTGCTCGCCGGTCACGTGAGCGGCGCCGACCTGCCGGCGGTGTATGCAGGCGCGCAGGCGCTCTGTTATCCGTCGTTGATGGAGGGCTTCGGCCTGCCGATCCTCGAGGCGATGTCGCAAGGCACGCCGGTGGTCACGAGCGCGGGCACGTCGACGCAAGAAGTCGCGGGCGGTGCCGCGGTGCTCGTCGACCCGCTCTCGGTCGAGTCCATTGCCGAGGGAATCCGTGACGCGCTCGCGCGCCGCAACGAACTCGCACAGCTCGGCGTCGAGCGCGCGAAAGGTGCGTCGTGGGAGGCAACGGCAGGTCTCGTCGCGCGCGCGTACCGCGACGCCGTGCAGATGGGGGCTCGACGATGAGAGCGAGCCGAAGATGACCCGCGTCGCGGTCAACTTGTTGTGGTGCCTGCCGGGTCGCGTCGGCGGGTCGGAACAGTATCTTGTGCGCCAGATCGCGGGCCTTCGCGATGCGCTCGGGCGCGAGTTCGACGTGCATGCGTACGTGCCGCGCGGCTTCTCGCTGGCTCATCCGCGCCTCGCCGATGCGGCGACGTTGCACGAGACACGTTCGTCGCAATCGTCTCGCCTGCTTCGCGTGGCGACGGAGACCACATGGTTCGCGTCACGCGCACACCGTGCCGCGGTCGTGCACCACGGCGGTGGCACGCTGCCGCCGCGCAGCCCGCAGCCGAGCCTGCTCACCGTGCACGACCTGCAGTATCTCGTGTACCCCGAATACTTCTCCGCCACCAAGCTGCGCTATCTCAATGCGCGCATGCCGGTGTCGGTGCGCCGCGCCACGCGCATCGCGGTGCCCAGTGAATACGTGCGCCGCACGGTGGTCGAGCGTCTCGGCGTGCCCGAAGACAAAGTGTGCGTCGTGCGGCACGGAGTCGAGTCGTCGCTCGGCGCACAGCACACGAGCGAGCGCGAGCTGCGCGAACGTTTCGGTCTCGGCGCGCAGCACGTGCTCGCGTATCCGGCCGTCACGCATCCGCACAAGAACCACGACTTTCTCTGCGATCTCGTCGCGGGGCCGCTGCGCGACCGCGACGTGCAGGTGGTGTTCGCCGGTGGACAGGGTCGCGCGCACGACGACCTCGCGCGACGAATCGTGCGCGACGGCCTCGGCGACCGGGTGAAGATGATCGGGCGCCTCGGCGAGCGCGACCGCGACGGCCTCCTTGTAATGTCGGCTGCGCTCGTGTTTCCGAGTCGCTACGAAGGTTTCGGCGCCCCGGTGATCGAGGCGATGGCACTGGGCACGCCGGTGATCGCTGCAGACCAGACGGCGTTGCCCGAGGTGGTCGGCGCGGCCGGTCACGTGGTCGCACTCAACGCCGAGGCGTGGGCGAGCGCGCTCGACGATGCAATCGCGCGTCGCGCACATTGGGCCGCGCTCGGTGCAGCGCGCGCCGCGCAGTTCACCGCGGCCGCTTCGGGTCGCGACCTCGCCGATGCGTATCGCCGCACGATTGGTGCTGCGTCATGAGGACGGTGGCGCCATGACCATGTCGCGCCGATTCGTCGTGCTCTGCCCGCACTTCGCGCCCGACATCGCTCCGACCGGACGAGTGATGACGCAACTCGTCGAGCAGTGGGCGGCGCTCGGCCACGAGATCCACGTGGTCACATCGCTGCCGTGGTACCGCGAGCACCGCGTGGAAGCCGCGTGGCGCGGCCGGCTCGTGCGCCGTGAACGCACGGCGTGGGGTTCGGTGACCCGCATCCATCCGCTCGCCGGCAAATCGAAGAGCAACATCGTGGCGCGCGCGCTCGCGTTCGTCGCGTTCAGCAAAGTGGCGGGCATCTGCGCGTTGTTCGCGGGTCGTTCGCGCGGCAAGCGCATCGACGCGGTGATTGCGATGTCGCCGCCGCTCACCCTCGGCCTCGTCGGCGCGGCGGCGGCCTCGTTGCGCCGCGCGCGACTCATCTTCAACGTGCAAGACGTGTTTCCCGACGCGGTCGTGAAGACCGGTGCCGTGCGCAACCGGGCCGTCATCGCAGCCGCAGCGTGGCTCGAACGCTTCGTCTATTGGCGCGCCGACTCTGTGGTCGTTTTGTCGGAAGACCTGCGGCGCAACGTGTGCGCCAAGCTGCCGGCATCGTGCGCCGATCGTGTGCGCGTTATCGAGAACTTCGTCGACACGCATGGCATCGCGCCGCGCGACCGGATGACCGACTACCGCCGCGAACTCGGCATCGGCGACGAGGTGGTGGTGATGTACGCGGGCAACGTCGGGTTCTCTCAATCGCTCGGCATGCTCGTCGACTATGCCCAGTATCGGGCCCGTCACCGGGCGCAGCACGCGGCCCGCAGCACGCTGGACGTGGTCGTGGTCATCAACGGCGCTGGCGCGGCGCTCGACGATCTGCGCGCGCAGGCGAGGTCGCTCTCCAACGTGCGATTCGGTGCGTACCAACCTGAAGAACGACTTGCCGAAGTGCTCGCGACCGGTGACATCCACGTGGTGCCGTTGCGCGCCGGGCTCACCAGCGTGAGCGTGCCGAGCAAGACGTACTCAATCCTCGCCGCTGGTCGATGCATCGTCGCCGCCGTCGATCGCGGCAGCGAGATCGACCGGCTCGTCGCTGCCTCGGGGGCCGGCATTTGCGTGGTGCCCGACGACCCGGCGGCGTTGCGCGACGCGCTCGACTCATTGGTCGCAGATGCCGCGCGCCGCAGCGAGTGCGGTCGATCGGGGCGCGAGTTCGTGCAGCGCCGCGCCACTGCGCGCGACGTGGCTGAGGCGTACGTGCGCCTCGTGCCCGATAGCCTGAGCGACTCGTGACGTCGTCCGCCAAGAAAATCGCCCGGCTCGCCGAGAAGAGCAAGACTCGTTCTCCCCGCGGCCTCAAGCTGCGCGGCGGCTCGCTCTTCCCGACGGTCATCATCGTGGTGCTCGCACTCGGCGCCGCGCTCATCGCGTACTCCCGCCAGACGCTGGTTGATCGCACCGCGTCCGACGTGACCAACGCGACGTATTACCTCTCGTTCGGCGTCTACGTGTGCGACGACTGGGTGGCGCTGCCCGACTCCATCGTGCTCACCGATCTGGCCGAAGTGCAAGAAGGCGCGTCGCTCGTGGCGGAAAAACCCGGCGTCGTGTCGTGGCAGCCGCAGGTGTTGAGCGGCCAGCGCCGCGCGAAGTTGTCGGCGGTGCTCGACCTCTACTCGATGAAGGTCACCAACGACTCGCTCTCGTTCCCCGCTTCGATCAACGACGGTGCGACGCTCACCGAGGACGCTGACGCGTGCGGCGGCAAGGGCGGCTCGCTCTTCGTCGACACGTGGGACGTCGAAGGCACCGACCCGACGCGCAAGACGTCGATCGCCGACCTCGGTTCGGTGCGCCTGGGTAACGACGGTCTCGCGGTGGCGCTCGTCTTTGCGCCCGACGGCACCGAGGTCGATCAGCCACCGGCCGCCGCCGACGTCGCGCTCCTCGTCAACTCGGGCGAGTAAGTCGCGCGCGGCATGCACGCCGTAGTTCTCGTCGGCGGTTTCGGCACGAGACTGCGCCCGCTCACCAACTCGCTGCCCAAACCGTTGTTGCCGCTCGGGCAGCGCACGATTCTCGAGTGGCTGCTCGTGCATCTCGCGCGCGGAGGCGTGACCGATGCGGTGCTCGCGCTCGGCTTCAAGCCTGAGCCATTCATGCAGGCGTATCCCGACGCGCGTTGCGCGGGCGTGCAGCTCTCGTACGCGATCGAAGACTCTCCGCTCGATACCGCAGGTGCGATCGGGTTCGCTGCGCGCAGCGCCGGGCTGCACGAGCGCGGCGAGACATTCGTGGTCGCCAACGGCGACATCGTCACCGATCTCTCGGTTGGCGAACTCGTCGCCGCGCACCGTGCGAACGTGCAGCATGGTGCGCGCGCCACCATCCACCTGACGCCCGTCGCCGACCCGTCGCAATACGGAGTGGTCGAGTTTGAGGAGGGCGGTGATGGCATGCGTGGCGGTCGCGTGCGCGACGGTCGCGCACTCGGCGGTCGCGTGCGCGGCTTTCTCGAAAAGCCCGCGGCGGGCACCACGACGAGCCGTCATGTCAACGCCGGCACGTACGTGTTCGAGTCCGACGTGCTCGACATGCTGCCCGGTGATGCTCCGCTGTCGGTCGAACGTGCCACCTTTCCGGCACTCGTCGAACGCGGTGCGCTCTTTGCGCACGCGACCGACGACTACTGGTTGGACGCCGGTCGCCCCGAGTCGTATCTGCGGGCCAATCTCGACTTGGTCGGCGGACGGCGCCGCGATCGTGACGTTGCAGTGCATGCGAGTGCCACGGTCTCGAGTGATGCGACGGTGCGCGACAGCGTGGTTGGCGCACGAGCGGTGATCGAGCCTGGCGCGTCGGTGGTCGGCAGCGTGATTTTCCCCGGTGCCCGCGTCGGCGCCGGCGCGCAAGTGTCGGGGTCGTCGGTGATGGGCGACGTGGCGGCATCGAGCACGGTGCGCGACGCGCTCGTCGGACGCGACTAGCGGAACAAGTCTTCCTGCGGCGGGCGCACCAGTTCGCGCACCGACGCCTCACGAAACCACTCGGCGTCGGCGCCGCGCACGACCGCGACCGGAATGCCCGACGACTTGCCCATCACGAGTTCGGCGGCGCTCGCCAGTTCGTCGGCGACCGCCACTTCGGTCACCTGCATCACGCGACCCAGCGCGTCGGGCGTACCACGCAGGTCTACTACTGCGGCGATGCCCGCCACGCCGATCGCCACGTCGGTGAGCCCCTTGCGCCACGCGCGCCCGAAGGTGTCGCTCACGATCACGCCGACTTCGACCCCGAGTTTTGCGCGCACGATGTCACGGATGCGCCGCGCGGAGCGGTCGGAGTCCTTGGGAAGGAGCGCCGCCTTGCCGCGCTCCACGTTGGAGAGATCGACACCGCTGTTGGCGCACACGAAGCCGTGCTCTGTCTCGGTGATGATGAGGTCGCCGCGGCGTCGCACGACGCGCACCGCTTCGTCTTCGACGAGTTGCTTGTGGCTGAGCGGGTCGTGCGGGTCGACGTCGACCAGCCGTCCTTCGGCCTTGCTCACGATTTTCTGCGTCACGACAAGCACGTCACGGTCGCGAAGCGGACCATTCGGTTCGCCGCGACAGGCATCGACGATGATGTCGCCGAGCTGGTCGCCGGGGCGAATCTCGGGGATGCCTTCCACGCCCCAGGCGGTGAGCCGGTTCATCGACGTGCCGCTCTCATCGGTGCACCGTGTTCATCGGCGTGCCACTCTCACCGGCGCACCCCGGTCGTCGTCGACTCGAGCACCGTGGCCGCCAGCGCGCGCCCTGTGCGGTCGTCTTTCATGATCGTGTCGGTGACGATACATCGCATTCCGAGCGTCTCGATCTGGTCGCGCAGCGCGGCATCCGCCGTGTCGACCACGAACGTGCCGCAGATCGGCGCATACATTCGTGCCACGCCGAGCGCGCTCGCTTCGTGCCCGAGTTCGCGCAGCATGCGATCGGCCGGGCCTTTCAGCGCCGCGCCGCCGATGATGGGGGAGATGCCGACCACCGAGTCGCGCCGCGCCGCGAGCACGTCGTCAACGCCGCGCAGCGCCCGCACGGGGCCGATCGACACGACCGGATTCGAGGGTGCGATCACGACGGTCGCTGCCGAGCGCAATTCGTCGAGTCCGAGCGCCACCGCACTTGCGGCACCGTCGAACTCGACGCTGCGCACCGCAACGGCGTGGCGCAGCCGCACGAAATACTCCTGGAACGACACCGTGTCTCCGGCGCGGTACGCGAATCCGTCGGAAGCGGTCGCGTCGTGGTCGAGCGTGACGCGCGTGGCGACGCGGTCGTTGCTCATCGGCACAATGCGAGCCCGCACGCGCCATGCTCGCGCGATCTCGGCGGTCACCTTACTGAGCGCGGCACCGCCGGCGAGCCGCGCAGTGCGATACAGATGCGTCGCCAAGTCGCGGTCGCCCAAATTGAACCAGTCGTTCGCATCGGCTGAGTGCGTCGCCGTGTACCGACGCAGCGACTCCATCGCCGTCCACGTCTCGTCGCGCAAGCCCCAGCCGCGCACCGGGTCGATCGCGTCAGCGAGCGTGTAGATCACGGTGTCAATGTCGGGCGACACGTGCAGGCCGTTCACCACCGTGTCGTCGCCGGTGTTCACGATCGCCGTCACCAGCGCGTCAGGGTCGTGCAGCCGCAGGGCGCGCAAGAATCGCGCCGCACCGACGCCGCCCGCGACGACGACCACATCGCTCGACGCCACCCGATTGAGCGTACGAGTAGCCTTGCAGTGATGCGACGCGCGCTCATCACGGGCATCACCGGCCAGGACGGCCAGCACCTTGCCGAGTTCCTCCACGAAAAGGGCTACGAGGTGCACGGGCTCATCAAGGGCCAGAACAACCCAAAGATCGGGCCGCTGCTCGCTGAGTTTCCGTTCGTGCGAGTCGTCAACGGCGACCTCACCGACTTCTCCAGCCTCGTCGCCGCGCTGCGCACAGTGCAGCCCGACGAGATCTACAACCTGGGTGCGATCTCGTTCGTGGCGATGTCGTTCACGCAGGCCGAGCTCACCTCCAACGTCACTGGTCTTGGCGTCTTGCGGATGCTCGAGGCCATCCGACTTGTCGGCGGCGAGGGGAAGAATCCGATCCGCTTCTACCAAGCGTCGTCGTCGGAGATGTACGGCAAGGTGCGCGAGATTCCGCAGACCGAACTCACCGCGTTCCATCCGCGCTCGCCGTACGGCGTCGCGAAAGTGTTCGGCCACCACATGACGGTGAACTACCGCGAGTCGTACGGGCTGCACGCATCGTCGGGCATCTTGTTCAACCATGAGGGGCCGCGCCGCGGCTACGAGTTCGTCACGCGCAAGATCTCGAGTTCGGTCGCGCGCATCAAGCTCGGCCTGCAAGACAACTTGCTGCTCGGCAACATGGCCGCAAAGCGCGACTGGGGCTACGCCGGCGACTACGTCAAAGCCATGTGGCTCATGCTGCAGCAAGACACTCCGGATGACTACGTGATCGCCACCGGCGAGGCCCACGAGATCACCGAGTTCTTGCGCCTCGCCTTCGAGTGCGCGGGGCTCGGCGACTGGCAGAAGTACGTCGGTGTCGACAAGCAGTACTTCCGCCCCGCAGAGGTCGACCTTCTCGTCGGCGACGCGTCAAAGGCGGAGAAGGTGCTCGGCTGGAAGC
>Ga0233424_10001685_pt1 | contig 18128 bp, 21 predicted proteins | sample Watercolumn_Towu_FD_181011 | JGI IMG/M metagenome (GOLD analysis project Ga0233424, IMG submission 181011) | Freshwater microbial communities from Lake Towuti, South Sulawesi, Indonesia - Watercolumn_Towuti2014_125_MG | ecosystem: Environmental > Aquatic > Freshwater > Lake | place: Indonesia...
ACGCGGATTTCAATTCCAGGGTGAAGGCCGTAGACACGGTGGCCGTCATCGACCCTGAACCGTTCAAAGCCCGCCGCGAGCAGGCCTTCAGCAACCTCGAAATGGCGCGATCCACCGTGGCCCGGGCCAAGACGGATCTGGCCCAGCGCAAGCGAGAACTCGACCGGCTTCAATCACTGGTAGCCCAACAGTTTGTCTCGCAGAACGATGTCGATGTCGCGCTGACGAATTACCAGAGCGCCGAAGCACAAGTCCGGGTGGTTGAAGCGCAGGTTAAACAGGCGGAGGCGGCCTTGAATTCATCGGAGCTGGAATTGAAATACACCGTGATCCGATCTCCGGTCGACGGCATTGTCGTCGCACGCAATGTGGAGGTCGGTCAGACGGTGGCGGCCAGCTTTGCCACTCCGAATCTGTTTCTCATCGCACTCGACCTGACAAAAATGCAGGTTGACACCAATGTGAGTGAGTCGGACATCGGCGGCATAACGGAAGGCAAGGATGCGACCTTTACCGTGGATGCCTACCCGGGCGTGCAATTCGCCGGGGTCATTCGACAGGTCCGGTTGGCGCCGATCAACGTGCAGAATGTCGTGACCTACAACGTGGTTGTTGCGGTGAACAATCAGGATCTCAGGCTGAGGCCCGGGATGACGGCCAATGTCTCCATCGTCGTGGCGCAGAAGGATCACGTTCTGAAAGTGCCGAATGCCGCATTGAGGTTTAGCCCCCCGCAGGGCGATCGGACGGAGGGGCCCGGCAGTGAAGGAATCGGTTCCAAAGCCGACGGGCTTGCTGGACGGGGACGGCCGGCGGTCGTAGCTGCGGAAACCGGCGGACAGACGAGAAAAGTTTGGAAGCTGGGGGCGTCGGACGATCTGGAGCCCATGACTATTCAGACGGGCATCTCCGACGGGGTGTCGACTGAAGTGGTGGCCGGTCCGGTGGGCGAGGGAGATCTGGTCGTGGTCGGGATCGATTCGACTCGGGGCGAGCGACGGGCGGGCGACCTGCCGCCCGGGTTCGGCAGCGGACAGCGCCGATCGGGTCAAAACCGCGGATTGTAGATGCCACCACTCATTCGTTGCGAAGACCTGTGGAAGATCTATGCCCTCGGCGATGTCGAGGTCCAAGCGCTCCGCGGGCTCAATCTTTCAATTGAGCGCGGCGAGTTTGTCGCGATCATGGGGTCGTCGGGGTCCGGTAAGTCGACGCTGATGAACATCCTGGGCTGTCTGGATCAGCCGACCAGAGGCCGCTATTGGCTCAATGGCATCGAGGTGGCGGCGCTACGGGCCGACCAATTGGCCGACCTGAGAAACCAGCAGATCGGCTTCGTCTTTCAAAGCTTCAATCTTATTCCGCGGACCAGCGCGCTGGAGAACGCGCAATTGCCGTTATTTTATCGCGGCCTGCCCCTGCGGGAACAGCGGGCACTGGCCATGACGGCGCTCGGTCGGGTGGGACTTCAGGGACGCGAGCGGCACTATCCCACGCAACTCTCGGGGGGACAGCAGCAACGGGTGGCGATCGCACGCGCGTTGGTGACCTCGCCGTCGCTGCTCTTGGCCGATGAGCCGACCGGTAATCTGGATACTACGTCGAGTCGCGAGATTATGACGATTCTCGACCGGTTGAACAAAGAGCAGGGCATTACGATTATGCTTGTCACGCATGAAGCGGAAATTGCGGCCTACGCCGAGCGGAAAGTGGTAATCCAGGACGGTCGCGTCCTGACTGATCGCCGCACGAGGCCGGGACTGTCGCTGTCGCCCACGGAGGTCTGATGCCGGCCTTCGTTCTGCTCACTGTACTGACGGCGATCCGGATTCTCAGCCGGAATCGGCTCCGTGCCGGACTGACGATGCTGGGGATCATCATCGGAGTGGGCGCGGTGATCGCGATGGTGAGTATCGGAGAAGGCGCCAAAGCGGCGGTGGCCCAACGGGTGGCCAGCATGGGGACCAACGTCATCATCGTGCTGCCTGGCTCCACCACGGCCGGAGGGGTGCGCGGCGGGCAGGGAGGTGCGGTGACTTTAACCATGTCGGATGGCCTTGACTTGAAGAAGCGTATTCCATTGTTGCGTGACACGGGCTGGGCGAAGCGCGACGTCATGCAGATCGTCAACGGAAACAAGAACTGGAACGGGCCCGTCAACGGCATCTCGCCCAGCTATCTGACGATCCGGGACTGGTCGTTTGCCAGCGGGGGCCCCTTCACGCAGCAGGACGTGGACGCCGCGGCCCGGGTGGCGCTGCTCGGACAGACGATGGTCGGGAATCTGTTCGATGCGGGAGAAGAACCGGTCGGGGCGATGATCCGCATCAAGAACGTTCCATTCCGCGTGGTAGGCGTTCTCGCTCCGAAGGGACAGTCGGCCCAAGGGTCGGATCAGGACGACATCATCTTTATTCCGTTCAGTACCGCGGAGCGAAAGGTATTCGGGACGCAATTCCTGGGTTCCGTCGGAGCTCTATTTGCTTCCACGGAGCGGGTGGAGGACCTGGGTCCGGCAGTCGACCAAATTCGTGAGACACTCCGGCTGCGGCACCGGCTGCAATCCGAGCAGGAGGATGATTTCACCATCCGCACGCAGGTCGATATCGGGAAGGTTCAGGAAGGGACGAGCGAAACGATGACGGTCCTGCTGTTCGCCGTCGCCTCTATTTCGCTTCTTGTCGGCGGGATCGGGATCATGAATATCCTGTTGGTGTCGGTGACGGAACGAACTCGGGAGATCGGGGTACGGATGGCGGTGGGGGCTAAGCGGCGGCATATTGTGATGCAGTTTCTGATTGAAGCGATGACGCTGAGCGTGGTAGGCGGCTGTCTCGGCATTCTGTTCGGGGTACTGGGGGCCCGCTTGACGACCGTCATCGCCGGGTGGCCGACTATCATCTCCGGGAACACCGTGGCAACCGCCTTTGTCTTTTCCGTGGCGGTCGGGCTGTTTTTCGGATTGTACCCGGCCAACAAGGCCTCGCGCCTGAATCCCATCGACGCCCTACGCTATGAATAGCGTGTGGCCGCTACCTGGTTTCCCATCCGCCTCGTTCCTCAATCTGTAGCGGTTGTGCAGGATTGCAACGGACGCGCGGTGCTCCGCTACGCGGCGCGAGGTGAAGAGGAAGGAAGCGAATCAGGCATGGTCTCAAGGGCCGCCCCGATCAGCTTTTCGATCTGCAAGGTCTGCTCGATCAGGAAAGAGTGGCGGACAAAACGGGTCGGATCATGAGGTGAATCCACCCGATCTCTCACTGATCGGTGGGGAAGAAGAGAGGCTAAAGCCGAGCCGTGGCGAAGCGCGATCGAGCAGCAGAGGGGTACGGTGGGAATTGGGAGACCGGAGAGAGCGTGACTTCGATGCGGGGATGAGTCCTGTCGACCTGTTTATAGAGATGGGTTTCTATGATCCGATTGTCGTTGAGGCCGAGGCCTTCACAGAGCGCGTCCTGGGCGATCTTCAGGCCGCCGTCCACGTCGCGTCGCAGGGCAGAGGTGAAAAAGAAGCGGATGGAAAGAACAAGCGGTTCGGATTGAAGGCGATCCACCAGGGAGGCGCGGGAAGGTGATTGAGACAGCGCGACCCAAACCTGCTGTCCCACCTGTGCCTTGTAGGCACGCCCGGCCGAGGACAGGAGCCGCCGGCCGTTCACCGTGGCATATTGATGGTTGATGCTGGGCGGGACCGGCAACGTAAGCGAAATCCGCTCAGCGGTGACTATCGAGGCCGGCAGTGGTTCCTTCAGGGCGATGCGTCGCTGGGGCGTCTTGCGTTGGGCCAAGACGGCGACGCGATCGACAGGCCAGGGTTTTGCCGGTGCAGGGGTGCGGTGCCGGGCATCGGAATGACGGTACGAGCTGACGCGGGCAGAAGAAATTGTGGATGAGCGGGAGGTTGTGCGACGTCGGCCGGATGGCATGGAGCCGGGCTACAGGAGGTTAAGGATTTTTGCCATGTTTTGTTCGTAGCGATCTTCCGTGCGGGAAATATAGCGCCGCCATTCGCTGGGATTCCAGATTTCCATGCGATGGTAGAGACCAACCAGAATGACTTCCTGATCATCATCAACCGGCACCAGCTTCCGCAAACGGCCTGGAATCAGAATGCGCCCGGTCTTGTCGATATCGGAGGTGCCGGATTCGGAGACAACGAAGTGCATGAAAAGCCGGCTCTGGTCCTCGTCCAGCGAGGACTTGGTCCGCTCCAGGACCCGCTCCCATTCCCTGGTTGAATAGATCAGCAGGGACTGTTCCGGTCCCTTCAGAAACACGACAGCCTGTCCGTCCGCTTCAATCTGCTCTCGAATCGGTGACGGGACGATGAAGCGCCCCTTTTCGTCCACCTTACAGAGATACTCGCCAGCGAACATCAGCGGATTCCTAGTTTAGGAGTTGACGGTGGACCTGGTTCGTTCGCGAATCCACTGTTCCAGATCCGAGCGCACGAACCGCCATTCTTTCCCAAGTTTGAAGGCGGGAATCTGCCGGCTGTGCAAGTAGCGATAGAGTGTGCGCGGGGTGATCTTCAGGTAACGGCAGGTTTCCGTTACCGTCATCAATTCGCTTTTCGGGGCTGCCTCCATGGCACCACCGATCGTCCATGACCTTGCGAGGGATCATACAAGTTCCAAGACTAGGCGTATTCTAGGTACTGTCAGAAAAATGTCAAGTGAAAATATATGACAATGTCTGTCAGAGATTGTCAGTGTCTGTTGTTCCCCCGTCATCCTCGGCTTCGTCCATCATGGCTTCTGTGTCCTCACCGAGATCCTCGCCCATTTCTCTGCCAATTCTCTTCATCAGGCGGGCGACGCTCTGCGGGTCATTTTCGTCCAGATCGCCAAGATTGCTCGGGTCGGCCAGCGCTTCGAGCCGGGCCTCCTCCGATTTGGGGGTAGCGAATCGCGACAGCAGGCGGTCCACGTTTGAGCTGCCGCACTGTCGGCAGTGGGCCGGAGCGGAGTTGCGGATGTTCAACACAAGGATGGAGTTGCGTTTCCGGCAATCGCTACAGCGATACTCGTAAATCGGCATCGGTTACGCTCATGCCAACCCCGGCGCTGGGTAAGAATACCGTGCAAGGATACGGTCAGGAACCGTACCGGCGTCCATGGTTCGGCCCAGGGTCACGACGAAGACGTCACCGGATCCGGCCTTGCGCAGGGTCTTGGCACATTCGTTCACCGTGGCGCCGGTGGTGAAGACGTCGTCGACAAGTAGGATGCGTCGGCCGGTGATCGATTCGGGCTGGCGCACAGCAAACACCCCACGGAGATTCTTGAGTCGTCCCTTCCGAGAGAGCGCGGTTTGCGCCGGGGATGGAACGATACGGACCAGGTTGGTATAGGACAGGGGGGTGGCGAGATGACGGCTGATCCGGTCTGCAAGGAGAAGCGACTGATTGAATTCCCGCTCACGCAGGCGGCGGGCATGGAGAGGGACGGGCATGACCAGGTCAACGGAATCGAGTGAAGGAAGCCGGTCGAGCATGAGAAGGGCAAGTGGGGAAGCCAAGGCCACCTTGCCTCGATACTTGAACAGGCAAATGGCATCCTGTAGCGGTGGCAGATAGGGGTAAAGAGTCCAGGCCCTGGTGAAGGAAGGCGGGCGCTCTGCGCAGGCCGGACAAACATGGTTCGGGCTGTAGGCTGTTGCGGTGGGCGAGGCGAACGGGCGGTCGCAACGGGCGCAGTGAGCATAGGTCGGCGATACGATGGTCCCCCAGCAGATGGTGCAGAAATGGGGAATCGGATCATCCGCCAGCGGCGCGCCACACCGCGCGCAGTCGATCGGCAACAGGAACCGGGCCGCCCGGCGCACCAATCCTTGTACAGATCCGGAGGGAGATTGAGTCATCGGTAAGTCCCATGAACCGTCGAGTGACATCCTGATTTTTATGGTGTCTGGCGGTCCGCTGTCAAGGTTGTCCCCCTCTGAACGGTTGTGTTATACGAATGCGGCACTCCCATGACGACCGGTTCGGCCCGTGGCCGCCTGAAGTTCCCGATGGTGACGCTGAAGCAGCTTTCGAAGACCTACGCGCGCGGAGCTGCGACCGTAGTGGCCTTGCACGAGGTGAGTCTTGAGATACGGCGAGGAGATTTCTGCGCGTTCGTCGGACCGAGCGGGTGCGGCAAGAGCACACTGTTGAATCTTATCGCCGGCCTGGATCAACCCACGTCGGGAGATATTCAACTCGACGGGCGGTCAACCAGGAACTGGACTAACGCCGATTGGACGAAGGTCCGACGCGAGACGATCGGCATCGTGTTTCAAGCGTTTCATCTGATCCACGGACTTACGGTGGAGGAAAATATCGCGCTGCCTCTGATGCTGCGCGGCGAGGTTGGGCGCGTGGTAACCATGCGGGTCAACGAGGTGCTGGAGATGGTCGGAATGACCAGCCGGCGGCATCATCGGCCCGGCGAACTGTCAGGTGGGGAGCAGCAGCGCGCGGCAATTGCGAGAGCGTTGGCGCATGGACCGCGTCTGTTGCTGGCCGACGAGCCAACCGGTAATATCGATTCGCACCAGGGAGCGGAAATCCTGGGGCTCATCAGGACGTTGGCCAAGGAGGGAGCGCAGACCGTGTTGCTGGTGACCCATAGCGGCCAGGCGGCGCACACGGCCGACTACACCTGGGCGATGCAAGACGGACGACTTGTTTCACGAACCGAGCGGATGTCCGAACTGGTGGCGCCATGACGGACCTTTCGACCACCATCGCCGGCGTGCGATTCCCGAGCTGTTTCATGAACGCGGCCGGGGCGCTCTGTGTGACGCGAGACGAACTCGTGGCGCTGGGCAAGTCACGTGCCGGGGCGATCGTCACCAAGTCAATGACGCTGGAAGCACGGCAAGGCAATCCCGAGCCGCGCTACTATGGATTTCCCGGCGGATCGATCAATTCCATGGGGCTGCCCAATCTCGGGTACCGGGCCTATGCCGAGATGATTCCCGAATTGAAGTCATTCGGGAAACCGGTCATTGCGAGTGTGGCGGGTCTCTGTGAGGAGGATTTTCCTGCCATCGCCACCACGATCAACGCCGCCGGGCCCGACCTCATCGAAGTCAACTTGTCTTGTCCGAATATTCCCGGCAAGCCCCAAATCGGGTACGACCCGGAGGCATCCGAGCGATTACTCCGACGGGTGCGCAGGGTCATCACGGTGCCGATGGGAGTCAAACTGCCTCCGTACTTAGATCCGGTCCACCATGAGGTCATGGGCAAGGTAATCGGGCGCTGCGGAGTCGATTTTCTCAACATGATCAATTCGGTAGGCAACGGGCTGGTCGTCGATCCGGAACGGGAAACCGTCGTCATCAAGCCCAAGGGCGGATTCGGTGGATTAGGCGGCACGATCATCAAGCCGGTGGCGCTGGCGAATGTCCGCGCCTTCTACAAGCTCTTTGAGGGAAGGATCCCCGTCATCGGAACCGGCGGCATCGTGGACGGGGTGGATGCGTTCGAACATTTGTTGTGCGGGGCTTCCGCCGTGCAGGTCGGAACGGTGCTGGTGGAGCAGGGCGTGGAAGTATTCGGCCGGCTGGAAGCGGAGCTGGCCGCAATCTTGAAGAGAAAAAGCTACAGATCCGCGGCGGAATGCCGCGGGAATGTCAAAGAATTATAAGGCTATTTCATCCCGAAGTTGCGGGGCAGGAGACCCTGCTGCAGCGACCGGCGCAGGAGCTGGGCGACGTTGCGCACGGTGAGGCGGCGCATCAGGTTGAAGCGGTGGACCTCGACCGTGCGGACGCTGATGTCCAACGATGCAGCGATCTCTCGATTGGTATGCCCCATCGCGACCATCTTCAAAATCTCGCGCTGGCGCGGAGTAATGCGCAGCGGCGGGTGGCGGTCACGATCGGTCCGGTCCAGCTCAAGTGCGGTATTGCCTCTGCTTATCGCCATTCGGTGCTCCTCTTCGACGTTCGAAAGCGAGTCTAACAAAGGAACGAAAATGTGTAAACGAAACGACCGATATGCGCATGGACGCATCAGGCCTCCTTCGTTCCTGCCCTCAATCGCGGGACGGCTGACCGATCCGTCCTGCTTATCTCCGTCCGACCGCTGATGCCATCGTTCATCAAAGTCTTGCTGATGCTTCTCGTCTCGCATGTGACGCAGTGGCCTCTGCGCGCGCTGTTGACTATCATCGGCGTCGCCCTGGGGGTGTCGGCCTCGGTGGCGGTGCGGGCGGCCAATGTGGATGTGCTGCGGTCGTTCGAGCAGGCCGTGTTGACCGTAGCGGGCCCGACGGCCCTGGAGATCTCCGGCGGCGAGTTGGGGTTGGATGAGCGGCTGCTTCCTACCGTGAAGAACCTGTCGGGGGTCACGTCGGCCTCGCCGGTGATTCTGCAAACGGCGATCAGGATGAAGCAAGGGCAGTATGGGCAGGCAGTGCAGGTGATTGGGTTGGACCTCCTGGCCGAAGTCGAGACGCGAGGATTTCGTCTCGGTCAGTGGGTGACCGATGGCCGGCTGGAGTCGGTACTGAATCCGGAGACGATGCTCATAGGACGAAGGTTGGCAACCGACTGGAATTTATCTACGGGCGAAAGGATTGAGCTGCAGGTCGGGGCCGGACGGATCAGCTGTCTGGTAACCGGCATTCTCCAGGGCACCTCCGATCGAACATCATCCTGGGATCGTCTCGCGGTAATGGACATTGCGGCTGCGCAGATCACGTTCGGCATGGTAGGACGACTGGATCGGATCGACGTGATCACCGATTCTGAGCAGGCAGTCGAAACGGTCGCTCAAGGCATACGCGCGGCCCTGCCACCGCACCTGACGGTCGAACGACCGGCCAGCCGGACGAGGCAGGTGGAGCAGATGCTCCAGGCCTTCCGTCTGAACCTGACGGTGCTCAGCTGGGTGGGGCTCCTGGTCGGCATGTTTCTCATCTACAACACGATGGCCTTCGTCGTGGCGCAGCGGCGACGCGAGATCGGGATCTACCGGGCCGTCGGGATGACCCAGTCGCGGGTGGCGAGCCTCTTCCTTGCTGAAGCCGCCACGTTTGGCCTGGCAGGGGGAGTCCTCGGAAGCGCCGCGGGGATGTTGCTGGCCCAGAATCTGATTGCGCTGCTCAGTCAAACCATTTCGGATCGGTATGTTCCGGTAGGGGCTTCGACAGGCTTTCTATTCGAAGAGGGCTGGTTCTGGAAATTTGCCCTGGAAGGTTGCGCCATCGGCTGTGCCGTGTCCATGATCGGATCGATCGGGCCGAGCATGGATGCCGGCCATACCGCGACCGTGCGCGCCCTGGCGCCAGGCGATTACGAAGTCAGCCAGCAGCTTCGGGTGGGCGTTCTGGGTGTGATCGGGCTGGGCCTCCTGGCGGTGATGGGGCTCTTGAGCCTGGCCGGTCCCGTTGGCGGAGTCCCCGTGCTGGGATACCTTGCCACACTCTGTCTGCTGGCAGGCCTGTCCTGTGTCGCCCCGATCTGTGTCACTTGGGGGCCGAAGCATCGGCGAGCGACTCGTATGCCTGGAATGGGTGGGGTCATGCGCGAGATCGCCGTCGACCACGCCTCCAGAAATCCTGGCCGCAATGGAGTGACCGTCTCCGCCCTGATGGTCGGGCTCGCGATTATGATCGGCATGCTGGTCATGGTCCGGAGTTTCCGGCACACGGTGGAGTTGTGGGTCACCGATACCGTAATTGCGGATATCGTGGTGGCGCCCTCGATGTGGCTCCGCGGGACGGAGGCGGGAAGTATCGGACGAAGTCTTCCGCCGTCCTGGCTGACGATTCTGTCCGCAGTTCCCGAAATCGCGGCGGTGGATTCCTATCGCGATGTCCGCGTAACGGTGCAGGGCCAGCGCGTCGCGGTTGTCTCGCGCGACTTGCGTTTGCATGCGCAACGGAGCCGGTACCTTGTCCGTAAGGGCGATTCATCCGAGCAGCTGAACCGTGCGGCGGAGACAGGCGGCGTCCTGGTCTCCGAAATCCTGGCTGATCGGTTTGGGGTCCGTGAAGGTGAGTCCCTTGAAATCATGACGCCGCAAGGGGCGAAGCCGTTTCCCATCGTTGCGGTGTTCTATGACTATGCGACGGATGGAGGGAAGATCCTCATGGATCGCAAGCTCTATCAATCGCTGTGGCAGGACGAGCTGGTGACAGTGTTTCCCGTGTATCTGGCAGCCGGATCGGATCTCGATCGCGTGAGGCAGAAGATAGCGGCGAAACTGAGCCAGGCCGACAGCGGGAGGCTTCCTCCGCTTCTGATCAGCAATGCGGAGCTCCGCAAGGAAATCCTCGACATCTTCGACCGGACGTTCCTGCTCACATACGTGCTCGAAGCCATTGCCGTCATCATCGCCATGCTCGGCGTTGTCAATACGCTGGTCACGTCGGTGTTGGAGCGGCGCAGGGAGTTCGCCACGCTGCGCGCCATCGGCGGCAGCGCCGGTCAGATCAAACAGCTGGTGCTCTGGGAAGCCGCCTATCTGGGCGTGATCGGAATCACCTTGGGACTAATCGGCGGAGGATTGCTCTCGCTCCTACTCATCAAGGTGATCAACAGGCAGTCTTTCGGGTGGACGATCCAGATGATCGTGCCAATCGGCGCACTCGTCCAAGCAGTGGGCCTGGCGGCGGCGGCGGCGCTCGTAGCGGGCTATTTTCCGGCCCGCTGGGCCGCGCAGCAGCCGGTGGTGGAGGGGTTGCGGGAGGAGTGACGCCTTCCCTGTTGTTCTGTGCTCCCCGAGCGCGCACGCGGGACTTGATCGGAGCGTCAAATTACGGGCGGTGCTCGCTCGACGGGCGCAATAAGGTCAACAGGGGAGGCGCCACTCAGGAAGAAGATAACTGAGTTTGTAGAAACCTTCGACAAAGGTGCTCCGCACTCCGCCAAGCCACTCCTTCGCGACCCCTTCCAGGAGTGTTCTCCCAGTGCATCCAGCCGATACCTCGTACCAGTCATGGCGACAAGGCCCTAGAAGCGACCCCTAGATAGCCCTTTGTCCGGGCGTTGCGGCTCTCTGCACAAATTAGGCTGAATAAGACAAAAATTGTTTGGGCCAGCGCCGGCCTGAGTATCCAGGCGGCCTCGGCTGCGGAATGGTCCAAATTCAGGCAGAGAATAAGGCCGAATAATCCGCACATTGCGCCGGCGGCATGCCCTGGACATTTTCCTAGATTCCAGTTGGAACAAGGCATTGGACTTGCTCCATTGTTTCAACGGTACTCCGAATCGATGCCTGCCAACGAGAAACACCGCCAGGCTCCGGGAGACCATCCTTACGACATCGTATGGAGCAGGAGGTCGTATGACGAAGTGGCTACTGCTGACCGGAATCTGGATCCTGACGCTTGCGGGCTGTGCGACAGACGGGCGCAATCCCAATGTCGGTGTCGGTGTATCGGTTGGAGGGGGTGCGCCTCCACCGGTGATCGTAGAGGAACCGCGAGGCGGCCCTCCACCCTGGGCCCCAGCTCATGGGCGACGTGCGAAGGAAGCGCGCTATCGCTATTATTACTATCCGGCAGGCGGGGTCTACCTGAATGTCAGCACAGGAAGCTACTTCTACATGAATGGGGGCACCTGGCAAGTTGCCATGACGCTCCCTTCTACGGTGGTACTCGATAAGAGCAACTACGTCAGCCTTGAGCTGGAGACGGATACACCGTATCTCTTCTACGACGAGCACAAGGTCAAGTACAAGGGCCATGGCCGTTCCCATAAACCCGGTCGGGGGAAGGGGCACTGGAAGGATAAGGATTAGCTGGTGGTCTCGTGATGCCGAGGTGGAAGGTGGCGGCGCTGAGGATAATTCGTCGCGTAAAGTCTAGCGGTGTCCTTCGACGGAAGTCACTGTGAACTCTGTGAGGTACGATTAAACAAAGTTGCTGACCGTGGTGTCACCCACTGTTTCTTGGTGAGCATAAGGCTCTACAGCGATACGAGGAGGACGGTCTATGGATACTCTAGTGGAGCAGCGTAAGTACGAACGTCATCCTGTCCATTTTAAGAGTATCTTTTCGACCGACGGTATGCGAATCGAGGACGGGTACGTGCTGGACCTTGGCCTCGGAGGATGTCGGATAATGAGCGGAACACAAGTGCCTCCCGGTACCGTGCTGGAGCTTCATATTCGTCCCGATCAACACGCCCCCGTTTATATCCCCGGCGCGGTGGTCCGCTGGGCAGGGGATTCCGCCTTCGGTGTCCAGTTCAAGGACTTACCTGAAATCGAGTCCGCTACGTTGACTCGCCTATTGTGCTTGTTGCCCTCCTTAGGGCAATATCGTTAGCGGAATCCTCACCGCGAGGCGAGGTGCTGAGCTGCAGGTACACGGTACCTAGTGGGTCAGCGTCAACCATCTCGTACTCACGTCGTTTGCTCGGACCGAGTAGTTGGACGGCTCCACCGAAGATGACCTAGCCTTCTTGGTATCCCACAAGGGTCACTGACTCCAATCCTTGACTTCCGCATTTAGGTGACGGTTGGGGCTTATCCGCTCACCTCAATTACGAAAAAGCGAAGAAGTGCGAGCGGCACGCACGAAGTGCGGTTTGGTGGCGGTGCCCCGGATCGAACGGGGGACCCGCGGCTTATGAGTCCGCTGCTCTGCCAACTGAGCTACACCGCCATGCGAGCGTAGTTGGGGTTGAGTCGACGGGTGATGATAGCCGAACTTCGTGGGCACTGTCCACCGAACGCCCGCCGGACGACTGACCTGCCCACGCTGAGAGCGGTCTGCGCCAGCCCGTAAAGATCGACAGGGCCACTTCTGCTTTGGGGACGCTGTGACTTGCTTTACGGGAGAGGAAGTCTCCCGTCAGCCGATGTAGATGATCCTGTGCCGCAAAGCTGCTATTGTTTGCCCGTGGGCCAGGGGACTCGTTATGTCGATCGGCCAGGGCAGAGCCGTGGTGATCACAGGTGCCTCGACGGGAATCGGAGCGGCTTGCGCGCTGCATCTCGACCGATCTGGTTTCCTGGTATTCGCGGGGGTGCGGAAGCTTCAGGACGGTACAGAACTCCAGCTGCGAGGCTCGAGCCAACTGATCCCGCTCCTGCTGGATGTGACGGATTCGGAGTCGATTCAAGAAGCTCAGATGATTGTTGCGAAACACGTTAAAGAAGCTGGATTATTCGGGCTGATCAATAATGCCGGGATTGCCGTTGTTGGTCCGTTGGAGGCAGTGCCGATTTCTGAGCTTCGGCGGCAGTTGGAGGTCAACGTGATCGGCCAGGTGGCGGTGACGCAGGTGTTCCTCCCGCTGATCAGGCAGGCGCGGGGACGGATCGTGAATATGGGCTCGATTGCCGGTCGCGCGGCCTTGCCGCTGATGGGTCCCTATGCGGCGTCAAAATATGCGCTCGAGGCGATTACCGATGCGTTGCGCTTGGAAGTGCAGCAGTGGGGCATCCGGGTCACGATTGTCGAGCCTGGCGCGATCGCGACGCCGATCTGGGAGAAATCCGGCAAGGAGGCGAGTGACCTGGAGGCTGCGACACCGGTTGGGCTGCGGACCCTGTATGCGGCGGTGATCGCCGCGGTGAGGAAGATCGTTCAACAGGCAGCGGAACGTGCGATTCCTTCCGATCTGGTTGCGAAGGTCGTGGAGGAAGCCTTGACGGCTTCCCGTCCAAAGACGAGATATCTTGTCGGGACTGATGCGAAGATCCGCGCGTTGATGGTGAAACTGCTTCCCGATCGAATCTCTGACCGGCTGCTCATCCGGGTCCTGAAACTGCCTCACTGAGCGTTGTTCTGCGCGGGTGACCTCCCCATGCCCAAATCCTGTTTCGAGAGGTCGAAAGAGAACCGCAGCTGAACCGCGAGATACTTCTGGACCAGCCCCCCTCGATCTAACGGCCGGTCCTGTTCGTGGTACACCGCCAGTTCCGCGTTCCGCCACCGCAGGGCGAGCCCCACGATCCAGTCCAGTTCCGTCGGGTTGGCTCGGTTATCGGCATCCCGGTCCGTGAACAGATTGACGTCTCCGTAGAGCACGACCTTGTTCTTGTAGAGATCGAGGTCGGCATGCGCCACGTACCGCAAGAGCGCACGCCCGGTGTTGTCCGGTCGCGCGAAATAGTTGCTGTTGTGAAAGAGCCAGCCGGCTCCGGCATAGGCCGTCAGGTTCTGGTTGGGTAGAAGGCGTCTCCATCCCGGGAGGTCCTGGACTGCCTGGAACTTTGCCGTCACCAGTGCGTCGGCATAGGCTTGTTTGTTGCCTCGCCGGTCGAGCGGCGCGTCGCGCTCGTATTGCAAGCGCCAGCTGAAGTGGCCCAGCGCCCCGGTGAGGGCATAGGTGCCGTCCCATTCGGTCAATTCGATCCATCCCTTCGTCCGGTCGGAGAAGAAGTTCTGGTCAGTGTAGAAGGTCAGGTATTGTTTGTAGAGGTCGGTTTCCAAATGTAGCATGTGCCGCAGCCCGACGAGGCCGGTGTTGTACGGCCTGGCGGCAAAGGTCGGGTTGGATGCAAAGACGCCGGTGAGGAAGTAGCCGGCGAAGAGACTTTCCTCAGCTTCGCGCCCGTTCTCATCGGCCTCATCCATGGAGGGGAGGGGCCGGCCATATTTCTCCAGCGCCAGCGCCGGGCTGGACCAGACGAGGAAGAGGGTGGCAATCATCCCCGTCAGGAACGTCGTCGAACCGTGATGCTCCGCCGTCATAAGTGGAGGAGTATCACGATTGCTGACGATTGACTAGACAGAAAGGGGAGAACCGTGGTTCCGGATCAGAGGATGTTACTGGAGGCAGGGTTCGAAAATTTCTTCGCAATCGTTCGACGTATCGAAGGTCGGCGGAACGAAGCGGTAACGGACATCCACGACCTGATCATCGGTCAGCACGACCGTGGCCCAGCATCCGTGGCGAATGGTGGAGACACTACCTTTGCCTACGGGCTGGGATTCCTCGAGGATCGGCGCCTCCCGATAGTATCGGAGGAGGGTGGCTGACCCGTCCTGGGTCACTTTCCTGGGTAGGCCTGCGCAGGCGAGGATGGCTGACTTGGGTTTGCCGACCATCCGTTGTTGATTCGGGTACTCAGCCACCTGAGCCGGCGTCGCGCAACTCGTCAGCCACAAGCACGAGCAGAGTCCAAGCGATGCAAGAGTCCGACTCATCATGCAACGCATTGTTGTCTGATCCTGATGGAAATGCAACTAGCTCTAAGAAGAGAGCGCACCAGGTCGGGCGGAACGCTGGTTGATGAGATCAGCCGACGAGGTCGGGGTTCAAACGATTCAACGGTTTCACGGAGAGGGCTTTGATCTCGTTATAGACGATGGTGCGGCCGACCTGGCGCAGGCGGCTGAACACGCCCTCAACAATCACCTGATCGCCCTCATGCACTTCCACATGGCCGAGGCTGATGACTTTCAAGGTTCCCGCCTGGTCTTGGAGTAGGAACCCGTAGGCCGGCTGGCCCTGGCGATTCGTCGCCAGCTGCACATTCATGACCTTTCCGGTAACGAGCACATCTTGATGGTCATACTGCTCCGGGTGCGCCAGGAGCTCGGCAATTTCAATCAGTCCTCCGGCCGAGGCCGGCGACACTGGACTGAGCAGCGCGAAAAGGCCTAGGCCGAGAAGAAGGGAACGAGTTATGGCAAATATGCGGAAGCGGGACTGGGCAGCAGCTGGTCTCAGCATGATTCAATTGCCATTATACCGAACTTGCCCCTATCTGCAAGAATAGACCGGCTTACCACTTGTCCGAAGCCCGTCCGCTGATATCCTCACCGACAAAGTTGTGCAGGATCTGTTTTTGTAGATCGGTCAATTCAGTCGTCTCGACGCCAGGTTCGAGTTGGAGCGCTCCAGTCGGCTCTTTCGGAATCGGAGTCGTGCGTTTGAGAAGTTCTTCATCGACGGCTTCCGCGCTCGTGTCGGCGTCATTCTGTATCGCGACCAGTCGTTGCAGCCCGAACAGCGTGCGAGTAGTTTCGCTGTGCATCGCGTTCGAACTGGCTCCGTAGACCAGCGAGTTCCAAAACTTGACTTCGACCGCTTCGGGAATGCCGAGGGCAACGTAGGTCGTGAGTTTCTCGATTAAAGCGGCCTCGGTCCGTTCGAGACCGTCGTATGTGGCGATGGACCGGTCGATCGGGGTGCGGGCGAGCACCGCCATCGTTTCCTTCCAAAGATCGAGAGGTGGAGGACGGTCGGGCCCGGATGGGCTTCCTGACAACTTCGCCTGGAGCGCCATCAGATACTGTGACAGATACTTTACCTTTCTGGCTGCGAGTGTGCCGGCCGGAATGCCCCAGATATGAGCAATCTCATGATCCAGCAGTGTCGTCTGGTCGGATGCGCGACGCTCCTGCTCGGCCAGGTCGAGCCGTTTCCGGAACCGCTCGGCGAATCGTAGCAACGTCTGTAACTCAATGGCCAGACGATACTTTTGGAACTCCTCGGCCGAGATCTCGTCCTTCTCCCATCGCTCCTCCAGCGCCCGGAGCGCGGGACCGGGGATGGCCGTACGGGCCTGAGATTTCAGGTTCTCAATGGTCCCGGCAGAAACGCCACGCGCGGCCAGCCGCACAGCGGCACGCTCGGCCATCGTGTCGGCTGTGCGGGCGAATTTCGCGAGTGCGGTGCACTGAAACCAGGTTCGCTCCCGGCGAAGGCGCGCGCGTCGGCGATACTCATCCCGCCGACTAATCATCGCGGCGATGGATTCCTGCGTCATGGTGGTGATGGGTTTCTTGCCGGAAACGCACCGGGGGTCAGGCCGGTCCGAGACCATATAGAGGATTTCGTCATGTGTGACGTCAAGGTACTGCAGCAGCAGCAGCCGGATCATGATCCGGCCTTGAATTGGCAGGGTTGCAACTACTTCCTGCACCACGTCGGCCGTGAGGGGCGAAGTCATCGCTGCTGGCGGCATGTGATCCTTGGCTAGGCTGTGCCGGTCTGCCGTTGAGCGGTCTCGAGATAGAGAGCCACGTACTCCCGGACTTCCTGCACCGTCCCGTGAATGAACATTTCCCGGGGAATTTCCACCCGCACGAGTATTGATGGATCGATGCCCCGCCCCTGTGCATATTGCTCGTCGATGTACAGGCTTACGGACCCGTCCGGGAAACGGAGAGCGTAAAGCGCGGTGGTGTCAGCCATGGGGGTACCATAGACGCTGGTCAAACCGGTGATTCTACAGGTAACACAGGCTTCTCGCGGCTGTCAAAGATCGACACCTGCTCCTCGCGGTGTCTCTTGAAGCAGGACCTGTCGGCGCCAGAGGATGTACAGGGTGGAGAGGATAATGACGATCAGCAACGTGTTCCGGATGCGGCCTGGTCCAAAGCAAGTCAGATTGACAACGCCGTTGGTGAATCCGTAGAACGCATAAACGAGGTAGAGAAAAAGGGCCCATGGACGGAGCCGTAGAAATCCGTATCCCACGGTCAGATGGAGCACAGGTGAGATGGCTTTGGTGGAAAAACCGAGGAGCCCATCCGGCTTCATGCAATAGAAGGGGAGTAGGTAGTCGAGGTTGTTCAGGATGATCCAGGTATCGGTGAGCGCACTCATCACGAGGAGCAGGCCCAAGAAACGAATGTCATGTCCCCCCTGTCGGGCCATGCACCAAGTACGACGCCAATCGGAGAGATCGGAGCTTGGTCCAAGGTATGCGTCGTAACTCTGGAAGATCCAGCAGGGGAGGGCGAGAACCAAGAAGACGAGCACTTCGACGGCCCGACCAGCGATGTGTCCAAGCCAGACCGTCAGCGCAAGTGGGAGCAGTGCTGTGAAGCAAGCAGTGAAGGCGTGGAATGGTCGCCCCTGCGTGAACTGTCCCAGTCCGGGGAGTAGGATCGACAGCAGCGCGGCGCGAGAGTCGGCGGTCGGAGGCATGGCGCACAACGTAAAACGGCTTTCGGTCGCGTGATCGAAAGCCGTTTTACGAATCAGGCTGTTAAAACAGGGAGTCAGCGTTTCTGAGTGGGTCAGCTTGTGTGTCTGAGCGAGCCCCGCATCTCCTCGCTTAACCTCAGCCTCAACTCCACGCTGTTGTTATCCCCCGAGCGTATCGAGGGCTTCTTTGAGGCTGCGGCGGATACAGGTGAAGATGGGCGTGTCCCGCAACGTGTAGCGCGACCCCTCCGTCTCCCGCAGCGCCATCACCAGGTCCAAAAAGTCATCCGGCT
>Ga0233424_10001686_pt1 | contig 18127 bp, 11 predicted proteins | sample Watercolumn_Towu_FD_181011 | JGI IMG/M metagenome (GOLD analysis project Ga0233424, IMG submission 181011) | Freshwater microbial communities from Lake Towuti, South Sulawesi, Indonesia - Watercolumn_Towuti2014_125_MG | ecosystem: Environmental > Aquatic > Freshwater > Lake | place: Indonesia...
GGCGTCTCGTTGGTCGCTTCCAGCATGTTCCAGGCTCTCGGCAACACGCTGCCGCCAATGGCCACCTCGTCTCTGCGCATCGTTCTGGCGGCGGTTCCCGCGGTATTCCTGTCGTCGATGGCCGGATTCCACCTGACGTGGATCTGGTATCTCGGCATCATTTCGGTGTTTCTGCAGACCGCGCTCAACATGGTGCTGCTGCAGAGAGAATTCCGGCTGAAGCTCGTCTAGCTTTCGGCTTTCGGCTTGCCGCGTCAGGTGCGGTTCTCAGCTGGTCGCCGAGCGAGAGCTGAAAGCCGAATATAATCACGTTCGAGTGAAGCTCGCCGTCCCGAAAGAATGCCGCGCTGGCGAACGCCGGGTTGCGGTCACCCCCGAGAACGTCGCGCGATTGATCAAGATGGGCTTCGCGGTGGCCGTCGAGAAAGACGCCGGCGCCGCGGCGTCGTTCGGCGACAATGATTACGCGGCGGCGGGGGCGGAGATCATCGCGGACACGCCAGCGGTCTGGCAGGCCGGCGACATCGTCCTCAAGGTGCAGCCGCCGGACATGCACCCCGCGCTCGGCGTCCACGAAGCGGAGTTGATCCGCCAGGGCGGGACGCTGATCGCGTTCCTGTATCCGGGCAAGAACGCCGATCTGATCAGCCGCCTCTCGGCCCGCAAGGCCACGGCGATCGCGGTCGATCAAATCCCGCGCATCACCCGCGCCCAGAAAATGGACGCGTTGTCGTCCATGGCGAACATCGCCGGCTATCGGGCGGTGGTTGAAGCGGCGAGCTTCTACGGCCGGTTCTTCACCGGACAGATGACAGCGGCCGGCCGGGTGCCACCCGCCAAGATCCTGGTGATCGGCGCCGGCGTGGCGGGCCTGGCCGCCATCGGCGCCGCCCGCGGCATGGGCGCGATCGTTCGCGCCTTCGACACCCGGCCGACCGTCAAGGAACAAGTCAAGAGCATGGGCGCCGAGTTCATCGAGCTCAACGTCCACGAAGACGGCGAGGGCGCCGGCGGCTACGCCAAGGAAATGAGCCCGGCGTTCATCAAGGCGGAGATGGAGATGTTCGCCGCGCAGGCGAAGGACGTGGACATCATCATCACCACGGCGCTGATTCCAAACCGGCCGGCGCCGGTCCTGATCACCGAGGACATGGTCAAGTCGATGAAGAAGGGGTCGGTGATCGTCGACCTCGCGGCCGAGAACGGCGGCAATTGTGCGCTGACGCAGCCCGGACAGGTCGTCGAGCGCCACGGCGTGCACATTCTCGGCTACACCGATCTGCCGAGCCGATTGGCGCCGACCGCCAGCCTGCTGTTCGGCAACAACCTGACGCACCTGCTGGCGGATCTTGGCGGCGCCAGCCACTTCCATCTCGACTTAGCCGATGAGGTCGTGCGCGGCGCCCTGGTGCTGCGCGACGGCGAGTTACTGTGGCCGCCGCCGGCCCGGCCGCCGGTCGCGCTGCCACCCGATCCGAAGGTCGCCGCGCCAAGGGTGCCGGTCGCGCCCGAGGCGCGACCCAGGAAGCAGGGCACGGCCGGTCCGATCGCCGCCATCCTCGGCTCGGCGCTGTTCGTGTATCTGGGAATGGTCGCGCCGCCGGCCTTCCTGTCGCACCTGACCGTCTTTGCGCTGGCGTGCATTGTCGGCTGGCAGGTGGTCTGGAACGTCACGCCGGCGCTGCATACCCCGCTGATGAGTGTGACCAACGCCATCAGCGGCATCATCGTGGTCGGCGGCATGCTGCAGATCAACGGCCCGATCGGATCGCCGGTCGTCATGCTCGGGGCCGTGGCCATTCTGTTGGCGACCATCAACATTGCCGGCGGCTTTCTTGTCACGCAGCGCATGTTGAAGATGTTCAGGCGTTGACCATGCCTGAGACGCTCGTCACGATCGCGTATCTCGCCGCCGGCATCCTGTTCATCCTCAGCCTGGGCGGATTGTCGGCACAGCAATCCGCGCGCCGCGGCAACGTGTTCGGAATGCTGGGCATGCTGATCGCGGTGCTGGTGACGGCATTCGGCCCCCGGGTCGACAGCTACGGCGTGCTGACCGCTGCGCTGGTGGTCGGCGGAGCGATCGGTGCAGTGCTGGCGGCACGCGTGGAAATGACGTCGATGCCACAGCTGGTGGCGATCCTCCACAGTTTCGTCGGACTGGCGGCGGTGTTGGTCGGCATTGCCACGGCGATGAACCACACCCAGGTGCTCGGCGGCATCGAAGCCCGCATTCATGAAATCGAGATTTTCGTCGGCGTGTTCGTTGGCGCGGTGACGTTCACCGGATCGGTGATCGCGTACGGAAAGCTGCAAGGCCTGATCGGCAGCAGGCCGCTGCTGCTGCCGGGCCGTCATGTCATCAACCTGGCCCTGTTGCTGGTGAGCCTGTACCTTGGCTTCAGGTTTGTCGGGCACGGCGACTACTTTGCGCCGGAGTGGCCGCTGTTCGTGGTCACGGCGGTCGCGTTCCTGCTGGGCATCCACCTGGTGATGGCCATCGGCGGCGCCGACATGCCGGTGGTGGTCTCGATGCTCAACAGCTATTCGGGCTGGGCGGCCGCGGCGGCCGGCTTCATGCTCGAAAACGACCTGCTGATCATCACCGGCGCGCTGGTCGGATCGAGCGGCGCGATCCTCAGCTACATCATGTGCCACGCCATGAACCGATCGTTCCTGAGCGTGATCCTCGGTGGCTTCGGCGCAGAGGAGGGCGCGGCGCCTGCCGCCGCTTCAGCTCAGCCGGCGGGTGACGTCAAGTCGGTGACGGCAGAGGAGACCGCGGACCTGCTGCGCGACGCCAAAAGCGTCGTCGTCGTGCCCGGCTACGGCATGGCCGTGGCACAGGCGCAATATCCGCTCTACGAAGTCACCAGGATCCTTCGCGACAAGGGCGCGGACGTGCGGTTTGCGATTCACCCGGTGGCCGGCCGTCTGCCCGGACACATGAACGTGCTGCTCGCCGAAGCCAAGGTGCCCTACGACATCGTTCTCGAGATGGAAGAGATCAATCGCGACTTCCCGGACACGGATGTCGTGCTGGTCATCGGGGCGAACGACATTGTCAATCCCGGTGCGCTCGACGATCCGTCGAGCCCGATCTACGGCATGCCGATCCTCGAAGTGTGGAAGGCCAAGATCTGCATTGTCATGAAGCGCGGCATGGCCAGCGGCTACGCCGGCGTGGACAATCCGCTGTTCTACAAGGACAACACCCGCATGTTGTTCGGCGACGCCAAGAAGATGATCGACTCGGTGTTGACGGCGCTGAAGTAGCCGCCTCGCATGGATCGCCTCGCTGCGTTCATCGTTGGCGAAGGCAACTGGCTGCCTGTGGCCATGGTCATCGCTGCGGGCGCCGCGGTGGCGACGCAGCGGCACGGCTGGCTGGCGGCCATGAACCTGTCCGTCGGGGTGACGCTCCTGGTGATGGGCTTCGGTTATTGGCTGGCCGTGACGACCAAGATCCTGCAGTCGTCGCTGACCGGATCGCCGGCGTTGATGTACCTGATCGGGGCCGCGATTGTCGTGCCGGCGGCGATGCTCGTGCGTCATGCGCGCGACGGCCGCGCCGGAACCTGGAATGGGTGGATGGCGGCGGCGCTGATCGGACTTGGCCTGGTCAACATTCCGCTCGCGATTCCGGCGCTCCTGAACATTGCCTATTGCCGCCACAAGCGGCCGCTGACCGGGCAGCTCATCATCGGTGCCTGGCTGCTGGTCAATGCCGGGTTGTTCGCCGGCGGCACGATGTTCATGCTGAGCGGCGCTCGCACGTTCGAAGAGTTCAACGGCCTTCGCTGACGCCGCGAGGCTGTCTCACTTTACACCTAAAAGTAGTTTGTATATTGTCGCCTGATGCACCGCCAGCGCCGGCCGCTCCGCCGCGTCAAGCTGATTCTCCCGGCGCTCACCGAAGCCACCAGCCCCTACTGGCGGCCGATCAAGTACTCACTGTTTCCGCCGCTCGGCCTCGCGACGCTGGCGGCGTATCTCGACCCGGCCCTCGACATCACCCTCGAAGACGAACATGTCGAGCCGCTGACCCTCGATGACGACCCGGATCTCGTCATCATCCAGGCTTACATCACCAACGCCTATCGCGCCTACCGCCTGGCCGATCACTACCGCCGCAGGGGCGCCTACGTCGCGCTCGGCGGCCTGCACGTTACCTCGTTGCCCGACGAGGCCGCGCCTCACGCCGATACGGTCTTTCTCGGTCCGGGTGAGGACACCTTGCCGCAGTTCCTGCGCGATCTGCACCACGGCACGCCGCGCGCCCGCTACCACTCATCGCTGCGCACGCTCGCAGGTATTCCGCCAATCCGGCGCGACCTGATCAGGCGCCACCGCTACCTGGTGCCGAATTCGATCGTGGTGACGCGCGGCTGTCCGCATCACTGCACCTTTTGCTACAAGGACGCATTCTTCGAAGGCGGGCGATCGTTCTACACGCAGAACGTCGACGACGCACTCGCCGAGATCGCGCGGCTGCCGGGCCGCCATCTCTATTTCCTCGACGATCATCTCCTCGGCCATCGCCGCTTCGCGCGCGAGCTGTTCACCGGCATGCGCGGCATGGGACGGGTCTTCCAGGGCGCCGCCACGGTGGACTCAATCCTGCGCGACGACACCATCGAGCTGGCCGCCGAAGCCGGACTGCGAAGCCTGTTTGTCGGTTTCGAAACGCTGTCGAGCGACAGCCTGCAGGGCGCCGGCAAGAAGCAGAATCTCCCGTTCGACTTGCGGACCGCCGCTTTGCGCCAGTCCGCTCGCTCAGGGCAGGTGGCCCTATATCAAGCGGCCATCAAGCGGCTCGACGACCTCGGGATCATGATCAACGGCAGCTTCGTCTTCGGTCTCGACGGCGAAGATCCGGACGTGTTTGCGCGCACCGTGGACTGGGCCGTGGCGAGCGGCATCACCACCGCGACGTTCCACATCCTCACGCCATACCCGGGCACGCCGCTCTACGCCGACATGCTGGCGCAGGGGCGCATGACGACGGGCAACTGGGACCTCTATGACACGCGTCACGTGGTCTACCGTCCGCACGGCCTGTCGCCGGAACAACTCAAGGGAGGCTACGACTGGGCGTACCGCGCGTTCTACGAATGGGGGGCCATCGCGCGGGCGGCGTCGGCGCACGCCTCGCTCAAGCATTCGCTCAAGCACCTTGCCTACGGCACGGGCTGGAAGAAATTCGAGCCCGCCTGGGACTTCGTCATTCGTCTCAAGCAGTTGGCGCAAATGCGCCCGATGCTCGAGGCGGTGCTGTCGCCGGTCGGCCGAACCCGCCCTCATCAGCATGCCGCTGTACTTGGTACCGGGCACGACGCATTAGGCACTACGCACTGTGCCGAGCCCTAGGCGGGCGCAAGGTAACATGGGTGTCCCGGATGGCATCCGTGTTCGCCGATCTCGCGCTGGCGCGCCGCCTCGAACTCACCGAAGGCCGCGGCAACGCCGCGTTTGTCGAAGCGCAAGCGCGTCTCGATCCCTCGTCTGGCGCGATCTGGAAGACCGCCGGCGGCGCGTTAGCGATGTTTGCCGGCGTCGGGTCGCCGATTACGCAGACCTTCGGGCTCGGTGTCCACGCGCCGCTGCACGAGCGGGATCTCGACGCCATCGAGCGATTCTTCAAGACGCGCGGCTCAGCCGTCTTCCATGAGGTCTGCCCGCTGGCCGGCGTCGAGGTCGCGCGACTGCTCGCCCGGCGCGGCTACAGGCCTGTCGAGCTCTCCAACGTGCTGTATCAGCCGATTGACGCCGCCACGCGCGTCGCATCGAGTCCGGATCTGCACGTGCGCCAGGTCGAGCGGCACGAAGCGAAACTGTATGGCAAGGTATCGGCGCGTGGCTGGATCGAACATCCCGAGCTGATGCCGTACATAGAAGGCTTCGCCACACTGAGCGTCGACTGCGCCACCTGTTTCATCGCCGAGCGCGACGGGCGGCCGATCGCCACAGCGGCGCTGTTCATGCACGAGGGCACGGCACTGCTCGCCGGCGCCAGCACCGTGCCTGAAGGGCGGAAGCAGGGCGCGCAGAACGCGCTGCTCGACACGCGTCTGCGCACCGCGGCAGCTCATGGCTGCGATCTCGCCATGATGGTCGCCGCTCCCGGCAGCGCGTCGCAGCGCAATGCCGAGCGCCAGGGCTTCCGCATCGCCTACACGAGAACGAAATGGCAGCTCGACGCGTGAGACGGGCGGCGGTTGCGTGGCCGGTGATTGCCGCGCTGGCCATCACCTTTCCCGGCGCCATCGCCGCGCAGTCGACGCGCGTCGAGGCGATAGCCGAGGAGCAGGCCGGCAAGGCCAGAAAGCTCGGCACCGAAGGACCGTCGCAGGCCGAGCAGGTCATCCGGCGCGTGCTGCGGTCGCCGTTGCTCAGCGGGGGCGACGGCTTCTATCCGTGGTTCGGCAGCGTTTACAACGGCACGGGCATGGCCATTGGCGCTGGCTTTCTCAAGCGGCTGGAGAACGCCGCGTCGTTCAACCTCCAGACGGGAATCTCCCTCAACAGCTCCATGGTGATCCGCGGCTCGTTCGTGGCGCCGGAGTTGTGGCGCGGCATGCTGCAGCTGGATGCGAACGCGCAGTGGCTCGATGCTCGCGGCGTGTCGTTCTATGGCTTCGGGCAGGACTCGGACCGGCTCAATCGCCAGCGATTCGATTTCGGGCCGACGGAGATTACCGGTAACGTGACCATCAAGCCGGTGAAGTTCGTTGCGGTAACCGGCACCTACAGCTTCCTGGATGTCGACACCCATCGCGATCGGCTGCGCCCGTCGGAACGCGGCGCACCGGGCCTGGATGCCGAGCTCAACTATCACGTCACCCGGGCCACGGCGATGTTCGACTGGCGGCCGGCCACCGGCTACAGCACGCGAGGCGGGTTCTACCGGGCGTCGTTCGAACGCAACCGTGAAGCGCGCGACCGGCCGTATTCGTTCAACCTCCAGGAATACGAAGCCGTGCAACAGTTGCCGCTGGTGCGCGAACAGTTTGTGCTCGCGGCGCGCGGCTTGATGACGCTGACCACGACCGATCGCGGCGACGCGGTGCCGATCGTGCTCTCGCCCTACCTGGGCAGCGGCTCGGCGTTGCGCGGCTATGCCAACCGCCGCTTTACGGATCGCAATCGCGTGCTGCTGACCGGCGAGTACCGGTGGCGGCCGTCACGCTACCTCGACATGGCCCTGTTCATCGATGCCGGCCAGGTCGCCGCCCATCGCCGCGATTTCGATTTCGATGGATTCGACACCGCCTGGGGCATCGGCGCCAGGTTCCACGGTCCCAGTTTCACGGCGCTGCGCGTCGAGCTGGCGCGCGGGCGCGAGGGCATCCGGCTGGTGTTCGCCGGATCGCAGCCGTTCTGATCATGAGGTCCTGGGTTCCGGGTCTTGGGTCGTGGGGGCTGATCGCGCTGTCGACGCTGACGCTCGGGGCGCAGTCGCCTCGCTTCTACCCTGACGATCCGATCTGGCGCGAGCCGATGACGCGGGACGTCAGGACCGCCGTGCGCTACGAGCCGGACCTGGCCTATCAGACCATCGAGAACCTGTTCTGGCGGCCCGGCGACAGGGTGCTCGGACAGCGCGCCAAGAACATCAACACCGTCGACGAGGTGCCCGACGGGCCGTACTTCGTCAATCGGGCCGGACGAACTCCGCTGACGCCGGCACTCGTCGCGCAAGCCGCCAACACCACTGACGGACCGGCGCCAGGCAAATGGACCGTGGTATCGGCCAAGAGCGACGGCGTCACGCCGGGATTTACGATCCGCGACTCAGCCAACCAGTTGTGGTTCATCAAGTTCGATCCGCCGGGCTGGCGCGGCATGGCGACCGGCAGCGAGATCGTCGCCGCGAAGCTGTTCTGGGCTGCAGGCTATCACACGGCCGAATACCACATCGGGCAGCTGGTTCCCGGCAATCTGGTGATCGGCAAGGACACGCGCATCACGCCGCCCGGCGAAATGGCCCGGCCGATGAACCAGGGCGATGTTGCGTGGCTGTTGTCGCGCGCCGATCGCGATCCGGACGGCTCGTACCGCGTCATCCTCAGCAAGGCGGCGCCGGGCCGGCCCGTCGGCCGCATCAAGTTCCATGGCACGCGCGCCGACGATCCCAACGACGTCGTGCCGCACGAACATCGCCGCGAGCTGCGCGGCTATTTCGTCTTTGCCGCGTGGCTGAATCACGTGGACGCCAAAGGGATCAACTCGTTGTCGACGTTGATCACCGAAAACGGCCGCAGCTTTATCCGCAACTACCTGCTCGATTTCGGGTCCGCGCTCGGCAGCGCTGCCGTCGGGCCGCGCGAAGGCTGGGAAGGCTACGAAGCGCTCGTGGAGGAGCCCGGCGCGATCGGCAAGCGTGTCCTGTCGCTCGGCTTCAACATCCCGGTCTGGCGCACTCAGGACTACTTCGAATCGCCGGCCATCGGCCACCTGCCCCGCGATCATTCGAAGTGGCAGCCCGAGCGGTGGTGGCCGCACATCACCAACGCGGCGTTCCGTCACATGCGGCCCGATGACACGTTCTGGGCGGCCAGCAAGCTCGCCGCCATCAGCGACGACATGATTCGCGCCGCGGTCGCCGAAGGCAAATTCGGCGATCGGGCATCGGAAGAATTCCTTGCCAGGGCGATCTCTGATCGGCGGCTGCGCATTCTGCAGACGTTCCTGCCGAAGGTGAACCCGATTGTCGAACCGGCCCTCGATCTTAACGGCCGGCTCACCTTCCGGAATGCCGCGGAAGAGCTGACCGTGGCCGATCGCCCGCCAGGCTACCGAGCCCTCTGGTACACGTTCGACAATCAGGCCGACAGGGCCACCCTGGTCGCCACCACCGAGGAAACCCGGAGTCCCATGCTCATGCCGCCCATGCCGGCCTCCGAATACATCAAGGTCGACCTAGCGGCCATAGGCGGACCCCAGCCGTGGACCACGCCGGTTTCCGCGTATTTCCGAAGGAATCCTGGGGAATGGGTGCTGGTTGGCTTCGAGCGGCAGCCCTGACTGTACCGGAATCGTAATCGGTGACGCCTACCTCCTTTGGGCCGATACAGAACGTAAAAGGGCGTGAGATACTGAAGCCCGCGTTTTTTCGGCCCGTAATCACTAGAGAAACCGAGAGATTGATGATCCGAGTTCGCCTGGTTGCGATTGCCCTCTTCGCGTGTCTGCTCGCCGTCCCGGCGTTTGCCCAGGCTCCACAACCCGTCGAAAGCAGCGATACGCCCGCGAGCACCGCACCCGACGGCACCCACGCCGGAGGGCCAGAAGCCATCGCGCAGTTGCCGCCGGCCGGCCGGCTGACGATTCCGCAACTGCCGCCCGCCGGCGATTTTGTCGACGGCAATGTCTTCAAGCTCTCGGCTGGCGATTTCATGAATTTCTTCGGCGTTCCGACGGTGCGCACGCTGGCCTACACCGCAGTCGTCGCCATCGCATCGGCTCCATGGGATCGTGAAGGTGTGAACAACGGCTTCAACCTTCCCGCCACCGTGTTCCAGGGCGGCAACGTACTTGGCCAATTTGCATTCCAGGTCGGCGCCGGATTAGCGACCGTCGGCGTCGCCAAGGCCGCCGGCAACAAGAAGCTCGCGTATGTCGGCCGTGACATCGTCCGCGCGCAGTTGCTGTCGCAGGGGATCGTTCAGACCCTCAAGTACACCATCCGCCGCGAGCGTCCGGACCTGAGCAACAACAAGTCATTTCCCTCGGGACACGCGTCGAGCATGTTCGCCACGGCCACGGTGCTGCAGCGCTACTACGGCTGGAAGGTCGGCGTGCCGGCCTATGCGCTCGGCGGCTACGTCGCGCTGGCGCGCATGGCCTGGAACCGGCACCATGCAACCGACGTCGTAGTGGGTGCCGGCTTCGGCATCGCGTCGGCACGGACCGTGACGATGTCGATGGGCAAGTCGAAGTTCAGTGTCGGCGTGCAGCCGCAGGTCGGCGGCGCGTCGGTGAACTTCACGAAGATCGCAAAGTAAGCCGTCCAGAACGGCCGGGAGGCTCACATGGTCAGGGTCGGCGGCGCAATCGTCGTCTTCATCCTCGCCCTCCTTGTTTCGGCACCGTTCTCCTACGCACAAGTTGCTGTTCACGCTCCGTCATCGGCGGATGTCGTCGCCGGTCACGGCGCGGAGCTGTCCGTTGATCAGATCAAGACCTTCCTGAGAAACGCGCGCGTGATCCGCAATCGCAGCACGAACAAAGGCGTGACGGCGCCGAAGCGGCTGACGCTGACCGACGGCGTGATCGAGCACGACGCCGTGTTCCAGGCCATTGACGAGCGCCAGATGGTGGCGCGCATGGGCGGCGGCGGACGCCAGGATCAGACCGAGCTCCACTTCGTCGACTCCTACAAGTACAACATCGCGGCCTACGAAGTGGCGGCGCTGCTCGGCCTCGATCACATGATGCCGGTCTATGTGGAGCGGCGGTGGAACGGCCGGACCGGGTCGATCAGCTGGTTCGTGCCGACGCTGATGGATGAGAGCGATCGGCTGAAAAAGAACATCCAGCCGCCGAACCCCACCGAGTGGAACAACCAGATGTACCGCATGCGGGTGTTCTCCTCGCTGGTGCGCGACACCGATCGCAACCTGACCAACGTCCTCGTCACGCCGCAGTGGAAGGTGATGATGATCGACTTCTCACGCGGCTTCCGGCTGCAGCCGGAGCTGCTCCACCAGAAGGACCTGCACAAAGTCGATCGGGCATTGCTCGTCAGGCTCGAGAGCCTGACCAGAGAGAGCGTGCAGCAGGTGACGCGCGACTACCTGACCCGCAGCGAGCTGGACGCGATGATGCTGCGCCGCGCGGCGATCGTCGCGCACTACAGGAAACTGATCGCCGAACTGGGCGAAGCCAAAGTGTTGTATTAGCGGACGGTGGCCGGCGGACGACGATGCCGCGTCGCCCGCTCGTAGGCGGCGGCCATCTCGAGCAGCCGCTTGTCGTCCCACATCCGCCCGAGCAGTGAAACCCCGACCGGATACCGCCCGCCGATGAAACCGGCGGGCACCGTAACCTGCGGCAGGCCCGTCGCCGCGCTCTCCTCGCACGTGCCCGGTTCCGAACCGTAACGCTCGAGCCCGCCCTCGTGGGTGTGCGGCCTGGCATGGTTCGCCGGATACAGCATGGCATCGAGCTTCTGCCGATCCATCAGATCGACGAACAGCTGACGAAATGTTTCACGGGCGGCGATGAACGTCCTGGTGGCTTCTTCCAACGCGGCACCCGAGGGTACGGGGGCCAGCGCGTCTTCAAGGCGACGCGCGCTCACGGGAGCGAGTTTTCCCGAATCCAGCAGATCGCGGATGGTCAGCACCGTGTCGCCCGGCTTGGCTCCCCTGCCCAGGTACGCCTCCCAGCCGGCCCGCAGCGATCCTGGCGCGGCGCCTCTCGCCGCGGCGTAGTTCGCGTCGTAGTCGGGAACCGACACGTCCACGACGACCGCCCCGGCGGAGTGCAGCTCCTTGATGACGCGGTCCATGTTCGCGGCGACTTCGCGCTCGCCGGTGAAGCCGACGAAGCGCTGACGGAACGCCCCGATTCGCCTGCCCTTCAACGTGGCGCCGTCGAGACCCGCCGTAAATGATCCGCTGATATGCTGCGCGGCGGTGGCGGTCACCACATCTTCGGGATCAGGGCCGGCAATCAGATCGAGCGCCAGTGCCACGTCGCGGACCGACTTCGCCATCGGGCCAACCGCATCGTTGTAGGTGTTGAGCGGCTGGACGCCGGCCCGGCTGACAAGCCCGCGCGTGGCGCGGATGGTGACGAGCGAGGCGAACGCACTGGGGTTCGAAAGCGAGTTACAGGTGTCGGTGCCGAACCCCAGCGCCGCCAGGCTCGCGGCCACGGCGGTGGCGCTGCCGCCGCTGGACCCGGCCGTGCTGAGCGAAGGATCGTAGGCGTTACCAACGGTCCCGCCGACCGTGCTGATGCCGAAATCGCCGAACGGGAACTCATCGAGATTGGCCTTGCCGAGCACGATCGCTCCGCCACGTTTCATGCCGGCGGCGACTCGTGAATCCAGACGGGGGCGATGATCGAGCAGCGCGAGCGAGCCGCTGGTCGTCGGCAGCTCGACAGCGTCGATGTTGTCCTTGAAGACGATCGGCACCCCGTGAAACGGACTGCGCACCCGGCCCGAGGCCCGCTCGGCATCGCGATCCCGCGCATCGGCAATCGCACGGGAATTGATCGACAGCACCGATCGGAACGCCGGCCCGTGACGGTCGTAGAGCGACAATCGCGCGAGATATTCGCGGGTGATGTCTTCGGACGTGGTTGCTCCTCTTGTCATCGCGTCCTGCAGTTCAGAGACGGTCTTTTCGAAGACGGTGAAGCTGGTCGTCCGGCTGAAACCGGGCACCCCCCGGAGGTCCCAATTGGCAATCTGTGATCGTTGCAACGGGGTAAGACCGCTGACATCTGGTTGCCGGACGAGTTGCGCGGCAATGCTGGAGACGCGCTTGATCTCAGAGCCCGCGACGGGAACCTTCGCATCGGCGCCTGCATACACCGCTTCACCGGTGACGAGCGCGTCCTTGAATGGAATCGGATACCCGCCGCGGGGGTCGTAGATCTCGCTCAAGCCTTTGACGACGAAGGTCATCAGCGCGCGCGTCTCGCCGGGGCCCAGCCGAAGCGTAAAGACATAACCGAGGTGCGCCGGATCGAACCCCGGCCACGCGTCCGCGAACGGATCGCCGTACATGTTGCCGATCGAGGTGAGCACTCCGGGCCGGCCCTGCCCCAGGACGTGAGCGGACGGGCCGTGTCCCGAGGGGCCCTGCGACGGATCGGCGACGCTCTTCGTATTCTGCATCACCGTGACATACCCATCCGTGAGATCGATTCGCCGATCGCCGCTGGCGGTGGCCGCAACCGCGACCAGTCCGCCATCGGTGTAGGCGCCGGCGGCGCCGCCCCACGCCACCTGGATGACGCGCGGCACTGATGAGGTGTTGGTAAACGTGTCGAGGTAGCGGAGATACTGGGTCTCCGGCGACGTCGTCAGCGCCCGCGCGATCAGAATGCCTTCTGCCAGCACGGGCATCAGGGAGTCGAAGCGACCGTGGCCATCGTGATGCAGTCCGAAGCCTTTCAGATAGTGATTGCGGACGAGCAGCGTGTTGTCCGAGCGGCGAACCTGCAGCTTCAAGTAGCCGAAACCGTTGAACGGATTGGCGCGGCCTCCGGTCGCAATGCCGCCGCTGTCCTGCGCCCAGGGGCTGGTGTCCTGAATGTCCCAGAACTGTCCATCGGCTGACGGCACGCGCGTGACGGCGGTCAGTTGCACCAGGCTCACCCCGGCGGCGACGGCGGCAGCAAGGAGCCCCTTCAGAATGCGCATGGCAGACTATACTCGCGCGCATGAAGAACGCGCTCGCGCTATTGACCATTGGCTTCGTATGCGCCGTGGCGCTCAGCCCTTCGACTTCGCTCAGGGCGGGGAGCCAGCAACCGCAGGCCGGCGATGACAAGACAAAGCCCACCGAGGGCTTTACGCTCGAGACCGCCGAAACCATCACCTTCGACACCGACGAAGTGACCTGGATGCAGGTCGACGTATCGCCGGATGGCCAGACGATCCTGTTCGACCTGCTGGGCGATCTGTACACGATGCCAATCGCCGGCGGCCAGGCGCGCCGCATCATGGGCGGCCTGTCGTTCGAGAGCCAGCCGACCTGGTCGCCCGACGGCAAGACGATTGCGTTCCTGACCGATCGGACCGGCGTCGAGAATTTGTGGATCGCCAACGCCGACGGCTCGAACCCGCGGGCGGTGAGCAAGGACGGACGCACCAACGATCGCCCGCAGATCATGGTGTCTCCGGCCTGGACACCCGACGGCCACTACATCGTGGTATCCAAGTCTCGCCCGCCAGACCCGGGCACGTTCTGGCTGTTCATGTATCACCGCGACGGCGGTACGGGCGTTCGCATCGGCGCTGAACCACCGCCGCAGCCGGCGCCTGGGTCCGATGGCCCGCCGCCAGCGCCGCCCACGAATAGAATGGGCGCGGTCGTCTCTCCCGATGGCCGATTCATCTACTACGCGCAGCGTACCGGCACGTTCACGTATAACGCCCGCTTCCCGTTGTGGCAGGTCTACCGCCACGACACCGAAACCGGCGACGTCACGCAGATCACCAACGCCCAGGGCAGCGCCATGCGACCGGCGATTTCTCCTGACGGCAAGTCGATGGTCTTCGGCACGCGTCACAAGTCGCAGACCGGCTTGCGGGTCCGTCACCTGGAGACCGGCGCCGAGCGATGGCTTGCCTATCCCGTTACTCGCGACGATCAGGAGTCGCGGGCCAGCCGCGACACGCTGCCGCGTTATGACTTCACGCCCGATGGCAAGTGGTTGATCGTTCCAGTCAACGGCAAGCTGCAGAGGATCGACGTCGCCACGGGCCAGTCAACGCCGATACCATTTACGGCAAAGGTGGAAGCCGAAGTTGCGCCTCGTGTCTACACACCCGTGCGTGTCGACGACGGCGACTCGGTTCGCGCGCGCTTGATCCGATGGCCGGTGCTGTCGCCAGACGGATCGAAGCTGGTGTTCAGCGCCATGAACCGCCTGTACCTCAAGGATCATCCGAATGGAAATCCGCGGCTGCTGACGGCCGGCGGCGGCGACGGCGAGTTCATGCCGGCATGGTCGCCGGATGGCCGCTCGATCGTTTACGTGACATGGACGACGACCGGCGGCCATATCAAGAAGATTGCAGCGACCGGCGGACAATCCGAAACGCTGACGCGCCATGAAGGCTACTACCTCGACCCGGCGTTTACGCCGGATGGCGCGCGCATTGCGTTCCTGGCCGGCGCCGCATCGGATCAGCTCTATTCGATCCTGATGGACATGCCCCCTGCCGACGAGCGCGACGGCGACGACCACGCGCCCCGGGAGATTACCGGCGTCAACGCGCCGAACACGATCGAGATCCGCTGGATGCCGGCCACAGGCGGCACGTCGACGCTGGTCGGATCAGCGCAGGGCGGACGCGGCATCCAGTTCGCGCGCAACGACAGCTCACGCATCTACTTCACGAACAACCGTGGCCTGCAGTCGATCACCATGGACGGCTACGATCGACGCACGCTGGTCCGTATCACCGGCATTGCGCCGGCCGGCGCACAGAATCCGCCTCCCGCCACCGATATCCGGCTGTCGCCGGACGGCAGTCACGCCTTCGTCAATCTCCAGGAGCGACACTTTCTCATCAGCATGCCGCGCACCGGCCGCGAGACAGTCAACGTCCGCATCGAGGGCCGCGGTGACAGTGCGGTACCGGTCAAGCGCATGTCGCTCGAGGGCGGCGACTATCTGGCCTGGACACAGGACGGCACCGCCGTGACGTGGGCGTGGGGGGCGCAGTTCTTCCGGCAGCCGATCGATGCCACCGGACCCGAGAAGAGCGACCTGGTCGTCGAGGTGCCACGTTCGCGGCCGACAGGCTCGGTGCTGCTGACCGGCGCACGCATCATCACGATGAAGGGCACCGAGGTCATCCCCAATGGGGATGTGCTGGTCACCAACAACCGCATTGCCGCCGTCGGCAGGCGCGGCTCACTCACGGTGCCGGCGGGCGCGCGCACCATCAGCGTCGCCGGCAAGACGATCATGCCGGGGTTCGTGGACGCGCATTCCCACATGTGGGCGCCGCGCGGCCTGCACCAGACCGAGGTCTGGCAATACCTCGCCAATCTCGCCTACGGTGTGACGACGACACGCGATCCGCAGACGTCGACGCCGGACGTCTTTGCCTACGCCGACCTGGTAGATGCCGGCATGATGCCTGGACCTCGGGTCTACGCGACCGGCCCGGGCGTCTTTTCGAGCTCCGGCATTGACAGCCGTGAAGCGGCGTTCCGCTTCATCAGGCGCTACAAGGAGGCGTATCGCACCAACACGTTAAAACAGTACGTCGCCGGCGATCGCATCGTCCGCCAGTGGATCATCGAGGCCTGCAAGGAGTACGGCATTACCGCGACGATTGAAGGCTCGCTCGACCTGAAGTTGAACCTGACGCAGATGGCGGACGGGTATTCCGGCCAGGAGCACAGCTTTCCGATCGCGCCGCTTTACAAGGACGTCACGACGTTTGTCGCGAAGACCAGGACGTTCTATACGCCGACGATTCTCGTCGCGTATGGCGCACCCTGGTCGGAGAATCACTGGTTTGAGACCGAATCGCCCGACAAGGACCCGAAGCTCCGGAAGTGGATTCCGTGGGAGCTCCTCGACGGCATGACGCGGCGGCGGCCCCAGTGGTTCCTGCCCGAGGAGTACGGCCATCGCCTGATCGCCAAGGGTGTCACCGATGTGATTCGCGCGGGCGGTCGTGCTGGACTGGGCAGCCATGGGCAGCTGCAGGGCCTGGGCGCGCACTGGGAAACATGGAATCTCGCGTCGGGTGGATTGACCCCGCTTGAAACGCTGCAGATCATCACGATCTTCAGCGCCGAAGCGATCGGTCTGCAGCGGGATGTCGGCTCGCTCGAAGCCGGCAAGCTGGCGGATCTGCTGGTGCTCGACCGCAATCCGCTCGACAACATCAAGAACACCAATTCGATTCGCTACGTGATGAAGAACGGCGAGCTGTATGACGGCGACACGCTGGACATGGTCTGGCCGCAGGTCAGGCCGCTGCCGAAGCAGTTCTGGTGGGGCACCGAGCCGAAGCCTTCGGCACCGACCGTGACGCAGACCGGCAGCAAGTGAGGCCGCAGAAGACGCAGCGGGCACTGCCAGGGACCTCAGGCCCGTGAATGTCTACGTTGCACTGCTGATCGGGTATTCGGCAGCGCTCACGGCGCTCGGGCTGTGGATTGCCCGCCGGGTGCGCGGTCCCGCCGATTTCTTCGTCGCCGGCCGCAAGCTGACATGGCCGTACATGGCCGCGACCATGCTGGCCGCGAACATCGGGGCGGGTGCGACCGTCGCTGCAACCGGGCTGGCGTATCAGCAAGGCGTCAGCGCCTGGTTCTGGAATGCCTCGGCAGGCCTGGGATCGCTGGTGCTCGCCCTGGTCGTCGGTCCGCGCATCTGGTCGCTCGCGGCCGAGCGGGGCTACCTCACGGTCGGTGATTTCCTCGAGGATCACTACGGACGAGGCGTGCGCGTCATCGTCACGTCGCTGATCTGGGTTGGGGCGTTGTTCATCCTCGCAGGTCAGTTGCTGCTCGGCGCCGCGGTCTTCAGGGTGGTCGCCGGATTGCCGAACTGGGCGGGTGTGCTGATCGGCGGGGCGGCCATGACCGGTTATTTCAGCGCCGGCGGGTTCTTGAGCTCGGTCGGCGTCAGCGTCGTTCAGCTGATCGTAAAGTTCACGGGCTTCGCGATCGCCATTCCAATCCTGATGAACGCCGCCGGCGGACTCGACGCCATTTCGCAGACACCGGCATTGCCAGGCGGGTTCTTCGATCCGTTGTTTTCCGCAGGCGCCCACTCGGGCTTCACGCTGCTGCTGCTGACCGGTCCGAACTTCGTCGTCTCGCCCGGCCTGATTCAGAAAACCTATGGCGCCGAGAGCACGAGCGCGGTGCGGCGTGGCGTCGGCGCCAATGCCATTGCCCTGCTGGTGTTTGCGTTCCTGCCGGTGTTGCTCGGCATTTCCGCGCGCGCGCTGTTCCCGGGAATCGAAGCCCGCGATCAGGTGCTGCCCACCTTGCTGTTGCACGGCCTGCCGGTGTGGCTCGGCGCGCTGGCGCTCGCCGCGGTGTTTTCTGCGGAAGTGGGGGCTTGTGAGGCCATCCTCTTCATGCTGTCGACGTCGCTCTCGCAGGACCTCTACAAGCGGATCGTCAATCCACAGGCGCGGCCCGATCAGGTGCTGAGGGTGGCGAGGATGGCGGCATTCGCCGGCGGCACTGCCGGCATGGTGCTGGCCATCTTCGTGGTCGGCGAGATCATCACCGCCCTGTCGGTGTTCTATTCGATCATCGGCGCCGCGCTGTTAGTGCCGGTCATCGGCGCGCTGTTCACGAAAGAGCCCTCGCAGCGGGACGCCATCGCGGCGATCGTCGCGGGCATGACGGCGTTCCTTGTCGTCCAGTACGGCACCAGCCGGCTCGGGTGGTTCAAC
>Ga0233424_10001687_pt1 | contig 18109 bp, 14 predicted proteins | sample Watercolumn_Towu_FD_181011 | JGI IMG/M metagenome (GOLD analysis project Ga0233424, IMG submission 181011) | Freshwater microbial communities from Lake Towuti, South Sulawesi, Indonesia - Watercolumn_Towuti2014_125_MG | ecosystem: Environmental > Aquatic > Freshwater > Lake | place: Indonesia...
AGACGTAATCTATGGCCCCACCGACGAACCGTGGGGCTGCCGCGAGATGCACGTGCGCGATCCCAATCAGCACGTCATCCGCTTCGGCCAGGGCATCCCCGCGCGCGAACCCAAACTCCGGATCAAACGTGTGCCGGTTAGAACGCGGCTTGAGAAACGCCTGGCTTCCCTGGTCGAGGATATCGCCCGCCACAAGAATATGACGGTGGGAGAAACGCTCGAAGAAACACTGCTCCACACGTTCGAGAAAGTGTCTGGCGGCGGCGTGGCCAGTCCGCACACCGAGAACACGCTGGCCCACATTCAGGCGCTCAAGAAGAAGCACGGGATCGATTACGACACGCACGCGAGCTATCGGTTTGTCGAACGCGACAACCGAAAACGCACCAAGCAAGGCTAAACCGTAACTATTCAGCGCGATAAAGGCTCGCCCTCACCCCGACCCTCCCCGCGCCTCCCCTGCGCCCCTCTCCCCCAGGGAGAGGCAGTCACTTTTGCACGCCGGTGGACTCATCGCTGTTTAGGGAGCGTTTCCCAATGCGGGAAAGAGCGGTTCCCTCTCCTGGGGGAGAGGGCCGGGGTGAGGGCGGTTCACTTTTTCAATGAATAGATTCGGCTAAGAGCGTGCGACTCTGGAATCGTCCAAAATGGTCGCAAGCTTGTCCTGGAGCCGACCGACGGTTTGGGCGGCGGTTACTAAGTTCGGGATGCCGCCACTGATCGGAGTTCTATTGTCCGGGCAGGCGCGGAATCCGTTGAACTCCGGGCGGTGGCACGCTTGGAACGGGTATTCCAGGCGGTGCGGTTCCGGGCGCCATTGTGGTATTGGGCAAACCAGGGGTCGGAGGGAGCGAAGGATTTCCAATGCGCTGGATTTCCATAATGATCACTTGCTCCTCAGAACTCATGGTGCTCTTAGGCATCGGCTGCGGAGGCAAATTCGATACCGGTGTGCCGCTGAAACCATAAGCCGTAGAACCTGGCGGACCTGTCTGAAGCCTGGGGGTGCGAGACGGGATTGTCGTGATCCCAGGAGTGGAGGATGACGCCGGTGCGATTCCGGTAGTGACTGGCATGACATTGACCCCTCCCCCGGCTCCAGGCGCCATTCCGGGCACTCCAGGCATCCCAGGCGTTGCTGCTATCGGCGGAGGCGGAGTGGTTGGCGGTGCGACTCCGTGCGTGGCAAAAGTCATCAGTGTCTCCGCTCCGGCGGTGCGGATGCGTACGGTCTTTGCGGCATCGTCTATGGACACGACTTCAATCCCATCCTTTTTCTCGTCCACGCCCAAACTGAAGTATTCGGGGGCTTTGGTCTTAGGCTCGCTCGCCATGAAATAGGCTTTGAGGGATCCAAACGAAGTGATTCCCGTTAGCTTCAGGTCGCTTTTCGGTTGTTCCACGGTGGGCGGCGACGCCGGGGTGGGCGGCGGCGGCGGGGGTTTCAGGCCGAACGGATTCCGCTCGGCGATCGTCTGGTACGAATGATCGGGCGAGCTAGTCTCAGTAGCCGGCACATCGGCACGGCAAAGCAGCGACAAGCAGCCGATGAAGGATGCGGCGCTGATTCCGATTCGATTTTTGAGCGTAGTATAGCGCACAACTCCTTAAACACCAACCTCAGTGATTGGTTGCCAGCGGCGGATTTCGGTTAGCGGATGATTGGATTCATGGGGGCTTGGAGATGGGTGCACTACACCGTTCCGACATTCCCCGGTCCAGGTTATCCCGTAACTCCGGCAGTTCAGCGGATTCAGTAAGCCGCTTGCACGCCTTTGACGGAGTGTTTCTTCATCCAGGGCATCAACGAGCGCAGGCGCGCTCCGACTTTTTCGACAGAGTGGTTTTCGCCCTTTTTCAAAAGGGCCTTGTACTGCTTATAGCCGGTCTGATACTCCTTGACCCAGCCTTTGGCGAATTTTCCGGACTGAATATCCTTCAATGCCGCCTTCATGCGCTTTCGCACCCTGGCATCAATGATCTTTGGGCCGATGCTCACATCACCCCACTTCGCCGTTTCTGAAATGGAAAAACGCATTCCGCTGATTCCGGACTCGTTGATGAGATCCACAATCAATTTTAACTCATGAAGGCACTCGAAGTAGGCCATCTCCGGCTGGTAACCGGCCTCAACCAGCGTCTCGTATCCCGCCAGAATCAACGCCGTTGTTCCGCCGCAAAGCACGGTCTGCTCCCCGAATAAATCGGTTTCCGTCTCCTCCTTGAAACTAGTTTCGATCACGCCTGCGCGGGTGGCGCCAATTCCCTTGGCCCAGGCCAGAGCGACTTTCTTGGCTTGCTTGCTCGGATTTTGGTAAACCGCGATCAAAGAAGGCACGCCTTTCCCCTCGGTGTACTGTCGGCGCACGATGTGCCCGGGGCCTTTCGGAGCCACCAGAATAACGTCCACTTGCTTCGGCGGCACGACGGTTTTGAAGTGAATGGAAAAGCCGTGGGAAAACAGCAGCGTTTTACCTCTGGCCAGATTCGGGGCGATATCCTTTTCGTAGGCCGCAGGCTGCTTGGTATCCGGCAAAGCCACCATGATCACGTCGCCACGGCGGACCGCTTCAGCCGTGCTGACTACTTCAAAACCTCTTTCTTTGGCCACCGGAATGGATTTGCTGCCTTCGTAGAGGCCGACAATCACGTTAAGTCCGCTGTCCTTCATATTCAAAGCATGAGCGTGGCCCTGGGAGCCGAAGCCCAAGACAGCGAGGGTCTTGTTCTGGAGGATGCTCAGGTTTGCGTCTCGGTCGGTGTAAACTTTTGCAGGCATTGTTTGATTTCGGTTGTCAGTTAACAGTTGTCAGCGATCATCAGTCATTCGGTCGTCGGGCACTAGTTATGCATTCGGTCTTACGTTTGCTGATCGGTTCGCGTGAGTAATCATTTTCGCGGCAACGCCACTTTGCCCGTCCGAGTAAGTTCCAGAATCCCAAAGGCGCGCATCAATTCAACGAATTTCTCCACCTTGCTTTCGCCGCCGGTGATCTCGATGGCCAGGCTTACCGGTTGCACATCCACGATTTTGGCGCGGAAAATGTCCGTAATTTGCATCACTTCCGCCCGGGACTGCGAATTCACGGAGACTTTCACGAGAACCAGTTCCCGGTCGATATATTCGAAATCTCGGAAGTCCTGGACCTCGAGAACGTCGATCAGCTTGTTGAGCTGTTTGACGATCTGCTCCAGCGTGGCGTCGTCTCCTCGGGTGACAATGGTCATCCGCGAAGTGTTTGGGTCGTGCGTCGGACCAACGTTCAGGGTGTCGATATTGTAGCCCCGACCACTGAACAGGCCGGCGATTCGCGTGAGCACGCCGAACTTGTTTTCCACCAAAACCGAGATTGTGTGCCTCATAAAAAACTAAACCCGCCTTCCGACTGGAAGAGCGGGCGACCTGTGAGCGATATGCCAAAGCCTCAAGGCCGCGTTAGTCAACGACGACTACCACGACTAACCCAGGAGCTTTGGCGGAAATTTGCATGGGCGCGAAAGTAACAATCGGCCCCCTGCCGGTCAACACGTTTTTCCGGGAGATTCAGACGCGATATGAAGCTGGGGAAAAAGCTGAAGACATCTTTGCGCGGCTCCGAAATGCTGCCTGCATCATGCTTGCAATCCTCAGCGACCTCCATCTTTGCGACGCGACCGCGTCGGACAACGTCAATCCCGACGCCTTCGAGAAAATCCTCCTGACGGCCCTGATCGGGAATGCGGTGCCGCGCGGCGCGAAGGAAATTCGCCTCGTGCTGCTGGGCGACATTTACGATCTCGTTCGCACCAGCCAATGGTTCACGGATGGGCGCACCGGCAAGAGCGTTCCGCCGAATGAGCGGCCCTGGAACGGCAAGATCGATCCGGCCACGGGAATGAATCGCAACGTGAAGAAGGTGGAAGGGCGTTTCCGCCGCATCCTTAAGGACACGCTCGAAGCCACTCCGCACTTCGCGCGCATGGTGAGCAAGGCGGCGCTGGCGACCGAGCTTCCCACAACGGTCCATTACGTGATCGGCAACCACGACCGCGCGCTCCACAATTTTCCTTCCCTGCAAAAGATGATTCAAGACGCCTTCGCCCCGGTCCCCGTTGAATTCACGCGATGTGTTCATTGGCCGGAATACGGCACGACGCGCGCCACGGCCACGAGTGGGACGAGAACTGCGTCGCCACGCTGCTGCTCCGCGAAGTTCTTCAGCGCGACCAGCGGTGGGACGCGCTCGATCCGGAGATCGGCCCGCGCATCGACCGCGTCATGGCCATCGGCGAAGTCGTCACGGCGGAGTTGATGGCCGGACTGCCCTTTCATCTGGCCGAGGCGGGCCGGCCGAATTTGGCGAAGGACATCAAAGACGTGAACGATCTGCGTCCCATCATCGACGTGTTCCTCTGGCTCGAATGGATGTTCCGGAAGTTCGGCAAACCGGAGAAGGACGCGCTCACGCACGCCCTCATCCAATCGATCTCCGGCGTGGTGAATTCCGAGTTCGGCAAGTTGTGGGACGAAGTTCAAGCGGACTGGCTCGTGAGCGGCGACCTGGTGGATCGGCTCCAGTTGGCCCGCGCGCAATTGGAAGACGGCGGCCACGACCGCCTCCGGGACTTCGCGGAGAAGGTCGTGCCCATCGCTGACCTTTTCACGCCGGATCGCGATCCGTTGTTCGAAGGCGCGCGAAAGGAGTTCGAAACACGCCTCGGCCCGGAAATCCAATATCTGTTCTACGGCCACACCCACGAGGCGAGGCACGACTTTTTCTCCAATCCCGCAGGCCGCGCGGCCCGGCTTTATGTCAACACCGGAACATTTCAGCCGTTGATTCAGCGGACCGTGGATGGCAAAAGCTTTTGCAAAGCGCAGCGCATGACCATGGCTTTCGTCTATCGGAAGGACGAAGCGTCGAAAGGTGCGTCACGACACGGCCCGGCGCTCGATTTGTGGAACGGCATCAAAAGGTCGGACTAATTCCTTTCCACGAACCGGGTAGGGACGGATTCGAATGGCGCTTAGCCGTAACCGCAAGTATTCAGTGCGATGAAAAGCTCGCCCTCACCCCGGCCCTCTCCCCCAGGAGAGGGAGTGACTTTTACCGCCCGCGGACTCATCCCTGTTTAGTGACCGTTTCCCGGTGCGGGAAAGAGCGGTTCCCTTTCCTGGAGGAGAGGGTTAGGGTAAGGGCGATTCACCTCTTCAAGGAATAGATACGGCTTAGATAGATAGGGCATCGAATTTCTAGGCTGATTCAAGCAATGAATACTTGTGCCGCAACTGCAATTTGTCCCGGAGGGACTTCTGAGAATAGCCCAGTGTTTCAACACTGGGTTAGCGGGTCGGAGCGTCGAGTCCCGGAGGGACGGCTGAACGCGGCTGTTGTGGTCAAATGAGTCAGTCGTCCCCCCGGGACTCGTTCTCCTGTTTGTCCCAACCCAGCGTTGAAACGCTGGGCTACTATCATCTGTCCCTCCGGGACAACGACAACACGTTTTCGTTGGAAATCACCGCACCGCAGAAGACTGTCCAGTAAAGTTTTGCGCCTTATCTAACCGCCATTCGGGGCGGATCCCACGCGATTCCACGCCGTCCCTGACTTTACTCCGCGATTGGAGGAACCATTTCAGGGACGACGTGGAATGCCTCCTTACCAGTTTATGTCCTTGCGCATGGCTCGACGCCATGGATTGCCGCACTCCAAGACGCTGGCGCGCGAAATTCCCCGCTCTTCGAAGAATCTTGGAAACTGCCCATGAACCCGACGGTAGGGCTGCGTTGCCGCGCAGCCGGTCTTCTGTCGATGCGGCGGCACGGCAGCACCGCCCTACCATCGACGGGTTCATGGGCCGTAAGCATGGTTCGAGAACCAAGGAAGCTGCCCATGAACCGATCGGCTTGCCTTATCTCAAGCAGCCATCTTAACTCAACTTATGAACTCGCGCGCTTTTCGTTCCGTCCTCCTGGCAACTTGTGCTGGTTTGTCCGTTGTCCATGCGCGGGCGGCTGCGCCCGAAGATGCCGCCAGCGTCCGGCGCCAGGCTGAGCAATGGCGGGCGGATCACCGCCCCATCGATCTTCACCAGCACATCGATCACACACTGGAGCGCCTGGACCGAGCGGTCCGAATCATGGACGCAGTGGGACTCGGAATCGGCGTCAACCTCAGCGGCGGCACGGTCACGCGCACGAACGATTCGCCGTCTGCGTTTGAACGGAACAGGAAGCTCGCCAACGAACGGTTTCCCAACCGTTTCGTGCATTACATGAATCTGGATTATACTTGCTGGAACGAGGCGAGTTTCTCCGAACAGGCCGTCCAGCAAGTTGAAGAAGGCCATCATCTCGGCGCCGCCGGCTTGAAGGAGTTCAAGCGGCTCGGCCTCTACCTGCGCGACAAGGACGACAAGCTGCTCAAGATTGACGATCCGAAGCTCGATCCGGTTTGGAAGCGTTGCGGCGAGCTCGGCATGCCCGTCTCGATTCACGTCGCTGACCCCAAGGCTTTTTGGCTTCCTTACAACGACCAGAACGAGCGTTGGACCGAGCTCAAGGATCACCGCAATTGGTGGTTCGGCGATCCCGCCAAATACCCCGCGCGCGAAGAATTGCTGGCGGCGCTCAACCGCGTGATCGAGCGCCATCCGAAAACGACGTTCGTGTGCGTCCACTTCGCGAACAACGCCGAAGACCTGGATTGGGTCGAGAAATCGCTGGACCGCTATCCCAACATGAACGCGGATTTGGCGGCGCGCATCCCGGAGATCGGGCGGCATGATCCGGAAAAAGTCCGGCGGTTGTTCCTCAAGCATCAGGATCGCATTTTCTTCGCCACGGATTTTCAGGTCTATGATCGCTTGACGCTTGGTTCGGGCGGGAGCGGTCCGCCGCCGGCGGATGAGGACGCGAAGGTCTTCTACGAAAAGCACTGGCGCTGGCTCGAAACCAACGACCGGAACTTCGCGCACATGACGCCCATTCAAGGCGACTGGACGATCAGCGGCATCGGATTGCCGGCCGTGGTGCTCCGCAAAATCTATTTCGACAACGCGCGCCGGCTTTTGGCGGGATCGCTGCCCGCCCCGGTGGTCAAGGCTGCGCGTGTGGATCGGGAGTTTCCTTTGAAAGGCGACCTTTCCAATCCGGCCTGGCAAAAAGCGAGGGCCGTTTACCTGGAGATGAGTTCGAGAGACGCCGTTGCGCAGCCCCGGTTCTCAACGCCCGTGCGGGTGCTCTGGTCCGGCGAGAATTTGTATCTCGGTTACGAATGTCCCTTCACGGAAATTACGACCTTCGAGCCGGCCGACCTGGCCAAGGAGCGCTTCGGGCTTTGGGAACGCGACGTGGTCGAAGCGTTCATCGGCGCCGATCCAGCGCGGATGGATCGCTACACCGAATACGAGTTGTCGCCCAACGGCGAGAAGTTGGACCTGATTATCGACCCGCCTCGGAAGGATTTCGAGTGGAGCAGCGGTTTCGAGTGCGCGGTCCGTGTCAATGCGGCGGCGAAAATCTGGACCGCGGAAATGCGAATTCCATTGCAGGCGTTGAGCCAGTCCACGCCGCAAGCGGGCACGCGCTGGCGCATCAATTTCTACCGGCACGACGCGGCGAACAAAGCGTTCCTGGCGTGGAATCCGACGCTCACGGCATCGTTCCACACGCCCGCCCGATATGGCATTTTGGAATTTGAGTAGCGCACAGGGCAGGCATCCTGCCAGAGTGAGACTTGATCGCCGCCGGGGGAGAACCAAGTGCACTGGATTGCTCTGAGCGCGGGATTCGTTGTTCCCTCTCCCTGAGGGAGAGGGTCAGGGTGAGGGGAGGGCGATGGCCGCAACCCGAGCGCGACCACTGAAAACGGCAAACGAACAAATGAAAACAAAAGCAGCCTTGACCGCGCTTCTGGTCCTCGCGCCCGCAGCTTTCGCGAGCGACTGGGACAGATTGAAAACCTGCCAGCCGAAAGGCTACGTTTGTTTCCGTGCCGCGAGCCCGATCCAAGTCGATGGCAAAACCGATGAAAAGGCCTGGCAAGCGGCGCCCTGGACTGGCGATTTCGTCGATATCGAAGGCGATGCGAAACCGAAGCCTCGCTTTCGAACGCGAGCGAAAATGCTCTGGGACGAAAACTTTTTTTACATCGCGGCCGAGCTGGAGGAGCCGCACGTGAGCGGCACGCTGACGCAGCGCGATGCGGTGATTTTTTACGACAACGATTTTGAAGTGTTTATCGATCCGAACGGGGACAACCACGAGTATTACGAAATCGAAATCAACGCCCTGAACACGGTTTGGGATTTGTTTCTCGCCATTCCCTACAAGGACGCCGGCCAGGCGCTGAACACCTGGGACATCGCCGGAATGAAAACCGCCGTGCGCATCCAGGGCACGCTGAACGATCCCCGGGATATGGACACGGGCTGGAGCTTTGAAATGGCCTTGCCGTGGAAAGCCCTGGCGGAGTATGCCCGCCGCCCGGCGCCGCCCCGCGACGGCGATCAATGGCGCGTCAATTTCTCGCGCGTTGAATGGGAGTATCGCGTTGTGGATGGCAAATATCGGAAGGTGCCGAACAAGAAGGAAGATAATTGGGTTTGGTCGCCGCAGGGATTGATTGATATGCATCGACCGGAGAAGTGGGGCTACGTCCAGTTTTCAACCGGTGAGCCAAACCGCGTGAAATTTCAACCCGACCCGGCGGCGGAGGCGCGAGACACTCTCATGGAGGTGTACTATGCGGAGAAAGAGTTCCACAAAGTGAAGAAGCGCTGGGCTGCGACCTTGGAAGACCTGTCGCTGGCGCGACTCAAGCAGGTTCCATCGGCGCCGGCCCCGACTCTCCAGATCACGGGCGAAGGATTCAAGGCGTCCGTGGCCACGCGAACACCGTCGGGTCAAAAGGAACTCTGGCACATCGCGCAAGACTCGCGGCTCTGGAGCGAGGATTCGCCGGAATAGGCTCCCCCGGTTGAATCTTTGGTTCGGGAAGGTTGTGGCACGGGTGTCCCGCCCGTGCGAAAATGACAGGCACGACGCCCGTGCCAACGCTGGATCCCTTCGGTGGCATGAAAAACCTTGTGCGCCTGAGCTGCTATTGGCTTAAGATGCGCCCTCATGAAATTCTCGGTCGAGCACATTGGGCTGCCCGCGCGCGATCCCGGGAGCTTGAAGGACTGGTACGTGCGCCAGCTCGGCGCCGTCGTGGCGTTCGACACGGGCCAGGTTCCGCCTACGTTTTTTCTGCGGCTGCCGGGCGGCGTGATGATTGAGATTTACAAAGCGGATTCCTCCTTGGCCGAGACAAGCCACAACAAGCTGGCGGGCTGGCGCCACCTGGCGTTGCGCGTCGATTCGCTGGAGCCAGCGCGGGATCAATTGACGAGCCAGGGTGTCGTTTTTGAAAAAGAGTTCCGCCCGGCCGGCGGAGGCGGGCGCATCCTTTTCTTTCGCGACTCGGAAGACAATCTCCTCCACCTGGTCGAGCGGCCCGCTGATTCCGTCCTGAAATGAAGGCCGCCGAAGCAGTGATTTTCGACATGGACGGGGTGATCGTGGACAGCGAGCCGCTGCACGAACAAGCCTTTCAAGAAGTGCTGAACGAAATTGGGTTCGGCCAGAATCACGGGCTTGATTTCACGGAATACTACGGCAAATCGGATCGCGTGGTCTGGCAGGATTTCTTTGCCCGGCATCAACCGGCGCAAACGCTGGACGAGCTGGCCGATTGGAAGCAGCGCCGGTTTTTCCAGCTTTTGCAGAGAGCCGTGCCGGTGTTCGAACCTTTGCCCAAACTTCTCGAAAGGCTTTCGTCGCGGTATCGGATCGGCCTCGCCTCGGGTTCCCCCCACCGAGTTATCCATGAAGTGCTCGCGTTGAAAAACCTCCGCCGCTTCTTCGCGGCCGCGGTGAGCGCGGAGGACGTGGTGCATGGCAAACCGGCGCCGGATATTTTTTTACGCACGGCCGAGTTGTTGAAGGTCCGTCCCGAACATTGCTGGGTAATCGAAGATTCCGTCGCCGGCGTGGACGGCGCGCGAGCCGCCGGCATGCGCGTGATCGGCATCACGAATACTTTCTCGGCGTTGGACCTCAGGCGGGCCAGCCACGTGGTGGACACTTACGAGGCGATTGAACGTATCTTGTTGAAAGACTAACTCATGCCCTTTCCCGCCGATTATCACATGCACACGCCGTTGTGCCGCCATGCGGTCGGTGAACCGACCGAATACGCGGCGCAGGCCGTGAAGCTGGGCTTCGCCGAGATCGGCTTCTCCGATCACAACCCGATGATCCGCGACGATTTTGACGATTGGCACATGCGCCAGCATGAACTGGATGCCTACGTGGAAAACGTGGCCAAAGCGCGCAAAGACCATCCGACCCTCACCATCAAGCTGGCTCTGGAAATCGATTACATCCCAGGGCACGAGGAGTGGATTCGAGAATTGGCCGCGCGGCATCCTTGGGACTATTTCATTGGCTCGGTTCATTATGTTTCCGACTCCTGGGACCTGGACAATCCGAAGAAGGTTTCGGAATGGAAGCTGCGCGACCCGTTCGAAGTGTGGAGCGTCTATTTCGACCGCCTGACGCGGGCGGCGGAGTCGCGTTTGTTTGAAATCATCGGTCACGCCGATCTGGCCAAGAAGTTTTGTTTCTATCCGAAAGAAGATTGCACCCACCTGTTCGAACGATTTCTTGAGGCGGCGAAAAAGGCCGAGGCCGCGATTGAATTGAACACCGCCGGACTTCGCAAGGATTGCAAAGAAATTTATCCGCATCGCCGCATCGTCGAAATGGCTTACGCCCGCGGGGTGCCCATCACGTTTGCGTCGGACGCGCATGCGCCAGGCGAGGTCGGAATGAACTTCGCCGAAGCGGTCGCGCTCGCCAAAGACGCGGGCTACACGCGTTGCTGCCGTTTCACGCGGCGTCAACGCGACATGGTGGCGATATAGGCGGAACTCCTGCGCCGAGCGCAGGCTGCGGCCTGGCCTTCCAAAGGTGGAATTGGCTTCCCGATCCTGGTCAGCGGGCGCATCGCGAATTTCGAAACTGACTGGCAGGCTGGAAGACTGCCCTACATTTCAGGCGAAGAGCCCGCGCAGATACTTGAGATTGGCCTGGTAGTCCAGGATCAGATCTTTCGGCGCCGCGGCTTCGATTTGCGCCCAGCCCGTGAATCCAATCTCCTCGATCGCGTCCCGAACCTTGGCGAAGTCAATTCGGCCCTGGCCGAGCAGGAAGCCTGCATCTTTGAAGTGGAACTCGCAGATTTGTCCCTTGAGCAGGCGAATCTCTCTATAGATGCCATAGCCCTTGTCCGTCGAGTTTCCGACATCGTAATACACCTGAACGGCTCGCGAACCGACGCGCTCCATGATGCGGAGGTTTTCTTCCGCGCTCAGGTAATTCTCGAGACCCAAAATCATCCCGGACTTTTCAGCGCGCGGCGCGACTGCTTTCAGAACATCCACGGTTCGGTCGATGCCGGGCGCGTCGCCTTTGAGTTCGCCTTTATGGAATTGAGCGACCAGCAACACTTTCACGCCGAGCACGCGCATGACTTCGAGGGAGTCGAGCAGCCAGATCGCGGCGCGCGGGTCGCTCTTCAACGGGATGTTGTTCATCTCGGCAATCGCGAGAGAGGCGATTTCAAGTCCGCTTGAGGAAGGTGGCCGCCATTTATCAAGCGGTCGGTGCGCCTTCAAAATTCTCCATGCGTTGACAACGCGTTTCCGAGTCTTCACTTTAGCCGCCATGCCTTTTCGTTCGCTCGGTCGGCGCGGACTTTTGTTCAGCCTCATCGTTTTCTGCTGGGGCGGTGTCGCGGACGATTCTCTCCGGGACCACGGCGAGACGTCGGGGGCGACGTCCAGAGCTTGTCCGAAGGATGGCGCCGAGTTGCACTCTGCTGTGTCGCGGATTTGCAGTCCGCTACGCGTGGGCTGGGGCGACACCCTGCCGACTACAAGTCGGCGATATGGCGCAACGCAGAGAAGCCGCAACCGAAGGAGTGCGGACAGCCTTGTCCGCGAGTCGTCCGCAGAGGCAAGCAGCGCGCGGACAAGGCTGACCGCGCTCCGAGAATCGTCGCAGCTTGCGACGATTTCGGGCGATATTGATAGAGTGCAACTCTGCGTGACAGATCAACTCGTCGCACCGCCGCCTGCCCTGCACCGCTTCCATTTCCACCACGAAGGAATCCTCGGCACTTCCTTCGATTTGATCGTTCGAACCGACGACGCGGAAGCAGCGCTCAAGGCCGAGCGATCTGCGCTCGCTGAAATCGAGCGTCTCCGAACAATTCTCAGCACCTACGATCCGGCCAGCGAAGTCAGCCGGCTCAATGTGAGCCGCGACGCGGTGCGCTGTTCGACTGAATTATTCGAGGTGTTGAGCGGCTATGACACCTGGCGGCTGCGTTCACGCGGCGCGTATCAGGGGCAACTCGGCGAACTCATCCGCGCCTGGCGCGCCGCGGAAAAGGCCGGCGCGCTTCCGGATCAAACTTCGCTTGCGCAAATCGTCCAGGCCATCCAGGCGCCCGCCTGGACGCTGGACGCTTGCGAGCAAACGGTTCACCGCAGGTCGCGGCAGCCGCTGAATTTGGACTCGCTCGGAAAGGGCTACATCCTAGGAAAAGCCGTCGCCGCCGCTCGCGCCGCCGCGCCGTCAGTCGCAGGACTTCTCCTCAACATGGGGGGCGACATCTTCGCGAGTGGCGTGGAGGCGCCGTCGCGTCCGTGGCTTGTGGGCGTCGCCAATCCGCGCGATCCCGCAGACAACGCCGCGCCGCTCACGCAGGTGTTCCTGGCGGATCGCGCGATTTCCACCAGCGGAGGTTACGAGCGGGGTTACGCGATTGCCGGGCGGCGCTACTCGCACATTCTGGATCCGCGCACGGGATGGCCCGCCGAAGGTATCGCGGGGGCAACCGTTGTCGCTCCGGACAGCGCCACCGCCAACGCGCTCGCCACTACGCTTTGTGTGCTGAAGCCGGAAGAAGGTTTGGCGCTGGTCAAGAAAAGGCGGGGCGTGGAATGCCTCATCCTCGCCGCCAATGGCGAACAATTCCGCAGCGAGCAGTTCGCGGCGCTGGAGATTCCTGCCACTGGCGGCGCGAAAAAGGCCAACGAAGCCAAGCCGAGTTTGTGGCCGAAGGATTTTCGGCTGACTTTGACGGTTACCTTGAAACGTCCGGCTGGCGGCGGTTATCGCCGTCCCTTCGTCGCGGCGTGGGCGGTGAACGAAAAGGGCGCGCGCGTTCGCACCATCGTGCTCTGGGGCAATCTGCCGCGATACTTCCCGGACCTTTACGACTGGTCGTATGGCGAAAAGGACCGGCTCGATTGGGCCGCGACGATCGCGCGCGCCACGCGTCCGCCGGGCCGCCACCGCGTGACCTGGGACGGGCGCGACGATTCCGGCAATCCCGTCCCGCCCGGGACGTACACCATTTTCATCGAAGCCAACCGCGAACGCGGCACGTATGCCAAGGAGAGCGCGAAAATTGTCTGCGCGGACTCGCCGGCGAAAAGTGCAATCAGGGCCAGCACAGAATTTGAAGAAGTCCATCTCACGTACGGCCTTCCCGATGCTCAGCAGGACTAAGCTCCCATGAACCGCCAGGTTTTGGACTGCGCCAGTCTTCTGGCGCTTTGGCATTGCCTGGTGCTTCCAACCCCGGCAGAGAACTGCCGCACTGCAAGACGCTGGCGCGTGAGATTCCTCGATATTAGGCTTATGGTTTTGGAGGCCAAGGTAGCTCTCCATGAATCGATACCAAACTTTGATGCATATGCATCGATTTTTGGTCGTGCAAGGTTCATGGTCCCAATGCACGACCCTTGGGCTTGAAGGCTTTCCATGAAACTTGGCAGCAATCGACGACCCTATGGAGTGCGGGGGCAAGCGCAGCGCGACCCCGCTTTGGTTTCGAGACCAGGGGGCGCGGCCCACGCCAATGCACCGTCGCCGCTGCGCTCTGCCGGCGCACTCTATGGAGCGCTCGGCGTGGCGAGGTTCATGGGCCGTGAGCAGGTCGTTTTGGAACAGGGGGCTTCTCATGAGCGCAAGTGAACACCGGCGGCGGCTCCTGAAGAAGTGGTCTCGCACGCTCCACATTTACCTCTCCATGCTGGGGCTTCTCGGCATTTTCTTTTTCGCCCTGACCGGATTGATGCTCAACCATCCGGATTGGTTCGGCTTGTCCACGCCGCGTGTGACCAGAGTCGAAGGCGCCATTCCTCCGCAGCTTCTCAAAGAGCCCGACCAGCTCGGCGTCGTCGAAAAACTCCGCCAAGACTTCGGCGCGACCGGCGCGGTCGATTCGTTTGAGACCGACGACGACCGGATCACCGTCGTTTTCAAAAGTCCGGGGCGTCGCGTTCAGGCCATGATTGATCGACAGAAAAGCCGCGTGGAAGTCCTGCGGGAAACCCGCGGCGCGGCCGCCCGCCTGGCCGAACTGCATCGCGGGACAGAAGGGGGTTCCGCGTGGCGGCTTGTCATCGACGCCATTGCGGCGCTCCAGCTTGTGGGTGCGCTGACGGGAGTGTTCCTCTGGTGTCTGGTGCCGCGCTGGCGTCCGCTCGGTTTGGCCGCGCTGGCCGTGTGTGCGGTCGCGTGTGGGCTCGTTTACTGGTGGTTCGTGCCGTAGTAAGAACGTCAGGAAGGCGCATCCAAGTTTCTGAGCATGAGCTTGGACTCTGGCTCCTTTCCCCTCACCCGGCCCTCTCCCCAAGGAGAGGGGCGCGTGGTCGCCCGCGCAGTTGGATCGTGGCGTGTGGCCTCTTCCAGCGCGGCATGCAAGGCTCCCTCTCCCTGAGGGAGAGGGCTGGGGTGAGGGAGAGGTGGCGATGATTGACACCGCGATTCTCAACAACTGAGATGCGCCCAGATCCAGCCAGATCCAGGACAGTCCGGACTTTTAGTTTGCCAAATTGCCCGTGGTCTCCTAGCGTGCCCCGCAATGTCAGCGGTTATTAATAACAATACAACCACGACGACTTTCTAGGCGTTCACGACCACGTGGACGCCGACGCCTCGCACTTTCCAGTTCGAGGCGTTTTTGTTTCCATGGGAAGCGGCGAGCGACGCGCTGCGGCGCGTCCAAAACGAAGCGAAAGGGCCAATGCGAGACGTGCTCTAACAAAAACTGTTCTGCTGGGGCGACGACTTCAAAATCAAGAATGAAGCCGGCGAGGACGTCATCCTGATCCTCGCCAGCACCGTCGTCATCGACATGGTCTGCCATCAGGAAGGCAAGCAGGATTAACCAACCGCAGATAAACGCAGATGCACGCAGATCAAGAATCTCTAGGCTAGGAATATTCCCGACTGGGCAGCCGTCCAACCAGCCGGGCAAGCGCCAGCCAACTCATCCCCCATATCTGCGTTTATCTGCGTGCATCTGCGGTTAAACTTTTTTGAATATGGAATCCGATAAACAACCGAACGAACGCAAATCTCTCGACGAACGCGCCAAGATGACCGAACTGGAGCGCCTCCGGCACTCCTGCGCCCATGTCATGGCCACGGCCATTCTGCGGTTGTGGCCCGACGCCCAATTCGCCGCCGGCCCGCCCGTCGAGAACGGCTTTTACTACGACGTGGACTTGAGCCATCGCATTTCGCCCGAAGATTTCGCGAACATCGAGGCCGAGATGAAGAAAGAGATCAAAGCTAACCACGTCTTCGAGAAGATCGCCGTGACGCGCGAGCAAGCGATCAAAGACGCCGAAAGTGGACGCCTCGGCGGCTTGGCCGAGCGCCCTGGCAATCCGAGCAAATTCAAGCTCGGTAACCTCGCGGACATTCCCGAAGGCGAGGAGATCACTTACTTCAGGAACGGCGACTTCCTCGATCTCTGCGCCGGGCCGCACGTGATGCGCACCGGCAACATCGGCGCGTTCAAACTCACCCACGTGGCCAGCGCTTACTACAAAGGCGATGAGAAAAACCCGCAGCTCCAGCGCATCTACGGCACCGCGTTCAAGAACAAGACCGAGATGGAGGCTTACTTCACCATGGTTGAGGAAGCCAAGAAACGCGACCACCGCAAGATCGGGCAGGAGATGGGATTGTTCACCATCGACACCGAATTCGTCGGACCCGGCTTGCCGATGTGGCTGCCCAAAGGCGCGGCCATCGTCGAGGAACTGGAGAAGCTGGCCAAGGAGACCGAGTTCGCCGCCGGCTATGTGCGCGTGAAGACGCCGCATATTGCGAAGGAGAAGATGTATCTGACCAGCGGGCATCTGCCGAAGCTTTATGCGGAGTCGATGTTTCCGCCGATGGAACTTCGCGAGCAGAGTGAAAAGGGGAGCGCACGCGTCTCGCGTGCCGCCTCCGGCGTCTCGCCGGAAACTTCCAGCGGCGCGAAATACAGCAAAGGCCGCCTTCCTCACTTCGAGCGTCCGTGGGCAAAATACATGGTCACCTTCAGTACTGTCGAAAGGCTGTCACTGTCGCCCCAAGCCCGCGACGTGGTTTTGAAAAGCTTGTTGTTTGCGCACGAGCACCGCCGCTACGAACTTTACGCGGCGTGTGTGATGCCCGATCACGTGCACTTGCTATTTGAACCGCAGATCAAAGAACAAGACCAAGAAGGCAAGCCTGTTTTCTGGTCCCTCTCGGAGATTTTTCATTCCATCAAATCTTTTACCGCACACGAGATCAATAAAGTCCAAGACACGAAAGGCAATCCGGTTTGGGAAAAGGAATCGTTTGATCGAATGATTCGCGGAGATGCTGACCTGGAGGAAAAGTTTCATTACATTTGCAGAAACCCTTGGGATTCTGGCGTCGCCAAGCAGGATGAGAGCTATCCGTGGCTTTGGACGCCGCAGGCTCCTCGGCGAGACGCCGAGGAGAGCACGCGAGACTCGTGCGCTCCCCAATCGTCCGCCGGATCGCAATCCGAGGATTCGATCGTCGAGCGCTACTACCTCAAAGCCATGAACTGCCCGCATCACCACCGCATCTTTGCGGCGGAGCCGCGCAGTTATCGCGACTTGCCGTTGCGCCTCGCGGAATACGGCATGAACTACCGCTACGAGCAGTCCGGCGAGTTGTTCGGCCTCATGCGCGTCCGTTCGCTCAACATGAACGACGCGCACATCTACTGCCAGCCGGAGAAATTCGCCGAGGAGTTCAACGCCGTGAACGAACTTTACTTGAAGTATTTCAAAATCTTCGGCCTCGAGAAATACGTGATGCGCTTCAGCACTCACGACCCGAAGCGGCTCGGCGAAAAATACGTCAACGAACCGGAGCTTTGGATTCAGACGGAGAACATGGTCCGCGACGTCCTCAAGAGCAGCGGCATCAATTACGTCGAAGTGCCGAACGAAGCCGCGTTCTACGGCCCGAAGATCGACGTGCAAGTTTGGAGCGCCATTGGCCGGGAATTCAGCATCGCGACGAACCAAGTCGATTTCGCCGTGCCCAAGCGCTTCGGCCTGGTCTATCGCGACAAAGACAACACGGACAAGACGCCGCTCTGCATCCACCGCGCGCCGCTCGGCACGCACGAACGTTTCATCGGCTTCCTGATCGAACATTACGCCGGCAACTTCCCGCTCTGGCTCGCGCCCGAACAAGTCCGCGTCCTGACCATCGGCGATGACACTCCACTCGTGGACTACGCCAAAGCGATTCTTCAGGAACTTCGCGCCAACATGGTCCGCGCCTCGGGCGACTTCGGCACCGACCCGATCAAAGCGAAAATCGCAAACGCCGAGCAAGCCAAGGTCCACACGATGCTCGTGATCGGCCCCCGCGACCTTCAAGCCGGCAACGTCAGCGTCCGTCTTCATGGCAAAGGCAATATCGGAGCCCGTCCGAAGACAGAAGCAGTGGCAGAGATTCTAATGGCCATCCGCGAAAGGAGGCCGTAAAAGACACGTCATGCCTCCCGCCAGAAACCCGAAGACTGGGAGTGTGCGTGCGGCCTCATTCAGACGATGAGCCAAGCATCCCATCGCCTTAGTGGTCCATTTCATAAATACGCTCACGTTCGTTGCGCCCAATTTGGCCTGGGGCAAGGCGCGACGAGGAAGCATCCCTCGAAAGTAGGGCTGTGACCGAGGAGCAACGCAGCCCCAGGCCAAA
>Ga0233424_10001690_pt1 | contig 18087 bp, 16 predicted proteins | sample Watercolumn_Towu_FD_181011 | JGI IMG/M metagenome (GOLD analysis project Ga0233424, IMG submission 181011) | Freshwater microbial communities from Lake Towuti, South Sulawesi, Indonesia - Watercolumn_Towuti2014_125_MG | ecosystem: Environmental > Aquatic > Freshwater > Lake | place: Indonesia...
TGGGCCAGCCGTCTTTGAGCTTCAAAAGCTTCTCAATGCGAATCCGCGCACTCGCATTGCGCTGTCGGGCGCCGGTTCGCCCGGCAATGAGACCGACTACTTTGGTCCCGCCACCACCCGCGCGGTCATCAGGTTTCAGGAACTCCACAGAGAAGAAGTGCTTGCTCCGGCGAACCTCTCTTACGGCACCGGCGTTGTCGGCGTTCTTACGCGGCAAAAACTCAATTCTTTCTTCAAAGTAGCAACGCAGACTCCCACGGTAACGACGCCGGCGTCCGCGACTCGCCCTAGCACACCTTCTCTGCCTGTTACAACGCAGACAACTCCGCCACAAACTCCAACCGAGCCCTCGCCTCCGGCACAGACGGCACAAACGCCTGCGGTTCCCGTTACTTCTCCCGAACCCGCCAAACCGGCGGTGACGGTTACGGGAGTCTCGCCGTCACAGGTTCGTCCGGGCGAGAAGGTAACCGTGTTCGGAAGCGGGTTTACCCAGTCTGGCAACACCGTCACACTCGCCTATGCAGGTCTCACGCGTCAGTTTAGCAATGTGTTTTCGCTTGACGGAAAAACCGTCAGCTTCTACTTCGAGGCGCCGGAACTTAAGGTGACGAGGGAATTTCTCAAAAAACTCCCCCCCGAGGCGTACAAAGAGATCGAAGACGCTGTCACGAAAGCAGGCGGGACGCTTGACGATATCATCACGCCTTACCGTGAACTTGATAACGAAAAGGACCTTGAAAATCTTATCGCACGATACGGATTCACCATTCGGGACCTGTATGATGAGTTCTATGTAACCGTCGAGAATGAGAACGGCGTCGGACGTTCACACGCCGCCGTTCTCGCGGGCCTTCGCAAACTGGACTTCAGCAGTTTCGCCCGTCGACACTTCCAAAAGTTTCTCTCCCATGCGGCGAATATCGCGCTTTTGTTTCCGGAGACTGCACAGGCACAGCAAGGAGGAGGTGTGTATACCGGACCCACCTTTTATTGCACGTGCGGTCCCGGGCATCTTGGGCTCCTGACAGGACAAGGACCGGGACTCACCTATTTCCCGCCGGGGTTTGTTCCGGTAACCGGAACCACGCAGTCAGCAGGATACTGGCTCGGCATTTATTCAAGCGGCGGCGGAGCGTGTCCCGTTGTCATTGGATTGGGGTGCGGAGTCATCAACGCGGCGCTTCCCGTGTACTGGGGACAGGGCCCATTCGGACGGTGAGTTGTCTCCAGTCTCCAAGCAAAAGGTCCTCTGCGCGCGCTTTTTCTGGTATACCGCACGCGGCGAGGAATTCGCCGGTCGCGGAGAGATTTGAGGCAAGCACTTTGCGCGGATGCGCAAAGCCGCGCCGGACAAGCGCAAAAAAGTCGGACTCCGATACGTCGCCGAAAAAGTCTTTTGAGATGTACTCGATATTTAAAATTGCCGAGTCCACTTTTGGCGGCGGGACAAAGGACCCAGCCTTTACCGTATCGATATATCTCGGCGTACCGTAGGCTTTGACGCTGATTGAGAGAACCGACTCTTTGGGCGCGACCTGCCTGCGCCGCGTTCCCGCTTGGCGCGGCAGGCAGGCAATTCGCCTCGCCACTTCTTTCTGAAGCAGGAGCGTCATCTGCGCCGGCGGATGAGCAGTACCTTGCAAGAATGTACGCAAGAACTGGCCTGTGATGTAGTACGGCAAATTGGCCACAATCTTGTAGTAGGTAGTTGGTAGTAGGTAGTTGGTAGGAAGAGAGAGAATATCGCCATGAACAAGTTCAAACTTCCCTGACGCGAGTTCGGAGGCGAATTTTTTCTGAAGCAGTGGAATGAGCCGGTCGTCTTTTTCCACCGCGATGACTTTGCCCGCTTGCTGAAGCAGAAGCTCGGTAAGCACGCCTTCTCCGGGACCGACTTCAACTACGGTATCGGCAGATGCGAGTTTCGCCGCCTCGACGATTTTTGCAAGCGCGCCGTTTGAGCGCAGAAAGTGTTGGCCTAATGATTTCTTTTTCAGCATAAAGGAGTAGTATTATCCTGTATGACACATCACACACACGCGCCAAAAGCAGGGTTTCTCGACAATCCGGAGAACAAACTTTCGCTTCGCCTCAACAACACACTCGCCTTTATCACCATTCTCTCCATCATCGCGTTGGTGCTCGAAACCGTTCCCTCGCTCGTATCGTATCACGGAGTGTTTCTCGGGGTAGAGTACGCGGTTGCCACGATTTTCACGGCCGAGTACATCGCGCGACTCATAACCGAGCCAAAACGATGGCACTACGTTTTCAGCTTCTACGGCCTTGTAGACCTTGCCGCCATCTTGCCAACCTATCTTGGGCTTGGCAATCTCACACCGCTTAAATCGGCGCGTGCCATTAGAATCCTGCGCTTCCTTCGGCTTCTGCGACTTCTCAAAATTACGCGCATGCATGGACTCCATACGCACACGGACCTCGACAGCGTTTACAAGCTGAACATTCAGATTTATCTTGTCGCCGTTTTTACGTCACTCGTTATGCTCGGAAGCGCGCTCTATCTTTCCGAACAAGCGCAGCCCGCGTTCGCATCAATTCCGGCCGCAATGCTCTGGGTCACGCACATCATCCTTGGAGGCGGGCCTGTCGCATCTCCGCACACCGGGTTCGGCATGGGGGTTGAGCTTCTCGCGCGGTTCGTCGGCCTCGTTCTGTTCGGCTTCCTGATTCACATCGTCGGTTCTTTCGTGAACATTATGCTTCTCGGGACCAAGCTTGGCAGGGAGGAGGCGCTTCAAGGAGAAAAGGTTTAGATTCACTCAAAGAAAATAATTTTCCCTCCTTCCTCTCCGCCAGCTGGCGGAGTATCCTCCGCCGCAAGAAGCTCCTCATCAATGTCGAAGATAAATTCGGACGGCACCGTGACCTGCCGCGCGCCAAAGATTGTGCGCACACCCGCGTATGAAAGGAATACCTTTTTCTTTGCACGAGTGAGCGCAACATAAAAAAGCCGCCGTTCCTCTTCCATCGCGCCTTCGTCCATATGTTCTTCATGTAGCCGTTCGTGCGGGAAAAGGCCCTCCTCAAGTCCGGTGACGAAGACATATTCGAATTCAAGTCCTTTGGAAGCATGCACGGTCATGAGTCGCACCGCATTCTTTTCTTCCTTGAGTTCGTCCTGGTCGCTCTGGAGCGCGACGTCGGTAAGGAAGCGGTTTACGGCGGCCTCTCGGTCAGACTCAAAGTCATAGCGAGTCGCAAAGGTCACCAGTTCTTTCATGTTTTCGAGCCGCTCCTCTTCGTCTATGCTCCCCCGTTTCAAGTCAGCTTCGAGTCCACTCGCCGTGACAATCCACTTGAGCGTCGAAGAAAGCGGCTCGGCCCCGAGCTTCTTCTTAAGTTCGGCGAGGAGTTTCCGAAACTCCGTAAGTTTCTCCTTGAGCGTTTGAGTGAGCGAGTTTTCCTGCCCCGCAAAGATTTTAAGAAGGGTCACTTTGCCGATGCCTCGCGGGGGCACGTTCATAATTCGGCGCATATCGGAGAGACTTTCAGGATTGAGAGATGCCCGAACGTATGAGACGACATCTTTCACCTCCCTGCGCTCGAAAAAGCGCGTGCCGAGCACTTGATAGGGCACGTCAGCCGAGAGAAACGCTTCTTCAAGCGCACGGCTCTGGAAGTTCGCGCGAAAGAGGACCGCGATTTCGCGCGGCGCAACGCCGTTCGCGATAAGCTGTTTCGCCCTGAGCGCTGCAAACGCACCTTCGTCCGCCTCGTCATACGCAGTGTAGAGGCCCACTTTCTCACCCTCTGCGTTTTTGGTGAACAGTGTTTTTTCGCGGCGCAATTTGTTTTTTTCGATGATGCGGTTTGCAACCGCAAGAATCGTCTGGGTCGAGCGGTAGTTTTCTTCGAGCAGTACGACTTTGGCGTTCGGATAGTCCTTTTCGAAGTTAAGGATGTTTTTTATGCTCGCGCCTCTCCACGAATACACGTTTTGGTCTATATCTCCCACGACGGCGATATTTTTGTGCGTATCCGCGAGAAGTTTGGCAATCATGTACTGCACGTGATTCGTATCCTGGTATTCGTCTATATGAATGTAGCGCCAACGTTTTTGGTAGTGTTCCCGCACCGCTTCCTCTTTTTGCAGGAGGAGCGCGGTTTTAAGAAGAAGGTCATCAAAATCGAGCGCTTTCTCTTCGCGCAGTATGTTTTCATATTCGGTCCAGACCTCCGCGATAAGCTCGGCGTAGTACTCGCCCTGCGCCCGTTCGCGAAAGTCCGCGAGCGTTACCATGTTTCCCTTTTCGCGGCTGATTGCGCCAAGGAGCTTTTGGGGTTCAAAGTCCCGCGGGTCGCGATCTGTGCGTTTAATCGCTTCTTTAATCGCGCCAACCGAATCACCTTTGTCGAAAATAGCGAAGTGTTGCGTCAGCCCGAGCCGCCGCGCGTTTTCGCGGATGATAGAGACGCCAAGCGCATGAAAGGTGCCAAGCCATGGGGAACCGACAACTGACGACCTACGACCGACAACTGAAGAGTCGGCCTTTGGTAGTTGGTAGTTGGTGGTTGGTGGTTGGTTAAGGAGATGAAAGACTCTGTCTTTCATCTCCTTGGCTGCCTTGTTCGTAAAAGTAATCGCGAGGATAGATTCCGGTGCGACGCCTTTTTTGATGAGATGAAGGATGCGATGGGTGATGACCCGTGTTTTTCCCGCTCCCGCTCCGGCGACGATGAGAAGGGGGCCGCCAACATACTCCACTGCCTCTTTCTGGCGATGGTTAAGTCCCTGAAGGTGCTGCATAGCACGTACACTATACAACCAACAACCAGCAACCAACAACAAAACTAAGAATAGGTCTTCTCTCCTCCCTGTTGTAGGTGGTAAGTAGTCGGTTGCCGGTCATTTTTGATTGTCCACAGCATCGTGGTTATCCTTTGACTTGCAACCTAAAGTTGTCTATTGTAGATGAGTCCTGAATGACCGGTTGATTTAGAAAATGGCTCTGTTTAGCCATTTTGCGGAAGTACGGGTGTCCTCCGCCCGAGAGCGGTATAAAGCGGGATATGCGGTGATTCTTGAATGGAGACCTCTGAACAGCTATGTAATTGCTCATAGGGTTCACGTTATCTAGAGCGTCACTGTTCCCTCTTATTCCCCTCCCGGCCTTTCTTTTATCTTCTATCCTTCATATCAAGCTACTCCCGTACGGACGCATACGTCTGGAGAGCGGTTGCCACATCGGACACGTTCACTCCGGCGGATGCTCGGCGTTTTAGTGTGTTTCGCCTGCACGCTCGTACTGATGCCATCGGTCACTCATGCCGGCGTTCTCTCTTTTATGGCAAGTCTTTTTGCCGAGGAAGCGGAGACGGCCGCACCGGATGCGACAGTTCAAAATGTGAATCTTCTGCAAGCGGCGCTCAATCCTGACCCGAATCCCGCCAAAGGCGGCGGGGACATTACCGTCATCGGCGGCGTCGCGCTTCTCTCCGAGAACGGACCGGAAGGAACCATCGCCGACATCGAGGAGGCGAAGAACGACTCGATCAGTCTCTATGTCGTTCGAAACGGAGATACGCTCGGCGCCATCGCGAAGATGTATGGCGTTTCCGTCAGCACAATCGTCTGGGCGAACGACATACGCGGAGGCCTCATCAGACCGGGAGACACGCTCATCGTCCTTCCCATCTCCGGCGTACGCCACACTGTTGCGAAGGGAGACACGCTTCAGTCCATCGCGAAGAAGTACAAAGCCGACCTCGGCGAAATGCTCCAGTTCAACGGACTCGAGGTGAGCGCAAAGGTGGCCGTAGGCGACATCATCATCGTCCCCGATGGCGAGATCGCGCCCCCTCCCCCGACGAGCCGTCCCGCGAGACTTCGCGGTGTCGGAGGACCCGACTACTCGGGTTACTATCTGCGCCCTGTTATCAGCGGGCGCAAGTCGCAAGGACTGCACGGATACAACGGCATTGACCTTGCCAGCTATCTCGGCGCACCCATTCTTGCTTCGGCTCCCGGGAACGTGATTATCGCCAGAAGTTCGGGCTGGAACGGTGGCTATGGCAACTACATCGTCGTCGCTCACCCAAACGACACACAGACGCTTTACAGCCACCTCTCTTCTCTCGCGGTTCCCGCCGGCAAGTGGGTCGAGCGCGGTGAAATTATCGGCTATATGGGTTCGACGGGTCGCTCGACCGGAGCCCATCTGCATTTTGAAGTGAGAGGAGCCAAGAATCCGTTTCAATGAGAAAGTAGACACGCAGAGGGTAGTCGCCCCATCGGCGACCCGCCGGAGAGGCGGGAAAGTAGACAAAAACCGCTGAATAAGGCGGTTTTTTAAGTGAGCGCGGGGTTGACAGTCCTGCTTTGTCGTGATAGAATTGTTGCAGACACTTTTCATCCCCTTTGGCATGAGTTTGCCAAAGGGTCAAATTGTCAGAATCAACAGAAACACAGCCAAAATACAGCAAAAAATGAACCAATCAAATCCGTTCGACACAGACCAGCCACAACGGGTGCAAGCCCCCACAACCCACATCCCGAGAGCTCGCGCGGCGGACATTCCTGCACCGAATCTCACACCCGAAGAAGTTCGGGAAGAGGTGCGAAAGCGCACCGGCGCAGTGAACGAGGAAAGACACGGTGGCGGACGCTGGGGACTCATTCTCACCCTCTTCTCTTTTTTTGTTGTTGGGTTCGTGCTCGGCTATGTGCTCCGCGGCTGGCCGGCAAAACAGGCCGAGAAGACCCAGGTCGTCGAGAAGGCGGAGAAGAGCGGACAGGCCGGAGGCGACTTGGGTGCGGTGGCCACTCTGAAAACGGAGTACACCAACCTCCGCACACAGCTCAATGCCGTGGTGAAAGAGATTGGAGAAGAAAGGGCCGCCCGAACCAACAGGTCGCCCGCATTGGAAAAAACTCCGGAGCCGCCGAAGCCGAAAGCAACGGTGTTGGGACTTGTCCTCGATGAGGAAGGGAAACCCGTCACCGGCGCCAAAATCCGCACAGACAATCAGACTGTCCGTGCTGGCGGGGAAGGCCTCTTCTCTCTCCCGCTCTTTGCAGAGTCGGTAGAGGTCGAGGTATCCGCCTCCGGATATCTCGTGTGGGAAGGAATTCTCAAATCCTCGGAATCGGGAGTAAAAGTTGTCCTCAAGAAGGGAACCTCGGCTCCCAAGGCCGAGGAAAAAAAGCTGGAGTCGTCTCCGGCAAACGACCCGAAACCCGCCCCCGCCACGCCGGAGTAGTCTGGCCACCTCCCGACAGTTCTTTGGATAGTTTTGCAAGGCTCCGCCGCACCGTGCGACGGAGCCCCTTTTTGTCTCTGTCTCCAGAGTTTGGTAAATATGGTAGGTACATAGTCTGCAGTAGGATGTTGCGAAGGTATTGAAACATTACGAATAGTTGACGCTTCTTTCTTTGTATGACAGTGTAGGGGCCGAACAAAATTGACCCCTTATGAATATCACCGATGTTCCGTTTCTTCCTGAATTTCTGACCGTCGCGCTTCTCCACGGCTTAGTCATCGTGAGCCCGGGCCTCAACTTCACAGTGCTCATGCACTACACGCTCACTTACGGGAGGCGCGTCGGGCTCTGGCTCGCCGCCGGAGTGGCCCTTGGCACTGCTGTCTATGTTACTGCTGCCCTCTGCGCTATGAAGCTCCTCTTGTTCATTGCGAATTCGCGACCCCTGTTTGCCGCTCTTAAGTGGGTGGGTGCGGGATGGATCGCTTACGTCGGCGTGAAAACCCTGCTGGCGAGACGGTCGCAGAGAAACGTTGACGCGGACGAAGGCCCTGTCACGGAAAGCGAAGCGGTTCGGGTTGGGCTGTTTTCACAACTGTCCAACACGAAGGCGACGCTCTTCTTCCTGGCTCTATTCACGCAGGTCATAGACTTCCATACGCCACTGCTCATCAAAGTGGGATATGGAGCGTGGATGTGCTTTGCCACCTTTGCGTGGTTTGCGCTGGTAGTCTGGCTTCTGTCCCTGCTTCGGGTCAAGGAGCGACTCCCTCGGTTCCTCTTCTACGTGAGCAAGGCGTGCGGAGTCATCCTCATCGGCCTCGCCCTTCTCTTGGCCGTCCCGTAGGCGGTGGCACACAGTTTTCACCCGCAGCGGTTTACCCCGCTGCGGTTTTTCTTGTGCTCTCTAACTTGAAACGTTTAACTTTCAACTTCCCAACTGCTGTCGCGGCCGATACTGCAGCGCCTCCATAAGGTCGGAGACGGCAACGTCGTCGCGGCCCTCGAGGTCGGCGACAGTTCTTGCGAGTTTGATAAGCCGATGATACGAACGGGCGGAAAGATCATGTTTTTTGGCGGCGAGATTGAGCGTCTGCTTTACCTCATCAGAGAGTGGAATCGCGGCGGCAATATCGCGCGCGCCGACCTCGCTGTTTTGTTTGAACGGGAGCTTCAACTTTTTATATCGTGCTTCGGCCTTCGCCCTCGCTGCGGCAACCTTCTCTCGCACACGCTCACTCGTCTCCTCGCTCCCCCGCCCCTCGGTCAGTTTTTCATGTTCGACAATTGAGACTTCGGTCCACAGGTCAATGCGGTCAACAATCGGCCCCGAGATTTTCCGCTTGTACCGCTCTATGTGATGCGGTGCACACTCACAGCGTTTGCATTTCACCCCGTTATTGCCGCATGGGCACGGGTTCATCGCCGTGATGAGAATAAAATTCGCGGGGAAATGCGCCGAACCCTTAACGCGGGAGACAGACACGACGCGGTCCTCGAGGGGTTGGCGAAGCGCGTCAATGACGCGCCGTTCGAATTCTGGGAATTCATCCAGAAAAAGAACGCCCCTGTGCGCGAGCGTGATTTCGCCGGGCTTAGGTACCGAACCGCCGCCCACCAGCGCAATATAGGATGCCGTGTGATGCGGTGCGCGCAGCGGCGGGTAGGTAATAAGCGGGTCACGCAATACTCCGGCGACAGAGTGTATACCAGTCACCTCAAGCGCCTCCTCTAAACAGAGTGGCGGAAGTATTGAAATAAATGCTTTGGCGAGAAGTGTCTTCCCTGTCCCAGGCGGACCCCACATGGCGACGTTGTGTCCGCCTGCCGCCGCTATCATAAGGCCGCGCTTCGCGGCCTTTTGTCCCTTCACGTCGGCGAAATCAACTTGGTACTCACGGTCTCCGACGGCAAACGGCGTTTTCGCAGTGGGTTTGAGGGAACGACGTTTGATAAACGGCCGCTCGTCGTCGGGCATAATGTCCTTTTCCGCGAGGTGCGCGCAGAGGTCCCACAAATGCTGCACTCCAAAGACGGCGATCCCATCGATGAGTGCGGCCTCACGGGCGTTCTCCGCCGGCACATACACCTCTTTGAATCCCAAACGTTTCGCTTCCTGTACGATGGGGAGTACTCCACCCACATTCTGCACGCGTCCATCAAGCGAGAGCTCGCCGACAAACAGCTTTTCTCTCACGTCGGCAGGAAGCGCCTTCGCGGCGATCAGGTATCCAACCGCCATCGGAAGGTCAAAAGTCGGCCCCTCTTTTTTCACGTCCGCAGGCGCGAGCGAGATCACTATCTTATGGTTCTTCTGCTTGGGTGATTTAAAACCCGTGTTCTTGATAGCGGCGCTAATGCGGTCCTTCGCTTCTTCCACCGCTTTGTCGGGAAGTCCGACTATCGAAAACGCGTTGAGGCCTTTTGAAAGGTCGACCTCAACGCGTACAAGGTTGGTTTTGAGTAAGTGGACTTGGGCGCTTGAAACGGAGGCAAAGGACATAGTTTCTAACTAACTACCAACAACGTACAACTAGCTACGAGGTCTCTGCTTTCTGTCGTTGGTTGTCGGTAGTAGGTTGTTGGTTACTTCAGGTGCGCTTTACAGGTTGTCGCCGCCGGATTAGCGTCGAGCCGCTTCGGTTCGATTGCTTTTTTGCAGACTGCGCAGAGCCCGTACGCATTGACGGCAATGCGAGCAAGCGCGGAAGTAACTTCGGCAAGCCGCGCTTCAAGTTGGCGTGTAAGCGCCACATTCTCCTCAAACGATTCTATCTTGTCGGCGACTTCGTCGCGCTCCGCAGGCCGCTCGTCAGTCACCGCTACCGGTTCCCAGTCCTCCGGGGTTGCGCTACTTCTGCGCGCTACCGTCGAAAGCTCTACTTCAAGCGATTTTTTCTCGGCCTCAAGAGCCGCTTTGTATGTTGTCGTCTCCATTAGAGATAGAGTATAGCGTATTGCCTTGGAAGTACAAAGCGGGAACACATCATCTGCTGTTGTTCGCCGCGGGAAGCGTGAGCCCTCCCTTCACCGCCCGCCCCTGCAAGGCCCGAAGGGAGTCCTCGCTTGTCGTGATAACCAGGGTCTCCTTGTCGGTAAAAGCGTAGACGAACATGATGCTTCCCTCGGCGCTAAACAGCGCGCGGACATCCATGTTTCGTATGATTGCATCCTTAAGCCGAAAGTTTTGCTCGAGCACCTCGGCACTTGTCGTGCCGACCTCAAAGGAGAGCGCATGGATGTTGACGCCAAACATCGGTCCGATATCGTCAAGCATCCGCTTTTCCCACTCGCGCATCCCGCCCGTCACATAGTCGTACGAGCGCACGCGGAAGATAAGAAACGGTTGGGGACCTCGAATTTCCGCGAGACCGAACGTAAAAGATGGATCAAGTGCGCGTACAAGCGAAGAGGGCGCCTCTGCATTAAGTCCTGCAAACAGTTCTTCGGTGGAAAGAGGTTTTTCTTCCCGTAAGAGCGGCACAGTTTTGAACTCGCCAACTTTAAGAGGCGTGGCGGTAACACCTTTGGCCACGGTGTCGAGAAAGATAGCGCGCGAGCTTCCGGCAGGAGTAACGATAGAATACTGCGCTGGAGTCGCCGGAGTTTTTGGCGCTTCGGGTAGAGGCGTGCGGCGCCAGTCGATGCTTCGGTAGAGGAAGAGCCCCATTCCAAGCAGAAGCAATACTCCTGCCGCTATGCCAACCAGTTTCCAAGGGACCGCAAAGCGTTTGACTCCTTCGGGTATGACATTTGAAACAGAGAGGCGCTTCGCCGTAAATGCGCGAAGCGGCGCCGCGTCATGCTTTTCTCGGCGCTTCTCTTCCGCAACGGCAATCTTCTCCTTCGTAATGTTCTCCTTTTCGAGCACTTCAGCGACGTCGCTCTCGTAGGTGCGTATGGGACGGAGTGGCACCGCGGCTGCTTCGGGAGGAGTTTTTTTTGGGGGCATACCTGCTATTCTAGCAGAAATCTCTCGCCTGCGCCGAAGCTTCGGCGGGCAGGCACATTCCAATACGAAAGTCCCGAAAAGATTTCGGGATGATTCAGGAAAACGTTTGGGGGCGATTAGGGATTACACCCTCGGCGCAGGCCTCTTGATGAAGTTGGGGTCCGCATCTTTGATGGAGAGCTTGATGCGGCCGCGCTCGGTATCTATTTCTTTCACGACGACGGGCACCTGCTGACCGACTTTCAACACCGACTCCACGCGGTCTATGCGGAACGGCGCGATTTCGGAAACATGCACCATGCCGTCGGTTGTTGCGTTAAGCTCCACAAACGCACCGAACTCGGCGATTTTCACCACGGTTCCCGTGAGTCGCTCACCGGGTTTGAACTCGTGCGTGAGCTCTTCTATCATCTTTGCGGCTTTGTCCGCACTTCCCTCTTTGCCGGAGATAAATATCGTGCCGTCTTCTTCGATATCAATCGCGTCCACACCCGTTTTCTCCTTGATGCCGTTAATTGTCTTGCCGCCGCCGCCAATCACGAGGCCGATTTGGTCTTTCTTGACCTTTATGGTGATAATTTTCGGCGCAGTCGGTGAAATATTCGGTCGCGGAGCGGCAATCTCTGCGGTAATCACGTCAAGAATCTTGTATCGTGCCGCCTTCGCTTTTTCAAACGCTTCCGCGAGAATCGGCACAGGCACGCCGTCCACTTTCACGTCCATCTGCACGGCGGTGACTCCCGCTTTTGTGCCGGCAACTTTAAAGTCCATATCACCGTGATGGTCCTCGGGGCCCTGTATGTCAGTTAAGATTTTATATTTTGAGATTTTGGCATTGTGAGATTCTGGGTCTTGTTTGTGATTTGGTGCTTGTGATTTGGAACTTTCCATCATCAGACCCGACGCTATCCCTGCCACTGGTCTTATGATGGGTACTCCTCCGTCCATAAGCGCGAGCGTAGAACCGCACACGGAGCCCATTGAAGTTGAACCGTTTGAGGCGAAGGCTTCGGACACGAGCCGGATAGTATACGGGAACTTCTCCATCGGAGGAATCACCGGGATAAGCGCTTTTTCGGCGAGCGCGCCGTGGCCAATCATGCGGCGATTAGTGCTTCCGATGCGGCCGGTTTCGCCGGTAGAGAACGGCGGGAAGTTGTAATGATGGAGAAATCGTTTTTTGCTCTCCTGAATTTCCATGTTGTCTATGATTTGCGCGTCGCCTGGGCCACCGAGCGTAAGCACCGAGAGAATGTGCGTCTGTCCGCGGTAAAACATACCCGTGCCGTGGAGGATTTTTGAGATGCCTCCTGCTTTCGCAAAGAGCGGGCGCACCTCATCCATACCGCGTCCGTCTGGACGGCGGTTGTTATCAATCGCTTCGTTGTGAATGAGGTCGTTCACCGCTTCCTCATACACGCGGTCAAACGCCCCTGTCTTGTCGCTCGGGAACCGCTCCTTTGCGATAGCCATCCATTCACCCTTGAGTTCGTAGATGCGCGCATTTCCCGCCTGACCAAAGACATACTGCTCCATGCGTGGCGCGATTTTCTCCGCGAAAAGCACCTTCAGCGCTTCTGGCGTTTCCGGAAGCGCAACTGTCTGCTTCTTCTTTCCTATTTCCGCAATTACCTTTATCTGCCACGCCTGCAGTTTTTCGATTTCTTTCGACGCCTCTTCAAGTCCCGCGACAATGACACCCTCCTGCACTTCCTTGCCGCCCACTTCAATCATGTTTACCAAACCGTTCTTTCCGCAGGCGACAAGGTCCATTTCGAATTCAGGGTTATCAGAGCGGTCTTTATACACCGGATTGATAATGAGATGGTCTGTGTCTTTGAGTTTCCCGATGCGGACTGCCGAAACCGGCCCGTTAAACGGAATATCGGAAACGCCGAGCGCGAGCGACGCTCCGATGACAGCTATAACGTCCGGGTCATCTTCATCAATCGAGAGAATGGTGACGACAACCTGCACGTCGCGGCGCATACGCTGGTCAAAAAGCGGTCTAATGGTGCGGTCTACAATGCGTCCCGAAAGCACCGCTTCGTCAGTGGGGCGGCCTTCGCGGCGTATAAAGCGGCTTCCGAGGATTTCACCCGCCGCGTAAAAACGCTCTTCGTAATCAACCGTGAGTGGGAAGAAATCCGTATCTTTTTCCCCCTTCGACATGACGGCCGTCACAAGCGCGGCCGTGTTGCCGTATTTCATAATCACCGACCCGTTTGCCTGCTCGGCGAGGTCGGTAAACTCGGCGGTAAGCGTTTTGCCGCCAAGCTCAATAGAAAATTCCTGCTTACGCATACAATACGAACTACGAACGGGATACGAAAGTACAAAAACCGCCTTTCTTTTCTGTCATTCCTGCGAAAGCAGGAATCCAGTCTCGTCCGCAGTGAGTTGACCTACAGATTGAAGACTTGAACACCTCTTAATCTTTCCTCTTTTCAGTTAAGGATTAACGATAAAAGATTAAAGATTCTCTGTTCACGCCTCTTTATCCATAGACCAACCGTTACTGATAATTACTTGCAGTCTAGCAGGATTTCTGCAATTTTTGTATTTGACATATTCCAACATGTATGCTTATATATCCTCCAGCCTTGAACATTGCCAATCAGAACATTGGCCGCACCGTCGAGTCGCGCGATGTGTTCAGAAGCTAGAAAGTAAATGATTACTATTCCCAACTCTAATGTCTTGGTGTCAGGAGGCAATTTGGTTGAAGAGTCCATGATTGTTGATCTGGTTTGTAGGTGGAACAAGCCTCACAAAACCCTCGTCTTGCCTCAGATCCGCTTGATTGGAGATGATAAAACTTTTACCTTCGAACTCAACAGCTTCGGCTACCGGGCCTTGGGCGCGCAAAAACTCGACTTTTTGGAACTCTTTCAATTCTTGCACATCGGTTCACAAAGCACTCCTGTCCCGACAAAAAACATCGGGATGAAGCTTGTTGAGTACGCACTCTCAAAGATTGTTCGTGTCGGTTTCCGTGTTCAGTCAGAGAGTCAGGATCCGGGTGCTCGGATGGTTGTTACATGCGCCCTCTCAACCAAGGGTCGGAAATTAGTCCTCGAATCGGACCCAATAGTCAGTCCAAAGTTGAAAGGCTTCTTCTCTTTGAAGAAATAACAGGTTTTCCCGCAACTCAAGGCGAAGGCTAAACACCTTCGTCTTTCTCTTTTTACATTATCGTCTCCCCGTCTTAGGAATTCCTAAGTCCTTGCAGATTTTTCGGGCGAGAAATGAATCGATATCGTTATGTCTCGGCACAGTAGAGAACCGGCCGGTAGCTCGGTTGAAAAACAGGCTGTGTCGAGCTCCTTCTTTGAGGAAGACGCAGCCGTGTTTTCGGAGGTACGCTAGAAGGTCTAGCCGTTTCATTGATTACGCGGAGACACGAAGTGACTCACGAATAACCGCGCCTTTGAGTGATTTGGTAAGGACTTGATTTGCTTCGATAATGAGAGACGCGGCTTCTTTTAGGTTTTCCTTTACTTCGCTAAAAGTAGTTCCTTGCGTATTTGCGCCGGGGATTTCTTCTATCCAGCCGATATAGCCGCGACCACGTTTTTGGTATACGGCCGTAAGTTGTCGTTGTTTCTTTGCCACAATTCTATTATAGCATTATTACCGTCTTCCACCGAGGAGGTATTTACGCGGATTTTCGTCCAAATCGAGGAAGTCGTCGGCGACCTCGAGGAGTTTGCTTGAGGTTGATTTACCGAAGGCGGCCACTTCAACCTGGCAGCCGTGGGTTTTGAGGTATTCAACAAGTGGGATGAAGTCCCCGTCACCGGAGCAGATAATGACCGCATCGAGCTTCGGCGCGAGTTTTATCGCGTCAATCGCGAGCCCCACGTCCCAGTCGGCCTTCTTGGCGCCGCTGCCGAATACCTGCAGGGGTTTGGATTTCGTTTCGATGCCCAATTTCTCGAGAGCTTCAAAAAAACCTTTTTCCTCGCCACTTTCCGTCGTAATAAGATAAGCGATTGCGCGCGTAAGTACGCGTCCGGCAACAGTGTCCTTTAGTACTTGCCCGAAGTTCACGTTCGCGCGGTACAGATTTTTAGCGCTGTGATAGAGATTTTGCGTGTCTATAAAGATCCCGACTCGCTGTTCTACATGCTTAATAATTGCCATGGCTGATTTGTAAGGAGCGAAGCGACTATACAAATCGCCATCCAGCCGTAGTTTTCACATAAGTGAAAATGCAGACCAGATTCTCCTTCTTGTTTTAACGTATTAAAAAATAGACCTACCTTCTTCCTTAAAAAACTACGGCTGGATTTCGTTCAAAAAACACGAAGACTATTTTTTGAGCTCAAGTTTCTTCAAAATCGCGTTATAGCGACGGGTGTTTTTCTTCTGCAAGTAGCGAAGATGCGACTGACGGTCCGCAACCATTGAAAGGAGGCCGCGGCGCGAATGTACATCTTTCTTGTGTTCCTTCAAATGCTTTGAAAGTTCATCAATGCGTTCCGTGAGAACGGCGATCTGTACTTCTGGCGAACCGGTATCTTTGTCGTGAATACCCGTTTCCTTGATGATTTTCTGTTTCTTAGTTTTCGTCAACATCCGACAAGAATAGCATAAATACCCATATATTGCAATGCCCCACAGGCGTTTCAAACATAGGCGCTCTCTAAAGGACAGTTATCTCCGTATTAAAACTCATTAACGTGTTTTCGGAGCAACAATCCGCCTTTGGGAGAAGCGTTCGAAAAACCCTTGTTTTAGGGCTATCTTAAGGGGCATGTGAGTAAGAAGCTACACATAGGTTATCCACAGGAGTGTCCTTTACAATGTCCTTAAGGCACTCTTATAATAGTAGGCAGTCGGGGGAATGCAATGATTGCATTGTCTCGAAAAAGCGGTTCTTTGAAAGGAGATACACTCTCTTGCGGACGCACAACGCCGCACGGCAGGCATTCTCGGGAAATAATTTCGCAACTATTTCCACTTTTCGGGATTTATATTCCCGAACCTGTCAACGACATCATTGTGCAATCCGCTCTCTTTAGCCGCCCTGGTGCGTCTTCTTTCAAGGAACTCTTGAGAAAGCCGCCCGTTATGGGCGGCTTTCTTTTTGTCTTCCACTCACGATTCTTCGAGCGGCTAACTTTCAACTGTTAAGATACCCAGTGTTTCTTTCTGATCTCTTGTATTTCCCGTTCTTCCTTCTGCTCTTTTGTTTCCCTCCCTTTTTCTCCAAGCACATGAAGCTCTTTGTCCTTAAGAGCATTCAATTCTTTGACGCGAGATTCAAGGTACTTTGCCGTGTTTTTCGATGGATCGTCGAGTACTTCTTCGAGGAGTGTATGCAGAATTTGTCCTATTTTAGGGCCCGGCTCAAGGCCCGTGAGTTCCATAATCTTTTGGCCATTCATGTTCAACATACCGACGGAAAGCGGATCGCGCATGACCTCGTCTATCATGGCGTGGTATTTGCGAAGCCGATACGGACTTTCCTTTGGCCGGCCCGTGCCAATCCGGTCCGCGGTACGCACATCCATAAGCTCCCAGATATGCTCCTTGCCGACCCGATTGATAATCCTTCGCACCGCCGAGTGCGTGATCTGTTCTGTGTCCGAAAAAAACATATGCCATCGCACCAGTTTCGTTACCGTTTCGATGGTTCGCTTGGGAAACGCAAGCCGCGCCATGATCCTTGCCGCCATTTTTGCTCCTACCACGTCGTGCCCGTGGAAGGTCCAGTCCTTCTTTTCGCCTGACCATCGCCGCGTCGCCGGCTTCCCGATATCGTGGAACAAGGCCGCAAGCCGCGTTTCAAGCGAGAAATTCTTCTTTGCGGCGTGTTCAACTGTGCGAAGTAGATGCTCAAACACGTCAAATGTATGCGCTTGGTTCTGGGCGGTGCCTATCCCCTCTTCAAGCTCGGGCATAATGTGTGTGAGAATGCCCAATTTTTGGCTCAAAACAAGGCCTAAATGCGGATTTGGCGACAGAAGTATACGCATAAACTCATCACGTACCCGCTCGGCCGCCACGGCCTTTATATTCCGCGCATTTTCGGCAATCGCATCCTGCGTCGCCGATTCTATGGTGAATCCGAGCTCCACAGCAATGCGTATTGCTCGGAGCATTCGCAGGGCATCCTCCGTAAAGCGTGCCTTGGGATCTCCGACGGTGCGGACCGTGCGTTTCTCAAGGTCCATCTGTCCCTCAAAAATGTCGACGAGCGTACCGGGGAGTTTCAGTGCAATCGCATTTATCGTGAAATCGCGGCGTTTGAGGTCGTCCTCAAGTTTTGAACTCCACCGCACCGAATCCGGACGCCGTTTGTCGGAATAACCCCCTTCTAGTCGATACGGAGTGACCTCGACGACTTTCAAGGTCTCATCCTCGGTTTTTTCATTAACTACACCGACGGTTCCGTACTCATTTTCGTAGAATGTGTTGGAGAAGAGCCCCATAATCTCCTCGGGAGTAGCGTTGGTGGTGATGTCCCAGTCTTTCGGCGCACGCCCCAATAGGAGGTCCCGCACACACCCGCCGATGAAGTATGCTTCAAGTCCCTTGCTCTGCAACGTTTCCGCGACCTGTGCGACTTCTTTGGGAACCCGAAACCTTGCCTTCTGCGCCGACATTTTCATCCAGATATTGTAGTATTTCTTTTGAAAAACGCCTAATGTAGCGTATTATCTTCGATACGCTCTCGTGGTGAAATGGATATCACAACGGTCTTCGGAACCGTTATTGCAGGTTCGAATCCTGCCGAGAGCAACAGCACGAGAAGAAGTGTGGGGCACTTCTGTGTGGGATTCGAATCCTGCCAAGGGTACCAAGACAAAACTTTTCGGTTTTTGACCAACCAGTCGGAGGGCGGCACGAAGTGCCGCCCACTGATTTTGCGGCGCAGGAGCGCCGCTTTCCGCGCCTTCGGC
>Ga0233424_10001691_pt1 | contig 18085 bp, 11 predicted proteins | sample Watercolumn_Towu_FD_181011 | JGI IMG/M metagenome (GOLD analysis project Ga0233424, IMG submission 181011) | Freshwater microbial communities from Lake Towuti, South Sulawesi, Indonesia - Watercolumn_Towuti2014_125_MG | ecosystem: Environmental > Aquatic > Freshwater > Lake | place: Indonesia...
GGATTATTGGATTGAAACCAAACCGCTCCGAGTCGGAGAGTCGTGGCGACAACCGCGCGGTGTTGGGCTTACTGCGGTCCTGTCGTCCGACATCAGAAGCGTCACTCAACCAAACGGCATCGTTTTCACGCCTTATCCAGGCCGCATGTATGCAAGGCACAGCCCTGACGCAACGAATTGGTCGTCGTGGTTGGTCATGGACTTCCATGCGGGATCATCAACCAATACACAACTTCGCCGGTGGACGGCTACCCTCGAAATACCGAATCGTGAAACGACTGCCTTCGGCGAGGCGCGTGCCAACTACGAAAAGACCACTGATGCCAAGTTCGATGACGACGCTGCTCTGACAAGCTGGCTTCTCCAACGTTCCCCCCACTTTTTTGAGACAAACAAGCCTTACATCAAGTTTGTTCAAATGCTCTACGAGTTCTCACTGCCAAACGGACAGCGGGTGAAATCACTTCAAGTCACTGCATCTTCTTCGGTCAGTGGATGGCGGAGGATGCCGACAGATCGTAACAGCGTCGCACCGGAAAAAAACAAGGAGCGAAAGCCTTAAACATCATTCTGGCTTCTGCACCCCCAAACCGCTTGCCACTGCGTCGGTCACGGCTATCCTGCCGCCGCTGCGCGAGTAGCTCAATTGGATAGAGCGTCGGCCTCCGGAGCCGAAGGTTGTGGGTTCGAGCCCCGCCTTGCGCACCACTTCCACCCTCTTCGCCAGTCCCGCCTTCAGCCTCAGCGTCCCGAAGCCGCGTTCATCGCCATCATGTCGGTGAAGCGCTTGTTGTCCGCGCGGATGCGGGACGTGAGCGTGCGGCAGATCGCCACGAGGAAGGGCGTCGCGAGGTCGGGCGCGTCGGTCGTGAGGCGACTCAGCGAGTCGGCGGTGATTTTGAGCAGCGTGCAGTTGAGGTTCGCCACGACATCCGCCGCGCGCGGGCCTTGGTCGAAGAGCGCCATGTCGCCGAAGAACTCGCCGGCCCGCAGTGTCGCGAGCACCCTTTCCTTCCCGCCGACGAATGTGCGCACGCGCGCCTCGCCGTCGAGCATGAGGAACATCGAGTCGCCGGTCTCGCCCTTCTTGACGATCTCGCGGAACTGCTGCGCCTGCACGACCTCCATGAACTGCGCGAAGCGGCCGATCTGCTGCTCGGACATCTCGGAAAGGATCTTCACGCGGCGCAGGTGGCCGGGCTTGATGCCCGCGATGAGCGGGGCAGGGCCGGCGTTCGCGCCGACGGAGCCGGGCGTGACCGAGGCGAACATGGACTTGAGCTCGGGGACCTGGCCCGCCTTGTGCCAGTTATCGGTCTTCTCGCTGAAGACCCACGTGTTGGCGAGGACGCGCTCGTCCTTCACCCAGCTCACGAGCGTGTCGAGGTCCACGGGGCCATACACGACATCGTCCACGGCCCAGATCTTGAACCCGGGCCCGGTCATCACGGCGACTTCGGCGGTCTCGCCTGAAGCCTGCTGGGCAGGCTCCGCTGCCGACTCCACCGCCCCTGCTGTCTCCTCGGGCATCACGAGCTTGCTTCTAGCCGAGCACGCGGCGCGACGGAAGCAAAAAAAATCGCAGAACAAAACCCGAAGCGCCCGTCCTGCGTCGCGCGCGCGCCGGGGATTCCTTGACTCCGGCGCGGGCTGCTGTATCACGCACGCACACTCACCACACGCTCCATGCGCCTTTCATTGCCCGGCCTTGTTCTCGCGGTGATGCTCCTCGGCGCGCGCACCGCGCCGGCGGCTTCGATCCTTGCGTCGGGCAACTCGATGGACTCGATCAACCCGCTGCTCACCGGCCAGCTCAACAGCCTCGGCTACGCGTTCACGTTCGTCACGGTCGGCAACTTCGCCTCGGCGAGCACCGCGGGCTACAGCGCCATCTGGCTCGATGGCTTCAGTAATTACGGCAACGACGGCACGCTCTCGGCCAAGCTCACGTCCTTCATGAACGGCGGCGGCACGGTGCTCGTGCAGAATCCCGGCTTCGGCACCGAGGCCATCGAGTCGTATCCGTTCGGGGCGCAGTTGTCCGCCATCTACACGATTCCGCCGGGCGAGAACCTCGTCCGCATCGTGAACGCGGGGCATCCCATCAACGCCGGGCTGACGGGCGCTGGCTTGAGCTGATGGAACCCTCGGCGGCGGGCAAGTTCACCGGCAGCCCCGGCGACTTCTCGGGGATCACCGACAACGGATCGGCCACGGAATTTGTCACGCTGCACCGGCAGGTCGGGTCGGGAAACCTCGTTTACACGCAGCAGGAAATCTCGCAACGGCTCGCGACCGCGAACGACCCGCAGGCGCTTCTGTTCCTCAACAACGCGCTGACGATTCCGGAGCCATCCTCACTCGCGCTGCTCGGCGTCGGGGGATTATTCCTCGCGCGAAGGCGCTGGCAGCGGCACCGTTCGCACTGACGCCGGGCGGAGATCGGCGCACGCCCTCCTCAAACGTTTGACGTTCGAAGTTGCGCGCTGAAGGTTGCGCTCACCAAACCGCCGGGGCGCGCTTCGCGAGCCCCGACCTTGTCCACTCCTAAATCTTCCATCCCTCGCGATACTTGTGCTGGATGAACGCGTCGGCCTCGGGACAGCCGCGCGCCCTGAGGTTCTTCGCGTCCCAGTCGAGCTTTTTGCCGACGCGATACGCCACGTTGCCGAGCAGGCCGGCCTCGGTCAGCGGGCCGGCGTAGTCGAAGTCGCACTCCGCGCGCGTGCCGTTCTTGATGGCTTGGATCCACTGCTCGTGATGCCAGTTGTTCCCCTGCGCGTCGGGCACGAACTTCGGCGGCGGCGTGAAGCCCGCGAATTCCTTCTCCGGAAGCAGCATCCTGCGCGTGTAGTCCGCGAGCAACGCGCCCTTCGAGCCGATGAACAGCACGCCGCTTCCCCACTTCGACGCCACGTCCGGCGCGACGAAGCGGTTCAACTCCGCGGGTTTCTGTCCGCCCTGATACCAAGTGAGCTTTAGCGCCGGGCCGCTGAGCAGCGGGCTTGCGTCTTTCCGTTCGGGATACGTGTAGCGGACGATGAGCTTCACCGGCACGAGCTCGGGATCGGGCTTGCCGGGACTCTCCGCCTCGATGGTGAGCGGATGGCGCAGGTTCAGCGCCCAGTGCGCGAGGTCCGAGAAGTGGCACCAGAAATCCGCGAGCGTCCCGCCGCCGAAGTGCCAGAAGTGCCGCCAGTGGAACGGCACATACTCGGGGCGATAGCTCATGTATTCCACCGGCCCGAGCCACAGGTCGAAGTCCAGGTGAGGCGGCGGCGGCGGCGGGTTGTCCATCAGCTTCTTGTCGCCGTAAATCGCGCCGGCCCACACGTGGACCTCGCTGACCTCGCCGATGGCCTTCGTCTGGATCAGCTCGACCACGCGCCGGTAGTTGTTGCCCGGATGCGAGTGAATCTGGTTTCCCATCTGCGTGATGCGCTTCGTCTTCCTCGCGGTGTCGGCCACGATGCGTGCCTCCGAGACCGTGCGCGTGAGCGGCTTCTCGCAATACACGTGGCGCCCGCTGCGCATCGCGGCGACGCAACACACCGCGTGCGTGTGGTCGGGCGTGCCGCAGACGACGGCGTCAATGTCCTTCTGCTCGAGCATGCGGCGGAAGTCCGCGTAACGCCGCGCGGCCGGGAAGCGTTCGCCCATCTTCGCGAGCGCGAGCGCGTCCACGTCACACAGCGCGACGATGTTCTCGCCCTTGACGCCCTCGATGTCGCCCGCGGCGCGGCCCGCAGTGCCGATGCAGCCGATGTTGAGCTTGGAGTTCGGCGGCTGCGCCCACGAACGGCCCTTGGGCAGCACGTGAAACGCGGCGGTGGCGAGCGCGGTCTGCTCGAGGAACGCGCGGCGGGTTCGGAGATGGGGCATGGGAGTGTTGGAGTTGTGGAGAGTTGCGGGCGGATGGAGGTCAGTTCGCGGGCCTGGCTTCAGCCTTCGGCTTGATCTCGCGCACGAAGACGTTGCGGAACCAGAGCGTGTTGCCGTGGTTCTGCAACTCGATGGGGCCGGTCGCGGGGATGGGCTTGTCGCGCTCGAAGTAGTTCTCCAGCGTCGTGTTGTTCACCACGAGCTCGCCGTTGAGGAAGACGTGGACCTTCTCGCCCACCATCAGGATGCGGAAGCGGTTCCAGTCGCCGGGCGCGTGGTCGGCGAAGACGAGCGGGGCGGTCGGGTTTTTCTTGTTGTTGTAGAGGCCGCCGGAGCCGAGGCGCTTGGGGTTGCCGCGCTTGTCCTCGCGGTCCCAAATCTGCACCTGCGGCTGGCCGCGCAGGTAGATGCCGCTGTCGCCGAGCGAGGCAATCTTCCAGTCCACGAGCATCTCGAAGTCGCGGTAGTCGCGCGCGGTGACGAGGTTGAGGCCCTTGCCGTCGAAGATGAGGTCGCCGCCCGCGACAGGATGCCAGTGGGCGTTCATGCTCTCGTCGGCTTCCTTCTGGAGCTTCGCGAGTTCGTCCTTCGCGAGCGCGGCGCGTCCGGGCGGGCTGCCGGCCTTGCCCTTGAGCGCGCCGCGCCAGCCTTCGAGGTCGCGGCCGTTGTAGAGGCGCGCGAAGCCCTCGGGCGGCACGTTGTTCAGCGCGATGACTGGCAGTTCCTTGATGCGGATGTTGCGGAACTCGACGTAATCGTTGTGGCCGAGGAAGCCGACGTGGCCCTTGTCGCGCAACATGCCGGGATGCTTCAGTAACGTCTCGGCGTCGGTCACGTCGTTGAGGTTCGCGTCCACGACGACCTTGCCGTTGAGCACGACCTTGATGTGCCGGCCGCGGCAGGTGATCTCGCAGGAATTCCACTGGCCGACGGGCGCGAGCGCGCCGCGCCTGGCGGGCACGATGTCGTAGAACGAGCCGCAATACTGCGCGGGCTTGAGCTTGGCATACTTGGGGTCGGAGTCGTCGAGAATCTGGACCTCGTTCCCGAGCCACGCCATCGCGCCGGCGCCGAGCGGCGTGCGGATGGCGATGCCGTTGTTCGAGCCGGGTTCGAGGCGGAAGTCGAGCCGCAGGATGAAGTCGCTGTATTGCCTTTCTGTGAGAAGATTTCCGCCGCCGCCCTTCGCGCAGAAAAGAACGCCGTCCTTCACGCCGTAGCCGGCGCCCTTGCCGCCGAGCAGTTGCCAGCCGTCGAGATTGCGGCCGTTGAAGAGCTCGACGAAGCCGTCCTCGCGGCCGGTGGTCGCACAGCCGACGAGCAGCGCGAGCGCGAGTGAAGCCGAGGCGGTGCCGAGAACGAGGCGATGACGTGCGAACGCGGAAGCAATCATGGGTGACGAGGCGATGTTCAAGTGCGAAGCAGGCTGTGGAAAACGCGCAGGGGTGTCAAGAAGGCGTCGCGGTTGCTCGTGGTCGTGCCCGCGCGGCTGCGAATTCGCTGGTTTGCCGATTGGGCTGCTGGCATCGTCCCGTGGCTGAACATGAATCCGAATCCGAGTTCCTTCACGCGACGCGACTTCTTCGCCACGTCCTCGAAGCTCGCCGCTGGCGCTGCGGCCATCACCACATTGCCCGTCGCGCGGTTCGCGCACGGCGCGTCGCCCGGCGACACCATCCGCGTGGCGCTCGTGGGCTGCGGCGGACGCGGCACGGGCGCGACGGACCACGCGATGATGACCGGCGACGCGGTGAAACTAGTTGCGATGGCCGACGTTCACAAGGACCGCATGGAACGCTCGCTCGCAACGCTCGCCGGCAAGCACAAGCAGAAGATTGACGTGAAGGTTGAGAACCAGTTCCTCGGCTTCGAGTCCTACAAGGACGCCATCGCGAGCGCCGACGTCGTCATCCTCGCCACGCCGCCGGGCTTCCGGCCGATGATGTTCGAGGAGGCGGTGCGGCAGGGCAAACACGTGTTCATGGAGAAGCCCGTCGCCGTGGACGGTCCCGGCGTGCGCACGGTGCTCGCCGCCGCGGACGAGGCGAAGAAGAAGAACCTCAAGGTCGCCGTCGGATTGCAGCGGCATCACCAGCCGGATTATCAGGAGTGCCTCAAGCGCATCCACGATGGCCAGCTTGGCGACATTGTCTCGATGCGTTGCTATTGGAACACCGGCCCCGTCGGCCCGAAGATGACGCGCGACGCGTGCGCGAAGCTGCTCGGCCGCGCGCCCACCGAGATGGAGTATCAACTCCGCAACTGGTATAACTTCACGTGGCTTTGCGGCGACCACATCGTCGAGCAGCACATCCACAACCTCGACGTCATCAACTGGGTCAAGAACGCGTATCCCGTCAGCGCCTCGGGGATGGGCGGGCGCGCGTGGCTCAAGGAGCCCGACCACGGCGAAATCTTCGACCATCACGCGGTGGAATACGTTTACGCCGACGGCTCGCGCCTCTACTCGCAGTGCAGGCAGATTCCCAAGTGCAAAGGCGAAGTCTATGAAGCCGTGCAGGGCACGAAAGGCTCGTGGACGGCCGAGCGCGGGCAGTTCGTGATGCGCGACCTCAAGCAGGAGATCACGTGGCGCTACAAGGCGGGCGAAGGCGTGCGCAACGACGGCCACCGGCTCGAGCACATTCCGTTCTTCGAGGCGGTGCGGCACGACAAGCCTTACAACGAGGCTTACAACGGCGCGAAAAGTTCGCTCACCGCCATCATGGGCCGCATGGCGACCTACGGCGGCCAGCCGGTGTTGTGGGACGACGCGCTCAACTCCAAGCTCGACCTCATGCCCGCGCGTCTCGCGTGGGACGCGCAACCGAAAGTGCTGCCCAAGGCCGACGGCACGTATCCCTTCGCAAGTCCCGGGCAGACGGCGGCGCTTTGAACCCCTGAACCGAAGCGGGAACATCGAACGTCGAACATCGAACCTCGAACGCCGAAGTGCTCGAAAGGGCGCCCTTATTCGATGTTCGATGTTCGATGTTTCGGGGGTCTCATGGGGAGGGGTGGCCACCCAGGTTCAATGGCCGACATCGCGAGCCGTGGCGGTTCGTGGGTTCTCTCCCGCCGCCGGCCGCTTGCCTCGCACCGGCTGTTGCCGTAGAACTCGCCTCGTGACTGCGCGGCAATGTCGCGACGTCCAAGCCCCGTGCCAGTGCCCCCCGCCTCGCAGCCGCGCGTGACCGTGGACGGAAAGTTCTTCCGCCTCGCGGAGCGGAAGTGCCACGTGAAGGGTCTCACCTACGGACCGTTCGCGCCGAACTCCGCGGGCGAACCGTTCCCGACGCGCGAGCAGGCGGCGAAGGACTTCGCGCAAATCCGCGGACTCGGCGCAAACCTCCTGCGCATCTACGAAGTGCCGCCGCGCTGGTTCCTAAGCCTCGCGCTCGAGCACGGACTGCGCGTGCTCGTGGACGTGCCGTGGGCCAAGCACCAGTGCTTTCTCGATTCCGCCGAGGCGCGGGAGCAGGCGCGCGCCGCCGTCGCCGAGGCCGCGCGCATCTGCGCGAAGCACCCGGCCGTGTTCGCGCTGTCGGTCGTCAACGAAATTCCCGCCGACATCGTCCGCTGGAGCGGCGCGAAGGCGGTCGCGGAGTTCATTGACGAACTTGTCGAGGTCGCGAAGGCCGAGGACCCGGACCTGCTGTGCACGTTCGCGAACTTTCCGCCGACGGAGTTCCTGCGCCCGCAGAACGCGGACTTCATCACGTTCAACGTCTATCTGCACCAGCAGAAGGCGTTCGAGAGCTACGTGGCGCGGTTGCAGATGCTCGCCGATGCGAAGCCGCTGCTGCTCGGCGAGTTCGGGATGGACTCGATTCGCGAGGGCGAGGCGCGCAAGTGCGAGTTCCTCAAGTGGCAGGTCGAGACGGCGTTCCGCGGCGGGCTCGCGGGCGTGGTCGTGTTCGGGTTCACCGACGACTGGCACACCGACGGGCGGCAGATCCAGGACTGGGCGTTCGGCATCACGACGCGCGACCGCACGCCCAAGCCGAGCGCGGCCGCGTTGCGCGAGGCGTTTCAGGCCGCGCCGTATTTCGCGCTGCCCCGCTCGCCGCGCGTGTCGGTCGTCGTTGCCAGCTTCAACGGCGGCCGCACGTTGGAGGCATGCCTCGGCTCGCTCAATCGGCTCAACTATCCGAACTACGAGGTCATCCTCGTGGACGACGGCTCGACCGACGACACGCAGCAAATCGCCGCGCTGCACAAGTCCATCCGCACCATCCGCCACGAGCGCAACCTCGGCCTTTCGGTCGCGCGCAACACCGGCATCGCCGCCGCCACCGGCGAAATCGTGGCCTTCACCGACAGCGACTGCCGCGCGGACGAGGACTGGCTGCATTATCTGGTCGGCGATTTGCTAAACAGCGACTTCGCCGGAATCGGCGGCCACAACTTCCTCCCGCCCGAGGACTCGTGGGTCGCCGCGGCGGTGATGGTGTCGCCGGGCGGTCCCGCGCACGTGATGCTCACCGACCGCGTGGCCGAGCACATTCCCGGCTGCAACATGGCCTTCTACAAGTGGGCGCTCGAGGACATCGGCGGCTTCGACCCCATCTTCCGCGCCGCGGGTGACGACGTGGACGTGTGCTGGCGGTTGCAGCAGCACGGCCACAAGATCGGGTTCAGCCCGGCGGGTTTCGTGTGGCACTACCGCCGCTCGAACGTCGGCGCCTACCTGCGGCAGCAGCGCGGCTACGGCGCGGCCGAGGCGCTGCTGGTGCGCAAGCATCCCGAGTATTTCAACTCCATCGGCGGCAGCCTGTGGCAGGGCCGCATCTACTCGCCGGCCAAGCTCGGCTTGGTGACGCGGCGCGACATGATTTACCACGGCACGTTCGGCAGCGGGCTTTTCCAGTCCATCTATTCCGGCGGGCCGAACCACGCGCCGATGCTGCTCACGAGCCTCGAATACCACGTGTGCGTCACGCTGCCCCTGCTCACGCTCAGCGCGGCATTCGCGGGCGTGAAGTCCTGGCTGCTCGTGCCGCTGGGCATCACAAGCCTGCTGCTGTCGCTCGCGCTGTGTGTCGCCGCCGCGTGGCAGGCGGACTTGCCGCGCCGCAAGCGCCGCTCGCGCTCGCGCCCGCTTGTCGCGCTGCTGTTCTTCCTCCAGCCCGTCGTCCGCGGGTGGGCGCGTTACGCCGAGCGCATCACGCTGCGCCAGACGCCGCTGGCGGCGCACGAGACGCTCGACTCGCTCACGCTCAAGAAGACGCGGCCCCTGCCCGGCGAAGTGCGCTACTGGTCCGGGCACGGACTCGACCGCGTGGCCTTCTTGCAGCGCGTCCTCGGACGGCTCGACGCGCAAGGCTGGCAGAACAAGACCGACTCGGGCTGGAGCCGCTTCGACGTGGAAATCTCGGGCAGCCGGTGGTGCTGGCTGCAACTGACGACGGCGACGGAGTTGCATCCGCGCGGCCGCCGCCTGCTGCGTTGCCGCCTGCGCACGGGCTGGAGCCTGCTCGCGCACGTGACGTTCTGGGCGACCCTCGGCTTCGAGGTGCTGCTCATCAGCGCGCTCGGCCAGTCGCTTTGGTGGCTTTGCTTCCTGTTCATCGCGCTGCCCGCGCTCGTGTGGTTGTTCCGCGAGGAGCAGCGCGCGCTCCAGCGCATCATCTCCGTGCTGCTCGACGAACTGGCTAAACAGCACGGCTTCGTGAAGGTCGAGCACCAGGTCGAAGGCGCCGCGCAACCCGCCAATCCTGAACGCCCGCCGGTTCGCGCCGATGCTGCACCGGTTCCTCCCGCCCGCAATGCGCCCGCGCCCGTTGCCACCGCGGATTGAGCGCTGCTGAAATGCGCTGCACGCCCACATCACTGCAACCCGCCGCCTGTGCGCTCGTCGTCGTGGTTGCGTTCTTGGCTGGCTGCAAGCCCGGTGGTTCCGCGCCGGGGAGCGGCGGAAATTCGACGAACTCCGCCGATCCGATGGCTGGAGTGCCCCGACGCGCGCTGGCTTCGCCACCGCCTCGTGACGGGGCCGGGCCGGCGCCACCGCCTGCGCCCGAGAAAAAGTCCCCCGAGCGCCAGAAACGAAAAATCTCATCTGACCCCGAGCAACTCTTTCAGGAGGCGATGATTTACTGGCACGCGACCGGCGCCGACCGCGACAGCGTCGAGGCCGCGAAGCTCTTTCACCTTGCTGCGGAGACCGGCCACGTGCGGGCGCAGGCGTATCTCGGCTCGGCTTATCGCACGGGCGTTGGCGTCGCGCATGACCCGGTGCAGACGGTCAAGTGGTTCAAGGCCGCCGCCGAGCAGGGCCACCCGCTCTCACAGGCGGTGCTCGGCTCGCTCTACATGACCGGCGAGTGCACCGAGAAAAATCCCGCCGAGGCCGTGAAGTGGTTCCGGCAGGCGGCCGACCATGGGCAGGTCGAGGCGATGGGCAACCTCGGCGCGATGCTGTATCTCGGGCAGGGCGTGGCGACCAACTACGTCGAGGCATACAAGTGGCTCCACCTTGCGGCGCAGCGAGGCAACCAACTCGCCGTGAAAAATCGCGGTGAAGTCTCCAAGCGCCTCACGCCCGCTCAAATGGCCGAGGGCCGGAAGCTCGCCACGGAGTTCCAGCCACGGGCTGCGACGAACTCCACCGCCGGCGCGCAGCAACAGTGACAGCCGGTCATTTTTGCTTTGCAACCAACCACGCGCGTGGCTTCGGCTCCACATCAGACCATGAACACTCCTCGCATTCTCCTCGCCACAGTGATGGCGATGGCCACGTTCACCGTAGCAGCCCAACAGAAGGCCCCCGCCAAGAAAACCCCGCCGCCCAACCTCCAGCCCAATCCCAAGAAGCTCAACCCGCCGCCCGGCGTGGTCGTGCCCGCCGAGGCGAAGGCCGAACTCACCGCCGGAGCCGCCGCGTTGGGCAAGGAGATTGAAGCCCTGCGTTCCTCGCTCCAGGACAAGCCTGCCCTCCTCGCCCTCCTGCCTGACGTGCAGATTTACCACAACGCCGTCCGCTACGCGCTGGAGGACGACATCTTCACGAGCACGAACCAGTTCAACTCCGCCCGCGCGCTGCTCAAGACCGGCTCCGAACGCGCCAAGCAACTCGCTGCCGGCAACGCGCCGTGGAACACGAAGGCTGGCCTGCTTGCGCTCAAGTCGCAGATGGAAGCCGCCGCTACCGTAGCCGCCGCGAAGAAGAAGGCACCCGCGCCCGCCCCGCTCACGCACATCCCCGTCGTGCGCGGCTACGTGTCGAAGATTGACGGCTCGGTGCAGCCTTACGGCTTGAAGGTGCCGGTGACCTACCTGACTGGCGGTGACAAGCCCCGTCGCCTCGACTTCTGGCTGCACGGGCGCGGCGACACGCTCAACGAGATCGCCTTCATCGAAGGCCAGCAGCGGCCCACCAGCCAGTTCCTCGCGGACGACACCTTCGTGCTGGAGCCTTACGGCCGTTTCATGAACGCCTTCAAGTTCGCGGGTGAGACCGACGTGTGGGAGGGCCTCGACCACGCTGCGAAGCACTACCCGATTGACCGCAACAAGCTCGCCATGCGCGGCTTCTCGATGGGCGGCGCGGGCGCGTGGCACCTCGGCGCGCACCACTCTGGCGCGTTCGCGGTGGTGAATCCCGGCGCGGGCTTCGTGGACGTGAAGAACTACCAGAAGCTCGCCGACAAGCTCGCCACCATCCCGTGGTGGGAGCAGAAGCTCTGGAACCTCTACGACCCGCTCGCGTGCCCCATCAACCTCATCAACACCACGCTCGTGGCCTACAGCGGCGAGGACGACGCGCAGAAAGCCGCCGCCGACCTCATGGAAGCTGCGCTGCTCAAAGACGGCGTGAAGATGACCCACATCATCGGCCCCAAGACCGGCCATTCCTACGAGGCGAACGCGAAGAAGACCGTGGCTGGCCTCGTGGACGAAGCGACGAACAAGGGCATCAACCAGATGCCGAAGAAGGTCACGCTGGTGACGCACTCGCTGAAGTTCAACTCGGCGCATTGGGTGACGATTGATGCGCTGGAGAAGCAGTGGGAGAAAGCACGGACGGACGCGGAACTGCAAATATCCTCCAACACCATCAAGGCCGAGACCAAGGGCGTGACTGCTCTCTCGTTCACGTTCGATGCCGGCAGATACCCGCTCGACCCAAAGAAGCCAGCGAATATCCTCATTGACGGCGAGAGATTCAGCGCACCCGGCCACACCGGCGCTTTTGCAGCGCACTACCACAAGGCAAACGGCAAATGGCAGGCGGTGAAACTCCCAGCCTCCAGCAATCCGGGCCTCGCACTTGTCAAACGCCACAACCTCCAAGGCCCGATTGACGATGCCTTCATGGACTCGTTCGTGATGGTGCGGCCCACGGGCCAGCCGTTGAACGCCGCCGTCGGCCAGTGGGCGAAGACCGAGCTGGCCGAGGCCGCGTTCCACTGGCGGCGCTATTTCCGTGGCGAGACACCGGTGAAGGACGACTTCGCCATCACTGATGACGACATCAAGAACAGCAACCTCATCCTCTGGGGTGACCCGCATTCGAACAAGGTTCTTGGCCGCATCGCCGACAAGCTGCCCATCCAGTGGAGCGCGGCGGGCATCAAGGTCGGCGGCAAAACCTACGACGCCACCAAGCACGTCCCCGCGTTCATCTTCCCGAACCCGCTGAACCCGAATCGCTACGTGGTCATCAACAGCGGCTTCACATTCCCGCAGTTCGCCGCCGCCTCGAACTCGCTCCAGACGCCCAAGCTCCCCGACTGGGCCATCCTCGACCTCAGCGTCCCGCTGGCCGAGCGCGTCGCCGGCAAAGGCGTCGTCGCCGCCGACTTCTTCGGCGAGAAGTGGGAGTTGAAGTGAATGCGGTTTGCGGAATGCGGAATGAGGAATCGGGCAGCCGCGAATGCGATGCCGGGTTCGTGCTTCGAGGCCGCTCTCCCTCACCCCTTCCCGCTCCCGCTGGGAGAGGGGGAACCGTCGTCAGTCTGTCCCGAGAACGCGACGCAGTGAGCATTCACAACTCGTCTCGGTTCAGAAGACGCATCCGGACCGCCTCCCTCTCCCAGCGGGAGAGGGCCGGGGTGAGGGAGAAAGCAAACACCAGTCTCAGGCTCACAAGTTTTTTCGCAAAACTTGGCGTTGCAGTGACGTTGCTCAGCGCGCTTGCGAGTCTCGCTTCCGACTTACCGCACACCACGTTCTCCCGCGCGCCCATGGCGCTCGCGGCCCACAGTGTGCAGGTCGAGCTCGACCCGCGCTTTCACCTCGCGTTCGACACCGAGTTGCTTCGCACCCACACCGTCTGGCAAGGCCCGCGCGCCAGCCTGCCCGCGCAGCGCCGCGGACTCGAGCGCTGGCTTGTCGCCACCACCGGCACGACGTTGTGGGGCAATCCGCCGGTGCTCCCGTGGCGTGTCACCGAACTCGTGGACAAGCGCATCGCGGACGTTCCCTTTCGCCACCGTTTCCTCGGCATCAGCGCGAAGGGCGGCGCGACGTTCCTCCACGAACTTGCGCCGCGCGAGAGCCGGGCCATCCGCGTCCACGAATCCCCGCGGCTCGATGTGGTCGAGGATGCCGTGGTCGTCATCCGGCGCTTCGAAATCTCGCGCGCCGCCGAATCGCTCGAACTGCTCGCGCACTCGGAGGTTGGCAAGTTCGTGGACCTGCCCAAGTCGCCCGCCGCCGTGCTCATTCAGCGTGAGGGCGATTTCCTGCTGGTCGCGGCCCGCGGGCGTCCGGTGCTCTCGTGGCAGACCAGCCTCGCGCCCGCTGAATACACCATCGAGCGCCTCTCCGACGACGACGGCTCGCCGCAAGTCACTCCGCAACGCGTCGTCCGCGAGGAAGCGCGCGCCCACGTCGTCATCCCGCCGCACGGTGGCGACATCGCGTTCGAACTCTGCACCACCATCGTTCGCTCGCGCGAGGAAGCCGAGCGGCTCGTGCCCAAGCTCACGTTCGTCCGCGTCGCGCCTGCGCGGATGGATTTCCTCGGCAGTGAGGACAAGGACACCAATGCGCCGCCAGCGCTCGCGCTTCAGTCCGGCCCATTCGTGGCGAGAGCGGACGCTGACGATCCATTCAAGCGCGAGCGCCTCGCGCTGCCGGCGCAACTTTCGGGAACCGTCACCGGGATGGACTTCGCGCCTGACGGACAACTCGCGCTCTGCACGAGTGGTGGTGAGGTTTGGTTCGCGAAGTTCGCGGAGGCTGGCGGCGAGAATGCGACGTGGCGGCGCTTTGCCCGCAACGTGCGGTCGCCGACCGGATTGAGAGTCGTCGGAGGCCGTGTGCTCGTTCTGCAACCGCACGAACTCACCCGCCTCGTGGACGCCGACGGCAACGGCGAAGCCGACCTGCACGAATGCGTGTCGCAAGGCTGGGGCTTCATCGGACATCCTGCGCACGCGATCGCCGGGCCGGTGCCCGACGGAGACGGCGCGCTTGCGTGGGCGCTCGGCGGATTCCGCGGACTGCGCGACGTGTCCTTCATGGGCTGGGCGATGCGCTGCGGCACGAACGGCGCGGACTTCGAAGGCTTCGCCCGCGGCTTGCGTTCGCCGGGCGGACTGGCGGCGCTCGGCGCAAAGCGCGATGTGTTCGCCACCGACAATCGCGGCGCGTGGGCGGGCGCGTGCAAGCTGGTGCATCTGCGCGAGGACGCGGTGTTCGGCTTCCCGAGCACCACGCCCGCGCCCGAGGACGAGTTCAAGGAGCCGAGCCGTTTCGATGCGCCCGCGGTGTGGCTGCCCCACTCGCTCGTGAAGTCCACCGGCGCGGTTGTCGCGGTGGAGGACGAGCGCCTTGGGCCGTGGAAGGGACAGTTGCTCGTCGCCGACCCGCAGCTCGGCGCGGTGCTGCGCGTTGCATTGGAGAAGGTGAACGGCGAGTGGCAAGGCGCGGTGTGGCCGTTGTTGAGCATCGCGGGACGCGGCGCGCGCGCGCTTGTGTTCGATGGCGCGGGACGGCTGCTCGTGGCGGGAGAGGGATTCATCGAGCGGATTTCGTTAGCGGGCAAGGCGGCGTTTGAAATGAAGGAAATCCACGCAACCGTGGAGGGGTTTGACCTCGTGTTCACGCAGCCTGTGGCGATGTCGGTGCGCGCGGAGGATTTTGAATTGCGGCAGTTCGCCTACGTGCCGGGAGCGGGCGAGGAACCGGTGTGGGTGGACCACGACGCGCGCGCAGGCAAGTCGTCTGCGCTTAAGGCGACGGCGGCGGTGCGCGATGCGGACGGGCTCGTGGCGCGGCTCACTGTGGATGGACGCAGGCCGGGATTCGTGACGTCAATCCAAGCTGCCGCCGTGCGCAGCGTGGATGGCCGCAAACTCGCGCACGACACAGCACACTTCACGTTGAACCAGATTCCGAGGTAGAGTCTGGTGAACTTCAGCACGATGAGAACTTTGGAAGCGCCCGCACATCACGAACGCGCTCTCCCTCACCCCGGCCCTCTCCCGCCGGGAGAGGGGGGATGGTCGCCAGTCTCGCGTGAGTTCGGTGGCATCGGGGTGGATCGGGCCGTAAGCAGACCGGAATCGGTGCTGGACTCGCAGGACGCGGACGAGGCTTCTCCCTCTCCCAGCGGGAGAGGGCAAGGGGTGAGGGAGAGCGGATGTTTGTCACCACAGGCGAACAAGCTGCTCCGACGTGTCGGAGTGGCAGGTCTGTTTCTGGCGTTGATTGGAGTTGCTTCAGCCGCGGTGCCGCTCGGTGCTTCTGCGCAGGCCCCGCAGAAGAAGGAGCCGAATCCGTTCCCGAAGCCGGCGAAGCCCGCGGGGCCGAGGCACGACCCGCCGGACATGCCGTTCCGCTGCGCGCCGATGAGCGTGGCGACACGGAGCGTCATCATCCCGCTCGCGACGAACATCCACATCGCCTTCGACACGGAGCTGCTGCGCACGCACGTGGCGTGGAAAGGCGAGACGCTCAACCTGTGGAGCGCGGTCTATCACGGCGCGAAGGACCGGTTCTACTGCGACTTCAACGGCACGGTGCTGTGGACGAACGCGCCGGTGTTCGCGTGGTCAGTCGGCGACAAACCAAGCGGGGACTGGATAACGGCTCCGCCGGGCGCGCGCTATCTCGGCCTCAGCACGAAGGGCGGTGCGACGACGCTGATGTATGAACTGGAGTTGCCCGATGGCGAGCGGGTGCGGATTCACGAGACGCCTCGATTGGAGGGTGGCAAGCTTGGGATGGTCGTAAGACGGTTTGAAATCAGCGCGTCCAGGCGGCCGCTGTTCGTGTTTGCGGTTAGCCTCAACGGTTACAAGCAAGTTGGTGGGATACCTATTCACTCGGCGGAGCGCACGTTTGAATCCACGAGCTGCAGACTTAAGCTCGATGCTCGCGGGGCGATTGACTTGCACGGTGGCTATCCGGACTGGCTTGTCCGCGAGAGCGAATCGCCGATGTTTTTCATGTCGCAGTCTTGGACGGAGAGCACGAAACAGGACAGCGTGTCAAAGGACGTGACCGTGTTGGGTCCTCAGAAGCGCATGTATCTACATGTCCCGGCGCACTCGAAGTCCGAGACAGTGGAGTTTGCGGTCGCGGTCGGCGACAGCGGGGAAGGGAATTCGGGTTCGCTGACCTGGGATGGCGAAAGATTGCCGCCTCCGAATCTGGCCTTTGTGACGAACTCAGTTCGAGCATCGGAGCCGGCGGTGGTGAAAGTTGTTCCCGGCGACAAGTCCTTCCAACTCCCCGGTGGCGACGAGTTCTACCGCATCGAGCGCTTTCCGCTGCCGAAGGAGATCGAGTTGCTCGTCACGGGCATGGACTTCCTGCCGAACGGCGACCTCGCGGTCTGCACCTGGCTCGGCGACGTGTGGATTGTCGAGAAGGCCACGGGCGCGCCCGCGGCCGCCACGTATCGGCGGTTCGCGCGCGGCCTTTGCGAGCCCAACGGGCTGCGCGTGATTGATGGCAAGATGTATGTCGTGCAGAAGCAGGAGCTGACGCGCATCACCGACACGGACGGCAACGGCGAGGCGGACCTGTTCGAGTGCATCAGCCAGGACTGGGGCTTCACCGGGAATTATCACGACTTCTCCTTCGGCCCCGTCGTGGACAAGGCGGGCAACTTCCACGTGTTGCGCACGGGCAACCGCGGCGTGTTCGAGAGCCGCTTCCACGGATGGGATCTCGCGATTGATCCGAAGACCGGCAAGGCCACGCCCGTGTGCAGCGGGATGCGCTCGCCGGACGGCTTCGGCACTTACGGGCCGGACAAGGACATCTTCATGACCGACAACCAAGGGAACTGGATCGGCGCGAACAAACTGAACCACCTTCGAGCGGGAAAATTCTACGGCTTCCCTTCGAGCACGCCCGCGTCGCGCGACGAGTTCGACGGCAAGCGCAAGGACGTCGCGCCACCAGCGGTGTGGTTCCCGTATTCGCTGGTGAAGTCCGCGAGCGGCATCGAAACCATCAGCACGGACAAGTTCGGGCCGTTCGCGGGGCAGATGCTCGTGGGCGATTTTCAGAACGCCATCGTGACGCGCGTCTTCCTCGAAAAGGTCAGCGGCGAGTGGCAGGGCGCGGTGTGGCCGATGATGAAGGGCTTCGGCTCGGGCACGCACCGGCTGGCGTTCGGACCGGACGGCAGGCTCTACGTCGGCGGGCTGAAGAACGCCGCGTGGGCGGCCATCGCGCCGAAAGAAACGTCGCTCGACCGCGTGACGTGGACGGGCAAGGTCCCGTTCGAGGTGAAGGAGGCGCGCGCGACGCGGACGGGCTTCGAGCTGGCCTTCACGCAGCCCGTGGACGCCGCGACCGCGGGCAGCGCAGACAGCTTCGACGTGGCGCAATACACGTATCTGCATCACACGACCTATGGCTCGCCGGAGATTGACCACGACGGGAAGAAGGACAGCTCGACGGCCATCACGGTGAAGAAAGCCACGGTGAGCGCGGACAAGCTGAAGGTCACGCTGACGCTCGAAGGCTGGAAGCCCGGCTACGTGACGCTCGTGCGCGGGCTGGACGTGACGAGCGCCGAGGGCCGCAAGCTCTGGCACGACACGTTTTACTACACGCTGAATCAGATTCCAAAGTAGCCGAGTGCGGCGGCTTGGGCGATTGGCGTCCATGCGCGGGTTCGGGGCGACTCCCAAGCAGGACTTCTTGAAAAACCGTCACAAACCATTCACCGGCAGACAGTTCTCTGGAAAAATGCGCTCCAAACGGCTCTCGTTTGAGGCGGATTTGCGCGAAA
>Ga0233424_10001692_pt1 | contig 18080 bp, 14 predicted proteins | sample Watercolumn_Towu_FD_181011 | JGI IMG/M metagenome (GOLD analysis project Ga0233424, IMG submission 181011) | Freshwater microbial communities from Lake Towuti, South Sulawesi, Indonesia - Watercolumn_Towuti2014_125_MG | ecosystem: Environmental > Aquatic > Freshwater > Lake | place: Indonesia...
GCTTCTGAGCCAGTCCACCGCCGCGCTCACCAAATCGCTGACCCGCTTATCCTCCGGGTCGCGGATCGTCTCGCCGGAGGACGATCCCGGCGGGCTGGGCTATTCGCTGCGCCTGGTCAGTCAAATCCACCGCACCACGGCGGCGAAAAACGTGGTGGGTAATGCCGTCTCCTTCAGCCAGACCCAGCATGGATTCTTGGAGACGGTGCAGTCCAAACTGGACCGGATGAGCGAACTCTCGGTCCTGGCTCAGGACGCAACCAAAACCAACGGTGATTTGTCAAATTACCAGGCTGAGTTCACGACGCTCCAAGCCTACATCAGCGACGTGACGAACAAGACCTACAACGGGATTACCCTGTTCGCGAGCTCCAGCATCGCCGTCGTGATTAACAGCGACGGAGTCACGCTCGCGCTGGGAAGCGCCGACCTGGCGGGCGCCACTTCGACTGGTGTGATCAACGCCTACAGCGGTGTTTCCATCTCGACCTCAACCGCCGCCTATAGCGCGTTGAATCAGATCAAAACGGCGATTCAAGCTCTGGCCGGCATCCGCGCCCAAGTTGGAGCCAATATCTCTCGCCTCAACTTGACCAGCGATCAGTTGGATGTTTTGAACGAAAACCTCTCCGCAGCGAACAGCCGGATCGCGGATACGGACATTGCATCGGAAAGCACAGAACTCGCGCGACTGAACATTCTGGTTCAGTCCGGCACAACCATGCTGGCCCAGGCGAACGCGCAACCGTCGTTGGCTTTGACGCTTCTGCGGTAAGACCAGAAGGGCGTCCCGAAATCTGGGTCCGCCCGCACAACACAGGTCATCGGGCCCTCCCTAACTTCCCGACGACCGGATTAAGAGACGGCACACGCGGTATGAGGTTTCCGCGGGGCAAGATCGGTCCGAGTGCAAGGACGCACCGGACCGATCCTATTCCTTTCCCGGGAGACTGTTGGCAGTTCTCACGTTGATCTGCACGTAGTCCCGGCTTTAGCCGGCCAGCGCCGAATTGCTGAGCCTGTTGAGATTTGAATTGTTCCGGCTTAGATTTCTCCAGAATCAATCCATGACGTGTGACCGAAGAACCCACCCATCCGCCCGGCCAGGACCCCGTTCAGCTTCCCGTTGATGGAGTCCTGGATTTGCATACTTTCCAGCCCCGGGAAATCAAGGAACTGATCCCTGATTACCTCGCCGCTTGCCGTGAGCGCGGGATTCTCCGCGTCCGAATCATCCACGGCAAAGGCATCGGGAACCTGCGCCGCACGGTTCACGCGATCCTGGCCCGGCTGCCGGACGTGGAGTCCTTTTCGCTGGCGAGCGAGCCGTTCGGAAGCTGGGGCGCCACGATCGTGCATCTGCGCGGTCCGGCGAGGAGGAGCGGGGTGAGTGATCAGTGATCAGTAAGTCAGTGGATATTGATTACTGAACACTGATGACTCGGCGACGCTCCGGATGGCCCGGAACCCGCACTTGCCAGTTTCTGCCGCTTTCAGATATGGTGCGCTATGGCAGAAGCCACCACTGCGGAACCCGCCAAGAAAAAACGCGGCCTGCTGTTGCCGATCATTGCCCTCGCCATTGTTCTTCCGGTCGGGGGTTGGTTCGGCTTTGACTATTTCAAAAAGAAAAAGGCCGCCGCGGGCGCTGGGGCGGAAGAGGCAGGAAAGCCGGATGGTAAAGAGCCCGAGAAGGGAGAGGCGCACGGGAAAGCCGGGCACGGGAAAGAAACCAAACACACGCTGCGAATTCCCCCGCGATTGCCGTTGCCTATCGCGGATAGCACGCTGGTCTTCCTGGCCGGCAATCCTGGCAAAGAAATCCCACCCCGTATCGTGACCACGAACGCCTTCAAAATGAACAGCACCCGGCCGAGCAAGATCACGGTCATGTTCGCGGACCAGACCAAGAAGAAGCACTTTGGCGTCATGCAGATTTATCTGGCCGGACAGGACACCGAGGGGTTGATGCGCTTGATCAACGAGAAGCAGGCCGTCGTTTACGAGAACATCACGAACCTGCTTTCGGCCAAGATGCACCGGGATGTGAGAAGGCTCGGCTTTCGCAAGCTCCTCCGGTCGGAGATCACCGTTCTAGTAAATCAAATTCTAGAGACGAATCTCGTCCAGGAGGTGATCATCCCGGAGCTCATGACGCAATGAACCTTTGACTAATTCGCTGAAGCTGATACAAGACGCCCGTTACTGAACCAAACCGCATTTCCAAAATCACTCCTATGAAGAAAATCACTGTTTGTTTGATGCTGGCCGCATTCGCCATGGTGTCTTCCGTGCAAGCTGGAGACAAAGCCGCCAAAGCCCAGGCTGACGCCTCGAAAACCACGTGCTCAGACACGGTCCAGGCAAGCTGCGGGGAAAAGACCGCTTGCTGCGCCAAAACTGTCGCCGCCAAAATCCGCCACGCCAAGCGCGGCGCGACTCTTCTGGCGCGGCTATAAGCCCCTTCTTCTTACGAAATCCTCGTCCCAGCACATGGGCCGGGGATTTTTTTTCGCTAACCACTAATCCTAAAGGTTGCCGAGGTTGCCGCGCCGGTGAATTCACTCCTGAACCAAACCGCTCTTCCATGAGTGTTTATCAGTGTCAATTCGTGGTGCGCTACTCCGATTTCGCTGCAGGCACGACCGCGGCCGGCGACCATCGGGTGGCGAATTGCCGCCAGTGTAGCTTCTGGGCGAGATCATCCAGCAGGGAATAGGCGACGGGCGTCACCACCAGCGTCAGGAGCAAACAGAGCGATTGGCCGCCGATGACAACCACCGCCACGGCGCGGCGTTCTTCCGCCCCCGGCCCAGTGCCCAATGCCAGGGGCAACATGCCCGCCACCAGCGCCAGCGTCGTCATCAGGATCGGGCGCAGCCGGTCCCGGTTGGCTTGGATGATGGCAGCCATCCGTTCCAGGCCCGAAGCGCGCAGCGTGTTCATGTGATCGATCTGGAGAATGGCATTTTTCTTCACGACTCCGAAGAGCACCAGGATTCCCAGAGCGGAATACAAATTGATCGTATTGTCCGTGACCCAAAGCGAAAGCATGGCGAACGGCACGGAGATGGGCAGCGAGAGCAGGATCGTGAATGGATGCACCACGCTCTCGAATTGCGACGCCAGGATCAGGTACATCAAAATGACGGAGAGCAAGAACGCCCAGAGGAATTCCCGGAACGTGGTTTCCAATTCGCGCGCCCGGCCCGACACGCGCGTCGTATAGCCCATCGGCAGATTCATTTCTTTCACGGCTTCGCGAAGCGCCTCGATCCGGTCGCCCATGGCAAAACCCGGAGCGACCGAGCCGCGCAAGCTGACCAGACGCTGGCGATCCACGCGGTCGATGCGCGAAGCGGTCTGCCCCGGGACGATCTGCACGAGATTGTCCAGGCGCGCCAGGCTGCCGTTCTGGCGCGGCACATAGATGCGCGAGATGGTTGAGGGATCGTTGCGCCCACCTTCGGCCAAACGCAGTTGCACGTCGTAGTCCTCGTTCAGAGCAGGATCGCGGAAACGCGACACGCGCTGATCGCCGCCGACCATGATGCGCAGCGCCGTGGCGATGTCATCGGTATCCACACCCAACGCGGCGGCGCGAACGCGATCGATTTCCACGCGCAACTCCGGCTTGTCGAGCTTCAAGGTGGTATCCGCGTCCACGACCCCCAATTCCGGCGCTTTCTTTCTTAGCGCCTCCGCGTAAGTGGACAGAGCTTCCAGATCCGGGCCGAGCAACGAGAAATCGACTTCGTAGTTCGGCCCGCCCAGGTTGATCGACGACTGGCTGCTCCGGATGGACACTCGCAGATCCGAATACTTCTTCATGCGCCGCCGCACTTCCTGGATCACATCGCGCTGGCTGTAATTGCCCTGAAAAGCCCGGAGCGGATTCCAGCTCAGCAAGCGGCCCCAACCGAACACCCGTTCCTTGTGCGGCGCGAGGCCGACGAAGATTCGCCCCTGGTTCACGCTGCCGAGAAAACTGCCGCCGCCAACCGACGCCAGCACCGTGCGCACGGCGGGGATCTTGCGCAATTCATTCTCCAAAACTTGGAGCGTCCCATCCATCGCGGCCAGGCTGGTGCCCTCCCGCGTAGTCACGCTGATCTCGAATTCGCCTTCGTCGGTGTTCCCTGGCGTGTATTCCTGCCGCACCACTTTGTAGAGCGGGATGGATGAAAACATGACGAGCACAGCCACAGCGGCCACGAAAAACCGGTGCCGCATCGCCAGCGCCAGGATCGTCGAATACCCCCAATCAATCCACGCGTAGAAGCCCCGCCGCGACCGCGCCACGGCGGGGCTGCCGGAAGACGCAAGCCGGCTCAAGCTGAAAAGGCGCGCGCTCATCATGGGCGTGAGCGTGAACGAAACCAGCAAACTCACCAGCACCGCCACCGCCGCCGTCAAACCGAATTGAAACAAGAATCGCCCCGCGATGCTCGACATGAACGAGACCGGCACGAAAATCACCACCAGACTGAACGTCGTGGCCATGACCGCCAGACTGATCTCCGCCGTGGCCGCGCGCGCCGCCTCGAACGCGCTCATCTTCTTCTCCTCGACGAACCGGAAAATGTTTTCGAGCACGACAATGGCGTCGTCGATGACGATCCCGACCATCAGCACGAGCGCGAGCATGGTGACGCTGTTCAAGGTGAAGTTCAGCGCCCACATCATGCCGAAGGTGGAGATTACCGAAGTCGGGATGGCCAGCGCCGCGATGAACGTGGCGCGCCAACTGCGCATGAACAGGAGCACCACCGAGCTGGCCAGGATGCTGCCCAGAATGAGGTGCCGATTGATTTCATGGAGCGCGTCGTAAATGTAACGGGATTGATCCCGCGTGACTTCCAACCGCGCGTCCGACGGCAGAATCGTCGTCAGTTGGGCCACCTTCTCTTTCACGGCTTCGATGACTTCCGTCGTATTGGCTCCGGACTGGCGGCGAAGCTCCATCATGACCGTGGGGACGCCATCGAGCCGGCCCATGGAACGCTGCTCCTTGGTCCCATCCTCGGACCAACCCAGATCGCGAATACGAATGGGAGAACCGTTCATGGTCGCGACCACGAGATCGTTGAACGCCTTGGGATCGGTGATGCGTCCGAGCGTGCGGAGAGAATGTTCGCGCAAAGGCCCGGTGACGTTGCCGCCGGGCACGTTCGCGTTTTGCCGCACGATGGCTTCACGCACGGCCGTGATGGGGATTTGATACGCCGCCAGCCGGTCGGCATCGATCCAGATGTTGATCGAGCGTTCCAACCCGCCCAGGATTTCCACTTCTCCGACGCCCAGGCAGCGTTCGAGCTGGACCTTGACGATTTTGTCCGCCATCTCCGTCAACTCGCGCCGCGAGCGCAGGCCCGACAGAGCGATCGTCATGATGGGAGATTGATCCGTATCGAACTTGGAAATCAGCGGCGGGTCCGCGTCGCGAGGCAAATCGCGCAAAACGGACGCCACCCGATCGCGCACGTCCTGGGCCGCGGAGTCCACGTCCCGGTTCAACTCAAAGGTGGCAATGATGAAAGAATTCCCGACGCCGGAGATGGAACGCAGTTCCTTGATCCCTTCGACTGTATTGACAACCTCCTCAATGCGGTGCGAGACGAGCGCCTCCACCTCCGCGGGCGACGCGCCCGGCAGTCGCGTGGAAATGCGAATCGTGGGCAAATCGACCGACGGATAACGATCGATCTGCAAGTGCAGGTAGCCCGTCGCGCCCACCACGACCAGCGCCAGAATGAGCATGCTGGCGAAGACGGGGCGCTTGATGCAGACCTCAGCTAACTTGCGCATGGCCAATCAAGCTGGAACTGTCGATAGATACTTGATTCAAGAGCTTTGCCGGTCAGGAATCGGCGGCGTTTACCGGTTGGCCAGACAGAATATCCCCGGGATCAAGGATCACCACGTCGCCTACTTCCAAACCGGAGAGAATCTCGATGGAATCGCCGACGCGCCGTCCGGTCGTGATCAGTTTCTCCACGGCTTTGCCATCCTGGACGACAAACACTTTCTCGACACCCGCGAACGAGGACAGTGCATTCAAGGGAACCAGGATGCCTCGCGAGGTGTTGTCCGTGACGATTTCGGCTTTCGCGAACGATCCCGGACGCAGTTCGCCGGGATTTTCCACGTCCGCTTCGACCCAGAGCATGCGCGTCAATTCTTCGATGGCCGGGCTGAGCCGTTTGATTTCGCCGGTGTAAACGTTCGTGTTGCCTTCGACCTTGAGGCGCACTTTTTGGGCGACGCGAATGTTGGAGGCTTCCCGTTCCGGCACCTCCAGGCGAAGCCGGAGTGGATTCATCCGGACGAGAGTGACGAGCGGGGTTCCTGAACTCAGGAATTCTCCGGCATTGGCCCGCCGCTCTTGAATGACGCCATCGAAAGGCGCGCGCGTTTCGGTATCGATCAAGTGTTGGCGCCCAATCTCCAGTTCGGCTTTTCGTTGCGCCAGGAGCGCCTGGCGATTGCGCACCTCCAGCATCGAATCCTCGTAACGGCTCGACGCCACTTTGTAGGCCGCTTCCGTGGTTTCCAGTTCCGATGCGGAGAGAATACCTTGCTCGGACAACTTGAGCACGCGGTCGCGATTGGCCTTGGCCTCATCCAGCAAGGCTCGCATTTGCCGGACCGTGCTGGTTTTTTCCAGGTCCGTGACATTGTCCGTCCCCTCGGAAGTCAGGCCCAACCGCACGCGGGCCTGGCTCAAGAGCGCTTCGGCTTGCTGGAGCTGCAATTGATAATCGCGCGGCTCGATTCGCGCGATCAACTCGCGTTGCTGCACGACGCTCCCCAAATCCACGGTCATGGCCTGAAGCCGGCCGGAGACTTTGGTGCTGAGCGTGGCGCGATCCAATGCCGCCAGCGAACCGACGGCATTGACGATTTGTTCGAGGGGAGAAGCGGCGACGCGCACCGTCTTCACACGCCGGGGCGGCGCGGCGGACTCCAGCTTCTTCTGCTCCGACGAAGACGAATAGCCCCGCTCGCAGCCGGTCCAAAGCACGGAGCCAACCAACAGCAAAAACACAATCAAATGTTCCAATTTGCCGCGCATGCGGTTTGTGTTTGGGAGATTAAGCCAGGCCGTCCGTCGCTGCAATCGTTTAGCCTCGTGGCACAGATGAACGACATTGCTCTTCCACAGTCTTGTCTTTGCCGAACCTCCAGAGATACTCCCCGGGCTTGGCGTGGTGCGACTGCGGTGGCCCTGGCAATCGGTAAGGCGGAGTTGCCGCCCTGCCGTGGCATCGTTCGCAACAGTTATCTGAACGACAAACATTATTGAACGATGGAAAGAATTGGGATTGCCATTATCGGTTGCGGCGGGATCACGCTGCAAAATCATTTGCCCGGCCTGGCGCTGTGTCCGCAAACGCGCGTCGTGGCCCTCTGCGACAGCGACTCCGCGACGCTCCAGCGTGCCAGCCAGCAATGCGGCGTTACAGCCTGTTACACGGATTACCACGAGCTGCTCAAGCGCGACGACGTCACCGCCGCCATCATTGCCACGCCGAATGTCGTTCACGCGCCCATCGCGCTCGCGGCCATCCAAGCGGGCAAACATGTCCTGTGCGAGAAACCTCTCGCGATGAATTCCGGTGAAGCGCTGGAAATGTTCCGGGCGGCGGAAGCGGCCCGGGTTCGGCACATGACGGCTTTCACTTACCGCTTCGTTCCCGCATTTCGATACCTGTCGCACTTGGTGAAATCGGGCGCGATTGGCCAGCCGTATCACTTGCGCGTGCAGCGCTTCCAGGATTGGGGACAACGCAACCTGGGCTGGCGGCAAGTCGCGCGCCTGGCGGGGTCTGGCGAACTGGGCGACATGCTTTCCCATCGACTCGATTACGCCCATGTGTTGATGGGGCAGATCAAGTCGCTCGTCGCGGATCTGCATCGGTTCCACGACGTGCGCGAAGGCCAGGCTTCGGACCTGGAGGATTGGGTGGCGATCATCGCGCGATTCACCAACGCGGCGACCGGCGTTTTCGAGAGCACCAAAGTCGCCACGGGGCGCGGCGAAAGCGCGCGCAGCCAGGACTATTGCGAAGCTAACGGGAGCGAAGGCACGGTCGTCTATTTCATGAGCGCCAAGCCGGAAATCCACATTGGGCGCCGCGGTTCCAGCACCCTGGAATCAATTCCGGTGCCAAAAGAATTCCTCAAATGGCCTGGCTCGCCGCGCAATCCGAGCCAGGGCGATCCGTTGTTCAATTTTCGCTACGACCAAAATTTCGAGTTCGTCGATGCCATCGTGAACCGGCGGCCTTGCGTGCCCTCTTTCCTCGACGGCGCCCGCGTTCAGGAAGTGACGGACACGGCGATGCGATCCGCCAAAGAGCGGCGGTGGGTTGACGCCTCCTATGCGGAGCCGTGGAAGTAAGCGGATGGGCAGTTCGTAGCGCAGAGCTCCACTCAGCTGTAACTATCCAGTGCGATGAGGGCGCGCTTTTCATCGCACTGAATAGATCGGGCTAAGCTTCGGCGTTGACAGCCTGGATCAACGCTTTGATGTAGCCGTAACCGAAAGCAAAGGCCTGGAGGCTTCCCGGATCATCCGAGTGCCGCGGCATATGGTCGGGACAAATCGCGCCGGCGAATTGCGTGTCGCGCAGCACGCGCATGATGGCCAGAAAATCCAGCATGCCTTCGTCGGGATAAACTTCCTCGAAATTGTGCAAGCCGCCGCGAATATTGCGCATGTGAATCTGATGGATTTTCCCACGCCGCCCAAGGCACTCGACGATGGGCAGAATCTCGGAGTTTGGGTTCTTCAGCCCCTCGGCGGCCGTTCCAAGGCACAATTGAAATCCGTTGTGCGGGCTCTCCACGATGGCTTCGTAGCGTCGGATGGCTTCGAAGATCGCGGGCGAATCCCAGTTGTCCGCGCCCTGGTAACCGAACGGAAGGCCGGGCGGATCGTACGGGTGACACGCCATTTTCACGCCGAGTTGCTGCGCGGCTGGGATGACGTTTTGCAGGAAATATCTAATGCGCTTCCAGTATTCGTCGGAACTGACGCGTCCGGACTTCCCGACAGGCAAACTCTTCCAATCGTCTTCGAGCTTGAAAGCCGCGTAAGTCGATCCGCCCCGGCCCGGCGTGCGCGCGTTGCGGCGGATGGGAATCACCGTCCAATGATAGGTGATGATTCTGACGCCGATGTCCGCGGCTTTCTTGATGTTACCGATGATCGTTTCGAGTTCGTGCTCGCGCTGGGCGCCTTCGGGCAACGTGATGTAGTCGGAATCCATGCGGATGGCCTCGAACACCACGCCATGGCGATCGCAATCGGCTTTCATCCTGGCAAGTTCTTCCGGGTCCCAACCGCCGCCTTGAGGCCGTTTGCGAACTGACGCCGTGAGATGTTTCACGCCGTGGCGGAGGTTGTATTCGAGGTTCTCTTTGGAGGTGATTCCGCCTTGCCCGGCGACGCTATGGTAATCGCCGCCCACGTGCATCAAGGTGTTCTTGCGCGGAGTGGATTGAGCGGGCGCTCTAACGGCACTGGCCGCGCCAAGGGCGACCCCTGCGACCCCTTTAGTGAACTCTCTGCGCTTCATCACTGCGTCTCGTGGAGTGCGCCCCGATCCTACTGCCTCGACACCGGTGTGGCCAAAGGAAAACTTGGCAGAAGCTTAGCCGATCAACTCGCCCATAACTCGTCCCGCCGGCACCAGCGGGTGAGGGCGTCCAAGGATGTCGTAGATGTTCGAGCGGGCATCGACCCCAAGCAGATAGTACAGTGTCGAGATAATATCGCCGGGCGACACGGGATGTTCGGCGGGCCAGGAGCCCGTGGGATCGCTGGCACCGTAAACCAGGCCTTCTTTGATGCCCCCGCCCGCCAGCATGACCGAATAGCACGCATTCCAATGATCGCGGCCGGCGTTGTTATTGATTCGCGGCGTGCGTCCGAAATCACCGAGCACCGCCACGAGCGTGCGTCCAAGCATTCCGCGTTCAGCCAATTCCGCGAGCAGCGTGCCTGCGGCGGCGTCGAACTGAGGCAGCAACGGGTTCTTGAGCTTGTTGAAGTTGTCGCCGTGTGTGTCCCACGTCGCGTTGGCGTCCGGAGCCCAAGACATTGTCACCACACGCGTGCCGGCTTCGATGAGGCGGCGCGCGAGCAACACACTTTGGCCGTAGATATTTCGGCCGTAGGCTTCGCGCACGCGAGCGGGTTCTTGTTCGATCTGAAAGGCGCGCTGCGTGGCGTCGGATGTGAGCATATTGAAAGCGCGCCTTTGAAAATCGTTCATCACCTCGTAAGCCGTGGCTGCACCAACGTGCTGCTGGAGAAACGGGCGCTCCAAGCCGGACAAGAGATGCCCACGATCCATCATGCGCGTGGCAGAGACGTTCTCAGGCAAGGTCAAATTGCGCACCCGAAAATCCGGTGCGTTGGGGTCTTCGAGCACCCAGAATGGATCATGGTTGGCGCCAATAATTCCGCCGAGGAAACCCGGTTGAAGTGGTCCGCCCGCGCCTTCCTTGGTCTTGTAGGGCAGCGCCACGTATGGAAAAACGGCTCGCCCGCCTGGCCGAACCATGCCCAGCACTGAACCCAGGTTGGGATGATCATCGGGTTTTGCTCCGCCTCCTTGCTCGCCGCGATCATGGCCGGTCAACGCGGCGTACACCGCTGCCGCGTGGGAATTGTTCACGCTGTGATTCATCGAGCGCACCAGCGTGCACCGATGCATCTGCTTCGCCAACCGGGGGAGATACTCGCAGAGGTGAACGCCCGGTAGCGTTGTAGGAATTGATTGGAACGGGCCGCGAATTTCCGAAGGGGCGTCAGGCTTCATGTCCCACATATCCAAATGACTTGGCCCGCCATTCAGGAAAATCACGATGCACGAGTCCGCACGCGGAGAGAGACCGGTTTCCTTCGCGGCCAGAAGTTCGGGCAAGGTCAATCCAACGCCGCAAAGCGCGCCGACGCGCAGAAACTCACGCCGATTCACCCCATGTCCAGGATGATGGGGGAGCCTGCTCGGTCTTGTGGCCATAAGCGATGTGCGGCCCAATTTTGGATTGCAATATCTTCGGCCAACCCTCCGCGGTTTGTCAACAATTTTGGATGCACATTATCGTTTCATCGGCCCGATGTAGCGGCGCGCCACCACGACGTCGTCGAACCACACAGACTGGCGGTCTTTCCAATAGCGTTTCGTCGGATCGCCCTCGTCATAGCCGTAGTGTTCGAGCCAGAGGCAATTGACTTTCAAATCCAGGTCGGACCGATCGATCCACATCGCTTGTTTCCCGTCGGCTTTGTCCGGGGCCGTGTTGGCCTGGATCATGAATTCCCAGCATTGCCATTGATTGAGCGGCGGGATGACGCGGGCCGGACCGGCGGCCGTGCCCTTTTACGCGCCCGGGGGGAAAAAGCTGTTGCCCCAATACTTGTTCATCTTCCGGTCCGGTTCGATATCGAGATAGTAAGTGTAGAACTCACTTCGCCGGGCGGCAGATTCTTGCCCCAGGCGAACCACGGTTCCATGCCTGTGGAGTAGTAAGTGCCATCAGGCTTGAGACCGGCTTTCCCGAAGGCGGACCATTTGTTCGTGCGCTGATTCGCGCCCAGCCAGACGAAGTGATGATTCTATTGGTAATCCGGCGAGAACTTCACGTAGAACCGCGCATAGACGGCGTCGGCTCCGGGCATGAACCATTTGATCGCGTCGCCACCGTGGTTCTTGCCGCGTTCCATGCGCATCTCGACGCTTCAGCGTCCGGCGTTTGGCGCGTCCTCCGCCATGATGACGCCGCCGCGCTGCTGGTCCCATTTCTTAAGGTCGCCGGATTCAAAGTTGTCCGCGAAAAACACGTCCGGATCGTTCTCAATTCCGCGGTCGCCCGGGTACTTGGCTGCGAGTCCTGAGCTGGCGGCGTCTGCTTTCGGCCTCGCCGATTGCAGTTTGGCCAGACGTTGCTGCGACACGCGATCGATCCAGGTGTCGGGATACACGTTGCGCAGGCGCTCGAAAGAGGTGATGGCGGCTTCGGTTTTGCCGAGTTGCTGAAGTTGGCTGGCTTCCTTGAACTCCTCTTCGCCAACGCTCAGGGCCCGGGCCATGAAGCGCCCCGCTTCCTGCCGGGTGAGGCCAATCGGCGCCTTGTCGAGCACGGGCGGGTTCGGTTCAGTGAGTATGCGGAAAGCTTCGGAGTTGCGTTCGCGGAAAAGTCGGGCGCGCATGTCTCGCTGCGAATTCAGCGCGTCGCCTCCTTCGCGTTGACCGTGCGGATTAATGTCCGCGATAGCCAGGCCGTCCGGTGCATCGGCCTGGGCAACGATCTTGCCCTGGGGCGAAATGATCATCGCGCCGCCTTCGCGATGCGCGACCACCAGCCAGATGAAATTCTCCGCCGCGCGAACTCGCAACGCCTGGACTCCAATATCTTCGTCGCCCATGGCCGCGCCGCCCATCGTCGGGAAAAAGATAATGTCCGCGCCTTGCAACGCCAGGCAGCGCGCTGTCTCCGGCACAACCAGATCGTAACAGATGAGCAGGCCAGCGGTGCCGAGATCAGGAGTTGGAAAGACCGGGAACGTGGTTCCCCGCTGGCGCTCACCGGACTCGGACCACGTCGGGCAGACCTTGTGGTAACGGCCAATCTCATTGCCGTCACGACCGAGCAGGAAAGCCGTGTTGTAGATTCCGGCGTCGTTCTCAATGTGGTCGCTGCACACGACGAGATACATGCGATAGCGTGCGGCGGCAGAACCCAGCCTTTCGATCATTCGCTTGACCGCTTTCGGCAAGACTTCACTGGCCAGAGTCTCGTTCGCGCCGAGCCAGTTCAGCAAGCCCATCGTATCCTCAGGCAACGCCAATGCGTCGCACTTTGCGTCCCCGGCGCGAGCGATAATCCGCTCGATTTCCGAAAGGTTTTGTTCCACCCCGGCCAGCGCTTTGGCGGGCGACGAACGAAAATCGATGATGCGCCGCGCCGCCTGTGCGGCCGCAACCCGAACCGTGTTCGTGGAAGCTGCCGGCGGAGCGGCTGATGCAACTCCAAACTCACAGGTGAGCAGCGAGGTCGTCAGCAGGACCAGCCAGGATCTTGTCTTCATGCGACCACAGAATGCCGAAAGGACGCCGGCCCGACAAGATCGGTTGTCCGCAGCTTTACCAAACCTTGCGATACAGCTCGACGATTTCGGCGGCTGAAGGAACGACCGGATTGTTTTGCGGGCTGCCGGACGCCAGGGCCGCTTCCGCCATCGCAGGCAGTTTTTGCTCGAAGGTGTCCGGCCCGGCCTTGATGAAATCGCGCAAACGACCGATGCCAAGTGCCGCATTTAACCCGGCTAGATACTCGGGAAGCGACGCGGCGGCTTCGTCATCAGGAGCAGGATTCGCCGCTGCGCCGATCAACCGCGCGACCTGGGCGTAACGTGCCACCGCGCCCGGAAGTGACCAGCGCGTGATTTCCGGAAGCAGCAGCGCGTTGGACAAGCCGTGCGCCAGATGAAAGATCGCGCCGATGGGGCGACTCATGCCGTGTACCAGGCAGACGCTGCTGTTGGCAAAGGCCATCCCGCCCAGACACGCTGCAAGCATCATCGCTTCGCGGGCGGGGCGGTTGCCCGGCTCTCTCCAGGCGGCGAACAGATTCGTTGCGGTTAAGCGGATGCATTCGGTCGCCAGCGGGTCGGTCAGCGCGTTAGCTTTCCGGGAGACGTACGCTTCGATGCCGTGCGTAAGCGTGTCCACACCGACGTGCGCCGTAAGCGAAGCGGGCATCGTCAGGCTCAATTCGTAATCCACCAGCGCAACGCGCGCAAGCAGATGCGCGTCGAGCATCATCATCTTCACGTCGCGTTCGGTATCGGTGAGCACCGCCACTTTGGTCACTTCGCTGCCCGTGCCGGCGGTGGTCGGAATCAGGATCAGAGGCAAGCCAGGCTTGGCGACACGATGATACCCGGCGAATTCGCGAATGGGCGCCTCGTTAGTGGCCGCGACGGCAATGACCTTGGCGGCGTCCATTGGGCTGCCGCCGCCGAGGCCCATGACGAGATCGCAGTTCTCCTTTCGAAGCAGAGCGAGTCCTTCAGAAACGTTTTTGTCTGTCGGGTCTGGTTGCACGCCGGCGAAGACGACGGCAGGAATGTTCGCGGCTTTGAGTTGATACACGCAGCGCCCGGCTAATCCGCTGGAAACCATGGTGGCGTCGGTAACAAGCAGCGCGCGACGTGAGCCGAGACGAACGGCCTGCGCGGCGAGTTGCCGACTGGCGCCGCCCGCGACGATGATCGTCGAAGGCACGTTGAATTCCGCAGTTGTCATGGTCTTTTCCAATCAAACGGGGAGCGCACGCGCCTCGCGTGCAGTGGTTAGCGTCCTCGCCAAACGCAAGGATGCGTCGGACAAGTTACCATCGAACGAGACGGACCGACGGGCTCATTTCGACGGGCGAGGCGCCCGTCGAAACACGCGAGGCGCGTGTGCTCTCCAGTATCACGACGACAGCCCCGCCTGGAGCATGGCTTTCGTGTAGGCGACGTTGTTAATCTCTCTTACCAGTCCTCCTCCGCCCGGATAGGAGTTCCGAATGCCGCGCTTGCGATCGATGTCCAGCGCTCGCGGATGCTCCGGGTAAAGTCCGCGCGAATACTTCTGCCGTACTAACTCCTTCATCACCGCGAACATATCGACCTGCCCTTCGTCGAGGAAAACTTCCATGTAATCCACATAAGGTTTGCGAACGACAACGTTCCGGAAGTGGACATGATTGATGACGTCGCGCTCGCCCAGCATGCGGCAGATTTTCACGGGGTCGGATCCCGTCTCGCGCGTCACGCCGCAGTCGAAGGTCATTCCGTTGAACGGGCTTTTCACGAGATCGAGATATTCGATCCATTGCTCGACCGTGGCCATGAGTTGCTCGGAGCCACGGCTCATGGGCACGGGTGGATCGTTTGGATGCAGCGCAAACCGGACGTTCGCCTTCTCGGCTTCGGGAATGATCGCCTTGAGAAAGTATTCCGCGCGCTTCAGTTGCTCCGCGCGCGTGTGCGTGCCCACGCCCTCTCGAGGCGGAAGGTTCTTGGACAGCTCGTAGTCGTAAGCTGTGTAACCTGCCCCCGCGCGCCCGATTTCCTCCTTGTAGCCTTCGGTCAGGCGATGCGCGTAGAAATTGTACTCGATGACTGGCAAGCCCACTTTGCCGGCGGCGCGGATGGAAGCGATGATGTTATCGATCTCGCGGTCGCGATTCGGTCCGCCGTGAATGATGTCGTTCATGCCCCCGATCATCATGTTGATCACGGTGATGCCGCCGGCTTTGTAGCGGTCCATAATTTGGCGCAAACCTTCCTCCGTCCAGGGAGTGCGGGGTCCGCCCATGAGGACGTAATCTACTCCGACCTGTTTCAACTGGCGCAGGTGCGCTTCATCCGAACGCCCGGTGCCCAAACAGATTCTTGGCGTGCCAGGACCGAGCTTGGGCGGCCATATGGTTGAGGAACCGGAGATCTGAGCGGAGAGCGCAGCGGGCGAAAGCGCAGCCGCGGCGCCAAGCTGCATCATTCTTCGGCGAGAAATGTGGGGAGTCATAATCGGAACGATAGGCCGCCGCGACGCCCTGATACAAGGGCAAACCCGCTGTTGAGCCGTGCTCGTGATCCGCGGTCCGACGCTACGGCTGGCCCAGCCGCCACCACACAAGGTCAGATCCGAATGGCGCTTGGACAAGACTTCGAATTTCCAGGCTGATTCAAGCCATGAATACTTGTGCCACAACTGCAATTTGTCCCGGAGGGACTTCTGAAAATAGCCCAGTGTTTCAACACTGGGTCAGCGGAGTCGGAGCGTCGAGTCCCGGAGGGACGGCTGAACGCGGTTGTTGTAGTCAAATGAGTCAACCGTCCCTCCGGGACTCGTTCTCTGGTTTGTCTCCACCCAGCGTTGAAACGCTGGGCATTATCCTCTGTCCCTCAGGGACAACGACAGCGGGGCATCTTTGCCCGTGCTAATCGAGAGCAGGATGCCCTCGAACCCGAGAGCCGGAGGCCTGCCCTACGATTCACGCGGTGACGACTTTCACGGCGCGATTCTGCAAGGCGCGCTTCCGTTGCGTTTCGTCCAGAATCTTCTTCCGCAAACGCAGATTCTTCGGCGTGGCTTCGACGTATTCGTCCGAGCCGATGTATTCCAGCGCGCGTTCCAGACTCAGCTTCAGCGCCGGCTCCAACTGGATGCCTTTGCCTTCACCCTGCGAACGCATGTTCGTGAGATGTTTCGTCTTGCACGGATTGACCGGGATGTCGTTGTCGCGCGCGTTTTCGCCGACGATCATCCCGCGGTAAATCTTCTCACCGGGTTCCACCATCAAGCGGCCGCGTTCCTGGACCATGTTCAGGGCATAAGCGGTGGCGTCGCCATCTTCCATGCTCACAAGCGAGCCGTTCTTGCGCGACGGAATTTCGCCGCGATCCGCGCCGTATTCGTGGAACAGGTGGCTCATGACGCCCAGGCCGCGCGTTGTGTTCACCAGGTCAGTCTCGAACCCGATCAATCCGCGCATCGGAATCAACGCCTCGACGCTGATTTGATCTCCATGGTGGTGCATGTTGGTGATCTCGGCTTTGCGCGAGGAAAGGTTCTCCAGCACGGGGCCCATGAATTCCTTCGGAATTTCCAGGAACAGCTTTTCAATTGGTTCCAGAAGATTGCCGCTGGCGTCCTTGCGATAAATCACTTCCGGCCGCGACACGAGCACTTCGTGGCCTTCGCGGCGCATTTGCTCGACCAGGATGGCAATTTGCATTTCACCGCGGCCGCTGACAATGAATACCTTCGGATCGTCCGTCTGCTGAATGCGGAGCGCGACGTTGGTGCGAATCTCTTTCACGAGCCTTTGCCAGATGTGGCGGGCCGTGACCAGCTTGCCGTCCTGCCCGGCGAGCGGCCCGTCGTTCACCGCGAATTCCATTTGAATCGTGGGCGGATCAATCGGCTTGGATGGCAGAGGAGGACGCTCCGGATTATCGACCATCGTCTCGCCGATAAACACCTCCTCAAAGCCGGTCAAACCGACGATGTCGCCCGCGTGCGCTTCGGCGATCTCGACGCGCTTGAGGCCTTCGAAATGGTAGATGCAAGTGATCTTGCCGGGGGTCTTCGTGCCGTTGGCATGATGGCAAACGGCTTGGTCCCCTGCCTTGATCTTGCCCGAGTAGATTTTTCCGAAAGCAATCCTGCCCAGGTAATCGCTGTAATCAAGGTTGGCGACCAGAATCTGAAATCCGTCACTGGCAAACGCGCGCGGTGGCGGCACGTGTTTGATGATGGCGTCGAAGAGCGGCTCCATCGTGCCGCTGACGTGATCCAGCTCCGCTTTGGCGTAACCTTCCTTGGCACTGGCATAGACGAAGGGGAAATCGAGTTGCTCGTCCGTGGCGTGCAATTGAATGAACAGATCGAAGACCTGATCGAGCACCTCCTTGGGGCTGGCATTTTCGCGATCGATCTTATTGATGACCACGATGGGCTTGGCGCCGGCTTCCAATGCTTTCCGCAAAACGAAGCGGGTCTGCGCTTGCGGTCCTTCCGCGGCGTCCACAACCAGGAGGACGCCGTCGATCATGCTCATGGCGCGCTCGACTTCGCCGCCGAAATCCGCGTGGCCGGGCGTATCGACGATGTTGACGTGGTAACTCTTGTATTTGAATGCGGCGTTCTTGGCGCGGATAGTGATGCCCTTCTCGCGTTCCAGGTCCATGGAATCCATGATGCGTTCTTCGTGCGCGATGGCCTGGTTGGCGCGGAAGGTCCCGGACTGCTTCAAGAGACAATCCACCAGCGTGGTCTTGCCGTGATCCACGTGCGCAATGATCGCGATGTTTCGTATATGTTGCATAGCATCTAAATCGGCCTCTTCCAAAACCCGCGTCACACCTTCAACCTTAGCATCGGTGGGCGAATTTAAGAAAATAGCAGGCTAATATGGCCAGTTCTGGAAAAAGGTCAAGCCCTTCGAAGAAGGGCCCGAAAGGAACCGGTGCATCCACGAGCTGTCGCCGTGCAGCGCAGATTTGCAAT
>Ga0233424_10001693_pt1 | contig 18063 bp, 13 predicted proteins | sample Watercolumn_Towu_FD_181011 | JGI IMG/M metagenome (GOLD analysis project Ga0233424, IMG submission 181011) | Freshwater microbial communities from Lake Towuti, South Sulawesi, Indonesia - Watercolumn_Towuti2014_125_MG | ecosystem: Environmental > Aquatic > Freshwater > Lake | place: Indonesia...
ATCTTCATAGCTTGCCTCGTGCAAGGCAAGCTATGAAGATCTCCCGTCGTGCCTATGCCGAGATGCTCGGCCCCACCGTCGGCGACAAGCTCCGGCTGGCGGACACCGCCCTCGTCATCGAGATCGAGCAGGACCTGACCCTGCGTTCAGGCGGCTACGGTGAAGAAGTGAAGTTCGGCGGCGGCAAGACCGTGCGCGACGGCATGGGCCAGTCGCAGCGGCCCAACGGCCCGGGCGCGGGCGATGCGGTGGACACCGTCATCACCAATGCCGTCATCATCGACCACTGGGGCATCGTCAAGGCCGACATCGGCCTGCGCGGCTGCCGCATCGCGGCCATCGGCAAGGCCGGCAACCCCGACGTGCAGCCCGGCGTGGACATCGTCATCGGCCCGGGCACCGAGATCATCGCGGGCGAGGGCTTCATCGTGACGCCGGGCGCCATCGACACCCACATCCACTTCATCTGCCCGCAGCAGATCGAAGAGGCGCTGATGAGCGGCGTGACCACCATGATCGGCGGCGGCACCGGCCCAGCCACCGGCACGCTGGCCACCACCTGCACGCCCGGGCCTAGCCACATCGCCACGATGCTGAAGGCGGCCGAGGCTTTCCCGATGAACCTGGGCTTCCTCGGCAAGGGCAATGCCAGCCGGCCCGAGGGCCTGATGCAGCAGATCGACGCCGGAGCCATCGGCCTGAAACTGCACGAGGACTGGGGCACCACGCCCGCTGCGATCGACAACTGCCTGAGTGTGGCCGAGCTGACCGACACGCAGGTCGCCATCCACACCGACACGCTCAACGAGAGCGGCTTTGTGGAAGACACCATCGCCGCCTTCAAGGGCCGCACCATCCACAGCTTCCACACCGAAGGCGCGGGCGGCGGCCATGCGCCCGACATCATGAAGGTGGTGGGCGAAGCCAATGTGCTGCCCAGCTCCACCAACCCCACGCGCCCGTTCACCGTCAACACGCTGGACGAGCACCTCGACATGCTGATGGTGTGCCACCACCTGGACGCCGGCATCGCCGAGGACCTGGCCTTCGCCGAGAGCCGCATCCGCCGCGAGACGATTGCGGCCGAAGACATCCTGCATGACCTTGGCGCGATCAGCATGTTCTCGTCCGACAGCCAGGCCATGGGCCGGGTCGGCGAGGTCTCGCTGCGCTGCTGGCAGACGGCGCACAAGATGAAGGTGCAGCGTGGCGCCTTGCCCGGCGACGGTGCCGGCAATGACAACGCCCGCGTGAAGCGCTACCTCGCCAAGCTCGCGATCAACCCGGCGCTGGCGCACGGCATCAGCCACGAGGTCGGCAGCATCGAGGTGGGCAAGTGGGCCGACCTGGTGTTGTGGAAGCCAGCCTTTTTCGGCGTGAAGCCGAGCCTGATCCTGAAGGGCGGCTTCATCGCCGCGGCGGCCATGGGTGACGCGAATGCGTCCATCCCCACGCCGCAGCCAGTGCACTACCGGCCGATGTTCGGCAGCTTCGGCGGTGCGCTGTCGCAGGGCTCGCTCACCTTCGTGAGCCAGTCGGGACTGGGCGCCGTCGAGAAGCTGGGCCTCGCCAAGACGCTGGTGCCCGTCAAGGGCTGCCGCACGGTCAAGAAGGCCGACATGGTGCACAACGCCTACCTGCCCACGATGGAGATCGACGCGCAGACCTACGAGGTGCGGGCCGACGGCGTGCTGCTGACCTGCGAGCCGGCGCAAGAGCTGCCGATGGCACAGCGCTACTTCCTGTTCTGAGCCAGCCCGGTGCTGCGGGCGGCAGGGGCCGCCTGCGCGGGCCGGTGCCGCTCGACGGATCGGTCAGGCGATACTGCCTCGCATGACGTCCCTGGCGATGGCCTTGTCGATTCGCCACGGTCCTGAAGATGGTTGTCGCTAGTTCTCTATTGCAGCGCATGGCGGCGCTGCTGTGCCTCGTCGCGCTGGTCACGGGGGTGCGCGCCGAGCCGGCCCGGCCGCTGAGTGAATTCGCCCACAGCCGCTGGGGTGTGGACCAGGGCGCACCGGCGGACATCTGGACCCTGGCGCTCTCCCCCGCCGGCGCGCTCTGGCTGGGCACCGGCCTGGGCCTGTACCGCTTCGACGGGGTCCGCTTCGAGCGCTATGCCCTGCGCGAGGGCGAGCGCCTGGCCTCCAACAACATCAACGCCCTGCACCTGGAGCCGTGTGGCGACATCTGGCTGGGCCTGTACGCCGGCGGCGCGGTGCGGCTGCGCGACGGGCATGCGACGAGCTTCGGCGAAGCGCAGGGCTTGCCTGGCGGGCGGGTGCTGCGCTTTGCGCGTGGTCCGGATGGCGTGCTGTGGGCCGCAGCCGGTGACGGCCTGGCGCGCTTCGACGGCCAGCGCTGGCACCGGGTCGGCGCCGAGGCGAACTTCCAGGATGTCGGCGCCGACTACGTCTTCACCGACCGCCGTGGCGTGCTGTGGGTGGCCGGCACCCAGCGGCTCTACTGGCGCGCGCCGGGCCAGGCGCAGTTCAGGGACACCGGCGAACTCATCTCGCGCGGCGCGGTGCTCGCGCAGGACCGGGCCGGCCGCGTCTGGCTCGCCGAAGGCCGGCGGGGCACGCGCCCCTTGCCCGACTACCCCAGGGGCGCGCCCGTGGCGGCCCCCATCCCAGCGCTGGATTCGGCACCGCCAATGCGGGCCAAGCAACTGCTCTTTGCCGAAGACGGCAGCCTGTGGCTGACCCAGTCGGGCGTCGGGGTGCGGCGGGTGCGCGACGCTTCTGCCGTGCCCACCGGGCAGGTGCTGCGCGAAGCGGATGCGCCGGAGACCTTCACACGCCAGGAAGGGCTGCCTGCCAACGTCGTGGTGCCCTTGGTGCAGGGCATGGACGGCGAGGTCTGGGTGGGCAGCAACCACGGCCTGAGCAGCTTTCGCCTGCAGCAGCTGCAGCCGCTGAAGGCCTTCGACAGCGGCGAGCCCGCCGGCTTCACCGTGGCAGCGGCGGGCGAGGGCGTGGTGGCGCTGAGCGGCATGCGCCGGGCGACCTGGTCGCCCCCGCAGGCGCCCGTGGTGAGTGCCACGGACCGCCACTACCGCGCCGCCGTGGGCGACGCCACCGGCACCTTGTGGCTGGTGCATGCCGACGGCGTGTGGCGCGAGCGCGCCGGCCAGGCCGAGCGGGTGTGGCTGTATGCCGAGCGGCGCAACTACGGGGTGCAGGCCTTGGCGCCCGACCCGCGCGGCGGCGCCTGGCTGGCGGCGCCCGGCGCGGGGGTGTACCACCTGGGCGAGCACGGTGCTCGGCGCGAGCCCCGGCTGGAACCCGATGGCGCCTTGCCGATGGCCATCACGGTGGCGCCCGACGGCACGGCCTGGTTCGCCTACGACGACCGGCTGCTGCGCCTCCAAGGCGAGCAGTTGCAGGCCTTCGGCGCGGCCGACGGCTTGCGCGTGGGGCGGCCCACCACGCTGCTGGGCGCCGCTGGGGGGACGGTGTTCGTCGGCGGCGAGGCAGGCTTTGCGCGCTTCGACGGCCGGCACTTCGTGCAGCTGGACAACGGGCGGGACGGTGTGTTCTCCCACGTGACCGGCGCCGTGCTGACGCCCGCCGGCGACCTGTGGCTCAACGGCGCACGCGGCCTGGTGCAGGTGCCGGCGCAGGAGCTGGCCGCGCTGCCGGCATCGGGCACGGCGCGGCCCCACTACCGGCTGATGGACCGGCGCGACGGCCTGCCTGGCATCGCGCTGCAGGCCACGCCGGTGCCGACCCTGGTGCTGGACCGTCGCCAGCGCCTGTGGGCCGCCACGAATGGCGGCGTGGCCTGGCTGGATGCCACCGGCATCACCCGCAGCGAGCGCGCCATCGGCGTGGACATCCTGGGTCTGCGCGCCGGCGACCGCAGCCACCGGCCCGAGCCCGGCCTGGTGCTGCCGGCAGGCAGCCGCAGCGTGGTGATCCGCTACTCGGCGCTCACGCTGGCCGCCGCCGACCGGGCGCGCTTTCGCTACCGCCTCGAGGGCGTGGACACCGACTGGCAGGACGCCGACAGCCGGCGCGAGGCCAGCTATGCCAACCTGGGCCCGGGGGACTATCGATTCCGCGTGGTGGCGGCCAATGGCGACGGCGTCTGGAGCACGCAGGAGGCCTCGCTGCCTTTCAGCATTGCGCCCTTGTTCTGGCAGACGAAGGGCTTCCTGCTGGCCGCTGGCCTGGCCGTGCTGGCCTTGCTGGCTGGTGCCTACCTGCTTCGCACCCGAGCCTTGGCGGCTGGTGTGCGGCGGCAGATCGAGGCCCGCCACGGCGAGCGCGAGCGGATCGCGCGCGAGCTGCACGACACGCTGCTGCAAAGCACGCAGGGCCTCATCCTCAACATCCAGGGCGTGGCCAGCGGCATGCCGGTGGCCGACCCCGCCCGGCAGCGCATCGAGGCCTTCCTGGACCGGGCCGACCAGGTGGCCGTGGAGGCCCGCGCCCGGGTGCTGGATCTGCGCGCGCCCCAGGCGGATGCCGCCAAGCTCCTGGCCGGCCTGCAGGCCCTGGGCGCCGCGCAGGCACCGCCGCAGGTGGCTTTCAGCGCCGTCGCCGTCGGCGAGGCCCGCCCGCTGGACCCGGCCGTGGCCGACCAGCTCGGCTGCATCGGCCAGGAGGCCGTGCTCAATGCCTTCACCCATGCCCAGGCCCGCCGTGTCGAGGTGGTGCTGGCCTGCGACGCGACCGAGCTGCGGCTGCGGGTGCAGGACGACGGTGTCGGCATGCGACCGGACTGGGCGGCCGGCGGGGCGCGGCCCGGGCATTGGGGGCTGCCCGGCATGCGCGAGCGGGCCAGCCAGATCGGTGCGAAGCTGTCGATCATCCGCCCGCCCTCGGGTGGGACCCTGCTGGAAGTGGCCGTGCCTGGCCGGGTGGCCTACGTCGAGTCGGCATGAGGCCGGGCGGCCTTCGGGCCATGCCCTGAGGCCCGGGGCGGGCCGCGCGCTCACAATCCGCGCCATGCACTTCCGCCACCTGCGCTACCTCGCCCTCACGCGCCGGCATCCGTCGGCCATCCTGCTGCTGGTGCAGCTCGCCGGCCTGCTGCTCTATCCGCTGCTGGACGGCACGCAGACCGGCCGCCTCATCCTGAGCGCCTTCGGCGTGGCGGTGCTGGTGGTCACCACGCGCATGGTGCGCAGCACGCCGGGCCTGATCTGGGTGAGTGCCTGCCTGGCCATGCCGGCCATCGTGCTGCTGGTGCTGCAGGCCCTCTTCGACCTGCCGGGGTTGCTGCCCTGGTCGGCCGGGCTGGAGGCGCTCTTCTACTTCTACGCCGCCGGCAGCCTGGTGGCCTACATGATGGAAGACCAGCGCGCCACCACCGACGAGCTCTTCGCGGCGGGTGCCACTTTCACACTGCTGGCCTGGGCCTTCACCTACGCCTTCGTCGTGGTGCAGGCGCTGGAGCCGGGCAGCTTCATGGCCGCCGTCAACCCGGATCAGCCGCGCAGCTGGACGGAGCTGATGTTCCTGAGCTTCGCGCTGCTGTCCAGCACCGGCATCGGTGACGTCATCCCGGTGCGGCCATTGGCGCGGGGCCTGGCGAGCCTGGAGATGCTGGTGGGTGTGATGTACCTGGCGGTGGTGGTGTCCCGCCTCGTGGGCCTGACGCTGCTGAAGCGCTGAACTCAGGGTACCGGCGGCGGTGCCAACCGGCCTTGCACCGCCAGTGAGCCCTGGGCCCCACGCAGCACCACGCCCTCGCCCGACGAGGGGAAGATGCCGCTCAGCCCGGTGATGTTGACCTGGTGGGTCACCACCACCAGCACGCCCGGGCCGCGCCAGGCGGCGAGCTGCTCGCGCGCGGCGGCCAGAGCGGCGGCTTCGCGGTCAGGCTGGTCGAAGAAGGAGGCGAAGGCCGCCTCCGGCTGCACCGCCGCGCCGGGGAAGGCCAGCCGCGCCGTCTCCAGCGTGCGGCACCAGGGCGACGACCACACCGCGCCCACCTTCACCGCGCCCAGCTGCGCGCGCAGCGCCTGCCCGATGCGGCGTGCCTGCTCGCGGCCGGCCTCGCTCAGGTTGCGCTGCGTGCTGCAGTCGCCGAGCTTGAAGCCCGGCGGGTCGCCACCGCCCGGTGCCAGGGCATGCCGGTAGAGCACGATGTCACCCTCGCGGATCTCCAGCGCCGAAGCGGCAGCCGAGGCGGCGAGCATCACGAGGCAGGCGAGCAGGGCTTTCATGGGCGCTGATTCTGGGAGCCGCGCCGGGCGCCTGCAGCGGGCGCCCGGAGAGACCCCGCGCCGCAGCCGCCGGCGTCGTTCAGACGCCGTCCAGCCGCACCTGCACGCCGTCCGGCAGGTAGTTGACGGTCACCTTGCTGAAGCCGGCCACGCTGACCGACGTGAAGCGCCCCTTGCGCTGCGCCGTCTTCAGCACGGTGAAGCTGTCGCCGACCTTGGGCACCACGCCCTGGAAGCTGAGCTGCAGCTCACCGCCCGCGAGGGTGGTGGCGCCCGCCACCTGGAGCTGCCCGGCCGTGCCGCTGCCCAGTTGCAGGCTGAGCCTGCCCGCGAGCTGCGTGAATGCGCCACCGATCACCAGCGCAGCCGGGCTGGCCACCTCCAGCGTGCCGGCCTTCAGGAACACATCACCGCTGCCGAAGGCGGAAGCGCTGTCGGCAGCCAGGGTGCCGGCGCTCAGCAGCGTGCCGCCGCTGAAGCTGTTCGCGCCGGCCAGGCGCAGCATGCCGCTGCCCGCCTTGACGAGGCGCCCCTTGCCGGCGATGTCGTTGCGCCAGCTGTCCCGCGCATGGAAGCCGCCGAGGGCCGCGTCCATCGTCACGCTGACGTCGCCGTTGAAGGCCCCGTAGCCATCGGCCGCGGCGAACAGGTTCAGGCGGCCCCAGCCTTCGGCGTCGTTGCCCAGCGGCGCGCCCGAGTCGATGGCGGTGGTCTTGAGCACCACGCGGCGTTGCTCGGCGCTGAGGTAGGGCAGGCGGGTTTCCAGCAGGATCTCGGCGGCCTTGGGCACGGTGGCCGCCTGGCCGGCCGCGCTGGTGTTGCCCAGGCCGTAGGTGAGGCGCTGCAGATAGGTCTTGCGCCAGGCGGCGGTGTCGGCAAAGCGGTCGAAGTCCACCGCGCTGCTGTCGCTCGTGCGGGCGGTGTGCGCATAGGCGTTCAGCGCGACCGCATCGGCCACGCCGGCCTGGCTCATCAGGTAGTTCTGGGCCTGGGCGTAGGCGGCGGTCTTGACCGTGGGCGTGTAGTAGCTGGCGCTGGCCAGGCTGTAGGCCACCACGGCCGTGGCCTGCACCCGGCCGCCCATCACGTCCAGCGGCGAGTGCATGCCGGCGAGGATGCGGTTCTCGCCCATTTCCATCGCGCGGGCCAGCAGCTCCTGGTAGCGCTGCGGCACGAGGTAGGCCATGGCCAGCGTGTTGCGCCAAGCCTCGGTGGTGTGGCCGCTCGGGAATCCGCCGTCGGTCGTCGGCGTGCTGCTCTTGGCAGATTCCAGCGCGGGCACCACCTTCACATCGCTGCTCCAGCGCCAGGGGCGGGCGTATTTGTAGAAGCGCTTGGCCGGCTCGGTGGAGCCGTCGGCGATGTTGGCGATGAAGTCCACCGCGAGGCCGAGGCGGGGATTGCCGGCGCTGCCGATGCCGAGGTTGTTGCCGGCATCGTTCACCGCAGGTGTGAGGGGCTGGGTGGCGTCGACCGCAGCGATGGTGCTGGTCTGGCCCGCGCCCGCGCGCCAGGCCGAGGTGAGCGGGCCCATGCCGTCGCTGACGCTGTAGCCCTTGCCGCGGCGGTCGTCGAGGTAGGCCGCCAGGGCCTGGGCCGGTGTGCGCGATTGCGTGACGGTCTTGACGTAGTTGATGTTGGCCGCATGCACGGCAGCCTGCTTGACCGTGCCATCGGTCGCGTCCCCCGGCAGGCCGGTCCAGGGCGAGGGGCTCACGGCCGGGCAGCCGTTGGCGCTGGCGAGCGTGACGCCGGCATCCACCTTCAGGCTGCTCGGCGTCCAGACCTCCAGGAAACCCTGCAGCACGCGCACGCCGGCATTCGTTTCGAGCGCCACCTGGCAGGGGTTGTTGCGCTGGTTGCTGGCGCCGGTGTCCACGTAGGCAACCGTGGTGGGCAGGGGCGCGGCCTCGGCGCTGCCCAGGCCGGCGGGCTCGGCGGGAATGGCGGTGACGCGGTCGTCATCGCCGTCGTCGTTGTTGCAGGCGGCCAGGGCCAGCGCCGAGGCGAGCAGCACGACGAGCAGGCGGGGGCGCGGCGCGCGGATCGGAGCGGGGTTGCGGCGGGAAACGACAGAGGCAGGGGAGGGCAGCATGAGCACGTGCATGACAGCGTTAGCAAAAGCGCGGCAGTGTGCGAGGGCCGCATGACGGGCGCATGAAGGGCGCGCGTGGATGCGCCGCCTTCGCCCCCAGCCAAGCCAGCACGCACCACATCCGCAGGGCGGTGCCGGCCGGCCGTCGCACACTGGGCGCCATGACTGCCGCTCCTGCCCCCACGGTCCCCGCCTCGGCCCTCGCCGGGCTCAAGGTCATCGAACTCGGCCAGCTGATCGCCGGCCCCTTTGCCGCCAAGACCCTGGCCGACTTCGGCGCCGAGGTCATCAAGATCGAGCCGCCCGGCAGCGGCGACCCGCTGCGCCAGTGGCGGCTGCTGCTGGATGGCACCTCGGTGTGGTGGCAGGTGCAGTCGCGCAACAAGCGCTCGCTCGCGCTGGACCTGCGCACGCCCGAGGGCCAGGACGTGGTGCGGCGCCTCGCGGCCGAGGCCGATGTGTTGATCGAGAACTTCCGCCCCGGCGCGATGGAGGCCTGGGGCCTGTCCCCCGAGGCGCTGCGCGAGGCCAACCCACGCCTCATCGTGCTGCGCGTGAGCGGCTACGGCCAGACCGGCCCCTACCGCGACCGCCCCGGCTTCGGCGTGGTGGCCGAGGCCATGGGCGGGCTGCGCCACCTCACGGCCGAACCCGGCCGCGTGCCGGTGCGCGTGGGTGTGAGCATCGGCGACACGCTGGCGGCGCTGCATGGCGTGATCGGCATCCTGCTGGCGCTGCAGCACCGTCATGTCAGCGGCCAGGGTCAGGTGATCGACGTGGCGCTGTACGAGGCGGTCTTCAACTGCATGGAGAGCCTGCTGCCGGAGTACAGCGCCTTCGGCGTGGTGCGCGAGCCGGCGGGCAGTGCCATGCCGGGCATCGCGCCCACCAATGCCTACCGCTGCGCCGACGGCGGCTATGCGCTGATCGCCGGCAATGGCGACAGCATCTTCCGCCGCCTGATGACTCTGATCGGGCGCGAGGACCTGGGCACCGACCCGGCCCTGGCCAGCAACGCCGGCCGCGTGGCGCGCGTGGCCGAGATCGACGCCGCCATCGGCGCCTGGGCTGCCGAGCGGCCGGTGGCCGAGGTGCTGCTCGCGCTGGACGGGGCCTCGGTGCCGGCCGGGCGCATCTACACCGTGGCCGACATCGCCGCCGACCCGCACTACCAGGCGCGCGGCATGCTGCAGCAGGTCACGCTGCCCGATGGCCGGGCGCTGGCCGTGCCGGGCATCTGCCCGAAACTTTCGGCCACGCCGGGCGGGCAGCACCGGCTAGCGCCGGCGCTCGGCCAGGACACCGACGCGGTGCTTGCCGAGATCGGCGTGACTCCTGAGCAGCTGGCAAGCCTGCGGGCGCGCGGCATCGTGCAGTGACACCGCTGGCCCGCAAGCTGCGCTGCCTGCGGCGCGGCGACTGGGCCCTCAGCCGGTGCAGCTTCCCCATGTCTTGCCGGCGTCGCTGCTGCACTCCTTGAAGGTGGTGCCATCGGTGCGCGTGCTCGTGCGCACCCAGGGGCCGGTGTCGGCCTTCTCCAGGGTGATGCGCGGGCCGGTGTCGTCCGTGGAACGCTTGTACCAACTGTCGGTGGCGATGCGGACATCCTCATCGAAGCGGATGCCGCTCGCGGCGATGCGCGGGATCAGGCCCGCGAAGTCCAGTTGCGCGCTCTTGCCCCGCAGGTGGTGCCAATCCTTCAGCAGGGCATGTTCGGCCTGGCTGGGTGAGAAGCGCAGCACATTGGTGAAGCTCACCGTGCCGATGCTGTAGTGGGCGTAGTAGTCGCGCAGACCGGGCGTGCCCGGGGTGGCGTGGGCTGCGCCCAGGCAGTCCAGCGGGTCGGCCTCGGTCTTGGGGTCGTCGTAGTGCACGACCAGTTCGTAGGTGACGCCGTCCCGGGCCTGCTCCAGCGCTTCATCCAGGGCGCAGCGGTAGCCGCCCGCCACGTTGTCGAAGTTGTAGGCCGTGCGCGTGGTCTTCAGGCGCGCGTTGCCGAAGCTCTGGCTCTCCTGGGTCCGCAGGGTCAGCACGCGCGTCACGCGGGTGAGGGACTCGTCCAGCATCACCCACTCCTGGCGGTAGCCCGAGGGGCGCCAGACGGCTGCATTGCGATACCAGACACCGGCCTGGTCGTTGAAGTTGCTGGTGCCGCGGCCGCGGTACACCTCGGCGCGCACGAAGCTCGCGTCGGGATACTGCTTGTGCAGCTCCTGCTTGTGGGCATAGCCCGCCTTCAGGCCCTTCACGATGTCCTCGGCCAGCTTCTGGCTGGCGCTGTCGCCCGCGGCGATGAAGTCGGCCTGGATGCGCGACTCCGACAGGTTGTGGCGCCTCACGAGGTCCGCCATGACGGCCTTGATCTCGGCGACCATCGCCTGGCGGAGCTGCTCGTTCTGGCGCAACTGCTCGCAACTGCTCAGCCCGGGTGCCGAGGCGGTCAGGCGGGTGCGGACCTGGTCCCAGATCGCGGTGGTCAGCGGTGAAATGTGCAGCACCTGTTCCGGCGTGAGCGCCTGGAACTGGGGCGCCACGGCCATCTGGTAGGCCTCCTTGACCGCACCGGAGTCCTCGTCCACGGCACCCACCGGGACGTCCACGTACAAGGTGGCGTAGGGAAGGCAGGCGCGCTGGGCTTCGCTCAGTTCGAGCTGGTAGGCGCCGGCCGCTTTCGAGACGGCGGACGGCTCGTCGGCATCCCGCACATGGTTGCCATTGATGTCCAGCCACACCGTGGCGCCGCTGATGTAGCCGTCGATCACCTTGCCGGCCTGCGTCGTCTTCGCGGCTGGCGGCGGGGCGGGCGGGGTCACGACGGGAGGAGGCGTCACCACGGGGGGCTGTGCAGGTGCGGGTGTCGCTGCACCGCCGCCACCGCCGCAGCCTGCCAGCGCAGCGGTCAGCACCACACCGAGCGCCATCGTCCATGCAGGGCTCATCGCCTCGTCCATCTTCATCGGTCCGGTCCCTGCCATCGTGGCAAAAAGGGGCGGAGTGTAGGCAGGGTTCGCGATGGTCTAAGGCCAACTTCCCCCCCTTGTCAGGTGGCGGCCGCTGGCGGCGTGGTGTCGCTCCGGTGCGCGTCTTTCAGCAGGACGACACTTCGGCCCCCGGTGCCCGGCCTCGCCTGAGCCGGCTGCGGCCGGCGCCCTCTCTAGAATGCGCCCCCTTTCGCCTTCCCACCCTGCCGCCCGCGCCCATGGACATCGTCGTCAACGAAGAACTCAAGGCCTACATCGAACCCTTGACGCCCGAGGAGCATGACGCGCTGGAGCGCAGCATCCTCGCCGAGGGTTGCCGGGATGCGCTGGTGCTGTGGGGGAATGTGCTGGTGGACGGCCACAACCGCTACGGCATCTGCCGCAAGCACGGGCTGCCCTTCCAGACAGTGCAGAACCCGCGCTTCCAGTCGATGGAAGACGTGCACCTCTGGATGATCGACCAGCACCTGGGTCGGCGCAGCCTCTCCGACTACCAGCGCGGCGTGCTGGCGCTGCGCAAGCGCGAGATCGTGGCGGAGCGTCGTGCGCGGCGCGTGGCGGTCGAGTCGGGCGCGGCGGCGCCGGTGCCCGAGCTGCCTGCGGTGTCTGCCGAGCCCGCCGCCGTGCCGCCACCGGACAGCCTCGACACCCGCGAGGCCCTGGCCAAGGCCGCGCGCCTGAGCAGCAGCCAGGTCGTGCTGATCGAGAAGATCCAGAAGCAGGGCGCGCCGGAGCTGGTGGCGGCGGTGAAGGCGGGGGTCGTGTCGATCAATGCCGCGGCGGCGGTCGCCACCCTGCCTGTCGAGGAGCAGGCGGTGGTGGCGGCGGCGGGCGCGGACGAGCTCAAGCAGGCGGCCAAGCGCGTGCGCGAGGCCAAGCGCCGCAGCCCGCCGCCCGCGCCGCCGGCCGACAGCGCGGAGCCGCCCGCCAGCGCGGCCTTGTCTGTGGAGGCGGTGCCAGACATGTCACTGGACGCCTTGAGGCGTCGCATTGCGGACCTGGAGGCGGAGAACCAGGCCTTGCGCGAGGAACTGCAGGCACTGCGCGCCGGGGCAGCGCACTGAGCCTCGCCAGCCGCGGGTTCAGTTGCGGAAGCTGGCCGGGCCCTTGCCGGCCATCATGGCCTTGCTCAGGTCCTCGCTCATCAGCATGGCGGCATTCCAGGTGGCGATGTAGTTCAGGCCGTCGGCCACCGAATGGTCGCGGGCGTAGTTGAGCTGCTCCTTGGTGCCGCGGATGCTCAACGGCGACTTGGTGGCGATGGTGGCCGCCAGTTCGCGCACGCCGGCCTGCAGTGCCTCGCGGCTGTCGAACACTCGGTTCACGAGGCCGATCTCGCGCGCCTCGGCCGCCTCCACCCGACGGCCGGTGTAGGCCAATTCGCGCACCAGGCCCTGGCTGCCGATCAGCTTGGGCAGGCGCTGCAGGGTGCCGACGTCGGCCACCATGCCGATGTCGATCTCCTTGATGGAGAAGTAGGCATCGGCGCTGCAATAGCGCATGTCGGCACAGCAGATGAGGTCGATGCCGCCACCCACGCAGGCGCCGTGGATGGCCGCCAGCACCGGCTTGCGGCAGCGCTCCAGGCTGGTGAGGGTGTCCTGCATGTCCAGGATGACGCGGCGCAGCGCCTCGCGGGTGCGGCCGTCGCACGGGTCCTGGATCTGGGGCGCCAGGCCCATCATCATGGCCAGGTCGATGCCGGCCGTGAAATGCCGGCCTTCGCCCTCCAGCACCGCCACGCGGGCATCGGCCTGGCCGTCCAGCCAGTCGAAGGCCAGGCGGATGTCCTGCCACATCGTGGCGTTCATGGCATTGGCCTTGTCCGGGCGGTTCAGGCGCACGGTGGCGATATGGTCCTGCAGGGAGATGGTGAGGGTTTCGAGTTGCATGGGCTTCAGCGGTGATGCGTGCCCCATGCTAGCCGGCCCTGGCGATGCCGCGCCGGCGCCGCGCTACCCCGACACCAGTTCAGCGCCGCCCACCACTTCATAACTGGCTGCCTGGCCGGGCACGTGCAGCATGCGCCGCCCCGGGCGGCCGGGCAGGGCGCTGAGTTCGGCCGCGCCGGCGGGCACCAGCCCCACCAGGCCTTCGATGCGCCGAGCGAAGAGCTCGCCGTCGGCGCCGGCCAGCACGGCCACCATCGGCGCACCCTGGGCGCCGCGCAAGCTCAGCTGCTGTCCGCGCCAGGCAAAGGTGGTCTGGCCCGCGGCTGCCGTCGGGGCGTCGAGCACCGCCAGCACCTCGTCGATGGGCAAGGCCACGGTGCCGCCAGCTTGCAGGACGACATGGGGCTGCTCGTTGCGGGCCTGGGTGGCCGGCGGCTCGCGCCGCTGCCGCGCCAGGGCCGACTCCGGCAGCGCCGCCAGCAGAGCGGGCACGTCGAGCAGATCGACCTGGCCTTCGTCGTCGGACCAGTGCGCAGCCAGCCAGGCAGGCGCCTGCTCGGTCGGCGGCGAGATGTGGGGCGGGCGCTCGACGGTGCCGGTCAAGGCTTCGACCGGCAGGGCGACGGCATGGCCGGCATCGTCCTGCAGCACCAGCACGAGCGGGCAGCTGGGCGGCGCGGGCTGGGCATGGAGCCAGCCGCTGTTCAACACCGGCAGCGTGCCGCCGCGCCAGTCGGCAAAGCCGGCCGACGGGCCATCCGGGGGGAGGCGTGTCTTGAGCGCTGGCATGGGCATGAGCTGCGCCACATGGCGCATGTCCACGGCGACCCGGCGGCCGGCGACGCGCGCCAGGGCCACCGTGGGGCGGCGGGCGTGCTGGCGGGTCGATGCGCCGTCGGCGGCGGCGCTGTCGCTGCCGTCCTCGCACCACAGGGCCAGCAGGCGCATCAGGCGTTGGGGCTCGAGCACGCAGATGGGTGGCTCATCGGCTGCGGTGCCGGCGAGCACCGCATCGAACAGTTCCTCGGCGTCGTCGTGCTGATGCAGGCGGCGCAAATGCTCGGCCGGCACGCGCTTCAGGCCCAGCAGTTCGTCCACCTGGATCGCCAGCCGCCGGCGTTCCTGCTGCAGCGTCAGGTAGCAGGGCAGGCCCTGCGGGGTGCTGGCTTCGCTGGACGCGGGCAGCTCCGGCATGCGCACCCAGCGCGCGAGGTCAACGACGGGCACCGGGCCCTGCGCCGTGGGCAGCAGGCCGGCGAGCGCGCCCTGGCGGCGCGGCAGGTGCACGAGCGGCTCGCCGCTGGCCTGCACGCCGGCGACCCAGGGCGCCGGGACGGCCACGTGCAGGCGCCCGATGCGCGCCTGCACGAGGGCGACCGGCGCGGGGGCCGCGGTGGTGGTCGTCATGGGCGCGGGCCGACGGCGCTGGCCTGCAGCTGGCGGAGCAGCTCGGCCGCTTCGCGGGTGGCCTGAGACTGGCTTTGCGTCGAGGCGTGGATGCCCTGGGCGAGTTCGCTGCCGCCGCGCACCGAGTCGAGGATGCGCGTGAAGGCATTCTCTGCCTCGTGCGTGAGCCGGCTGCCGTCGTCGACACGGCCGGCGGTGGCGCCCACCAGCATCGCGATCTGGCGGGCCGCGCCGGCCGACTTCTCGGCGAGCTTGCGCACCTCGTCGGCCACGACCGAGAAGCCCATGCCGTGCTCACCGGCCCGGGCCGCTTCGATGGCGGCATTGAAGGCCAGCAGGTGGGTCTGGTTGGCGATCTGCCCGATGGTCTCGACCATCTGCTGGATGTCACGCGAGCTGCGCTGCATCTCGTCGATGGCCTCGCGCGCCTGCGTCAAGAGGGCCGAGCCCGCCTGGGCCTGACCCACGCTGGCCTGGGACTGGGCATTGCAGTCCTGCGCGCTGCGCGCGATGCGGTCGATGGAGCCGCTGAGGTCTGACAGCACCTGCGTCATGGCGCAGATCTTGCCGGCCACCTCCTGCTCGCGGCGCACGTGATCGGTCACGTCGGTGGCGACCTTCATGATCTGGGTGGGGCGGCCGAGCTGGTCCAGGATCGGGTTGTAGGAGGCTTCGATCCAGACGTCGGCGCCCAGCTTGCCGCGCCGCTTGAAGCGCCCGGCGGCGAAGCGCCCGGCGTTCAGGTCGGCCCAGAACTCCCGGTACTCGCGTGACTGGGCATAGGCCGGCTCGCAGAACAGGCTGTGGTGCTGGCCGCGGATCTCCTCCAGCGTGTAGCCCATGGTGCGCAGGAAGTTGCCGTTGGCGTCGAGCACGCGGCCCTGCAGGTCGAAGCTGATGACCGCGGCCGAGCGGCTGATGGCCGCAAAGCTCGATTGCGCCTCGGTGGCGGCGAGCTTCTGCGCGGTCACGTCGAGCGCGAACTTGACGATCTTGCGCGGCTGGCCGTCGCTGCCCAGGATGGGGTTGTAGGAGGCCTGGATCCACACCTCCTGACCGCGGTTGCCGATGCGGCGGAACTCGCCGGTGCGGTACTCACCGCGTTGCAGGGAGGCCCAGAAATGCAGGTAGTCGGCCGACTGGGCATCCTCGGGCGTGCAGAACATGCGGTGGTGGCGGCCCATGACGTCCTCGGCCTGGTAGCCCATGGTGCGCAGGAAGTTGTCGTTGGCCGTCAGCACGCAGCCCTGGAGGTCGAACTCGATGACGGCTTGCGAGCGGTGCAGGGCTGCGTCGCGCGCCAGCAGGTCGGCATGCGCCTCCTCCCGGGCGCTGGAGTCGAGCGCGACTTCCAGCCAGGCCTGGGGTGCGCCGTCGGGCCCGGGCAGCGGCACCTGGGCCAGGCTGGGCCAGCAGGCCTGGCCGTCGGCCCGCACCCGCCGGGGTGATCGCGGCGTTTCATGCTGCTGGCCGTCGCGGCGCCAGGGCGGGCGCTCGGCCTCGGGCCATTGGTCTTCTTCCGGGCAGAGCAGGGCGTGCGGTTGTCCGATGAGGGCGCTGCGGGCATAGCCCAACATCGAGAGCATCGCCGGCGACGCGTCGAGGATCAGACCCTGGCGGTCCACGGTCAGCGTGGCGAGCGCATCGGCCGGCAGGGGACCGCGCTTATCGCGCGGGTCGCCGGCGGTGTCGGGCGGAGAGAGGTGGGGCAGGTCTGAGCGCATGACAACGTCGGCAGTGCGGGTATTTCGATAGATTCGATACTAATGATGTAATCGGAAAAGGCAATCGGCGGGTGTCAAGCTGGCCTGCCAAGGCGTGCAAAGTTGGCGCATCGGCTCTTGGCGGCGCCGGGGGCGCTCGGCGGGCCGATACTTGCGCCCATGATTCACGCCACCAAACGCATCCCCGGCGGCACGGGCCTCGCCGCCGTGCTTGTGAAGCGCGCCCCCGTCCTGGCGCTGGACTGGGACACCCGCAGCAAGAGCCGCTTTTCGGCCACCGATTCCACCGGCCGCGAGATCGGCGTGGTGCTGCCTCGCGGCACCAGCCTGCGCGGTGGCGACGTGCTGGTGGCCGAGGACGGCAGCCTGCTGCGCGTGCTCGCCTCGCCCCAGCCCGTGCTGCAGGTGCGCCACTGCCGCGAACACGGCTCGCCCTTCGACCTGTTGCGTGCCGCCTACCACCTGGGCAACCGGCATGTGCCGCTGGAGTTGCAGCCCGAGCTGCTGCAGTTCGAGCCCGACCCCGTGCTGGCCGACATGCTGCGCCGCCAGCACCTCATCGTGACCGAGGCGCAGGCCGCCTTCGAACCCGAGGGCGGCGCCTATGGCGAAGGGGCGGGGCACGGCCATCATCACCACGGCCATGACCATGACCATGGCAGCCACGGGCACGCGCATCACGGCCACGATCACGGCCATGCGCATGACCACGCCCAGGCCCCGGCGCCGGCAGGCAAGCCCGTCGGCATCCCCGTGAAGGCCCATGACGTCGGCCATGGCCACGGTCATGCTGACCATCATGTGCACGGCCCCGGCTGCGGCCACGATCACTGAGCCCACGCGCCCGGCTGCGGGCGCTGCCCAACCCCGCCCATGAGCCTCGCCCCCTCGTCCCTGCTGCACCTCCTGTGGCTCGCCAGCCCGGCCTTGCCGGTGGGCGGCTTCAGCTACTCCGAAGGCCTGGAGGCGGCCGTCGATGCCGGCGTCGTGCACGATGAAACGACGGCGGGCGACTGGCTGCTGAGCCAGCTCGAACTCGTGCAGGCGCGGGCCGAGCTGCCCGTCGCGGCGGCGGCGCACATCGCGACGCAGGCGGCCGACGGCGCCCGGCTGGCCGCCCTCAACGCCTGGGTGCTGCAGACCCGCGAAACCAGTGAAAGCCTGCAGCAGACCCAGCAGATGGGCCGCAGCCTGCTGGTGTGGCTGCAAGGCCTGGCGCCCGAGGCGCCCGTGCTGCCGCTGCTGCAGGCCCTCAAGCCCGCACCGACCTGGCCGGTGGTGATGGGCGCGGCCGCTGCCTCGCGCGGCGCGGCGCTTGAGCCGGCGCTGCAAGCCATTGCCTTCGGCTGGGCCGAGAACCTGATGCAGGCGGCCGTGCGCTGCGTGCCCCTCGGCCAGACGGCCGGCCAGCGGCTGCTGGCACGCCTCGTGCAAGCCATTCCGGCAGCCGTGGCGGCTGCGCAAGCGGCGCCTGAGCCGATGGCCTTCGCGCCGCTGCTCGGCGTGCACGGCGCCCGTCACGAAACCCAGTATTCACGCCTGTTCCGCTCATGAACGCACTCCTGCACGCCATTCCCCACCGCACCAAGAAGCTGCCGCCCCTGCGCGTGGGCGTCGGCGGCCCCGTCGGCTCCGGCAAGACGACCCTTGTCGAGATGCTCTGCAAGGCGATGCGCGACACCTGGGACCTCGTCGTCGTCACCAACGACATCTACACCAAGGAAGACCAGCGCCTGCTGACGGTGGCCGGCGCGCTGGCCCCCGAGAGCATCATGGGCGTGGAGAC
>Ga0233424_10001694_pt1 | contig 18050 bp, 28 predicted proteins | sample Watercolumn_Towu_FD_181011 | JGI IMG/M metagenome (GOLD analysis project Ga0233424, IMG submission 181011) | Freshwater microbial communities from Lake Towuti, South Sulawesi, Indonesia - Watercolumn_Towuti2014_125_MG | ecosystem: Environmental > Aquatic > Freshwater > Lake | place: Indonesia...
TACAGTTGAATACGCATCCTGTGTGGTGGGCTGAGAATGAAGGAGATTGGGAATCAAGAGTACATGATCTCAAACTTGATGTAGAACTGGACAAGAATATAATCAAGGAAATAAACAGTGTAAGGGCATACAGGGAAAAACTTTTAAGCCAAGGCAAGCACTAAATAACATGGATTATAGGGGTGGAATCTGCCTCGACTCTTATGAGGAAATACCAGAGAACTACAAGGATGTCTTGTATATAGGGAAAAACGTCATCATAAAAAGCGGAACCATACTAGCAGGTGACGGATTTGGTTACACTTGGCCTGCTCTGCTCCACAAGGAACACAGACATGGTGTGCAAATACATGAGAATGTCCACATTGGATCAAACTGCACTGTAGATCGTGGTCGAACAAGAGATACAATAATAGGGGAAAACACCAAAATAGACAACGGAGTCCACATAGCACATGGAGTAGTAATAGGAAAGAACTGCCTTATTGGGCCTCACGTCACAATAGCAGGCTCTGTAGAAATCGGGGACAACTGTCAGATATGGTCTAATTCATTCATTCACCAAGGAGTAAAGATAGTTCCAGATTCAGTAATTGGCTGTATGTCGTATGTTAGACATGACATAAAGCGTAAGGGAGTATACTACGGTATACCAGTAAAGCGTAGAGGCTTTTTGAGCTACTTGTTTTGATCAAAGTATACCATGTGGTAGTAAAGGAGTATAAAACAATAGAAGAACTCTCAGAAAATGAATGGGGGGGGGGTAAAACACATTGCCCCAGAAACTGATTCTGAAATTTAAAAAAAAATTCTGTGACCTGAAAACGCTATTACACCTATAGCAATCCTGTTGTTGTTGCTCCCGAAAATTTACGCAGTATATATACTATATATAGGTATAAATACTATATATAGGTATATATACTATATATAGGTATATATACTATATATAGTTATAAATACTATATATATTATATATACTGTCCCCATCATCGCATGGCTGAACCATACTCTCAACGTGCGACATTCGCACCTTACCACGAAACTTGATTTTTGCTCAAGTCCGCAATAACCCCTTTAAGTACCCTGGATATTTAAACCCTAGTTTTCCTGGTCTTTATATACATAAGAAATCTACCCCGCCAAATCGGGGTTAAATACTCAAAAATGAGTTCTTAAGGGTTGTGGTTTGACATCCTGATAGCAAACAAATATAAACACACATGGAAAAAACTCGATTATGCAAAAAACCGAAAGTGTGAAAATCACAATGGACACAAACGGCTTCACAGTTGAGGCGCAAAGTGAGAAAATTTACAATTTTTTCAAAGAAAATTGTGAGGTAATAGCTAGAGGTGAAAAACTAGTCTTCACACCATACTATAGTCAAGATTATCCGATTGACTCACGAATAATACGAACGGCTATTTTTTTACCACATTTGAACAGCATCCCATTTTTCAAAAATGCAGACTATGGAGTAATGCCCAATCTTGCGATTTTAGCCTCAGTTGATATTAGATTTGGTGTAAAAATGACTTATACGAAAAACGGTATTTTGACCAAATCTGAAATTAAAAAATTAAACGAAAATTTCCACAAAGCGGTAAACCGCTTAATGACATTAGCTTCTGAATATGAAGCAAACCATTTAGGACTGAAAATATCAAAAATGCACCGTGAGGCAATGGCATGATAGAAAAAATCGGTATAGAAATAGAAGGCGCATGGAATGACATGATGGATGAATTTTTGACTAATGGAGTTTTCAGAAGAGATGGCAGTGTGGACATCGAAAAAACCCAACAGTGTGAAGGTTGCAGAGATGGCTGGGATTCAGAATATGATTGCGAGTGCACAGAAGGATTTGCATATGTAGGCGAACTGGCTTTTGAACCAAAAATTACAATTCGTGAGGCACTAGCTGAACTAGAAGGTTGTTATCCAGACTATACCAATAAATCATGTGGGCTTCATGTTCATTTTTCAATGTCGGATTTAGAATACTCATACATAGTCCAAAATTGGAAAAAATTCTATGCCGATTATTTCCAGTTTTTGAAATATTGGGGCACAAGTCGACAAATTAGAGAAGGGTCACAATTCTGGAAACGGCTCAACGGTGAAAATCATTATTGCAGAAAAGGAATTGATAAGCGGACAATAAATCGTCAAATGACAAACCCAGATTATGATTCAAGCAGATACAACCACATTAACTTCAGCTACGCAAAGCATCATACAATAGAATTCAGAAGCGCACCCGCATTCCAGAAAAAAATTCTAGCAATAGATTTTGTACGCTCATTATACGATTTTCTGAATATGTGGCTCATGTCAAAAAATATTCAACCAATAATAATGGAGATTGAATTATAATGTGTGTTATTGCAGTATATGAGAAAAACTATCCAAGTGGTGAAGATTTAATCAATATGGAATCAATGAACCCACACTATGCAGGTATTGCGTGGCGTGATAATGGAAAAATCAAATTCAAAAAAGGGATAAATGCGAAGGATATAATGATGACCATAAAAGAAGAGAGAATCCAATTACCATTTGTTGTTCATTTCAGGATAACAAGCGTCGGTATCACAGACAAGCAACTAAACCACCCATTCCCGATAAATGAAAGTGCAAGCTTAGAATTAGAAGGTGAATCTGAAAGTGTACTTTTCCATAATGGTACATGGACCGATTACAAAAACGAAATAAAGAATATCTGCCTTTTCAAAAATGTAAAAGCTCCAGACGGATTAATTTCAGATTCCAGAATAATGGCATGGGTTGCCCATCATTCTGGAGCTAATTATCTTGGTGCTGTAATAGGTGATTCCGACAAAGTGGTAATATTCACACCAACAGAGATTTTAAAATTTGGCAAATGGTACGATTTCAAAAAAGAAAGTGTATCAAATACATATTTTGAAAAATCTAATGATTATTTTGGGACGATGCCGAAGATTCTAAGTGAAAAGAAAAAACACAAAAAGGGAAAAAATAATTTCTATGAAAATTTTAAAAATTTGTCCTACAATGAATCATATTTAGTGAATGAATTATTAGATTATGGATTGAGTTATGACGAAATACAAAAAGCTGTAGAAAAACATGGCAGTATAAAAAATGCATATGAGAATTTGAAGTTTAAAATGTGGGATGAATACACACCATATTATGGTGATTATGGATGATACGTACATTATTATCAAATGATTTAGAGCAAGCTGACAAAATATTGTTTAGTTATCAGTGTCCTTATCTTGCTTTAGCTCATGTCTTTGGGTTTGTGGATGGTAATCACATTAGGAACTTTCCTAGCTCATTTACTCGATTATCACTTGGAAAAATGATAACTTTCAGATATGGTAATGGGTATAAAAAAATTAGTAATGATATTTTTCATCTCATCGAGGATGGATACAGTTTAGCGAAAATAGCAGAAATAATAAAGTAATTAGAAAAAAATGGTAAGAGAATAAGGGATTAATTCTCCAGTATCCACATAAGCACATCATCTTTTTGCTTTTCGCTGAGCCGTGCAAACAGTTCAGTTTGTATCCTTTCTATTGTCTTCATGGTTTTGCTTGTATTATTTTATTGATAATATTACAAGTCTAAATTACTTGACCAACTGGATAAATAGAAAAACAGGCCCCATCCCCCGTATAATACCGACTTGGTACCGTATGATACCGTAATTATTCGTATTGTACCGTACTCATGCAGTAATATACCGAACCGCCTGGTATTGTACCGTCCTGGTACCGTACTAGTGAGGTTAATTACCGTACTGGATTTTGTCAAAGTCCGCGAGAACCCCTTTATATCCGACATCCAATATTTATATTATATATACTATTTATACTATTTAAACACGGGGTGGGATACCAAGTCCGTGAGAACCCCTTTATAAAGGGGTTAAAAAAAATGCAACCACCGAAAAGGTTATATACTCCATGGCGCCCTGCTTTTTAAAACCGAAAAAAATCCCCGATAACCGTAATTACTTTAAGGAGTTGAAGAAACGCCTAAAGACAAAACTCCTTATCATGCTAACACCTGTATACACTAACCCTATTATTACTGCTGTAGAAAGTACCCCTTCTGCTATATCCTTTGTGAATATTGGGAGGAATGTCAAGTTTAGTATCATTGAGATGAAAAAGCCTGAACCTACATTAGTTATGGTCTCTATGATGCTATGTTTGTTACTTTGCATTGTAGCGAAGTTGTTTTAGGATCTCACCCATTATAACATTCTGGTCGTTAGAGAACTTTTTCAGGTCGTTAGAGAACGCAGTGTCAAAAGTAAACCCTAGTTCTTCAAGTATCTTGGTAGTCATATCACTAATACTTGCTACTACATGATCCCTGTCATTGCCTGCTATCAAGAGTAAATCTGCCACTCCAGTGAAGTAGCCAAACAGATAGGCCATTTTTGCCTCAACACTTAACATAGTACCTCAGCCTGCTCGCCTTCAAAGCCGAATACTTTCTCCTGTCTACAGGATTTAAGGCTTCTCTCAATCTAAGCATTGCATATATTAAATGTCTGCCTACAGCAGCACAATTTGGTGAACAGTATTTAGTATTTGAAGTTAATGTACCGCATATAATACACTTTTTCATAGTAACTCACACCTAGGACACTTTTTGATGCTTATCTCGGTTCTAGTCCTTAGTTCGTATTTTTTACACACTGAGCAGAACTTTTTCATTTTGAACCCCACTGATCAGCCATTGCTTCCGCTATTCCTTTAAATGTCCTTGATCTTATCTTCCAACGGTCTTTGCCAGGACTTGTATAGTGTATTCGCTGGCCCTCTTTCTTTGGTAATTTTTTAAATTCATCATAGACATTGTTTGTAGGCTTTAATTCAGGCAGGTTTTTCAGCCAGAGACAGGTTGCCTTGCTTTCAGGATGCCCGAACTCGTAAGGCTGGATTTTCTGGGTATATCTTGGCAAAAGTGCGTACTTGTGCGGTATTGGATTCTCTATTGCTATTCTTGGTATCGGTGCGTTCCAAAGCGCATTAAAAAACTCGTTTGCCTTCTGCAGTTCATCCCATCTGACCTCATCTCTTGCCAGCCATGATACGCCACTATTGCACATATAGGTGCATGGTGGATGGCAGATTATCAGATCCCAGTGTTTGTCTAGATGTTGTAATACATCATCTTGAATATGAAACTCTGAATTATCATCACTTGGTAAAAGGTCACAACTATACGCATCATGTCCTCTTTTTCTAAATGCCTCTCTCACTACTCCAGAAAATTCACAGGCTACCAAGACACGCATGATATTATAGCAATAATACTAATATATTAAGCAATCGAATTATGCTTATGAAGTACACAACCATCAATATAAGGCCAGAAACAAAGGCTAGATTGATTTCTAAGATGTCTTATGGACAGACACCAGATGCCTACATTAACTATCTCTTGGATAAAGTCCAAGGATAATTTTCTTTTTTTGTCACAAAACTCGTGCGTGGACTGGAAATATAGGTTTCACGCCTAGATCTCCTCATTATATAAGACCATGATTTCCACTAGCTCAATGACCACTTTGGAAACAATAGACATATAGACATACACTGTACCTAATATGTTATATAGTATGAATGTTATAATGTATGTCTATGAAATCGCTTTTACACCCTCTCTTTTACGGAGTGGAAATATAGGGTTTATATAACGCCTGACTCTAGGCACAAAACCTTCATTTCCACTAGGTATATATACTACACCCCATGCGTGGAGTGGAAATGGTGGTCTAATTTGTACCAAAAAGTACAAAATTTGGTACAAAACCTTATATATTAGTTAAACCTAGTACAATCATTGGTTTAAAACCCAGAGAGAGATCCTAGGTTTATAGAACTCTCTCGAAATTTTTAGATAAATATCTTTAAATACTAAGAAACAACCCATTCATACATGAAATATAGCGCATCATTTACCAAGACGTCAAAAGGTAATGGTGTTAAAGAAGGCTCTGTTCTAAGCATAAAGGTAGATGGTTCTAACTTTTTCAACGGTGGAATATATCAAAAAGGATTCCCAATGCTTACATTCCAATCAGTACCAGGCGATATTGATTGCGAGGTATTAATCAAGCGAAAAGGATTATCACTAAAAGGAAAGGCAACTCTAAAGGTAAGAGCATTTGACTCTGAATGGAGAGGTGCTGGCTGGAATGACGAGTTCGAGATCTTTTAAATCATTTTTCTAAACATTTATATAATATAGCATTATCTAACAATATGAGAATCTCTCTTTCAGGTGAGAAACTCAACTTGAATATGGGACTCGGATTACCGTGAATCCTTTGGGTGTGGTAGCCGAACGACCCATACATTTTTATATTCATTTACTTGATAAATGATATGGAAAATCTTAAATGTATTCACTGTAATGCTGGTTTAAATTATAATCCATTACAATATCGTTGCGGTGCAAGACCTTCAGTATGTTCAGGTTGTCAAAGAAAACGCAGGCAGGAATATGAAAGAACACATATCAGTAAGCTACCACCAAGAAATTACAGAATACAAAAAGTAATCCAAAGTTTGAGAGCAGGAGAAATTATAAAACTTGACGACTTTAAAAAATTTGATTTTAAAACAAAAAAAACACTTAGTAGGGCAATACATAAGGAAAGAGATAAAGGACTACCAATAAAAACATCTGCTTTTTATCACTTATGAATATCATACACATATTCTCAATGGCAGGTGTCGCAGAGATGCTTTCAGACCAAGCAAATTCCAAAGGACATAAATCTTTTGTCTTGCAACTCCGTTCACTTGATCCTTTCAAGTTCGGTGATCACTATGGAACAACAATATATCACGAAAGTGTAGATACATTGCTGCAACAGGCATGGAGATATCAAAATGAGGTAGATTATATCATTTTACACGATTTTGTCGAATATTATCGGGAATTTCCACAAAATAAGCTAATTTTATACTTTCATGGGACAAAATTGAGGGATTTATTGCGAAATGACCCAGAATTTAATAAAATAAAGGACAAATTCCGTATAATTGTAAGCACTCCAGACCTCCTGGACATATGTCCTAATGCCTTTTATCTTCCTGCACCATGTGATCGCAAGTTATTTACAATGAGTACAGACCTCAATGATAACTGGTTGGCCATAAACAGGGACTATCAGAAAGAGTATATCGAACCAAAAATCAAAACAAGATACCCGAATGTGGAATATAGAAACCGTCAAAAGGAAATCATACCATATAATGAGATGCCACAACTGCTCAAAAAATACGGAAATTATGTAGATTGGAAATTTGATTATTCCAAACCAGAACCAAAGAGTGTAAATGCACATAGTTGTACTGCAATCCAGGCACTATCCTGCGGTCTAAAGGTCTGGGACAAGGATGGATTGGAGTTGAGTCCAATGCTTCTCTTTTTACATGACTCGGAAAAGGTAACGGAGAAATTTTTGAAATGGCTGGAAGACGACCAGAATTAAGCGAGAAACTGCACAGGTTGATCTGGGACTTGTGGGTGTACAAAGGAATGGGTACTGAACAAATCGCAAATCATATCAACTCTGATACTGCATTAAAATCCGAATTTGGAGAAATATCAAGTCAGGGAGTATACTATCACATTGTCCATATCCGTGACGAATTGGAAAAAACAGTAAATGAAGACGCACTCGATTCCTATGTAGGCGAATTTATCAGGGCAAAAGAGGGCTTGGATTCAGACATAGAGGCCATTCAAAAATTAATAGACAATGAACAAGCCTCAACACTTCCGAACAAGGACATTCTGTTAAAATTGATGAAGTTAAAACATGATGTAAAGGTAGACAGGTTCAGACTATTACAGGATGTGGAACTCCCAATCAGGGTGAAGAAACTAAAAAGAGAGAGAGAAAGAATGGTTGGCACAGTTCCAGTGGCACAATTAGAGGTGAATAAAGATGAAAGGATTAGCGAGCAAGGAAACACTGAGGATAGTAGCATCAGCAACAACTGAGGACTTGCCAAAAGTTCCAATCAAGTTCTGGTGCGACAACTCTGTCAGTAAATCCGAACACTGTTGTTTTTGGCACTATACGTTTTATCCAAAAGGTGGCCCAGAAAGGGATGGGATTTATCATCCTGTTTACGAATACGAACAGGAGTTGCTTAAATCCCTAGACGAACATAAATGTGTGGCGGTATATAAGGCTACAGGACTTGGGATTACAGAGTTCATGCTGTTATGGACTATATGGAAATGCTTTACGGATTCATTCTTCTATGGAAAGGTTGCCTGTATCATAACTGGCCCAAACGTTGACCTTGCACAGGATCTCATCTTGAGAACGAAAGACTTTTTAATCAAAAAAGGTCTACAATATGTTGATAGGGGTGCATACGAACTTGAAATCAACGGAGCAAGAGTCCAGTGTTATCCATCAAATAACATCCATTCAGCAAGAGGCATACCGCGTGTTAGTCTCTTTTTTGGAGATGAATCTGCTTTCTTCAAACTCAAAGACGATTCCATTGTTAGAACAGTCGGAGAGAGATATATTGGAAAGTCAAATTCTTGGGTTGTATGGGTATCTACAGCAGGCGAGACTCCGTCAGGATTCTTCTACGACATCATGGGTGAGCAAGACACTATCTACAAAAGACATCATTTCTATGTTGAGGCTGGCCTTAAAACAGATCCGATCACAAACACTTCAATATTCTCACCTAAATACATAGCAGAAGCAAGTAAGGCACGTTCATTTGAAAGGGAATATCTTGGAGTCTGGGGTAAGAACACTGGTGATATATTCTCACCTGAAAAACTGGAAGAAATAACATCAAAGGAATATACCTGGTCTGAAAATGATGAAACCAATGAGAGGATAATCGGATGTGATCCGGGATTCGGTTCATCAGAGTTCGGCATCTGTATAATTCAAAAACGCAAGGGCAAGAAGTCAGTCATATTCGCAGAGTCGTATCAGAGGGCGTCATATATCGACATGGTAGACAAGATTAACGCATTATCATCTAGGTTCAAGACTAAAAAAGTCATAGTGGATTCAGCGGTTCCAGAAATAATCAAAGACTTGAGGGACAAATGCCATCTCAACGTAACAGGAATATCATTTGGATCACACGGTGAAGCCATGCTGAATTATGCAGTAAATCATGTTGATAATCTAAATGTGGAAATACACCCAATGTTCAAAAAACTCAAGCATCAACTAATGACAATCAAGGTCAATTCAAAGGGATTACCAAACAAGGACAGACAGAACCCGTTTGACCTAGGAGACGCCTTTTTACTCGCACTGTACTATTATAAAATGGGATCAGGTGTAATAGCTGGCATTGGCTAAGTTATCCGCTTGTATTTTGCTTTCTTCATGTCAATTATAAACGATTTGTGGCCCCCAAGAGTGACAATAGGGATTATTCCATTCATATACGCTATATAGTGCATAACATTTATATCTTGAGTCTTTCGTAATTCATTCATTACCATTTCATCACTATAATACATTGGAAACCTTATCAATTCATACATATTCATATCAGCTAATCTCTGGATCTCTGGATGTGGCATGACTCCTTTACAATCCACTGGGGAATTGAGCATTACTTTCTAATAACGAACTTAAATATAAATAGATATGGTTTTATACCTAAAACTTAACGAAAACAAGTGGGCTTATGGGGATTACACTGACTCTGCAACCTACGATATAAGCGGAACAGTCTATCTGGATGCCAAATTTGCCTCAACCGCAACAATAACATCATTCACTCCAACTATTAGGTTTGTAGACCAATATAATAATACGGTATACTCCACTACTACAGGCATTTCGGTAAGCGCAGGATCAGGCGTCTTTACAATCAAATTCTCAGCAAACAATACACCAACACTTCAAGGATCATACAAAATACGACTAATCCTTACAGATTCTACAAATAGACTGACATGTGTGGGCGTAAACGGCTCGGATGACATGTTTTTTGAATATTAATACTTCCTTTTTTATGAAATATTAAAATTTAATTGAAATATGGGTGACATTTATAGTTCTTCAAGGCAAAGTACAACCAATAAGGCGAAAAGTCTACCAAGAGTGACCAAAAAACAACCAGAATACGTTGGAACTCTCTCAGTATTGGAATCATTCGATCATAAGAGTGAGGTAAACCAATCAGACTATACAACAGAGTTTACACCAGACAGGCCATTTACTGAGATGATAGAAGCCATTAACAAGGATCCAAGACTGGATATGTCTAGGGAAACATATGCACAAATGATCATGGGTTCTGGGTTGAAAATAAAAATATCAAAACGTTCTACGCAGGATCTTGTCAATGAATGGCTCAGCGAGATAAGGTTTGAGGAAATGCTTGAAGACGGATTATATTCCTATGTCGGTGTAGGAAACCTGTTATGGGAGAAAGCCCCAAAGAACGCAGATTTTGTAGAAATACCGATTGATACGATCAAATCAATCATAAGGGACAAGAAAGGCAATATCAAATCATACATACAATATGTCAACAACAAGGAAATCGCAATCCCAGCAAAAGACGTAATTCATTTCAAATTATCCAATGTATCAAGGGAAATATGGGGTAGGGGAATATTCCATTCCATACTCTCAGATTACGAGGATCCAAGAAGCGGTAAAACATACGATTCACCACTAATCCAAATGAAGGAAATTGAGGACTCGATGGCAGAGATATTCCATTCCTATGCAAGCCCATTATTGATGTTCCAGTTCGAGGATGCTGGTGAGGACTTTATCAGGCAACAGGCAGACGCACTAAAGAAAGCCAAGCCTGGAATGAAGATAGTCACTGACAAACCGTTCAAGGTTGAGAAATTCGAGGTCAATGGAAACGCCAAGTTTGATGGCTATGTAGAACACTTGCAAAAGGATGTCATAGAGCCAGGTTCTAAATTCCCACTTCAATTCTTTAACGCAGGATTTACCGCTAGGGCAGCATCAGAATCAACCGATTCCGTACTGATCAGAAAGGTCAAAAGGATTCAAAAGAGACTAGGTCTGCAAATTCGTGACGAAGTTATCATTCCATTCCTTAGAGGAATAGGAAACAAGACAAAGGCAGAGGATATTACCATTGTGTTCGAGTTTGAAAGCAAGGCAGAAATGACAGTTCCAGATGCAGTTACATTATACAGGGATAACGGTATCAAGAGGTCTGAATTGAGGCAATACCTACTCAAGACAACAGCATTGGATATAGATCAAACAGACATGAGTGACTTACCGCCTATCACAAGTGTGACTCCAACGAACAAACTTACTTCCGATAAGACCAACGATAATAATGTTGTTGAGAGAGCTATGCAAGATTTAAAGAACATGGTAAGCCTTAGGGAAGAACTAGACCGTGCTGACAAACGCAAGAAAACTGATGAGATAATCAACTTTATCAAGGGGTTAAAGGAATGATCAGACTATACTCAGATCAGGATTGTAAATTCGTTTTAGAGGCATTGGATCTAGGTCGTGTTGAACTTGGCAAGACTAACAAGTATCGAGTCTACATGAAAAACACCGATCCACAGTGGAAGATAGATAACATAGGAGTAGAGTCAGAGAACGCAGAACTGGCATTTGAATTTCCAAAATCACTATCACCGAACCAGATTCAGGAAGTCTTTATCTCTTGGACACCAAAACTAAATTCCAGAAAACCATTGAGTTCTGAGTTCAAATTCACTGGTGAAGTGCTTATTGGTTGACCTATTCACATTTAAATTATAACAGCGATTACCATTTAGACATAGTAGTTTCTGCTACACCAAGTGGGGGTAGGAAATTCATCTTTACCCAGACAAGGCACAAGATTCAGGTTCCTGTACTCGTAAAAGGTTCAATGGTTGCTGAAACATCTACACATTCTGGAATACATGGTACAATGAAAACTCCAATTGATCCAATTTCAGCATCATATAGCGGAAGCATAGTTCTGAACAATCCTTATGCGGTTGAGGGTAAACTGACATACCAAACAGAATCAAAATATAATGCAGACGGGAAAATGTCCGAAAAGACCGATATAAAAATGCTAGTGGAAGGCAGAAAGGACTATACCAAGGTAATTGCCATGCTAGAAGATCTAATAGAGATAAGAACTCCCAATACTTCTTATCATTCCAGCAGGGGTCAATAATTCATGGCAACACGAATATCAGGGCTAGCAATAATGCCTCGTGTAAGCAGAAACGGAGTATTTTATTGGCCTCAAGAATTGGAAAAGTTTGACGGTTTAGAAGTTCCTCTGAGATGGAATCACGATCAATCAGAAGAAGGTATAATTGGAAGGGCTAAATTCAGATTTGATCCAGTAAAGAATCAAGTACACTATGAGGCAGAGATTACAAATGAGATTTTCCAAAGATATGTAGATGAACATATATTTCAGGTTTCAATAGGTGCAGAAGTAGTACAGGATTCACAGATATGTCACCCAGAGGGCAAGGGTTGTTTCCATGCACCTGTACTTGGACAACCAAAGGAATTATCCATTGTTGAAGTACCCGGAATACCAGAATCCACTCTAAACATAATTGAGGCTACAGTCCAAGAACCACTCGGAAAATACGATACATTTGATGCTTGTGTAGCAGACCAAATGTCAAAAGGACATAGTTCCGATTCAGCACATTCCATTTGTGGTGCAATTAAAAAACAGACCGAAACTGATGTAACATCAGAATATGTTATACCAATTACTTCCGATAAACCAACCAACGTAAAAAACGATATGACAGATACATCTCCAAAAGAATTGGAGAACGTTACCGAAAAAGTAGTTACTGAGACACCAGTCGTTGCATCTATTGATACAACTAAGGTCGTTGAGGAAGTAGCAGCAAAGATCCAAGACTCTAACGAGAAAACCCTGAAAAGCGTTATCTCAGAGTTGAAGGAAGCTTGGACACCAAAATCCGAAGTTACCGAAACATCATCTAAAAAATATGTTGAGGAAAGCTTCTCTGATGAGGATGCCAAGGCATTTTTGAACAAGATCTTTGAATCAGGTTACGGTAGAATTGTCATGGATAAAGATGGTTGGATCAAAGCACACACCGTTCCAGTAAGTGGATCACATGGTGATGTTCAAGAGGCAGTATCAACTTCTGGTACAATTCCAGGTGTAGTACAGTCCTCAGAAATTGCTATTCAACTAGGCTCCAAGACAGTCAAACCAATCAGACAATTTGGTCAATACCAAACCGTTCCAGTTGGTCAAAATACCGCTAGATTCTATAGAATATCTGTTCCAAATGCAGGTGCTATTACCGAAAGTCCTACTACTGACATCACAGCAGTCACACACACCCTAACAGCAGTTGATGTTACTTGTAACATCAGAGGTTGGAGACAAGTAGTCGAAAAGGGTGAACTAGAGAATTTCCCAGCAGCATTCCTAAATGCACTGAGAGAAACTGCTAGACTAGAAGCAATTCGTGACGAACACAAGTTGATCGTTCAGGATCTTGCATCACTAGCTCGTGACTTTGGTGGAACAACAACTGCTCCATATCATATCAGTGGTTCAGATGGCTCAGCAGTAACTACAACTACATTGGAAGATGCTACAGGCGAATTTGACGAAGATGGTCTTACATTCGCAAAGCGATATTTGGAACAACTAGGACAGGACACAAGCCCTGGCAACCTGATTGCTTTCATATCACCACGAGGATTCAAGAGTTTGATGACCTCATCTGGTCTTACAAACTATACACAAATCGGCTTTGCAAACGTAACACGACTTGGACAACTAGAACAAATCTTCGGAATTGACATCATAGTAACCAATGAGCTGTACGTTCAAAACAACTCCTACAGAAACCTAGTTTGCGTAAAAGGCAAATCATGGGCTCTAGCTTCCCAGAGAGATATGGAAATCGAACTCCAAAAACTCATCAAGGGACAGTATTGGGATGTTGTATGGACTCATAGAATCGGTGTAAACGTTCTTGATGAAAACACTTACATCATTGTAAGTTCAAAACAAGACTAAATTACTTTCTTTCTTCTTTATTTTTTTTAATATATTATGAACAGGGCATTCTTTAGAATACTTGGTAATTTCGGAATCTCATTTTTCAGCCCACTAATAGGAATCAATCTGGGAAATACTATCTTTAATATGACAATACCGCTAATAGAGTTAATGATAATATCTGCCATAGCTGCGACATTCACAACAGGCTTGGCAATTTCTAAAGAGGCCGTGGAATATGGGAGAAAGAAAAGCACCCATTAATGAATTAGAGCACTGCAAAGTGTGGAAAGTGCTCAGTTCGTTCCTAGTTCTTACATAGGATTTATATATGAGTGTTTAATTGGTGGTAATATGGTCGAAACAGGAAAACTGAGATATTGGGCTCTTGGCTTCTATTCAGGGCTTGTTGCTCTGTTTGTAGCACTAGACAAAATCCCATTGGATCAAAACACCGCAATAGCGGTACTCGCACCAGTTGCAGCAGTACTGGCAGCAGATATTGTAAAACATAAAGACGGTTAGTTGCTACTAACCAACCTATTTTTTCTTTAGCTATATTTATAAACATTAGATTACATCTATTCATAGATGTTTAAATTAGGAGTAGGGATAAATTTCTATGATGATCCATTCGGCTTGCAGAGGATTCTAAACAATAAGGACTTTTATGATCTAGTCCATACATTCTATCTCATAGATGGAAGATATGCCCAGAGGAGTGACCAACCAGAACATGATCCCGCATTAGTTGACGCCATAATCAAACAGTATGAGAAGATTCATTATGTAAAGATGTTCGACTATAAACAGATAGAGAAAAGGAACAAGTATTGGGAACTCGCACAGGAACATGGAATGGACTTTCTAATAGTATTGGATTCCGATGAATATATTTGGATTGATCCAGACAAGTTCAAAGATACCCTTGAAATCTGTAACAAGAGGAAGGCTAGATGCTATCCAATCAAGCAAGATCACCCACAAGTGATAGAAATGCCCAGACCAAGACTGTTTAAATCCCCATTTGATTACAGACATAAACAAAGTGAAACCACCATATCACATGGCTCATTATATGATCCAGACGGGAAGGAGGTAATAAATGAAATGTACGAGTGGTTCAAAGACCATGAGAAAAGGACTGGGGTTGATGGAATCAAGATTTACCATGATAAGACATTCAGGACAGAATCAAGAATAATAAAAGATAGGATTTACTATGATGAGGTCAAGACAAGGTAGACGCTATAAAGTCAAACTCTTTCTCAAATGAGTCATCATGTTTTTTGTCTATAATGGTTGCATTAGTCCATTTGTCGAATTTATATGCATAAAGGCTTTCAATATATCTATTTGCCATTCGCAACCATTCAAATGCTGGCGGTATATCCATTCTCAACATTGCATTACTTCTAATAGTTTCTGATTATATAACCCTTATTATGACAAAATACGGAAGCACTGACGAAATGCAAAAATTGGCATGGGGTGGAGCCAAAGTATCTACACCAGAGATTGTCACTACTATACAGAATACCGTAACCAGTCTTATCAATCTTGCACTCAACCGAAATGATGATTTCACTACAGTCCCTACTATGATAAGTGATGTTGCAAATCTTGTAGGATCAGAAATACTTCGTTCAAGAGGTAATCGGGAAGGAGAAATGACAATTCCACAAATAATGGATATGATCAAAGCCTTACTTGCATCATACAGGGATCAATCCCCACAAAGTGACGGAAGATGGGGTAATGTGTGGTATGTCTAATGGCTATTTCGTTTACTAACCTAATCGGCTCAAGGGAGAACCTCGACAAGACTATCCGATACCAATTACAAACAGGATGGATATCTGCAAACGTTTCAGGAGTCACACCAAAGTTCTATTCCGACACGGAAGAATCGGACAACATGGCAACCGTTGATGAAGCTGCACTCAATTCTGTGAGGGTTAACCTTTTCAGCAGAGAGAGGACGGCAGATACAGATGTTAACGGTGATGATAAACATACATGGAAATTTAGATTACTAATAGAAATCCAAGGGGAATCATTATCAATTCTAACACAAATGGAAGATGAGGTAAATAGAATACTATGGACTTTATCACCAAATACAAACACCAGGCTGAACAAGAGTGACGGTTCGGCTTCAGAAGTGGCATGGTTTGAGGAATCAGAACTTACATTCAATAGAATACAGGCTGAGGGTGAAACTGACTTTACCCCAATATCACAGGCAGAATTAATCTGTATTTACTTTAGGATTAAAACTTAATACTTCTCTATATTCAGGGATTTAAAATTAATTCATGCCAGTATCAGCGCACAATGTAACAACCAAAAAGGACATTGTAAAGGAACTGCAATACGTCACGGAAGGAAACACCGTTACTACACCATCAAATTATGGCGTCACTCCAAACAGCTCTACTTTTACACTTGTAGGCAATAACATAGATCTTAACATTAATCCAGATGTAAAAATGTTCACAGTAGATGTACTAGGAACTGAGGATATTATAGACGCAGTAAAAACTGAATCACTTTATGCTTTTACCATTAAATTCAATCCAATTGATACTAACTTGTGGAGATATGTTTGGAACGCAAGCGGTCAAACAGTAAGTCCAGATTCTTCATTATCATTCACTTATTCATTTTATCTTGGTGGCACAGAATATTATCAACACATGAGAGGCTGCAGAGCAACTAGCGGAACTCTTTCTATGAGAAGGGGTGCTTGGGAATGTGACATGACATTTGTAGCCAAAGATATTACCATTCCAAGCACAACCACTGGTGATGGAGGAACACCAGTATATCAAACCTCAGAAACCTCAGCCAGTCCAATCATTCATACTGATGGCGGTGGAAGTCCGTTTACTTGGAACTCTGCAACTTATGGTGAGAGATCATTCAGCACCACAGTCACAAGAGAGATGGCAGTAATGGCAGTTAACGGTGAAACCGATATTACCTATTGTGAACCAGTGGCAAGAAGAATCACATTCAATGCAGATGTTTTCGCAGGAACAACTTCACAACTGACAACAATGTATACAGACTTTGAGAGCAAGACAGGAAGGACAGCATCATACAAATTCACATCTTCACCAAGCAAGACATTAACCTTTTCAAATGCAAGAATCACGGATTACTCTTATTCTCATGCAGCAGGCTCAAATGATGCCTTAATTGAGAGCATCACAGCAGTTGCAGAGTCAGTTACAGATCTATAGGTTTAAATACCATTCGTGACGAATTTTTGTATTGTATCTTGACACAGTAAAGAAAGTCTGGAAAATCAGAACTAAAGAATACAAGGTCTTAGAGGACATCCCAATGAAAGACTTGAAGTGGTTCAAGACAGAATACAAGAACGTCATAAAAAAGAACGAGGATGGGAAACTAACCCAAGTTGAGGCATTAGAATTTGATGAGATGTGGTGGAAAAAGTTATGCGAGATTGGGCTGCATAGCACCATGGATGATGTATTGGAATCCAACTGTACTGAAAGGGAATTTAGGGATTTCATGTCGGAGTTATACAATTTTTTATCGAATCTTTCGACAATAGACGCAGCCAAGCAGTCAGGTTTATACGATCAAGGGACAGAAACCAAAGACAAAAAGCCATAACTGATTATCCAGAGTTAGCAGAACACATACCAATCATTAACATGATGAGATTGAATTTCGGTAATCTCAAAGAAGTTCTCGAATTAAGAGATAAATACGGCATGGAATACCTCATGGAAATGCAATACATCTTATCTATTATAAACCAAGAAGATGAATTGGATGCCCGTTAAAGTAATTGGCGCAGATGTAGTAGCAAGGAATTTTAATGCCCTGAATGTAGGTGCAGCTGATCTTCAAAAACAGTTCTTAGACATTATCTCAAAGGAAACTATAAGGCTTTTACAACTCAATACGCCAAAGGAAACAGGTAAACTTGCAGCATCATGGCATGAAACAGGTAGAACA
>Ga0233424_10001703_pt1 | contig 17975 bp, 16 predicted proteins | sample Watercolumn_Towu_FD_181011 | JGI IMG/M metagenome (GOLD analysis project Ga0233424, IMG submission 181011) | Freshwater microbial communities from Lake Towuti, South Sulawesi, Indonesia - Watercolumn_Towuti2014_125_MG | ecosystem: Environmental > Aquatic > Freshwater > Lake | place: Indonesia...
AGAGGGAGCTTCATGTGAGCGTATCGAACGTGCATCGGAACAAGAAGCTATCGGAGACCTCAACGGTTCCTACAAGAGTTTTGTTGCCCATCTACAGGCGCGTGGTCTCATAGAGGTACGAGGGGAGGCTATCGAGTGGAAAGGCGGGAATAAACGAGTGGTTTTTGTAGGCGATATTCTTGGAGACAGAAATCCAACGGGTCTCAAGGTCATGGAGTCCCTCGCGCGGCTAAATGCCGAGGCTCAAAAACAAGGTGGCTCCGTCGAATCACTCGCGGGCAACCACGATAACATGTTCACGGCTGTGCTTGGCGGGTTTGATACGGAAGGAGGCGCAAAACCGGAGACGGACTACCGGATCTTTATATACCGAGGGACACTGGAAGGCGCTTTCTACACGAACGATGACTTTAAAAAGTACGTCATTTCCCGATTTAATGAATTCTATAATGGCGAGAAACTCAATCTGGAGGGAAGTATTCGCAAACGTGCTAAGAATTTAGAAGACCAAAAACGGAACAGGGCGAATGCCGCTACCGTAAAAAGCTTCGAAGATTATCTGGCTGAAGCGGAGAAATCTCTCGCAAAGCTTGAAGACATACAGACGAATGTGACTCCGGACGACGAAGGTCGGTTTATGGCCATGTTAACCTACTTGCCTCAAGCCGATGCAGTGGTAATTGGTCAGGCGCTTGTAAGGAGCAGAGAGGCTGTGCTTGCAAACATGAAAACGTCTCCGCAAGGGCGGGCACGACTGGAAGCAGTATGCTCGCAGAAACTAGCAACGTTCCTTGATGATACCCTGTACACCCATACGAATATGACTGGTGAGATGGTTCAGGACCTCCTGAAGGGAAGAACCATCGAGGAGGGGATCGAGGCGGTGAATAACCTGTATCAGAAAGGATTGCGCCATTATCTTCTCGGAGAAGGTCAACTGTCTGCGGAAGAGCGCAAACAGTTTGATGAATTACGCAACCGATTCATCTCGACTACAGACGAAAGCCGAATAAACTTCACCGAGGATTCAAATCTGTCTCCAGCAGATAAGCAACGAATGGAGGATGAACTCAAAAAGAAAGGAGTGAATTTGGTCGTTCACGGGCATAATGACGAAGGTGGTCGCGTGTTAGGAACAGCTAATCTTCCCATTGTGTCCATTGACAGGTCGGTTTACAAAGGAGATGAAGGCAAAGGCGATGCGCCTATTGCGACACTCACGATTGACCGGAAGGGCAACGTAAAGAGCGCAGAAGCGAAGCAGACGGTTCGGGAACGGACTCCTGGCAATTCAACGACAAGCGCATCTGAACAAACGGGAAAAAAGTCGCAGGTTGAAATAAGCGGTAAGAATGAGAATCAGGAACGCTCGGAGAACAAGCTGGATTTAGTAACCGCCTCGCTACTCGAAACGATTCAGAAATATGATTTGGCACAGCTTCTCGTCTCGGAACAGAGAAAAGCCACGCATTTGGGAAATGCTGTTGTTATTGAATCCGAAGAGCACAGAAAGCAACTTGAACGTGAGTTTGGAGAAGAATATAGGACAACTGCGGAACTTCTCACTAAACTCGGGTTGCCTTTTGAGGGAGAACCGCCACATGAGGACAATGGAATATACCGCTTTTCTTTCGTTGTTGCTAAAGATACAGAGAACCTAACCAAAGCGGTCGAGGCAGACAAAACAAATAATGATAAGGAGTTCGGCGCACTCATGGGCTACCCGAAAACCGCCGTTGATGCATATCAGACCGAAAATGCTTTTGACTTGAGGACGGAACTTCCGAAGGAGGAGCTGGAAGAACTGGAAGAGGAAGAAGTCCTTGCGTTTCTTGAGTTCATGCCTTCAAAGGGACACTGGCGGGAAGAGCTTGACGAAGTTCGCACTATTCAAAAACTGATAAAAGAGCAGTCACCGGAATTGTATGACGAAATAATAGAATGGAGAAAGAAAGAAGCTCAAGAGTCTCGAGAATATGACATTCCAGCAGATGCCGAAATGTTGGTTGAATACGCAAAGACACACTTCGGAAGGTTTGCTGAAAGTGACACAAGGTCGTTCAAGGAACTATGGACTGCTGATGAACAGAACCATTTTAAACAGTATATGGATGTCTCTATTCGCACGATGCTGAAAGATGCATCTGGTGCGGAAGTCGGAGAAGACCGTGTCAAGGATTTGTGTCGGACTACCGAAGAGAAAATAATTTTACAGCGTCTTTTGGCAGAAAGTGGTGGCTCTGCCGTGCCGCTTGAGGAATTCGACAAGCAACCGTTCTCAAAGGTCGTTCGTGAAGCTCTCGGAATAAATGTCGAAGAGGCCGAAGGCGGTTATTACAAGCATTTTATGAAGAAGTAACTATGGGGTACGCAAACGAAGAAGCAAAAAGACAACTCGCACACGATAAGGAAAAACTCATGTGGTTAAAGCGTGAAGCCGAATCGCTCAAACAAAAACTGGCCGATAAAGAGCGGGAAGTTCAAGACCGTGAGCGTGCCATCGAAGATGGCAAAAGAAAAGTTGAGGATACGGCGCGTGAGGAGAAGCGTGAGGCCGCAAAGGCGGAAGAGAAAAAGCGGGAAGAGAGAAAAAAACAAGAAGCAGACAAACCAAAAGGGCCAAAGCTTTACTTTACTTGATTTGCCATTCCTCCTCGAAGTCCCCGGCTTTGACGACAGTGGGCCGGACAGGAAGAATGTGGAAACCTTGAAAAAGCTGGCAGTTAGTGTACTGTAAGCCGCAGTCTTTGTTTTTGGACGGTACCGGACTTCTGACCCAGCTGGGGTTTAAGCCATACGAACCCCTGTTGGTATGTTTGCCGGTGCGAGTCGCTGCCGGTTTGCCTGTTTGAAGAGGGTAACTTTTCCTCTTCGCGGCAAACCGGCTTTTGTTTTTTTGCTATGAGTCTCGTGATACCATAGTCTCATGGACTTTCTTCAATCGGCCTTCCTCGGAGCGGTGGAAGGAATCACCGAGTTTTTACCGGTTTCTTCGACGGGACACCTTATTCTTATCTCACATGTTCTCGGCATTGCTTCCACGGAGTTCGTGAAGAGTTTTGAAATTGCGATTCAGCTTGGGGCGATATTCGCCGTGGTGCTTTTGTACTGGCGCAAGCTTTTCATCGAACGCGGGGTACTCGCGCGGGTCGTCGTTGCGTTTGTTCCGACTGCGGTACTCGGGTTTTTCTTCTACCCGTTCATCAAGGCATATCTCTTGGGTAATGTAAGCGTTGTGCTGTGGGCGCTCTTTTTGGGAGGCGTGTTTCTCATTGTTTTTGAATTTTGGTACTCGAAGAAACTTTCCCGCCTGCCAGTCGGCGGGCAGACAACTTTCAACTTTCAACTTTCAACGAGCTTGTCGGATGTAACCATCCGACAAGCGGCTATCATTGGGCTCTGTCAATCAGTTTCGATGATTCCCGGTGTTTCGCGCGCGGCGGCTACGATTGTCGGCGGTATGCTGGTCGGACTCTCGCGCGAAGCCGTCGTCGAGTTTTCTTTCCTGCTTGCCATTCCTACCATGACTGCCGCCACCGGACTCGACCTCTTCAAGACATCCGCTGTATTTTCCGGAAACGAATGGCTCCTGCTTGCCGTCGGTTTCATATCGGCATTCATCTTCGCGCTCCTCGCCGTAAAGTTCCTGCTGTCATTTATCAAACATCATACCTTCATTGGCTTCGGCATCTACCGGATATGTGCCGCCGCGCTATTCTTCCTGTTTTTGTTCTGAAACGGCAATACTAATCAGTCTATGATACGAATCTACGAATACCTACAAATGGGAACACGGAGCCGTAGTTTGCGGCAGACTACGGCTCCATTATTCGGTGCGGCCGGAAGGGTACGCCCTCCGGCGTCGCTCTTCACTTTATAGTGTAGCATGGTATGCTCAAAGCATGACCGTGTCACAACGCCTCTCTTTTTTCCTCGGCATCGCCCTTGCGACGCTTCCACTCTGTGTCTATGCGCAGCTTGGTGAATACAAACCTCAAAGTGCGGGTGCCGGCCCGCCGGAGATCCATATCAACGCAGACGGAACAATACAGGTCAAATCGGCGCGCGTTGACCAGATCGCAGGCACGACGTTCTACGTTGGGGTGAAATGGGGCCAGTTTCCCATGCGCTTTACTATGAAGACCGACAGCAAAACCTCCGTCACAAAACGGTATGGAGGGACCGCCTCGATCGCGTCGCTTAGCATCGGGGACTACATCGACGTCAACGGAGAGTTCTTTTTCGGTTCCGACTTTTTCGGCATTACCGCCCGTTCCGTGAAGGACTATTCACTGACCGAGGAAGCGGAATCGTACTCCGGCACCATTGTAGAACTTGGTGATCGAAGTTTGGTCCTCAAAACCCCTCTCAAAAACATCACCGTCATTGCGGGGTCCGGTCTTGTGATCAAAAAGGGAACGATAGAGATACCATGGGGCAGACTTCGCACTGGAGATACGGTACCGCTTGTCGACGGAGTGTATGATTATGCGAAGAATACGCTCACTGCGGCAACGATGGTCGTCTACTATGCGAATACGGAGCTCCGTCCTCGCAACTATGAAGGTTCACTCAAGAGCATCGACGGAACGTCTCTCCCGACGAATCTTGTCGTGACGGTCGGAGGAGTCGACTATACGGTCTATCTTTCACCCTCGACGCCGGTGTTTGCAAAAAACAAGAAACCCACCGTGCTTGGCAGGTTCGTCACGGGCGACACCATTCGCTTTTACGGCTCTCTCAAGGAGTCCGACAAGCTTTTAGCCGATCAGTATGTGGTCTCGGCAGAGGTGGTGCGCAACCTAAGTCTCTAAAAAAGAAACCGCCGATTGCGTTCTTGTCATCCCGGGGCCATGAATAGGAAGACGCCCCAATTACAAGAATACAAATCAGCGGTACAGGTCCCCCTACAGGAGGGATTTTTTCGGTTCGACAAGCACGGCCGGACCGATCTGTTTGGATTCAAGATAGCATTTAAGATTCTGTTGTCAACGGACTCTTGCCCACCACGGCCAGGCTATGGTCTAACATGTTTGGCACAGTTATCCACCTCTTTCCAGGCAAAGTGTCGGTGCTAAAATAACCACACTCAATGACCAACAACCTACCGCCAACAGCAAAGAAGCCGCGCTTCTCGTTGTCGATTGTCGGTGGTTGGTCATATGCTTCTTATGACCGATATCTACATTACAAAACGAGACGGCACGCGAGAACCGTTCAATGCCGACCGCATCAACCGGTCCATTGAGCGTGCGTGCCGCGGCCTTTCCGATCCAATTTCGATGGTCACGCAGATCGCGACGGAAACGCGTCTCACGCTCTACGACGGCATCACGACGGAGGAGATGGACCAAGCGACTATCAATGCCGCCATTCAAAATGTCAAGGAAGATATCGAGTACGACAAAGTAGCGACACGTCTTCTTTTGAAGACCGTGTACCGTCGCGTCGTGGGGGAATTCGAAAATAGGGACGAGACGCTTGAGAAAATGCATCGTGACGGCTTTGTCCGCTATATCACGCAGGGCGTTGCCGAGGGACTTCTCGATGTTCGCATGAAGGAAAAGTACAATCTTGAGAAACTCGCGGACGCGCTTGATCTCGAACGCGATGAGTTGTTTGACTACGCGGGACTTTCGTCGCTTCTTCACCGGTACGCGGTGAAAGACAAGGAACAAAGTCCCCGCGAAGTGCCGCAATATTTCTTTATGCGCATCGCGATGGGGCTTGCGTACAACGAGCAGGATCCGACCGCGTGGGCGAAGAAACTCTACGACAGGATGTCGCGACTCGAGTATGTAGCCGGAGGATCGACCAACATTTATTCTGGCACACCCAAACCCTCGCTTTCGAACTGTTTTCTTCTCGAAATTCACGATGACATCGAGCACATCGCAAAGTCTGTCGCCGATGTCATCAAACTTTCAAAGGCGAGCGGAGGGATTGGCGCATCCATTACGAAGCTCCGCGCCGCCGGTTCGCCGCTCTCCTCGAACAACACAACCTCGAGCGGCCCGACGCCTTTTGCAAAAATCATCGACACCGCCATTCGCGCCGTTCAGCGCGGCGGCAAGAAAAAAGGAGCGCTCTGTTTCTATATGGAAAATTGGCACTACGATTTTCCTGAATTTCTCGATTGGAAACACAACGCCGGCGACGATTATCTGCGCATGCGTACCGCGAACACCGCCGTCTATATATCGGATGAGTTCATGCGGCGTGTCGCAAGCGGCGCTGACTGGTATATGTTCGACCCTAAAGAGGTTGCGGACCTCAATGAGCTCTATGGCGACCGCTTCGTAAAGCGATACAACGAGTATATCGGCATGGCGGAGGCGGGAAAACTGCGAATCTTCAAGAAAGTGCGCGCCCGCGAACAGTTCCGGCAGATCCTCGTTTCCCTCCAAACGACCTCACACCCGTGGCTCACCTGGAAGGACGCCATTAACCTACGCGCGCTCAACAACAATACCGGCACGATTCATATGTCGAACCTCTGCACCGAGATCACTCTCCCGCAGGACAAGGAACACATCGCCGTCTGCAATCTCTGTTCCATAAATCTCGCGGCCCATGTTAACAATAAGGAAGTGAATTGGGGGAAGCTCGAGCAGAGCGTACGCCTTGCCGTCCGCGGTCTCGACAACCTGATCGATATCAACGTGCTTCCGGTCAAAGAGGCCGAAGCGGGAGACAGGGAAAACCGCGCTATCGGTCTTGGCGTCATGGGCTTTACCGATACGCTCGAAAAACTCGGACTCGCGTACGACAGCGAGCATGCCGCCGACTTTGCGGACCGTATCTTTGAATTCGTGAGTTACATGGCGATCGATGAAAGCGCGAACTTGGCGCAAGAGCGCGGTTCGTACCAGCATTTCCAAGGTTCGGGCTGGTCGCGCGGCAAGGTGCCGATTGATACGCTCGCGCGGCTTGAGCGCGATCGCGCAATCCCGCTCACCGTTATGAAAGAAAGCAGACACCGCGGGCTCAATTGGGATTTGCTTCGCGAGAAAGTAAAGAAGGGTATGCGGAATGCGACGCTTATGGCAGTGGCACCGAACGCGAACATCGGACTTGTCGCGGGAACGACACCGGGCATTGACCCTCGGTTCGCGCAGGTCTTTTCGCGCAACAAGATTTCCGGCAAATATCTGGATATCAACCACAATCTCGTTCTTGATCTTAAAAACATGGGGCTCTGGGAAAAAGTGCGCGAGCAGATTATCGAAATGCAGGGCGATATTTCGGGCATCGAGGAAATCCCCGAGCACATCAAACGCATCTATAAGACTTCGTTCACAACCTCACCGTTCGCGTTCATAGAAGTTGCCGCGCGGGCCCAGAAGTGGGTTGATCAGGCGCTTTCGCGCAACATGTATCTTGAAACGCGCGACATCGACGAGGCCATGAAGATATATCAGACGGCGTGGGAGAAAGGCGTGAAAACCACCTACTATCTTCACATGAAGCCGCGCCATACGGCGGAGCAGTCCACGGTGCAGGTCAACAAGGCGCAAAAACTTGGAAAGGTCGGCTTTGCTGCCGCCTTTGTGAAAACAGCTTCTGCTCCGGCAGGTTTTGGCGGCATTTCCAGACTCCAGCCATCGCTTCCCGTCGGACTCCCGGTGCACAAAGCGGATACCGTTTCGCCGATACAGCCCATAGAAGTAAAGACGCCAGTCGCAGTAGCGGTTACGGTTGCGACTCCCAAACAGACCGGATTTGCCGCAGTTTCGAATGTATCTTCCCCGAAGAAAACACCGACTGTCGATGAGGTCCTCGCCAGAGGCGCAGCGGCAGGGCCGGAGGATCCGCAGGAAGGACTCATCTGCGACAGTTGTCAATAGGCAGCAGTTCATAAAGTTGAAAGTTCTTAAAGTTATAAAGTAAGAACCAACGACTGCTTTACAAACTTTATAAACCTTATAGACTTTACGAACTATGTTAATCGGCAAGGCAGAACCCTCGGACGTCAATCTTCACCCCATACGGTACCAATGGGCATATGACCTGTACCAACAGGCGGTGCGTAACACGTGGTTTCCGCACGAAATCGCGCTGAAGGAAGACCTCGACGACTGGAGCAAAATGACCGAGGACGAACGGCACGCTGTCAAGTTCCTCATGGCATTCTTTAACCCCGCGGAACTTATCGTCAACCGCTCTATTGCGCTCGGTTGGTACCCCTATATCAAAGCGCCGGAATGTCACCTGTATATGGCGAAGCAGATGTGGGAGGAGGCCAATCACTGCGTGGCGTTTGAATATGTGCTTCAGACATTTCCCCTTGACCGCGAGAAGGTGTTCAACATCCACCTTGAAACGCCGTCCATGAAGGCGAAGGAAGAGTATATATTGAAATATATGCGGCGCATGACAGAGAGTATCCTCGACATCGAGAGTATCGAGGGGAAGAAAGATTTTATCAGAAACCTCGTCGCGACGAATATCGTCATGGAGGGGATTTGGTTCTACTCGGGCTTCATGGTCGCGCTTTCATTCCGCCAGCGCAATCAACTCCGAAACTTCGGCAGTATGATTAACTGGGTGCTTCGAGATGAATCTTTGCATCTCAAGTTTGGCATCAACCTTGTACACACCGCGCTTGAGGAGAATCAGGACCTCTTAACGCCCGAGTTTGCCAATGAGATACGGGACATCATCATCGAAGGCGTGGAACGTGAGACCGCGTACAACAGAGACCTCTTCCCGCGTGGCATCCTTGGTCTCAATGCCGATTATGTGAATCAGTATGTACAATATGTGACCGACCGCCGTCTCGAGGAACTCGGCCTACCGAAGCACTTCAATGCAAAGAATCCGGCAAAATGGATGAGTACCGCGACCGACGTCTTTGAACTTGTGAACTTCTTTGAAGCGCAAAATACCTCATACGAAGTGGACGTGACCGCGGGACACGTTAAGAAGGAAAAGGTGGAGGCAGGCAAAAAAACTGAATAACTCATAACTGAATCACTGAATAACAAAACCCCGCTTGCTGGTTGGCAAACGGGCTTTTTGTTGACAAAAGTCTTTCTGCCGAGCAGTATGACGCGAGAGTTCGTTGGCAATCATGCAGGTGAACTCTCTTTACGACGATGAACACCGACAAACCTAAGCAGAGATACGCGCTCATTTCAGTTTCAAACAAAGAAGGAATTGTGAGGTTGGCGGAAGCTTTCCTTCAGCACAATATCGGCATTATTTCAACCGGAGGGACGGCGAAACACCTTCGGAAACACGGCGTCGCTCTTCAGGAAGTGGAAGCCATCACTGGTTTTCCGGAGATGATGGACGGGCGGCTCAAAACCCTGCATCCAAAAATCCACGGCGGCATTCTGCACATACGTGGCAATGTCGGACATGAGGCACTGGTGGCCAATCATGAAATGCCGACCATTGATTTCGTGGTCGTGAATTTGTATCCGTTTGCCGAGACGGCGGCCAAGAAAGGGGTTAAACCTGCTGAAGTCATCGAGAACATTGACATCGGCGGTCCCGCGATGATTCGCAGCGCGGCAAAGAATCATGCGAGCGTCACCGTACTCACTGAGCCCATATGTTATGGGGCGGCAGTGATGCTGCTACTCGAAAATAACGGGACTATCCCGCTCCGCAACAGAGTAGAGTATGCCAAAGCAGCATTCGCGTACACGGCTGCATATGACCAAACAATCAGCAAGTGGATTGAGGAACATGAAAATGACCTTGTTCCAGATTGAAGTAGCGCTTTTAGGCTGTTCGGCCGTGGGTGGCAACATCCACGGCCTTTTTTGTTGTCCCATTTCCCCTGATTGTACCAAGTAACGCCTATCGGCGGCACTTGGTACAATTCAGAAAAGAGCATTTTTCCCCGGATTTTTGTTATACTACCTCGCATGTTGCAAAAACCCCTCACTATCGTCATATTCGGCGCGACAGGAGACCTCTTCCAGCGAAAGCTCGCGGGAGCGCTGTTTGACCTGTATCAGAAAAAACTTTTGCCTGAACAGACGGAAATCGTCGGCTTTTCACGAAAACCCTTCTCGCACGATCAGTTCCGCGCGTTTGTAACGAACGCCCTCGTCGCACGGGCAAACGGCAGGATTGTTGAGCCGGAAGAATTCGTCTCGAAAGCCCTTTATCATCAGGGAGACTTGACCGCCGCGGAAAGTTACACAAGTCTCGACTCGTTTCTCGGGGAGCGCGACCGGACGCACGGGGTCTGTAGCGACAAGCTGTTCTATCTCGCCGTGCCTCCCAATCTGTACGAAACGGTATTCACCCGCCTTTCCGAGTCCGGTCTTGCGATACCGTGCGCGCCCGGTCTTTCCGACGAACAAAAGGCGTGGACGCGCGTCTTGGTGGAGAAGCCTTTTGGCAACAATGAGAAGGAAGCGGCGCGACTCGACCGGATGCTGGGGAAACTGTTTGAAGAAGAGCAGATATTTCGTATAGACCATTACCTCGCCAAGGAGACGATGCAAAATATCATTTCGTTTCGGTTTTCGAACGGACTCTTCGAGCCGCTGTGGGACAGAAAGCATATCGAACGGGTGGAGATACAGTTCCTCGAGGAGCATACGGTGGGGAATCGCGGCGCATTTTTCGATGGCGTAGGGAGCCTGCGGGACGTCGGCCAAAACCACATGCTCCAAATGCTTGCACTTACGACCATGGAGAATCCGCAAAGCATGCGCGCCGACGCGATTCGCTCCTCCCGCAAGACCGCACTTCAGAAAGTCTCTCTCAAGCCGACGGCGAAGACCACGGTCCGCGGCCAGTATGCGGGATATACGAACGAAAGCGGGGTCAAGACACACTCCAATACCGAAACTTATTTCCGTCTGACCGCCCACATCGCATCTGCGCGGTGGAAGGGCGTGCCGTTCATTCTCGAAAGCGGAAAGGCCCTGCGAGAGTCAACGGTTAAGATACGGGTATTTTTCAAACCTGCACCATGCCTCTGTCCCAAGGGGCACGAAGTTCTGCATCAGAACGTACTTACGTTTGATATCTCAAATGAGAGCATCGCTGTCCGTTTTTGGGCGAAACGTCCCGGCTTTGAGTTCGAGCTTGAGCCGAAGGAACTCTCGTTCTCATTCGGGTGGGAAGGACAGGAAAGAAAGGGTACCAACGCGTATGAGCGCGTCCTTCTCGATGCTATTCGAGGTGACCAGACGCTTTTTGCTTCAACCGAGGAAGTTAAGCAGCAGTGGAAGATAACGACGCCGGTACTCGAGAAGTGGGAGAGGTTGCCACTTCATCCGTATGCGAAGGGAAGTTCGGGTCCGTCAGTTAGTTTATAAGTTACGCTTCGCTTTAGTTTAACGTTTCGCTCGCAGACTCGCTTTAAGTTTCCACAGTCTTAACGTACCAACTTATAAACTTCAAACTATGCAACTTGGTTACATTGGTCTTGGGAAAATGGGACTCGGACAAGTGGAGCGGCTTTGTGAAAAAGGCTGGCGTGTAGTCGCGTACAACCGAAGTCCGGAACCAGCCGCAGGAAAAGCAGGAGCGATTCTCGCAAAGACGCTTCCAGAGGTTGCACTTTCTCTCAAAGTCCCGCGCCTTATCTGGCTTATGGTGCCTCATGCGGCGGTGGATGAAGTCCTGCAGGAGCTTCTCATGCATCTTTCCAAAGGCGATACGGTTATTGACGGCGGCAACTCATTGTACACGCATTCGATGCGTCGCTCGAAAGAGCTTGCAAAGAAAGGCATTAACTTTCTCGATGTTGGCACGTCCGGCGGACCAGCAGGGGCGCGAAACGGAGCATGTCTTATGATTGGCGGAGAGCTGAAAGTGTTTAAAAGATATGAAAAACTTTTTAAAGACCTTGCGGCTCCCGATGCGCATGCCTATTTCGGTAAAGCGGGAGCAGGACACTTTGTGAAAATGGTACACAACGGTATTGAGTATGGCATGATGCAAGCGATTGGTGAGGGTTTTGACGTAATGAAACGGTCGGATTTTAAGTTTTCAGTGCGAAAGATTGCAGAGTTGTACAACAAAGGGAGTGTCATCGAATCCCGACTTATTGGTTGGCTCAAAAAAGCATTTGATGAACACGGCGAGAATCTTGCGGGCATTTCCGGAGAAGTATCGCATAGCGGAGAGGGGCTTTGGACAGTGAAAACAGCAAAAGAGCTTGGCGTGCCGGTCAAAGTTATCAAGGATTCCTTTGACTTTCGGGTGAAGTCGAAAGGCAACCCTTCGTTTACCGGGCAGGTCGTGTCGGCGCTCCGCAATCAGTTTGGAGGACACTCTGTTTCTAAGAAGGAGACTTCTTAGAAACAAATGTTCAATTATCAATTTCTAATTTTCGGAAAATGGAAGAGGCAATCAAACAATTTAATACGCAGTTTGCGTGGAAGCCGAAGGTGGTGAACAAAGAGAAGCTTCCTGCTCTCTCGTCTTCCATTCTGAACGGTATGGGCGGGTCGCATCTTGCGGCTGATTTTCTTCGCGCCTATCGTCCCGATTTAGACATCTCCATTTTCAGTGACTATGGCCTTCCCGCGCTTCCAGGACTTCGGTTGAAGAATGCGCTTCTTATCGCGAGTTCCTTTTCTGGGAATACCGAAGAGGCGCTTGATTTTGCAAAGAAGGCGCTGGCCGCCAAACTTCCGCTCGCAATCATCGCAAAAGGAGGTGTACTTCTTGCGTTTGCGATTAAGCATGGTTTACCGCACGTTGTGCTTCCGGCGACGAATATTCAACCCCGTTCCGGACTTGGCTACCAAGTTATTGCGCTCGCAACTCTGATAGGGGACCGCACTCTCCTTGCTGAACTTGAGGAACTTACCCGTTCCTTAAAACCGAATACATTGCGCACCGCAGGAAAAGCGCTTGCACAGTCGCTCTACCGCAAAGTGCCGGTTATCTACGCGTCGGCAAAAAATACGGCCATCGCCTACAACTGGAAAATCAAACTGAACGAAACCGGCAAAATTCCCGCATTTTACAATGTGTTTCCGGAACTCAATCACAACGAAATGACGGGATTCGATGTGATTCCAAGCACCAAACATCTCTCCCGCAATCTTCACTTCGTGTTTCTCGCTGACAAGACCGACCATCCGCAAATCAAAAGGCGAATGAAGGTATGTACACGGCTGTACAAAGAGAGGGGGTTCTCTGTTACCGAAGTCCCGTTTACAGGTAAGTACACGCTTCAACGCATGTGTGAATCTCTCCTTATTGCCGATTGGACTGCGCTCCACCTTTCAGAGCTGTATGGAACCGAAGCAGATCAGGTACCGATGGTGGAAGAGTTCAAAAGACTAGTAAGTAGTTAGTAGAAAGTAGTACGTAGTATGAAGTCAAAAGTTTTTCTTGATGGGGGAGACCCGAAGGAAACGAAAGAGATACTCGCTCTCCTCGGATTTTTAGACGGACAGACAACCAATCCAACTTTGATTGCAAAAAGCCCAGAGGCGCAAAGGCGGATTTCAGAAGGTAAAAAGTTCACCCACAAGGAAACGATGGATTTTTACCGTGGTGTCGTCACCGAACTCTCGCAGCTTCTTCCCAAGGGCTCAATTTCAATTGAAGTGTATGCGGATATAAAAACGACTGCAGAAGACATGCTCAAGCAGGCGCGGGAGATGTGGAGATGGATTCCCAACGCGCATATCAAGTTTCCAACCACTCACCTCGGTCTTGTAGCGGCAGAACAACTCATCGATGAGGGCGGGCGAGTGAATATGACGCTGGTGTTTTAACAAGAACAGGCCGCGGCCGTACACGCGGCTACTCGTGGCGCGAAAAAAGGCGACGTCTTTGTTTCGCCGTTTATCGGTCGACTTGATGATATCGGAGAGAACGGGATGGACCTTATCAAGAACATCCGAAAAATGTATGATGAGGTAGGGAGCCATGTCGAAATACTTGCCGCGAGCATCCGTTCAACAGAACATCTGCTTGCCTCGTTCTCGTATGGTGCTAACATCGTGACCGTTCCAGCAAAGGCAATCCGTGCGTGGGTATCTTCTCTTCCTTCCCCTCTGCCCGAGGGGGGAGTGAGGGGGGTAGGAGTGCCCGAAGGATTTGTGTATGACCGAAAAGAGCTGAAACCCATCCCCTATCAGAGCATTAACCTCTCAAAAGGGTGGCGCGAGTTCAACATAACGCACCCGCTCACCGAAAAGGGGATTGAGAAGTTTGCGGCGGATTGGAACGCGCTTATCGCGTAGCCATACGAAAATGCGAATTATACGAATCAACGAATAACTGCGAATGACAGAACATGAGGAGTGTTTGCATCTGCGGGAGCAATAAATTCGGGAAAGAAGCGCTTGCTTTTGCGGAGAAGCTGCGCAAGTTTGGTGCCATCGTGTTCGCACCCCACTTCTTCAAGCGACAGGAGGGAAGTGGGACGAGCTCAAAGATTTCGACAAGCCGTTCGTGGCGATGGGGCTCACGCACGACCACTTCTACAAAATCCGTATGGCTGATGTATGCTTTATCTACAACAAAGACGGATATTCAGGTTACAGCGTCTCGATGGAAATAGGGTTTGCCGTTGCGCTCGGGAAAACTATCTATGCGCTCTCTGACAAAGACCCCGATACTTCCCGAAAGGTACTGTTTTCGGCCGTTTGCAAGACACCGGAGGAGTTGGTGGAAAAGTTGTGATATACTCTTTTTTACATTATTAAGTCATTCAGTTCCACTATGGATATTTTGTTTTTAATCGGCCGGATTATTTTCGGAGGCTACTTCCTCCAAAACGCGTACAATCATTTTAAGCACCTTGACGGTCTTACGAAGTACGCGGAATCAAAAGGCGTACCGTCTGCTCGTGCCGCGGTGTTCGTAAGCGGCGTTCTCCTCATGCTTGGGGGCCTCGGCGTTGTGTTTGGCATCTCGCCGGAGGCCTCGCTCGCGCTTCTCCTTATCTTCCTCGTGCCGGTCACATTCAAAATGCACCCGTTTTGGAAGGAAACCGACCCGAACACACGGATGCAAGAACTTCTTCACTTTTACAAAAATCTCGCGCTCATCGGGGCGATTCTCATGCTCTTTGCGACAGAAGTGCCGTGGGCGTATAATGTGCTTCAATAACATGTTTCGACATTGGGAAGAGAGCGGTGGACCAGGGGAGTTGGAACGGATACGCGACCCGTACGGGGTTTTCAGCGATGCCTATCAAGCGGCAGTGGAAGCAATGCAACAAGGCGCTCCAGAAGACCTCATGCATGAAAAGTTCCGGAATGCGGATGCCGCGGCTCGTCAGCTAGACGATACGGCAAAGCAGGGCGAAGCACTCGGGAAAGTCACTGAGTTGGAAAGACGTTGGAGATTTGGCACAGGAGAAGATAACAAAGACAAAAGCCCGGGCGGGGTTGGTTTCGATAACCCACTTGAAAGTGGGAAATTCTAACATTCCTTGCGTACCCCACGTTTACTTGACGACTTTTTGCCCTTGTGTACTATAGGAATATGAAACGATTCGCGCTTATGTCGAAGAAGGGAAAGAAGCCCTCACTCGAGAAGGCCTTTTTCCTTGCGCGCGAATAACTCCTACGCACTAGCCGCAAAAAACCGCCTTCTCGAGAGGCGGTTTTTTTGCGGCTTTATTTTCTCCGAGACAAAGGTCTTTGAGAAAAACGGAGCCTCAAAAGAGGATGTCCGTTGCACACCTCAATTCAACGAAGAAAGGAACAGTTCTGAAAACCACACTTTTTGGAGATTGGAAAAGACCCGAAATTCCCCGAATGAATCCGGTTCGTGTCGCATTTCTCACCTCAATTCGTGATGTCGGTACGGATGACCGAAATGGCAGTTTTGTAGCGGCGAAAGAGGGGACCGTCGAGATGGAAGGAGCTCTTGAGCGTTTCGTTAGAGAAACATGGCATGGCGGTGCACTGTTTGGTCTTGCCGAGCTTACGCTCGTGATTACCGACGATTGCGAAAGAGACATGCGAACGAGCGATTACCCGATACTTCCCTGCGATGACCGCATTTGGATTCATCCGCTCGGTCTTGCTACCGGCAGGGGAATACCGGTAACAAAGCTTACACGCAACATCCCGTCGAGGTTTCGGATACTCCCAAAAGATGCAACCCTGCGGCGCGTATGGGAGAAACGGAACTTTGAGGAAGCGGTACTCGCGGCAATGCGCGAAACAGGCACCGATATACTCATCTCCGACCACTATATGGCACGGATTGATTATCTTGTCGAAGTTCTCGGGCTATATGGCAAGGTGCTGAACATTCATCCGGCGATTACCGTGCCGACCCATGAGTTCGCGTTTCCGGGCAAAACCCCGACGGCCGATGCAATTCGGCGCGCTCAACAAGAGCCGAGCGTTTTTACCGGAGCGACACTCCATATCATGAACGCGGAGATAGACAAAGGGCCGCCGCTCGCGCTTATCGCCGGTACGCCCGTGTACGCCGATGACGAGCCGCAATGGCTCCGATACCGAAACTATCAGGCATCGAAGCTCCCCATACTCATCCATGGGCTCGTCCACTATATCGGGCGCATCTACCCGTACCTTGGAAGTATCAACCTTTCTTCGCTTGAGCCGCGGCAGGAGAGGTGAATATGGAACGGCTCTGAAAGAACACTCTTTCATCCGTTCCCGTTTTATCACAAAAACATTACATGTCAGCAAAACACCATGACTATACAAAAAGCAATAGAAATAGGGAGTTCAATTACGCGCGTTCTCGGCAGCATGCGGCCTCGCGCCATGCTTTCGACGTCGCTTCTTCAAGCGTCGGCACATCGATTTGATTTTTCCCCACGTAACAAGGCAGTCGAACGCATAGACATGGCGAAACGCGGTACACTTCAAGCGCATGTAGCTCACACGCTTACATCGGTCGGAAAGACATGGGGCTTCGGCGGGTACGGCGAAGACCGGAGTTTCTATCGTTCGCCGCTCTTTACAAAAGACGGAGAGCCGCGCACAGTGCATCTTGGCATCGATGTTTGGCTTCCTGCCAGAACCCTTGTGTTTGCGCCGATTATCGGAGTAGTACACAGCTTCCAAAATAACCAGCATTTTCTCGACTACGGTCCGACGGTCATTCTCGAACATACCGTCTCGAGCGTGCATTTTTATACACTCTATGGGCATTTGAGTACCGATTCGCTCACCGGACTTTCGGTCGGAAAGGAGGTACCCGCTGGTACAGAACTAGCGCGACTTGGCACTGAAGCAGAAAACGGCAACTGGGCGCCACATCTCCACTTTCAAATCATCGGCGATTTACTCGGCAAGAGCGGCGATTTTCCGGCGGTCGCCAAACGCTCGGAAAAGGACTTCTATCTGGCGCTTTGTCCGAACCCGGAGCTCCTTTTCTGGGTTGGTTAGAAACAGAGGTATAATGGGCTCTATGCCGGAGAAAAAGGAAGTCGCGGTATTCGGTGGCGGTTGTTTTTGGTGTACGGAAGCGGTGTTCAAAATGCTCCGCGGAGTGACCTTGGTACTTCCCGGGTACACGGGTGGGACGGTGGCGAACCCGACGTATGAAGAAGTCAGTGGCGGCAGGACGGGACACGCCGAAGCGGTGGAGATAACCTACGACCCACAACTCATAACCTATAAAAATCTCCTCACTGTCTTTTTCGGGAGTCATGACCCGACGAAGCGGAATCGCCAAGAAAGTGATGTCGGTACGCAATACCGTTCCGCAATTTTTTATACAACGCCCGAGCAACATAAGATTGCAAAAGAGTTCATCACGGAAATCAATGACTCCAACAAAATGGGAAAACCGGTCGTCACCGAACTCAACCCGCTTGATGTGTTTTATGCCGCCGAAAATTATCACCATGATTATTTCGCTACCCACCCAGGCAATCCCTACTGCGAAGTCGTCATCAATCCCAAGCTCGAAAAGGTCCAGAAGGAATTTGCGAATCTACTCAAAGACAGAGCTTGACATAGAATACCCCTAGGGGGTATCATGCCCCTATGCACAGCGCGGCTCAACAAAAGCTCCTTCGCCGGCTCTCAAAATTGAGGGTC